>ERZ1106981.119-NODE-119-length-65250-cov-38.721037_pt1 | contig 65250 bp, 65 predicted proteins | sample MGYA00403692_ERZ1106981 | MGnify/ENA primary metagenome ERZ1106981 (study PRJEB35170, sample SAMEA104062431) | human gut metagenome | biome: human gut; feature: human-associated habitat; material: faeces | place: Denmark | collected 2012-06-22 ... | reverse complement strand
TTTTCGACGCTCATCTGATGATGGCGAACGATCCGGAACTGTCCGGACAGATCGAGGAAATGATCAAGAATGAAAGCTGCAACGCGGAATTCGCTACGGAAACCGTCGCGAACATGATGATTTCCATGTTTGAGTCCATGGACAACGATTATTTCAAGGAAAGAGCTGCCGATGTCAAGGACGTTACATTCCGTCTGAAATGCAACATCGTCGGCGCGGTAATTCCGGATCTGACGACAATCAATGAAGAAGTCGTCATCGTGGCGGAGGATTTAACGCCGTCCGATACCGCTCAGCTGAACAAGCAGTTTACATTAGGTTTCGCGACAGCGACCGGCGGCCGCACGTCGCACTCCGCAATCATGGCGAGAAGCCTGGAAATCCCGGCGGTTGTCGGCTGTGCCGGCATCATGGAACAGGCCAGCCAGGGCGATCTGCTGATCCTGGACGCGGTTGAAGGTCAGGTCATCCTGAATCCGACGCCGGAACAGGTTAAAGAATATGAAGCCAAGGCGGAAGCGTTCAAGGCGGAAAAAGAAGCGTTAAAGGTTCTGAAAGACGCCAAGAGCGTGACGACAGATGGTCATGAGGTCGAACTGGCCGGCAACATCGGCACACCGAAGGATGTCGAAGGCGTTCTGAACAACGGCGGCGAAGGCGTCGGCCTGTACCGTACAGAGTTCTTATATATGGACAGCGAACTGGACTTCCCGAGCGAGGACGAACAGTTTGAAGCATATAAGACAGTTCTGGAAGGCATGGGCGGCAAGAAGGTCGTCGTCCGGACGCTGGATATCGGCGGCGATAAGAAACTGCCGTACTTCACGTTCCCGGAAGAAATGAACCCGTTCCTGGGCTACCGCGCCATTCGTCTGTGCTTGGACAGAACTGATATTTTCAGAACTCAGCTGCGCGCTTTGATCCGGGCTTCGGTTTACGGCAAGCTGTGCATCATGTTCCCGATGATCGCGACGCTGGACGAATTCCGTCAGGCAAAGGCGCTGTTTGAAGAAGAAAAGGCGAAGCTGGTCAGCGAAGGTGTTGCCGTTTCCGATCATATTGAAGTCGGCATGATGGTTGAAATTCCGGCGGCAGCGGTGCTGGCGGATCAGTTTGCCAAGGAAGCGGATTTCTTCTCCATCGGCACCAACGATTTGATTCAGTATTCGATGGCCGCCGACAGAATGTCGGAAAAGGTTTCCTATCTGTATCAGCCGCTGAATCCATCTATCCTGCGTCTGGTCAAGATGACGATCGACGGCGCGCACAAGGAAGGCAAGTGGGTCGGCATGTGCGGTGAAATGGCGGGCGACGAGCTGGCTGCGCCGGTACTGTTAGGTCTGGGTCTGGATGAATTCTCGATGTCCGCTTCCAGCATTCTGCGTACCCGCAAGATGATCCGTTCCCTGTCCAAGCAGGAAATGGAAGTCATGGCGGAAAAGGCTCTGCAGTGCGGCAATATCAAAGAAGTTACAGAATTAGTGAAAAACAGCTTAAAATAATGTAAAATAAAGAGTGGAACTCCACTCTTTATTTTTATGCGCAGGTGATACCATGAAAAGAGTCCTCTTTATTTCTTCAACCGGCGGTCATTTAACCGAGCTCTTGCAGCTGGAACCGCTGTTTCAACACTACGAAGCTTCGCTGGTCACGGAAAAGACGAAATCGAACGCTTCCTTAAAACAAAAGTATGGAAAACGAATGCATTATCTGGCTTACGGCACGAAGCAGCATCTGCTGCCGTATCTGTTTATTTTTGCGTGGAACATCATCAAAAGCTTCGCGCTGTTTGTCCGCATCCGCCCGGATGTCGTCATCACAACCGGAACGCATACCGCGGTGCCGATGTGTTTTATCGCGCATTTCTTCAAAAAGAAAGTGATTTGGATTGAGACGTTCGCCAATTCCACGACGCAGACAGAGGCGGGCAAGCTGGTTTATCCGATTGCCGACCTGTTTATCGTTCAATGGGAATCGATGCTCAAGCTGTATCCGAACGCTGTGATGGGAGGGTGGATCTTTTAATGATATTAGTAACGCTAGGTACGCAGGACAAAGCTTTCCCGCGGCTGTTGGAAGCGATTGAAAAGCAGCTGAAGAAGGGAACGATCAACGATGAGGTCATCGTCCAGGCCGGCTGCACAGCCTTTGAATCTGAGCAGATGAAGCTGTTTGATCTGATTCCGATGGAACAGTTTGACGAGCTGTTAGCCCGGTGTGATCTGTTGATCACGCATGGCGGGGTCGGGACGATTATGGCCGGCCTGCGGTTAGGAAAAAAGATTATCGCTGCGCCCCGGCTGGCGCAATATCACGAGCATCACAACGACCATCAGACCGAGATTGTGTCCAGCTTTGAGCAGCAGGGATATCTGTTAGCTTTGCATGACTTTGACCGCTTGGATGAGGTGCTGATGCGAGTCCGGACATTTGAGCCGAAGCCGCTTGTCAGCAATACGGCGAACATGATTCAATTGATCGACGACTGGATTCAGACTAACGCGTAGGCAGGAAAACAGAAAGTAAAAGGCCGCTGTTTTTTTGCGGCCTGAAAGCTGAAGATCAATCGGTCTGTTTGAAAAAAGAATACTGGATCCATCCTGCGATCCGGCTGAATTAAAACGTCAGGGGGAGGAACGTCAATGAAATTTTTAGCATCCGATTACGACGGAACGCTGCGGTTAGCACCGCAGGTGGATCCGGCAACCGCCGCGCGCGTGGCTCAGTTTCAGAGTCATGGACATCGCTTCGGCATTGTCACCGGGCGCGCGCTGAATACGATTTATGATGAAGCGCATCACAATCAGGTCGATCCGGACGTCTTTATCTGTTCCAACGGCGCGCTGATCGCGGATCGGGATCAGAACATTTTAACCGCGCACTGGATTCCGTTTGACCGGGCGTGCGCTTTGATCGAATATTTGAAGCAATCGGACTTCGAATCGTTCACATTCTGCAATGGCGAGGACAGCGGTTATCATGTCAATGAGCACATCGTGCAGAGTCCGCGCTCGTTAGAGCGGCGGGAGAAGTTCTTCGCCAAGACGATCGGCGAGGCGGAAGTGCTGGCGAAAGGCCGGATGATCTCGCTGGCGGCGTGGATCAGCGACCGCGGCCGGATGGCGGAAATGCAAGCGGAAATTGAGGAAAGGTTCGGCGACGCGGTGGAAAGTTATCTCAACCGCGGGACGCTGGATATCGTCGCCCGGGGCGTGTCGAAGCAGAGCGGCGTCGAGTGGGCGGCTTCCTGGCTGAAGGCGGACGAAGTGTATGTGATCGGCGACGATTACAACGACCTTCCGATGATCGAGGGGCTGCATGGTTTCGCGATGAGCTCCGGCGTGGACGCGGCCAAAGCGGCGGCCAGCCGGTTGTTCGATACCGTGGACGATTGCCTGGATTATCTGGAAGACGCATCCCATTCAAATTAAATCCGGGACCGGAACGATCGTACAGATCATCCGGTCTTTTTTGCCTTAAATCTTCGAAATAACCGCATCACTGCCCAGCCGTTAAAAATCAGGATCAAACAGCGGAAGCTTTTTCAAACTTGCGGAACGTAAGAAAAGCAGCGGCCTGATGCAGACCGCTGCTTGATCCATGAAGATCAGAAGCTGAGGCTTATTTTACCTGAGCTAAAGCGTTGTTGACCGCTTCGATGATCGCTTTGGAAGTGACCGTCGCGCCGGAGATCGTATCGACTTCTGTTCCGTTGGCTTCAACGATCGCCTTCGGCAGCTGTTCGATGGCCGGATCAGAAATATTCTCGGATTCGGAATGTTCTACGATTTCAACGTTAGCGATCTGATCGCCGTCCATCGTAACCTTGACGATGAGTTTGCCGCCCATGCCGGTCCCTTCGCCGATATATTCGTTATCCTGGGTTTCATAGTTGGTTGCCTGGTTCAGATCGGTGACTTCGCCCAGCTTGGTCGGCGTGGATTCCACCTTCGGCGCGAGCGTGTATTCCGGCAACGCATCCTTGGCCGCCGCGGCGTTCTTGCCTGCGATCTGACCGAAGATGATGCATTCCGCCAGATTGGTGCCGCCCTGATAGTGTTCAGAGGTGATGCCGCCCATTTCGCCCGCGGAATACAGATGCGGAATCGGATTGCCCTTGACGTCCAGGATCTCGGCGTTTTCATTGCGCTTCGGACCGCCCTGGGTGTTCAGAATTTCCGCTTTGACCGGGAACGCATAATACTTTGTCCCGTCAAACGGACGCATCGTTTCGCCATCGCGGTGATATTGTTCATCCGTGCCCTGTTTTGCGTAATCGTTGAAATTGGCGATTGTCGCTTTCAGCTGATCGGCCTTCATGCCGGTCTTTTCCGCCAGTTCTTCCAGCGAGGACGCTTCGACAACCTGGGAACGGAACTGTTCCGGAATGGCTTCCGCTTCCGCAATCAGATCGGCCTGCGTCTGATCGTAAACCGTCCACATTTTATCCGGATACGTCGGGTTATGCCATGTGCCGTTCATATAAACATGACCATGCCGGACCGGAACGGATTCGTTGACGAACCGGTCGCCGTCCATGCCGAGCAGCACCAGTGCGCCGGTATTCAGCGGACCTTGGCTTAAGACCTGAATCTGCGAAGCGCGCTGTCCGTCTTCAACATTGAAAGAGACGCCGCCTAAGCCGAAGCCGCCTTCATAAACATGCATGTGCCACAGATCAGCGCCGACGGCCTGCGCCATTTTGATGCCGTCGCCGGTGTTGTATAAGCCGCCGATTGGGGCATAGTCGGTCAGTCCAATATAATCCTGAACCATTTCCTTGTTATCCTCAAAGCCGCCAGTGCATAAGACGACGCCGTTGAGCGCGCGGATATGGCTTTCCTGTCCGCCGCGGGTTACCTTCACGCCGATGATCGCACCCGACATCGGATCCTGAATCAGTTCCGTGGCCGGCGTTTCAAACCAGACGTCGATCTTGTCTGCGTTTTTAACGACCTGTTCCTTCAGAATTTGATACAGATGAGAATCGCTGGTGCCCATGTGCGTCGTCCACAGTCCGACGGTATCCGAACCCTCAAATTCCGGATATTCCGGCGACATGACGCCGATAACCGGGAATCCCGTCCAGTCGACAAAATCGTCTTTGTTTAAGCCGAAATCATTGACGAGAATTTCCGCCATGTTGGCGACGCCGTTGACGATGACGTCTAGCGAGGCTTCCGGAACTTCCGTATCCCCGGCCAGCGCCTGGTAATATTTCTTCGTTTCTTCCACGTTGCCGTTGCCATAGGCAAACAGCTGGCCGGCGACCTTGGAGTTGCCCCCGGCTTCCCCTTCGGTGCATTTCTCGACGATCAGAACAGACGCGCCGTTTTCCGCGGCTGTCTTGGCGGTCACCGCTCCGGACGCGCCGAAGCCGGCGACGACGACGTCATATTCCGCATCCCATTTCACGGTATCCGCAAAGGTATATCCGCCGGATGCCGGGGCTGACGTGCCGCCGTTGTTGGTTGCGCAGGCGCCTAAGCTTAAAACGCAAAAGGCCGCCGTTGCGAGTGCTAACAGCTTTTTCATTTCATTTTCCTCCCTTGATGTTAACATTTTAGCATGATAAAAATTGAACATGACCTGCGAAAAATTTTGCGTTGGCAAAAATTTCTGCTTGTCTCTTCTGTAATTGGCAAAATCATGGTACGATTACACCATGGAAGAAAAATGTTTGTTGGAAAAAGCGTCGACGGATTTTGTCCGCGACAACATGCTGATCAACTATTGTCTGTGGGACGACAATGAGTTGTTGATCGAAAGCTTCGTTAAAAACAACCGGATTCCGCTGCGGTTTGATCTGGAGAACTATTATTTCTGCATTACGGGGATTGATAAAAAATACAACCTGATCGACGATTCCGCAATTTTTCAGCGTCAGGTGGAAACGACCTACGCGATTTATGAGAAGCTGGAAGCGCTGCTGAATGCGAATCATTGCCGGGGTAATTGTTTCCTGATCAAGGTCGACAATTCCAAGCAGATGGCGGTTTTATTCAGCCGGGACGCGGAATGCAGGATCAGCGCTGAGCAGGTATGCGAACAGATTCACCGGCATTTATTAGAGCGTCCGCCCTATGCGCCGGGGAATCATCGCTTTATCGCAACATCGCTGGCGGGACCCTACCAAGGCTATGAAGGCATGCATCCGGCCTATTTAAAAGCCCGCCAGCTGAACGATCTGCGTTTCTTCGAGGTGGCGTGTCCGGTAATTACCGAACAGGTGCTGCAGCGACGGATCGATCCGGGCGTGCTGGCGATCTATGAAAACGGCCGGCGGTTACGCAATGAGCTGTGTACCGGGAATCTGTCGGCAGTTTTGGAACAGGTCAATTATGTGTTCGATCACCTGGTCCGCAGCTCGCTTGACATGAACTGCTGTCAGGCGGCGCACACGTTTGTGATCGCGACGCTGAGCCTGTTCGTCAAGGTGTACGGCGTGGCGCTGGATCTGAACTTCGGACCGCAGGACTTTTTCTCACTCAGCGAATATCAGGCACATCTGGAAAATCAGATCCGCAGACTGTATGAGGACGGAAACGGCGGCCCCTGGTATTCGCCCGAGGTGCTGCTGGCGATGGGATTCATCCATGAGAATTATCAGAAAGATATTTCGCTGAAGCTGGTCGCGGAGTACACCAATACCAATGTCAGTCATTTAAGCAGTGAATTCAATCGCCAGACCGGCAGTTCCCTGCCTGATTTTATTGCGGGTCTGCGGATTGAAAAAGCGCGTTCCGATCTGGAAAATTCCACGCTGACGATCGCTCAGATCAGCCGTGAGGTGGGCTTCGGCAGCGAACGGTATTTCACGGAGATCTTTAAGAAACACTGCGGGAAAACGCCGCTTCAGTACCGCGCGCAGCTGAACTTGGAGAAAAGCGAGTCATCCGAGAATAAGTGAGAGATGATTCAATCCATTCCGGTCAGCACAAGCGAAGGCTTAAATTGAAATCGTGGAAAAAATGGAGGCTTGGTAATGGATGAGCGATTGTTGGAAAAGCGCGGCTATGACTGCGGCCGCTGCCCGACTTACATCCAGGGAATCTGTCCCGGCTGGGTGCCGGCGCATAAGCCGGGGGATCGTTTTACCCGCGACGGTGTGCTTCATCAGGGATTGACGGCCTGCGGGGAATGCGGGCGTTTTCCATGCGAGACGATCATGCTTCGCCCACGCTGCATAAAGCTGGATAAAGAATGGCTTCGATGGAAAAAACGGACGATTCCGGTAAAATAAAAACGCTTCCAGACGGATCTGGAAGACGTTGCTTTCTTCTTCATTCAAATTTGTCCGGCGCAGCGGTGATTCGTTCCCACGCCGGGCTTTTTTAGAGTGAGCGAAATGTTACTGAATCAAGAAATCGCAATCCGGCAAATCCGCCGGCTTAATGTTAGCGGAACGTTCAGGCATCCGGCAAATCCCGCGCCAACAGAGGACGGCTGCCAGGACAAACCCCAGCCCGCCGATCAATCCGGTCAGATCCGGACCGACTAACGGCATGACGCTGCCCGCGCTCAGCAGGGCGGATGCAGTATAGCGGTCGATTCCGTTTAAGGAGGCATGCCACAGAGCACAGGTCCACACGGACTCACTCTTAAATTGCAGCCAGGCCAGGATTATCCCCTGGATCAAACACAGCCACAGCTGCATCAGAACGCCGAGCAGCGGATGATCGGTTCCATAATTGTAGCCCAGCAGGATAATCGGGGCATGCCACAACCCCCAGATCAAAGAGGTGGTAATGATGGATTTCCGTGTGCCCAGAACATCACGCAGCCGGGGAAGCAGCCAGCCCCGCCATGCCAGTTCCTCGCCCAGCGCCGGAAGCAGTCCGCCGAAGGGATTGATCAGAACCGCAAGCAAAACGACAGGAATCAGCTGCGTCCAGTATGCGTTCAGCTCAGTTATGCCGTTATTGACCGCAAAGCGCGAGGTCAGCGGTTGAAACTGCGCTGGAAAAAGCAGGAAATAAATTCCCGCGCCGACCATAGCCAGCAGAGGCGGAAGCAGCCAGCTCAGCGCGTAACGGGAAAGGTTACGCTTGATTTTCGGCCGCAGAAACAAGGAGCGGCGCTCATGCGTCAGCTTGTTGACGATCAGCACGCTGAGGGCCGGTGTGAACATCAGGAGCGAAAGCATCGTGGTGTCGCGGGTGCGAGCGTAGAAGACGGTAAACAGACTGAGAAATGCGAGGGTCAGCAGAGCGAACAGGGCGAGCTGTTTCTTTTGATAGGCCGTGAATTGCGTCATGAGAAGAGTGTCCTTTCTGTTTAAAAGCTGATGTGAAACAACGAACCATTCAGGAAATCCAGACTGACGACGACTTTCCCATCTTCGATCCAGATCGTTTGATACCACGGCTTCGACGAGCCCGCGATCAACGCTTTTTGACCTCCGGCCGCTAAACCCGCTCCCACGATCAGCGAACCGGTCAGCACGAAGATCAAGCCGGCGATCAACGCCTTTTTTCTAAAATTTCGGATTACCATTTGCTTACCTCCTGGAAAAACAGGGAACGCAGAAACTGCGCGGTTTTCATCACCGCAGCCTTAAACCACGGAATCGTGAGCGATGCGCCTAACGCCGCCAGAATTAATCCGCCCAGCGCCATGACTCCGACACCCAGCTGAATTACGCCGGCGATTAACGACACGGAAGCCATGACAAACGGACTGGCGCTGACGCTGACCAAAGCGACGAACAACAGGCTGACCGTCATGGCGATGCAGATAAACGGCACGCAGCCGGCGAGCAGAAAACCGGCCAGCAGGATCATTAATCCCGCTAACAGCAAGGCGCCCCACAGCGGGAAACCCAGAATCAGCAAGATCACGGTCATGACGCTGTTTATAGGCAGGGAAAACTTAAATTTCAGACTGCCGCGGTCTTCGAGGAAGGCTTTTGCCATCTGCTGCGGCGTTTCCAATTGGGCGACAGCTTCGGTTTCCGACAGACCGTTTTCAATCCGGTCCTCGATCATCTCCCGGGCGTAGTTGAAACAAATTTCTTTTTCCGGCTTCGGCAGCCATTTCAACGCTTTATTTAAAGCGTCCAGATATTCTTTTTCAGTCATGGTGAACTTCTCCTTTAATAAAATCGATCACGGCCATCACTGATTTCCAGTCGTCGAGAAAATCGGCGATGTGCCGGCGGCCGCTGTCCGTCAGCCGGTAATACTTCCGCAGCCGGCTGTTGTGCTCGACGGAATAGGTTTCCAGATCACGGCTGGCTTCCAGGCGTTTAAGAATCGGATACAAGGTGGATTCAGAAATCTCAATGACCTGAGACACGTCTTTGATGATTTGATAACCATAGGAATCCTGATTTGCCAGCGCCGCCAGCACGCAGATTTCTAACAAACCTTTTTTTAGTTGACTATCCATGATTACCTCCTTACGTGTTATACTATATATCACGTAGTATAATGCGTCAAGCAGTATTTTATAGATTGTTCTTTTCGGGATGGAATTCGGCTTCATCCTTGAATTGCCGGAAAGCGTGATCCGGGGAAAGACGATATCCGGAGAATGCATCTGATCGAAAATAAATGTATTTGATCGACGAACGCTGGCGTTCTGCGTCTGAATATGAAAAAATAAAGATAGAAATCAATCGGGAGGAGGGATCAGCCGATGCGGGTAAGCATTAGAAAGGTTGCGGTTCCGCAGGAAGAACAGGTCGTCTTGGAATGCATGGCCTTAACGCCGGATTTTGCGGATATTCAAAATTATTGTCTGGCTAAGGGCCGGTCGCTGAGCGGTGAAAGCGAGGGGCGTCAGCGTCCGGTTTATTATGATGAAATTTATTATATAGAAGCGGTCGGAGAAAAAGTTTTTGCCTGCACTGCCAATGAAGAAGTGGAAGTCAAGACGCGTTTGTATAAGCTTGAGGAGCAGCTGGCAGATTTTAAATTCGTCCGCTGTTCCAAGGCGTTTTTAATCTCATTGTTGAAAATTGAATCCATCCGGCCAGCCCTGAACGGCCGGTATTGCGCCCGGATGAAAAACGGGGAAGACGTGATTATCTCAAGAAAATATGCGCGGGCGGTCAGACGCTCAATAAAGGAGGCCCTGTCATGGAGTTCAGAGAATATTTAAAAGGAAGGCTGCTGGATTTTTTGTTGATTCAGGCTGGCATCACCCTGGCGATCGGTGTGATCGGTTTAATGGGCGAGCCGGAAAAGCAGATACGTCCGCTGATCATGTTCGTTCCGTTTCTCTACGCGTTTTTCTGTGTGCTTGTATCATTTGTCACGTATTCGTCGAAAGAAATAAGCGTCGGGGAAATGGCGGTCAGAAAGCTTGTTCAGTTTATCCTGATCGAACTGGTGGTCGGCGGAATTTCAGTGATGCTGGAACCCGCGCTCACCCTGACGATGCTGCTTCCGATTGGACTGGCGGCGGCCATCGTGTGGCTTGCGGTGCAGGGAATCGATTATCTCATCGCGCAATATACGGCCAGCCAGCTGACGAAGGAACTTTGGGAAATGCAGCGCCGCAGCCTGCGGGATAAACCGGAATGAAGCGGCTGAAACTGCGGGCCTTGGTGCAAAGACCGGAGCTTCTCTTTCCGGTGATCGTGCTGGGGATTTGTTACAGCCTTGGCTTTCTGGCGGACAGAATCCCGGGACAGGCTGGCGTCATCGTTTATGAAATTTTACAGAAAGGGTTTACGGCCCTGCCGGTGCTGGCGGTGCTGATCACCAGGAAAATAACGCGCGACACCAAACCGTGGAACTTTTCGTTCAAGGTATGGAAGCAACCGGGATTATGGCTGCTTTGCGCGGTGGGACCGGGCGTTTTGACCGCGCTTGGAGCGGTCCTTTACTTCTGCGTATTTCCGCAGGAATACAGCGGGAGCTTTCACTATGGTGCTTTATTGGGGATGACGGGAGAAATGCCGATTTCTTCACCGCTGCCATTTGTGCTGACGACGATCTTGCTTGCGGCAGTCTTCCTGCCGCTGCAGATATTAGAACTGGGCGAGGAACTCGGCTGGCGCGGATATCTGCTGCCAAAACAGATCCAGCGCTTCGGGCTGCAGAAAGGCGTGCTGATCAATAGTCTTTTATGGGGATTTGGGCATCTGCCTTTGATTTATTTCGGATTCAATTACAGTCTGGATAATCCGCTGGCCCCCTGGAGCAATCTGGCGATGATGATGCTTGTCTGCCTTGTATTCGGCATTCTTTGCGGTGCGGCAACGATTGTGAGCGGAAATTGCATGTTTGCCGCCATCATCCACGGCGTGTTCAATCTGATCGGCGAAGTGCCGGTTTTCCTCTCCGTCAGTCAGCGCAATACGCTGCTGGGACCCAATCCCACCGGCCTGTTGGGAATGCTCTGGCTGCTTGTCAGCGCGCTGTTTGTTTTTGTCTGCCTGAAATCTGTTAAAAATCGTTTGAAGTAAGCTGAACAGGACTTGCAGAGAAGGAATCCGGCGTGTAAGATTGTGAATAATGAAATGAAAACGTGAGGGCTGAGAATATCAGAACTGCTTTCAGGTATAAACCGGTTTTCGCTGCCGTAAAGATTGAAGCAGATTTAATGAGGCTGGCGGAAGTGCTTCAAGATTTGAAGACCGCCGGAAGCTCCTTATTTATTGATGCTTAAAGCGCGGGATGAAACAACACTTTACATGAGAAAAACAAGTTCTTTGTTTTTATGCCGTTAGGTTAAGACCGGACGGAAGTCCGGTTCTTTTATCATTTCAGAACCGGCAGTTGAATCGGGACAACGCCGGGATTTCTAGAAAATAGGAATGCCGATTTAGACCCCGGTGTGATTTCTTTAAAAGAATTTGGGCTTATGACTGAATTGGACTGTCTAATATGTGGAAGGAGATCAAAATGGAAGGGATAGAAAAGTTAAGTCAGTATTTTGAAGAGAATCAGGAATACTGTTACCGCGTGGCTTACCATTATACTCAAAATTCAGAACTGGCCAAAGATGCGCTGCAGGAGGCGATTATTAAAGCGATGGTGCATTACAGCCAGCTGCGCAATGAAAAGTATATGAAAACCTGGTTTTATCGGATTCTGATCAACGAATGCAAAAATATGTTGAAAAAATTTCCGCGCCGGGAAGAATTGGATATGAACTGGATCGAAGATCCTGCGGTCCACGATCAAAACCTGAAAATTGCCGTCGATCATTGTCTGGAAAGCTTAAAACCTCAGTACCGGGATATTATTTATCTGAAATATTTCCAGGGCTTTGAGTTTAAAGAGATATCACGAATTCTGGGGGTGCGCAACGGTACGGTAAAATCACGGTATTACAAGGGAATGGAATTATTGAAAATGCAATGGGAGGGCGAAAATCATGTCTGATAAAGATGTTAAGATTCCAGAGGATCTGCACGAAATCGTTGAAAAAAGCATTCAACAGGGATTGATTCAGCGGAAACAACGCAGCCGCCGCAACAAAACGATCGGTTTAAGCGCTGCGGCAGGCTGCTGCGCGTTCCTTTTCTTTTTTAACACCAATACGGTGTTTGCGAAGACCGTAATGGACCTGCCGCTTGTCAGCCAGATTGCGCATCTTTTCCTGGACTCTGAATCCACAAGCGAAGAAGCGGCTTATATTGCGGAGATCAAGGTCCCGCAATTGGAAAACAACGATCAGGCGCAATCTTTAAACGCAGCGATCCGCGAACAGATCGAGGCGCATGCCATCGCAATGAAGCAGCAGGCGGCAGATGAATATCAGGCGTTTATGGAAACCGGCGGAAAAGCCGAGGAATATATTCCGGCCCGAATTTCTATTAATTATCAGCTCTACTGCAACAACGATCAAACCTTATCGTTCGCGATTATTTCCACTTATGTGCGCGCGCAGTCCAGCCAGACGATCGATTGTTATAACGTGGAAGCCGGAACCGGACGGACGCTGACGCTGGAAGCGTTGGTCGGCGAAGATTATGCGGAACGGATTGCCCGGGAAATTCAGCGGCAGATCGACGCGAAACCGGAAGCGGAACAGGCTGTTTATGATGAAGATCTGGATTTAAAATCAATGATCGGGCCTGACCGGGCGTTTCATCTCGATCCTGACGGCAATCTGATTGTAGAATTTGAAAAATATGAGATCGCTGTTGGCGCTGCCGGGCCTCAGTCCTTTACGCTTGATTTGGACAGTCTGAACTAGGTAAAAAACGGAAAATATCAGAAGTAAATGGCCATCAAGGGGAGCGGAAAAAGAAATGAATCGAATGAACAAAGTTCATTGATACAAGTTCATTCATCCATTACGATGGGATTAACAGAGAAGGTGAATCAATGCGGGTATCCAAAGCGCCGGAAGAAAGAAAACAGGAGATTCTGCGGACGGCGATGTCCGGCTGTATTCCCAGAAAGAAATGCGGGCGCTGTTATCGGATTATTTCCAGGATGTGCAATGGCAGCGGATTTCCCCGTCCAGCTATATTCTGCAGGGAACCGTCTGGAAATGAAGCTCAGTTCTTCAGAACGGATCTATTTGCTTACGCTGGCACAGCTTTTGAAAGAACAGAAATGGGTGCGTCAGTGCGATCTGGCAAAGCGTCTGCAAGTCAGCCGTCCAAGCGTGTTTCGGGCTGTCAGCCGTCTGGAAGCGTTGGGATTGATTAACAAGGAAGCCGGGTTGTTGTTCCTCAATGAAACCGGCCCGGGCTATCTTGAAAAGTCCTGACGGTTTATATCAGGAGAGCCTGATTCGTGCGTTGACTGAATATTCTTCGATTTCCTGCCCTGGACGAGCAGAGTCATCATGTACATGAAAAGTATACTAAAAACGGAACAGGCTCGCGAGGAGTTCTTACTCGGATTTGGGCAAAGATAAAAAAGGCAGGCAAGATATAACGTTTTATAAACGCTTTATCTTACCTGCTTCTTTGTATGGAAATTCTATTCCTACCCTAAACCGAGTAAGAACCTCGCGAGGAGTTCTGTTCCGTTTTTGGTTTGGATTAGGCCGAAATTAGTTCTGAAGAAGTGCTTAGCTTTTCACGAGGTTTTGTTACAGAGCACAGTGCTCGAGCTTACCGTCGATGATCGTTGCCAGGCAGGAGGTCAGATTCTCAAACGGCATGCCGTCAAAAATTGCGATATCCGCATCCTTGCCGACTTCTAAGGAACCGACACGGTTTTCCAGACCCAACAGCCGGGCCGGACGGATCGTCACAGATTCCAGCGCCGTCTGGAAGCTCAGGCCATAGCGCATCGCGATACCGATGTCGCTCGGCAGCCAAACGGTATCGGAAGCGCCGTCCGCAGTCAGGCAGAAGTTGATGCCGGTCTTCTCAAAGACCGCCGGCGTGTCCTGACGGCAGCCCCAGATCTCAAATTTCATCGGCCCCATCTTCAGCGGCCCGACGACGGCTGTGATGTCCTTCTCTTTTAAGAATTCCTTGATCTTATACCCTTCCGTGCAGTGTTCAATCGCATATTTCAGATGGAATTCCTCGGCAATGCGGATCGCCGTGACGATGTCGTCGGCCTGGTGGCAGTGAATCCGGCAGCGGCGTTCGCCGCGGACAACCGGAACCAGCGGATCCAGCCGGAAATTCGGTTCAACCTGAACTGTCGGATCGGTTTCCGCTTTTTTCAGCTTATCGGAGTACACCTTGGCGTTGAACAACGTTTCCCGCAGCACAGCGCCGGTCCCCATGCGGGTCATCGGCATTTTCTTGTCCGGACCATAGCAGCGCTTCGGGTTTTCGCCCAGCGCCATTTTCATGACCTCGGTGCCCGGAATCATCATGTCCTGAACGGTGGAAGCCTGTTTCAGCTTAAATGAGAAGCCGGTGCCGCCGATGACGTTGGCGCTGCCCGGCAGTGTGCAGCAGGTCGTGAAGCCGGCGTTTCTGACCTTCGGGATCGCTTCGTCAAACGGGTTGAACGCATCCAGCATCCGCACGTGCGCGGTGACGGGATCGGTAATTTCGTTGGCGTCCATCGTCGAAGGCATCCAGGCCGGTTCGTTTAAGCCTGACAGATGGCTGTGAGCGTCGATCAGTCCCGGCGTCACCCATTTACCGGCAGCGTCAAGAATCTCTACGCCCTCCGGAACCGTGATGTCGGTACCCATGTCCGTAATTTTGCCGTTATCGATCAGTAATGTGCCGTCTTCCATGACGCCCTGAGTGACGGTCAGCAGCTTTCCGTGAACGATCGCGATCATAAATCCCCCTCCTGGCGGACAAATTCCGGTTTTCCGTCGATGATGACCTGCTCGCACAACGTCAGATTGGAGAACGGCATGCCGTTAAAGATCGCGATATCCGCGTCTTTGCCCACCTCCAGCGAGCCGATCCGATCGTCCAGCTTCAAGAGCTTGGCTGGATTGATCGTCACGCATTTTAACGCCTGTTCAAAGCTGAGTCCATTTCGCATGGCGATGCCGACGTGAACCGGCAGCCATTTGGTCGCTGACGAATCATCCGCCATCAGGCAGAAATCCTCAATGCCAGCCTTTTCAAAGACCGCCGGGGTATCCTGACGGCAGCCCCAGATCTCAAATTTCTGCGGTCCCATTAATAGCGGACCGATGATGACCTTGGCTTTTTTCGCTTTTAAGAAATCCAGAATCTTATACCCTTCGGTGCAATGCTCGATCGTGTAATCGAGGTTGAATTCCTCGGCAATCCGGATCGCCGTGACGATGTCGTCGGCCCGGTGGCAATGAATCCGGCAGCGCATTTCGCCGCGGACGACCGGAACCAGCGCTTCCAAATCAAAGTCACGCTTGACGTCCTTGCCTGCAGCCAGCGCGTCGCTGTACTGCTTGGCGTCGAATAACGCTTTGCGCAGGACCGCGCCGGTGCCCATCCGGGTCATCGGCATTTTCTTTTCGGAGCCATAGCAGCGCTTCGGGTTTTCGCCCAGCGCCATTTTCATCATTTCCGAGCCTTCGATCGCGATTTCCTGAACGGTCGCCGCATTTTTCAGCTTGAAGCTCAAGCCGGTGCCGCCGATGACGTTGGCGCTGCCCGGCCCGGTGTAGCAGGTCGTAAAGCCGGCTGACCGTGCCGCGCCGATCGCCATGTCGAACGGATTCAGCGCGTCGATGCCGCGGATTTGAGCGGTAACCGGCGAAGTGACCTCGTTGCCGTCGCCGATATGCGGCATCCAGTGCGGTTCGTTAAAGGTTGAAATGTGCGTGTGCGCGTCGATCAGGCCCGGAGTCACCCATTTTCCGGAAGCGTCGAGGATCTCGGCCCCCTGCGGGATCGCAATATCCTTGCCGATCGCTGTGATCTTGCCGTTGTCGATGAGCAGCGTACCGTCTTCAATCGTACCGTTGGCGACGGTCAGCAGCTTGCCGTGTGTAATAGCTATCATTGTATGTCCCCCAATCTCTATGAACTCATTGTATCGTAAAACCAGTGAAAATCAATCCGTGATCCCAATCATTTTCATTAAATATCGGGCGTTGCGCTGCGTACAGCGTCCCGGCTTGAGCTTGTAATCAAAGAAAATCTTCTGATCCTGGTAATGTTCCTCAAAATGAACGTTGATTAAGGAAAGTCCGGCTTGTTCCTCCAGGGCGCACAGCTCAAAGTCGTGCGTCGTGATCATCGCGCGGATCCACGGGTGGTTCAGATGGCGCAGCACCTGGGCGCTGCCGTCGATCCGGTCGAGGGAGTTGGTGCCCTTGAAGATTTCATCGATCAGCACCAACAGCGGGGTTTTCAGGGATACAGCGTCGATGATCCTGCGGATTCTTAACAGCTCGCCATAAAAGGTGGAGATCCCCTCGTTGACGTCGTCGCGGATCCGCATTGAGGTTAAAACGGTAAAGCCGGAAGTATCCATGCTTTGCGCGCAGACGGGACCGCCGGCCGCCGCCAGAATTTGATTCAGACCGATCGTGCGCATGAACGTCGTCTTGCCGGACATGTTGGAGCCGGTGACCACCGTCAGCGAATGATCGAGGGTGAAATCGTTGCCGATCGCCTGAACCGGATCCAGCAGCGGATGAGTCAGCTGCGTAAACGCCAAGACCGGAACCGTTTCCTCATGCAGCTTCGGCATGCAGGTCTGCGGATGCGTCAGCGCGATCAGCGCCAGCGATTCCATCGCTTCTAACTGCCCCAGCTGTTCCATCACGGCGATCCACGTCTGCCCGGCCTGAGCCTGCCATTGGTTCCAGGCCTGCACGCATTGCAGATCCCACAGCAGCAACAGCTGCGCCGGCAGATAGAGAAACGGATTGGCCTGCAGCGACAGCCGGTTTAACAGCCCGTCGAGCTGCTTTACGCCCTGAAGCAGTCCCTGCGGCTGACGGATCTGAGTTTTCAGCGCGTCGATCAAAGGGCTGGACAGCGCCGACTGATCCAGTTTCTGACAACGGACCAGGCAGTTTTGCAGTCCCTGCCGGACCTTCGCGACAGCCTGCAGGCGGCTGTGGACATACCCAAGGGAAAACAGGGCGAGCGCCGCCTGGACAAAAAAGATCAGGATGAAGCACAGCGGCGAGATCCAGCGCAGCAGCGTCAGCCCCAATAACGTCAGCGTCACCGCCGGCATCCAGCGGATAAACCAACCGGGAATCGGCAGCGTGATCGGCTGGACAAGCTCATTCAGCTTTTCGGAAGCCATCGCGGCAGCTGTCTGCGGCGTCAGACCGTGCGTGCAGGTCCAGTCCGCGAGCATGAAATCGGGATTCTGCGCCAGAACGGTCACGGTTTCCTGACGTTCGCGGATGATTTTGTCTGCGGCCGGTTCTTTAAAATAGGAAGCCAGCGCCGTCTTCCCCTGCGGCAGGACCGCCATGCAGCAGAACTGATATAACGACCGCGGGCCAAAGACGTCGAGATCGGCCAGCGCGGGCTGATCGTCGGTTAAAAATTCCGCGCCGGTTTCGGACGCCTGCTGCCAACGACTGTCAAACCGCGACAGACATCGCCCAAGCACTTCGCTTCGCGCCTGCGCTTCAAGATAGAGCCGGTTGTTTTTCTGATGCGCCAGCATTGCCAGACAAAATCCGGCCAGGCTTAGGATAAAGATAAATCGATAGCCCGTCCGGCCGTCGACGATTTGAAAAAAAGACCACGCTGCGATTAAAAACAAACCGAAGCGAACTCCGGCAATCTGCGAGTTTTTACGGCGGAGCTGAGCGCATTGACTCTGAGTCTGGGCCAGTTGCGCTTCCCATTGTTGTTTCTGCATCGGATTCCTCCTTTTGATTGATTGCAACAGCTTTAGTATAAGCCAGATGTCCCTGAAAATCAAAGCGGGAAAGCATTGCGCGGACCTCAGGTAAACATTGAATTGTTATCAAAGTACCGCAGAATTCCTTAATCTGCACGGAAAGCGGGGAGGGTCGCTATTTCCATTCTTAAAAAAATATGCGATAATAAAAACGCATTCAATTCAACAAGCAATTCCTTCCCGGCTTCCTCCGCCGATGAGTGAGCCGGAGCCGGGGCGATATCGTTTTTAAGACGATAGAGTTCTGAAGCAAAGAACAGGAGCGATTAATGATGGAATCCATGGTCATCTTTCATCGTTGCCGCAGTTTGGCGGCGACCGATGCTTTTTATATTCAGCAGCTGGGGCTGACACTGTGGCATACTCAGCCAGGCTGTCATATTTACGACAGCGGTTACGGCTATCTGGGGTTTGTGGAAGCGGCGGACTTTGAGCTTCCTGCTTATTCGTGCATTTCGTTTAACTGCACGGACTGCGCTGAGGTCGACCGGCTGTATGAAAAATTCAAAGGAATGAAGGGGATCACTGCTCCCCGGCGGCATCCGCAGTTTGCGGTCTATTCCTTTTTTATTCAGGATCCTGACGGATATACCGTCGAATTTCAAAAGATAGTGAAGGAGGGAGAACAATGAGCGAACGCATTGTCCAGACGGTTACACCGCGTCAGCTGCGCCGGGAATTCAACGGCATCGGCCTGACGTTTCTGATCGTCTTCGGATTGGCTGTCGGCGCGGCCTTTGGTTATCAATGGCTGACTCCGCTTTTGGAGCCGTACTATCAGACGGTGGACCGGCAGGCGGCGGAAATGGGAATTCGGATCGTCGTCACGCTGCTCGTCATGCTTCTTCCGTTTCAGATCTATGCGGCTTTGAAAAAGATGAAGACAGGCCGGTTTTTCGGTCATTGTCAAGGCGAATGGCGCGATATTCTCGGACTGGTGCTGATCGGACTGGCGCTGAATCTGCTTCTGACCTTTATTGTCGGGATTCTGGCGCTGGTGCTCAGCTGGTCCAACATTCAGTTTACGTCCTCGGAACTCATTCTGCAGGGAAAGCTTCCGGCGGTGATTCTGAGCCTGATTTATATCGTTGTGATCTCTCCGTTTTGCGAGGAATTTATTTTCCGCGGCGTCTGTCTGCGCAGCTTTGGCCGGATGGGCAATTATTTCGCAATCTTTGCCAGCTCGCTGTTGTTTTCCTTCATGCACGGCAATCTGATCAATATCCTGCCGTCGTTTTGTCTGGGAATCTTCCTGGCGGTGGTGACGATGCGGTTTAATTCCATCCTTCCGCCGCTGCTGATCCACATCGCGATCAACCTGCAGACGGTGGCTTTGCAGCAGGTGCCGGTGCAGTATTCGTGGATCATCGGATTGAGCTGCGTCGTTATCTATGCGTTGGCGCTGGTCGCCTTGATCCGCGGACGGCATAAACGAATCATTGTGCGTAAGGAAGCGAATCCCTGGATTTTAATCCAGCAGTTCTTCCTGTCGTGGGCGATTGTGATCACGCTGGCGGTCTACGGCGTGCTGAATATTCTGACAATTAAGATGTAAGGTTAAACCGGGAAATCCGGTTTTTCTTTTTTTCAAGTTGAAAAACCGGCTTGGAATCCGATTTGTTTTGCGGCGCCTGCGGATCGGTGCTACACTGTTTTTATCAGGGGAGGGAGCTGATTTAATGAAAACGACGTTTACTTATGATCATTACGCGGACTATGCCGAGCTGACGGCGCGGTTGGTCTATTTTAGCGAACATTATCCGAATTACACCCGTTTGACAAGTCTGGGAAAGACACCGGAGGGCCGCGACCTGTGGGCGATGGAAGTGACGGATTTGCGCTGCGGGGATTTCGATGAGAAACCGGCGCAGCATATCGACGGGAATACGCATGCCGGGGAAGTGACCGGCTCCATGGCGGCGCTGCATCAGCTGGACGTGCTTTTAACCGGCTGTGAAGAACCGCGGATTGCCCGGCTGCTTCAAGCGTATATGTTTACGTTTATTCCGCGGATTTCTCCGGATGGGGCGGAAGTCTATCTGAAAACGCCGGATACGCTGCGCTCGGTTAACCGCCCTTCAGGCAAAGCCCAGTCCGGCGTCGTCCGGCAGGATCTGGATCAGGACGGCGTAATCCGGTGGATGCGGATTCCTGATGAAACCGTGGCATGGGCCGCGGATGCGGAAGACCCGCGTCTTCTGCGCCGGCGGCGGCCGGATGAAACCGACGGCGTGTTCTACACCGTGATGCCGGAAGGACTGCTTCAAGGAGAGTCTGAGGATCTTCTGAAAGCGGCCCCGGCGCGCTGGGGGCTGGATTTCAACCGCAATTATCCCTGCTGGTGGCGGCCGGAACAGCCGGGTGCGGGCGACTATCCGCTCGATAATCCGGAAACCCGCGCAGTGGCGGAGTTTTTGATCGCGCATCCGAATGTCGGTGTGATGGTCACCCATCATACCAGCGGCGGGATGATTCTGAATCCGCCGGGTCCGTTCTCCGAGGCGGAACAGGATCCGCTGGACCGCAGCATCTACCATGCGATCGGAGCGCTGGCCACCGAGGAAATGGGCTATCCGTTATTGAATCTGTACGATGGTTTTCATTGTACGGAAAGTGACTATGCGGCCGGCGCGGGCGACGACTGGGCCTATCTGAACCGCGGGATCTTCGCGGTGACGGCGGAGTTGTGGGATTTGCAGAGCCGGGCTGGAATCAGCGTGGAGGAACAGCTGGAACCGGAACTTAGCGACGCTGAGCGTCTGCGTCAGCAGAAATTAACGCTGGCCTGGATCGACGCGCATTGTCCGCAGGCCTGGAAGCCGTGGACGCCGCTGGAGCATCCGCAGCTGGGCCACGTAGAGATCGGCGGTCTTGATTATAAGTTTACGATTCAGAATTGTCCGCCGGCATACCTGCGGGAAGAATGTGAAAAAGCGACGCGGTTCGCGCTGCGTCAGGTCTGTCTGCTGCCAAGGCTGGCAATCATGCGTTTCCAGGCCCAACCGTTAGGACATGATTTCGTGAAGGTGACGGCGGAGATCGTCAACCGCGGCTATCTGCCGACGTGGATCAGCCGGCAGCGTCAGGCGATGAAGCTGACGGAACCCATTCAGATTGAATTGACAGGCGCTGAGATCCTCCAGGGACAGGCTCAGGGTGAAATTGAAGCGCTGGAAGGTTATGGACAGGATCAGACCGAGCTGTCTTTTTCCGGCGTCTATGGTCAGACCGCGGCGCTGCGCCGAAAAATAGAATGGATTGTCCGGGCGCCTGCGGGAACACGTGTGCAGTTAAACGTTCGCTGCGCTCAGGCCGGACAGGCTTCGGCAAGCTGCGTGATCGATTGAAACCTTGAAATCTGTGCGGATAATCCGATAAAGGAGAAATGAATGGCGGAACTAATGAAAGCAAGAATCAACGCTGACTCGCTCGGCGAACTGGCGCGCAGAATCAAAAAAAACCATCCTGCGTTTGAGAGTGAAGCCTTTGTGAGCGAGATTCTGGATGCGGACTGGGATTCATTGGAACTGAAAGCCCGGATCCGGAAGACGGCGCTGGCCTTGGGCAAAACCCTGCCTGCGGACTATTCGCAGGCGGTGACGATTCTGCGGCAGACCGCGGCGGATTATCCAGCGGGCAGCGACGGGTTAATGTTGATGTGCCTGCCTGATTATGTCGAGCTATTCGGCCAGGCGGAAGCGGATTGGGAAGCATCCATGGCGGCGCTGGAACAAATGACCTCGCTGGCTTCGGCGGAATTCGCCGTCCGCGCGTTTATTCTCCGGGATGAAAAACGGATGATGGCGCAGATGGCTGTCTGGGCTGGGCATAATAGTGAGCATGTCCGGCGGCTGGCCAGTGAGGGCTGCCGCCCTCAGCTGCCCTGGGGACAGGCGCTGGCGAGCTTTAAACACGATCCATCACCGGTGCTGCGGATTCTCGAACTGCTGAAAGCCGATCCGTCGCCGTATGTCCAGAAAAGCGTGGCGAACAACCTGAACGATATCTCCAAAACCCATCCCGAGCTGGTACTGGAAACAGCGCGCCGCTGGCAGGGCCAGAATCCGGTCACGGACTGGATCCTCAAACACGGCTGCCGGACCTTGTTGAAAAAGGGAAACCCGGAAGCACTGGCGCTATTCGGAGTGGCGAAGAACGATCATGTGAAAACAACGGGATTGATGGTGATGACGCCGGTTGTGCGGATTGGGGAGGAATTGGTTTTTTCCTTCGCGGTTGCCGCTGAGAACGAGGCTCAGGTCAGGCTGGAATATGCGCTTGACTATGTGAAAGCCAAGGGAAAACGCAGCCGGAAAAATTATAAAATATCCGAGCTGACCTTAAAGGCCGGCGAGAAACGAACGTATGTGAGAAAACAACGCTTCGCTGATACCAGCGTCAGAAAACATTATCCAGGCCGCCATGCGGTCACGCTGATCGTCAATGGTATTCCGCAGGGAACGCAGGCGTTTGAGGTCAGGGCGATGGACTGAGGAAAAACTTCCTCTCGTCGATTTCATAACCGGTCCACAGGAAAAGCTGCCGGAATAGGAAAGAAAAAAAACAGGAACAAGCTTAGGGAGCCTGAACGGCGTTCCTTCTGCTTGATTCCTGTTTTTAGTTTGCTTTCTTTGACGTTGAAGTTGATTTGAAAATCCTGTTTGTCCGGGGTTAAGCGCTTGGAAAGCTTAATCCGGACTCAGCTTCAGCAGCGGTAGGCGGTTAGACCGCGCGGCCGGCATCGTTGCCCGCATGAATCGCTTTGGCAATGTTGAACGGATTGGCGCAGTCGCCGACGGCATAGGTTTCCGCAACGGACAGGCCTTCCAGCAGGCTTGTGTTCGGCAGCATGTCGGCGGCGTTGACGATCGCGTCGCAGGCGATTTCCATCTCAACTCCGGCTTCCGTCATGATCACGGCTTTGTTTTGGTTCACCGACTTCAAGGAAGCTTTCGGCCAGGCGCTGAAGCCCAGCGAATACAAGGCTGTGGTCATCATCCGCATCGCGTGCTGGGATTGCTGCATATCCATTTCCTCAGCGGCGTTCGGCGTGATCATCGTCACGTGCTTTTTATGGACTGTCAGCCACAGTGCGGCGTCGAAGGCCTGAGCGTTGGAGCCGTAGATGAGGACGTTTTCGCCCATCTCGGTAAACATGAACGATTCCATCTCGATGATCGGAGCGCTGCCGTCGCCGTCCACCTTCAAGGTGTCGCGCAGACCGCCGGCAGCCAGGATGACCGCGTCCGGTGCTTCCGCGTTGATCTTGGCGGCGTCGACTTCCACGCCGGTTTCGACTTTGACACCGGTGATTTCCAGCTGGCGGATCAGATAGTTCTTGAAATCCTGCAAGTTTTCATGCGGTCCCTTGACGGTATGCGCGAAATCCAGCAGGCCGCCGAGCGTGCCTTTCTTTTCGTACAGCGTTACTTCATGACCGCGGGCGGCCGCAATCCGGGCCGCTTCCATGCCGGCTGGACCGCCGCCGATGACCATGACTTTTTTCGCTTTTTCAGCAGGTGTCAGTTCATACGAGGCCGGGCCGCCTTCACGCATGACACGCTGGGTCATCGCGTTGACGCGGCAGTAGCCGGCCATCGCGTTGGCTTCATTGCTGCCGATATGGCAGTGCAGACAGCGGGTGCACGGTGCGATCTCATCGATCCGTCCCTCGCGCAGCTTATTGACGTATTCGGTATCGACGGTTAACGGGCGGGTCATCAGGAAGAAATCCGCTTTGCCGTCTTCCAAGGCCTGTTCGAAGAAATCCGGAGCGTGCGCCGGGTCCATGTAGGTGACGACGCCGCACGGGATGCTGAGGGCCGCTTTGTAGCGGGCCGCAACATTGAGAAGCATGCCGGCGCCCTGGGTGTCGCCGATCAGCTGGCCCTGCCAGTGCTTTTTGAAATCGTACTGCGTACCGAAGCCGGACGCGCCTTCAATACCGTTCAAGATGAAATACAGATCGCTGCCGAACTGCGCGACGTGATGGCCCAGCGGACCTAAGCGCAAGTGCATGGAATCCGCGCCGGCGGCCTCAAACAGCTTCGCAAGGGCGATGCCTTCCTCGACTGTCGTAATTTTCGTGCGCGGCGTGGTAACCGCGTTGTCCAGCGTCATCAGCGTCGGGTTGTTGGCGACGTTGTCGTTTTCTTCGATCGCGTCGATTAAGATCTGAACGTTGAAATCCGAACCGCAGGCTTCCTTAATCTTGGTAATGCATTCCGTGACGAACCGGGCGCGGTTTTCCAGGCTTGTGCAGCCGTATTCGTCGGTGCGCACGTTATAGAAACGGGACAGGAAATGCTCGCCCATGTTGAAGCCGGCGGCGTTGATTTCAAACGCCTTGAAGCCCAGCTGCTGCATCCCCTTGGCAATCTGCGCGCCGCGGTCTTCGATCGCCTGGATCTGCTCGACGGTCATTTCATTCTCTCCCGCGCCGAACTGAGCCCACTGATAGCCCAGGCTCGCGCCGTATTTCGCGCATTCCGCGACCAGTTTCTGGCCGAACGCCAAGGTTTCCGCGTCATAACCGCTGCCGTCCGCCGGAATTTCTAAGGCGGTGATGCCTTCGACATAAATCATCTCGACGCCGCCTTTGGCAAAGTTGACGTAATATTGAAGCAGTTCATCGGTTAAGCCGGCCAGATAGGTTGCGGACCCGGCCGCCGATTTAACCATCCGGTGACTGAGCTGAAGCGAACCGACGGTCAGCGGCGAGAACAACGTCTTTAATTCTTTGGTGTTCGTGCGGTAATCTTCACGCTGCGGATTGAGATAAGCCGCGGCGATTTTGTCGTTTTCCGGAACCTCGGCCGGCGCCGTGGTCTGCGGAGTCTTTGTGTTTTCAGTGGAACAGCCGACTAAGCCGGCCGCCATGAGGGTTAAAGCGGTGGCGCCGCTTCCTTTTAAGAAGTCGCGTCTTGAAATTTTAACCATAAGTATTGATCCTCCTCTTATGCTATAATTTTAACAAGAGATTGGAACCGTGTTCATCATCCAATTGCTAGATTATTCACAGAGTATTTCGTGCAGAATGCCGAAAAGTAAAGAAAATGAGAAAAAAGCGGAGTCACCGCTGAAAGGGGCGATAGGTTAATGCAAAGTCAGGCGATCATCGCGGCTGTCGCACAGGAGTATTCCCTGACGATACCGCGGAATTTGGGCGAAATGCCGATACACTGCTGTCAGCTGATTTTTGAACAGCCGGCTGTGCTGAGCCGCGCGACATTGTATATTCAGGCCGAACCGTTTGCGCTGGATCCGGCGGCCTATCCGCAAAGCTTTTTCCTATTGACGCAATGTGAGAGCCAGGCCGCCAACGCCGTCGTTTATCACACCGGCAGCGCGCTGGATTTGTATCATTCGATCTCGCTGCTGCTGACCGATACCGCGGCGTATGCGCAGGCGCTGTCCGCGCTGCAGCGGACGGCGAATTCAGGCCAGGGTCTGGCCGCCCTGGTGAAAACTGCCTGTCAGTTCATACAGAATCCAATCCATGTGATGGATAAAACGTTTTCTTTGATCTGCGCCTGCCCGGAGGAACCTTGCGGCAACCCGGTTTATGATTATTTCCTGATTCATAAGGAACCGCAGCCGGAATATCTTCATCATGTTGAAACGGCGATCATGCGGTTCAGCCGGCATCACATCCGCTGTGCCCAGCTGATCGATTACAATCGGGAACCGCTCAAGCTGATCAGCTGTTCGATCGGCGCTTTGCCGCATCTGTTAGGCGGAATCGAGGTGCTTCAGCTGAACCGGCCGTTTACCCAGAACGACGTGCGGCTGATCGATCAGCTCGCGCTGCTTTTACAAATCGAGCTGTTTAAAGCAAACAACGCGGCGGAGAAGGCCGATACGCAATTTGAACTGCTAATCCAGGATATTCTGCACGGCCGCTTCCTCCACCCCGAAATACTCCGGATGCGGCTGCAGGCGTTTCCGCACTTGCAGAACCAGCGCTTTTGTCTTTTGTTAAGTCAGATTCCGAAAAGCAAAACCTGCACGCTGAAATATTACCATGAGGAAATCAACCGCTGTGTTCAGGTGATCGAACGTTTCCAATATCAAAATGACCTGTACTTTCTCATTGAACCGCCGGAGAATGAGTCTTATCAAGGCGCGCTGAACACGCTGGCGCTGCAATCCGATACGCTGATGATTCTCAGCGATCCGCTGGACAACCTGATTTACTGCCCGGTGATCGTGGCGATGCTGCAGGGCGGTCTGTGCGTGACCGGCGCCGTGAAGGGGCTGTTCGCTTTCCGCAGCCTTTATTTCAAGACTTTGCTGCATACCTTATCCTGCCGCAGCTCACTGACGCTGCGCGATTTTATCCATCCCGGAATTCAACGCTTAAAAGAATTTGATCAAGCGCATCAGACGGATTTCCTCGCGACGCTTAAAACATATCTGCAATGCCAGTGCAGTCCGACAAACACGGCCGCCGCACTGCATCTGCACCGCAATTCTCTGGCATACCGGATTCAGAAAGCCCGTCAGATCAGCGGATTTTCCAGCGAGGATCCAGAAGACTGCCATAATTTCCTGCTGTCGATCCAGATTGACGAGTACCTCGGAACTTAAGTCAGGCTTACTTTATCGGCGGCCGGTTTAAAAATAACTGAAAAATTGTCCGCAGGCAACCTTGTCTGAAGGCCGGCGTCTATCCTTATATTAATAAAAAGGGAAGGATCCGCAAAATTTCAGATCAATTCACTCAATGACAGGAATTTCAGCCGGTGCGCCAACCTGCCTTTGAATTTGCCGGGTTTGATGATAAAATAACAAGAAAGAGCAGGCCGGTCAGTTCCGGCATGAAGATCGTTCAGTAAACGGAGATAAACTATGATGTACTATGAAGATTTAATGGGAAAAAATGCGATCGCAACGATTAAAGTGTCCAAGGAATTGCTGAAATATTCCGTCGGCGAGCGAATTCCGACTGTCAGCGAATTTGTGGATTCATTAAGCCTGGCAAGAGGCACAGTACAAAACGCGATCAAGACGCTGGTGGATCATGAAGCGGTGCGGATTGAATCCAAGGGACATTTGGGATCTTACCTGATGAAGAAAAATATGCGCGTGCTGCTTAAATTCGCGGGGGTGCGGATGCTGCTGGGCACAATGCCGCTGCCGTACAGCCGGCGCTACGAGGGCCTGGCTTCCGGTTTGATCGCGTCGATGGAAAATAATTACGACCTGCCGATCAACCTGGCCTACATGCGCGGATCGGTCAACCGCATCAGCATGGTCCTGCAGAAGCGCTATGACTTCGCAGTTGTTTCGCGATATGCCGCTCATCATTTCCTTGAAAAATATCCCGATAAGATTGAGATCGTCGTCGGCTTCGGCGCGGGCTCCTATTTAAGCAACCACGTGATCATGTTCCATAATCCCAATATCAAGGAAATCCAGGACGGCATGAAGATCGGCATCGACTCCGCCTCGATTGACCAGAAAGAACTGACGAAATTCGTCTGCCAGGGGAAAAACGTCGAATTCATCGAGATCGAATATTCGCGGATCATTGAGCGCGTGATTTCCGGCGATATCGACGCGACGGTCATGAATATCGACGAAGCTAACGATAAGCATGTTAAAATCCATACGAAATCAATCCCGCAGGTCAACAAGGACAATACCGAAGCGGTGCTGGTTGTCGCGAAGGAAAATGAAATTTCAACGTTGATCAAAGAACTGGTCGATGTGGAAACGGTGCTGAATATCCAGCGCCTGGTTCTGGAAGAAAAAATAACGCCGAGCTATTGACCCGGCTTCGATAGTCCGTCAGCTGTTTAAGGACCGGTGAAAACCGGCTCTTTTTTTGTTTTCCCGCTGGCCGCCGCGAAGAAAACAAGTGAAGAATTCAGCGCCGATGAGAAAACAAACCAAAATGGTAAACGCCGTGAGAACGGCGCGGCAGGTAAGAAAATTAGATCGAACTTCAAAATACATAAAAATGTATTTTGCTTGTTGACTTTCTCACTTGTCAGGGCTATACTGAATTTGTAAATACAGAATAATGTATATTGGGTGGGATAAGATGAAGGAAATGAAATGCTACCGATGTGGAAAGACCGAAACCGTTAAGGAAATGAAGCTGCGGAAATCATGGGAGTGCCCGCATTGTCACGCCGTGATGGTGCTGGATTTGGCGACTCAGCGAAAATTGAAGTATGTCCGCATGTTATTCGTGGCGGTCGTCGTCAGTCTGCTGATGTACGGCTGCAGCCGGCTGGGAACAGTGACCAGTTATGTCGCTTTGATCATCACCTGTTCGCTTGCGATCGTGATCACGCAGTTTTCCGATCAGCTCTGTCTGGCGCTGACGGACAAATTATTCGGACTTCGGTATATGCCGGTGGAAAAAGGTAAAAGTCAGCCGGTGAACAATAAGAAGAAAGGAAAATGAAAAAATGGATTTTACGGAAAGACTGAATCTGTATCTGGAGGGCGGCATGATCCAGCCGGCTGACGTCGCGGACGTGCAGGCGATCATCACGATGTTTGACCAGAAATATCATATCGTGCTTCAGGAAGAAAACGCGGATACGTTTATCGCGCATCTGTGCGCAGCCTTCGGGCGGAGTGCAACCGGCGAGGAAGTCGAACCGCTGCCGCCGGAAGTCAAGGCGGAACTGGAAGGCCTGGACAGCTATCCGCAATCGCTGCAGATGCTCAAGGATGTTATGGCGGCAACGCGCAATCGCTTAAACCCAACCGAACAAGATTACGCGCTGCTTCACATAAATAATTTAATTGCCCGGCTGGCAGAAGGCTGCGGCAATTGAATTGAGGGGAATCATGTTAGTAAGAGGAGGTAAACATGGAAGGAATCATTACTAATTTTGAATTTTCACTGCCGTTTCGTGCGATCGTTCTGATTGCGATCTGTGCCTGGGCAAGCTTGCTTTCGCACAAATGTATTTCCAACTTCAACGATGGGGCACGTCCGGTTTTTCCAGAATTAATGGAAGGCCGGATGACGCGGGCTGAGTTCGCGGTCGTCGTAACCGGCATGGGCTTCGGCTGGGTTCTGGCCGGCTTCAGCCAGTGGCTGGGCACGGGGCTGATCGCCTGCCATCTGACCTTAATCGCCACAGACTGCCTGGGCGCCTGGTCGCCGAATAAGTGGGTCGCGTTAATCATCGGCGGTGCGTATGGCGCGCTGTGCGCTTTCGGCACCAGTTTCATCAATTCTGCATTCACAGCGCTGCCGTATAACTTCTTAAACGACCTGACGCAGATCAGCACCCCGGCGCTGCCGGTGTTCTGTATGTTCCCAGCGGTTGCGATCGCAAGCCAGTTCGGGGCTAAAAAGGGAATTACAACCGGTGTGATCGAAGCGGTCGTCTACATTTTCTGCACGGTTGTCGGCGCTGTAAAAGTCGGCTCGATCTCCGTCAGCCTGTATCCGTACACCTTCGCGATGCTGGCCGGTATGATCTGTCTGCTTGTCTATTCCATTAATGGAAGCAAGAATTCTGAAAGCGTAGAAAACGATTCGGAAACCGAAAACCTGTTTACGAAGAACGCCAATCGGATCAAGAGCAACTGGGTTTATCTGTGCATCCAGGGCGCGTTGAACGCATTAGGCATTCATGTTCTGGCTCAGGCTTATCAGCCGTATGTTTTGTCCTCGGCCGTTTTAGCGGGGAATATGGGTACGTTTGAACTGGCCATGATCGGTGTCATTATCGCGTTTATCCCTTTGATCGTATCGACGGCTCTGGCCACCGGCGTTTATCAGGCGGTCGGATTGACCTCCGTCATGCTGGTCGGCTGTCTGGCGCCAACCTGGTGGCTGGCTCCGATCTTCGGCTTCGCTGCGGAATTTGTTGAAATTCAGCTGTTAGGCTTGTTGGGCAAAGGCTTGTCGAAATTCCCGGAACTCTCCAAATGCGGCGACTATATCCGCGATGCGATGGTTTCCTGTATCGGTCTGGCGCTGGTTGCCGGTTCCTTCCTGGCGGCGAACGCGACATGGGGCGCGGTCGGCATCATGATCGTCGGCGGATTCTTCGTCCTCAACGACGTCACCGGACAGCGGATTCCGAAGTCGGCGGTCGGCCCGTTAGCGGCAGTTGCGGTCGGCATTCTGTTCAACATCATGATCTTTCTTGGCCTAGTCGTATTGTAATGGAATAGAAGAGGAGAATTGCTTATGTTAAAAATTGAATGCTGCGGCTTGACCGCTTTACAAACAAAACAGATTATTGAGAAGAAATTCCCGGGCCTTGTTGAAACTTCCCTGGATCCGGATATGATCGCGGCGCGCAAAGTTAAAAGCGGCGATGTGGATTTTTACTTAGGAAGCTGTATGACCGGGGGCGGCGGATCGATTGCGACGGCGATCATGGTATTGGGTTACGGAAACTGTCTGACGGTTTCTAAACAAGGCAATTGTCCGAATGAAAAACAAATTCGTCATCTCATTTATTCAGGAAATCATAAGGCGTTTGGCTATGTTAAAACTCATACTGAACAAGTAGTTCCAGCATTGGTACAGGCTCTGATTGATAAATCTGAAGGAAAACCTGAATAGGAGGCATTGATTTAGGGGCATCTTCGGATGCCTCTTTCTTTTATACAAGGAGGGTATTCAATGATCCGTACAGTATTAAATGATATTGAAAAAGAAAAGCTGGGCGTCACCTTGTGTCATGAACACTTCATCGTGGATTTAGACCGGGTTCGGCATGACGGCATCAGCATGATTGAAACACCGGAGGAAGTCGAGCCGGAAATCAGAAAGATGATGGCCTTGGGCGTTCAGGCGGCGGTGGAGGTCAGCACGATTGATTTAGGCCGCGATGTCCGCAAATTAAAACAAATCAGTCTGGACACCGGATTGACGATCGTGGCGTCCACGGGGTTTTATTTAACCCAGTATCATCCGGAATGGCTGGCGTCGGCCAGCGCCGCGGCGATTGCGGAAGTGTATGTCAGAGAGCTGACGGAAGGGATCGACGATACCGGAATTAAAGCCGGCATCATCGCTGAGATCGCTTCGTCTCCGGAACGCTTTGAGGGGGAAGAAAAGAAGATTCTCAGGGCTGCGGGCATCGCGTCCCGGCAGACCGGTGCGGCCGTATCGACTCACACCGGCCGGGCGACCGCCGTGGAAACGATTGAAACACTGCTGGCGGAAGGCGTGGATCCGGATAAGATCATCATCGGACATCAGGATTTGATCGACGACACGAAGTATCATGTCCGGTTGTTGAAGTACGGCGTGAACATCGCGTTTGATACCTGCGGCAAAAAAGCCTATATGCCGGATGAAACGCGGGCCCGCAATGCGCTGGCGATCATGGAAACCGGCTATGGCGACCATCTGCTTTTCAGCAACGATATCTCCCGCCGGACTTATTTTACAAGCCAGGGCGGCGATGGTTATTTAAGCGTCATGAAATGGATGATTCCGCTTCTGAAACAGATCGGCGCTTCAGACCGGCAGATTCAGCGCTGTCTGGTGGACAATCCGGCGCGCATTTTAGATAACGAGTGGAGGTAGACTATGTTTTTGAATCAATGCCTGCAGAATAATTCAAAACTGATCGAATTCGCCTTCCACGCGCATCAGCAGGGTCTGATTCTTCCCGATACCTATCTGCTGGATCTCGATACGATTACTGAAAATGGAAAGCGGATGTTAAATGTCGCCCGGCAGAACGAAGTGAAATTGTTCTTCATGCTGAAACAGCTGGGCCGCAATCCGGTTGTTGCCCGGCGCTTGATGGAGCTGGGGTTCGCCGGGTGCGTCGCGGTCGATTACAAGGAGGCGCTGGTGATGATTGAGAACGGAATCCGCCTGGGCAATGTCGGCCATCTGGTTCAGACGCCGAAGGCCGCACTGAAGAAAATCATTGCGGCGCATCCGGAGGTGATGACGGTTTACAGTCTTGAAAAGATAGAGGAGATCGACCGGGCTGCCGCCGAGCTGAACTGCGTCCAGCCGCTCATGATCCGGATTACAGACGATGACGCCAGCCTGTATTCCGGCCAGGTTGCCGGTTTCTCCAGCCGGCAGCTGCCGGAAATCCTGGAAAAAGTCAGAACGCTCAAGCATGTGCGGATCGGCGGGGTGACCGTGTTCCCGGCGCTGCTTTACAGTGAAAAAACCCAAACCATTGAACCCACAAGCAATGTCAACGGTCTGCTTCGGGCCATTGCGTATCTCAAGGATAAAGTACCCGGTGAGCTGCTGATCAACATCCCCAGCGCAACCTGCTGCGCCTCGATTCCCACGATCCGTCAGCTCGGCGGCAACAACGGCGAACCCGGCCACGGGCTGACCGGAACGACGCCGCTGCACAAAGCCAGCCGCGAGCCGGAGAACATCGGTTATCTTTATGTTTCGGAAATTTCGCACAATTATAAGGACAAGGCGTATTGCTTTGGCGGAGGTCATTACCGGCGCGGGCATATGGCGCATGTCCTGGTCGGCCGCGATCTCGCGCACGCGCGGCAATTCAACATTCAGGCGCCGGACGATGATTCCATCGACTATCATTTTGAAATCGATCACAACTGCACGGTTTCCGATACCGCGCTGATGTGTTTCCGGGCTCAGATTTTCACGACCCGCAGCCATGTCGCGATCGTTGAGGGGCTCGGTCAGGGCCATCCGCGCATCAGCGGGATTTTTGACAGTCAGGGCCGGGAAATTCCGGTGAATTGGGAGTAAATCAAAATGAAAGAGAATTATTTGCTGCAGCATAAAACGGCGTTATTGAATCCTTACGGATCGATCGTCCAAGTGCTGGATGGTGATCCGGATAAGCTCCTGGTCGGAATTAAGAATGTCCGTTCGATTCCGAATACATTGATGCACAAATTGGAACCTGCGGGTTTCACACTGCATACGATCGACAAGAAATCGCAGCTGGCGGGCCGTGCCGTCGATACTCAGCTGATCAATCCGATCAGCGGCCGGTACATGTCCGGTTCTTCGTCCGGTACGGCGATCAATGTGTTCGCGGGGATCAATGATTTGGGTATCGGCAACGACGGCGGAGGCAGCGTCCTGGCGCCCGCGATCAGTCTGAATATCATAAGCTTTATCTCTAAGCGGATCGAAGCGGATCGTCCGCAGCAGCTCAAGCCGAACACCGACAACATCACGGCTGGCAATTCGATCGGGTTTATGGCCCGGGACAAAAAGATATTATACCGGGCGATCGAGGCGGCAATCGGCATCACGCCCGCGGCGTCGGCAGGCCTTGTTTTCGCGGATCGGGAATATCCCGGAATTGACGCACAGGTCATTGCGGTCAAGGATCCGGCCGCACCGCGCGCGGAACTGACGGATTTTTTGCAGGAAGTTCTGAGCCGCTGCGACGTCTTTATGATCACCGAGGGGCCGATCGATCTGGAAGGCTTCGGCGATTCGCTGTTCGGTCATTTCGACGAACGCACCCGCACTCTTCAGCGGGCGGCGGGCAAGGGTTATGTCCGGGTATGCAATCTGGCCGGCGCTACGGCGCTGTCGCTGCCCCAGTCGGCGCTGGGCACCGCGACACTCTTGATGTGTGAAAGCAAACCGGATAAAATCGCGCGGCTGCTCGGTCTGGGCGAACGGATTGAGGAAGCGCACGACGAACTGATCGAACGGTATTTTCTGGATCTGAACAACTATTTTATAGACGGCTATGAAATTTAGGAGGGGAGTATGAACGTATATCCATTAGAAAATATGACCTTAGAACAGGCGATGCAGAAGCAGTTTAAGTTGGTTGACTGCATCACGCACCATTTCCGCGGGGCGGAAAGTCTGACGCGCGGCGATCAGGGCGTGCATCAGCCGGGCAACCAGCCGGAAACGACGCGAAAAGCGGAACAGACAATTGCGGAATTCTTCGGCGCGGAGGACTGCATCTTAGTCCGCGGCAGCGGTACCGGCGCGATCCGCTACGGCTTAAGCGCAATGATCGAATGCGGTCAGAAGATTCTGATTCACAAGGCACCGGCGTATTCAACGACGCAGACTAGTTTTGAAATGTTCGGTCTGATTCCTGTTCAGGCTGATTTCAACGACAACGCGGCGATTGTGCAAACGCTGCGGGAAAATCCGGATATCCGCGGGGCGCTGGTTCAGCACAGCCGGCAGAAGATTGACGATGGCTATTCCTTGGCGGACGTGATTAAGACAATTAAGCAGACGGCGGACATTCCGGTTTTAATCGATGATAACTACGGCGTTATGAAGGTTGATAAAATTGGCTGCGAATGCGGCGCGGACGTTTCCTGCTTCTCGACGTTTAAGCTTCAGGGGCCGGAAGGGATCGGCTGCGTCGTCGGCAGGAAAGCAATTGTAGACCGGATCCGCAAAATGCACTATTCCGGCGGCTGTCAGACGCAGGGCTGGGAAGCGCTGGAAGTGCTGCGGGGTCTGACTTACGCGCCGGTGATGCTGGCACTGACGGACGCGGCGGTCAAGGAAGCACTCCGGCGGATTCAGTCAGGCGAGGTCAAGGGCATTAAGAACGCCTACATTGCCAACGCTCAGTCGAAGGTGCTGCTCGTCGAATTTGATACCCCGATCGCGAAAAAAGTGCTGGCGGCGGCGGAAAAACGCGGCGCTTTGCCGAATCCCGTCGGCGCGGAATCGAAGTACGAACTGGCGCCGATGTTTTACCGCGTATCCGGAACATTCCTGAAATCCGATCCGCGGTATGGCGACACGATGATCCGCATTAATCCGAATCGTTCCGGCGCGGATACCGTGTTAAGAATCCTGGCAGAAAGCATCCAGGAAGCCAATGAAGCCTGAACGCGGGGGTGAAGCGGATGAGTAAACGATTTATTATCGTAGTGCTGGATGGCTTCGGCATCGGGGCAATGACCGACGCCGCCGTTGTGCGTCCGGGCGATGAAAAAGCGAACACGCTGCGCAGTATCCTGCGTGATCATCCGGATCTGAAGCTTCCAACGCTGGAAAAACTGGGATTGATGAATGCGTATGGCAGTGAAAGTGCACAGATGAAATTTAATCCTCAGGCCAATTTTGGCAAAAGCGAGCTGATGCATTTCGGCGCGGATACATTTATGGGCCATCAGGAGATTATGGGGACTCTGCCGAAGCGGCCGGAAGTCCATCCATTCCAGCAGAAGGTTGACATTGTTGCCCAGCATTTGAAAGCGAAGGGCCATCATGTCGAGATCATTGAACGCCAGGGGCTACGGTATGTGGTCTGCGATGATTTCGTCACCATTGCGGATAATCTGGAAGCGGATCTGGGCATGTGCTACAATGTGACCGCTCCGCTGGATCTGATTTCTTTTGAAAAAGAAGTAGAAATCGCGGAACAGGTGCGCGAGGTGGTAACGGTAGGCCGGGTGATTGTGTTCGGCGGAACCGGGAATACCATGCAGGATTTATATGCGGCCGAGGAAATTAAAAACGGCCAGTTCATCGGCATCGCTTCGGCAAAATCCAAATCTTATGAACAGGGTTATCAATGCCGCCATTTAGGCTATGGCGTGAATCAACATGTCCAGGTTCCGACGATCCTGACTAAGGCCGGGATTCCCTGCGTGCTGATCGGCAAGGTTGCGGATATCGTCGCCAACGATCTGGGCACCAGCATTTCCTGTGTGCCGACGCCGGAATGTATGCGGCTGACGCTGGACGCTGTAAAAAATACCGACACCGGTTTTATCTGTACGAACGTTCAGGAAACTGATCTGGCGGGACATTCACAGGACAGCACGGAATACAGGCGGATTCTGGAACAGGCCGATGCGGGACTGGCGGAAATTCTGCCGTGGCTGACGGAAGACGATCTCTTAATCGTTCAGGCCGACCATGGGAATGATCCCAATATCGGCAACAGCCGGCATACCCGCGAATGTGTTCCGCTGCTGATTTACCGCAAAGGACTGGAAGGTGTTAAAATTGGCACACGCCGCACAATGTCCGACAACGGTGCGACATGCTGCGATTTCTTTGGCGTCACAGCGCCGGAAAACGGCATATCTTATTTGAACTTGCTTCAGCTGTCAAAAGTTTAAACGAAAAGTTAGCGTATCGCGGAAGCGGCATGCTAATTTTTTTATCTGCGGGAAAATGCCGGCGGCTAAACGCAAAACCAGGGTTTGATAGCGAAGCGGACATCCAGTCTTAGCGATACCGTGTTTTTATCTTTAAAGGTTAACAAACAACGTGCAAATTCAGATTTATGGAGAGGATGCCGGGAGTCTGAAAATCATAAACACGGGGTTTAAATGAGAGTCTGATCTAGCGTATTCCCTTTATAAAAGCATAGATTCTTTTGTCATCATGCAGCTTTTCAGTTTTGTTCTCTTCCCAATCATAGCGATTCATCAGGCTTAAGCGTGAAATTTACAAATCTCCTTTTGTCAAGAATTGGATAAGTGGATAAAAAGGCTTGATTTTATAAGGGAGGCCTTGTTTGGATAAGCAGGGTAATCAAACTTGTTGAAAATATTTTCAGAACTGTCTATTCTTTTTAGTGAAGGAAGGGGATGGTTAACCAAATTCGGGTATAAACCGGTCTTTTACTTGTTATGATAGGAATCGAGTCTTTTATTAATGAGGAAGGCTTTGATTAAAACACGAAAGGGGACCCGGTCATGGAATATTCTGAGATGCTCATAAACCGAATTAAAGATCTGTGTCGTCAGCGAGGGGGAATCACGATTCACCGCTTAGCGAAAATGTCCTCTCTGCGGCAATCGACACTGGACAATATTATCCGCGGCAACACAAAGGATCCGCGTGTCAGTACATTGCACCGCATCGCCTTGGGTTTCAACATGACGCTGACTGAATTTCTAGATTTTCCAGAACTCAACGATTATGCTTTCGACGAGGATGAGGAAGAAAGCCAATCCGCTGCCGCTCTGAAGTACCATAAAAAAACGGAAAATTCAGCATCAGATACTGTTCTTCCGTGATAGTTCAGGTTATTTGTTTTTGAGCCGGCTGAGGAGGTAATCGGCAACCTCCTCTTTTTTTATTTTGAAGGACAGCGAGATTTCTTCATGTAGCAAATCTTCAGCGCGTTCCAGCATTTCCGCATCCGTGCGTGACAACGATTTCCGGTCTTTCAGCTTATCCTGCTTCTGGGAATAAATAGAAATGATCAGCTGTGCGAGCTTGTGTCCATCGCCTTCTTCTAAAATAGAGCGGTAAGTTTCCTCCCGTTTGCGCTTATCGTCAATCCAGTCGGATTCCAACAACGGCATTTCATCGATCATCCGATCGATTTCTTCGCGGTTCATGACTCGCCGCAGCTGCGGATTGGAAGCCGGCGTTACTATTTGCGTATGAATGCCATAAACGGAACTGAGCACATAGCACGTTTCAGGATGACGCGGTTTCAGTTCTTTTTTAATAATCTGTTCAACCTGAAATATTCCCCGCGAACCATATCGTACATAATCCTTTTCTTTAAACATGAAGCTCGTTCCCCCTTTCAAAAGGTGAATCTCTATCTCTATTCTACCATTTTTAAGGGCTTTTCGTAAGCAAATTCGTTTCTGGTCGATGCTCACGGAGTAACCGTTGTTAAAATAAGCCGGGAAAATAGCGGCGCAGGTACCACATCACTAGCCCTGTAAGCATGAACGGCAGACTGATGAGAATAAGCATAACCAGGGTATTAAGCAAGAAAAGATCGACAATTACTTTTTCGAGTGTCATGGCGCAAAGAATGAGGGTCAGACGGAAAAACAAACAATAAGCAAAGATCGCACAGATCCAGAATCTAATTTTTTTCATCATTGAAAGATATCAATTCCTTTCTTATTTTACGGGAGGTCAATCGCTGAAGAGAAGATTCAAAGATTCCCAGCTGTCAGTTGTCAATTGATAAGCTTCAAGATTCGATAACGGAGTCTGCGGAGTGATTGGCTGATTCTCACTGTTTCGAATTTCACGCAACCCTCCCTGATAACCGAGGATTGCGTAAGAACTGGATCGAGCTTGATAGATCTCGTCATCAGACAGATAGATTAAATAGGTTTTTCCAACTTCGATGTCGATATCTCCATCCACTTTTTGTTTGATATAAGCCGGCTTTTCAGCGGCAGAAGCAAAGGCTTCTCGTTGAGCGGGTTCTAAACTCCGGAGATAGTCATCAACCGGGACAATCCCTCCGCTGCGGGTGAAATGAATTGTTTGGCCTGAAGATAGATCACCTTTCATGCTTTTGAGAATCGTCAGCGTACCATAGGTATAAGGTGCCGTTGTAGTTTGTTTGCTTTCATTGTAGGTACTTCCGCCTTCGATCGAACACACCGTCGCTATAACGACGTCGGTACTGGCTGACAGCAGCGTTTCATGTTCCAAAGCACCGGGAGAGAATTCTAAAAGCTGATTCTGCACCCGAATCGAATCAGGATCCAGCTGTGCATAGGCATCGGTATAAGAACAAGCGAGAACACTGGCAGAAGGAGGGGGAGCGACAGACAATCCCAGAGAGGCATTATCAGGTTTGTCATTAAGGCCGCAGGCTGCAGTAAACAAAACACAGAGAACAATAGAATAAAATCGCTTCATGGGACACCTCCGCAGAATTCCTTATTGTAAACTAAGTATATCAGAAACGAGGTCCGAAGAGAGCCGGTGTCATGAAATGTTAAGAATAATAGAATAGGAAGTTTAACATAAACATACGACTTAAGAATAGACAGTGACGACTAAATGGATGGAAGATCGATATCGGTAAGTAACACAAAGCTGGCATCAATACAAGCTCAGATACAAAAAAATCAGACTTGCGTCTGATTGTCTTTTTAATGGTCCCCGGGGCCGGACTCGAACCGGCATGGTATCACTACCGAACGATTTTGAGTCGTTTGCGTCTACCAATTTCGCCACCTGGGGAATTCATGTGCTTATTTATTATATCTGATCCCCAGAGTGAAATCAAGGGGAAATTAGCACTTTTCCCCGGTTGCCGATGCAAGTTTACCGCTGCGCTGTTTCATCAGACGAACAAGCAAAGCACCGATGCAGATCCCGACAAGACAGCCTGCCAGAACGTCTGACGGATAATGAACATGCAGATAAATCCGTGAGAAGGCGATCAAAACCGCACTGCCTAATCCCATCCATCTATAAGGTCCGCCATAAGCGAATAAAATCATCATCGCCGCAAACGAGGTGGCAGTATGGCCGGAAGGAAACGAACTGGACGTTGGCTTTGCGATCAAGGCTGGAAGTTCGGCATGCGTCATAAACGGCCGCGGGCGGTCGACCAGCTGTTTGATCACTAAATCATTCAGCGACCAGGTCAGGATAACGGCCAGAAGCAGAAACGCTGCCGTTCGGCGATCCTTTTTGATAAAGTAAAAATAAAATGCGAAACAGATCCACAGCGCGCCTAAATTTCCCCAGCCGGTAATAAAGCGCATAACCGCCGTCATCACTGGGGATTGAAAGACCTGCGTGATCCACTGCATTATCATAAAATCCAATGCCAATTCCTCCTTTTAGAAATTATCTTTAGCATAGCACAAAAGCGGTGTTTCAATTCTTAAGGATTGATAAAAAATACCTGAGAAAATAAAGAAAAAAGGCTTGGTTAAGCCTTTATTTACACATGGCGGAGAACATGAGATTCGAACTCACGGAAGCGTTGCCACTTCGCCACCTTTCCAAGATGGTGCCTTAAACCACTCGGCCAATTCTCCAAGTGCTTTTATATTATAGCGGATCCATCTCCAGATGTCAAAGGTTTTAGCGAAATTCTAGAGAAAAAGACGACCACCTTGTCGTCTTTTCTGTGTGAATTTTAGATTTTGTTCAACGTTTCTTTTGTTTTTTCAATCATCGGCGCAATCAGTTCAGCGTATTTCGGAAAATGATATTTGCAGTCGATCAGTTCCTCGGTCAATGCCATTAATTCCTGTTTCAGTTTGAGCGTATCCATCGTAATCTGAGATTTTTCCAGTGCCATCGAAATCCGTGTGCTGACGGCTTCGACGAATTTGCGATCCATCGCTTTCCGCAGATCACTTTGGTGGAACGGAGGTTCCACGTCGATGTCCTGAGCTAAATCCCACATCTGTTCAACGTCTTTGTTCAGAATGTCGAAGCGGCGCAGATAGTCTTCTAAATGCGGCTGCCCTTTTTCAACTTCATCGATGACGCGGGTGAAATGCTTGGAGATCTGCAGGTAGTCCTGTTCCATCTGTTCCTCGCAATGCCGGCATAAGGAGGAATCACGGTTAGGCTCGATACGGCGGCCGCATTGGCGGCAGCGGTGTCCTCCGGTCTGCGGTTCGCTGTTGGTCTTGAACATCGCGACAAAAGCCCGGATCGTATCGATCAGCCAGCCGATCCCCATGACGCCGAACGTAAAGAAATACAAGACGCCCAATCCGTAGTGTCTGCGGATGAAATGATGGACGCCGAAACCTCCGAAAAAGAAGGTGATAAAAAACATCAGTATTGGATCATATTCTTCATGATCATTCATAAAGTAAACCTCCTGTGCAGCATATTTGCGTTTGTAAATACAGTATATCAGATTTATTTAAAAACTATCGGAAAAACTTATGAAGAATTTCGTAAGAAAATTACGATTCAGCAGGAACTCGAAGATATTCCATAAGAGTAAGAAAAAAGCAGATCCAGGATGTCAGAGAACGAAATGATGATCAATGAATTGAAAAGCTGATAACCTAAAAAAAGAAGACGATCCAAACGAGTTTTGATGATAAACAAAAACAAAGTCCAAAACAAGTGAAAAATGCAAGGATTATTCTGACCGCTTGTTTTACTCCGGATATCCGGCTTTCCTGTACAATGAAGGCAAAGCATAAAGGAGGAGAACATTATGCAGAAAGTCGCGGTTATTCATACCAGTCCGGTTTCCTTGAACGAATTGAAAGCGCTGTTTGCCCAGCTTTTGCCGGAGGTGGAAATGATCAACATCATCGACGATAGTTTATTGGAGGAAGTTAAGCGCAACAATGGAATTACGCCGGGGATCATCGGAAGAATGTGCCTGTATGGACAGGCGGCGCAGTCGATGGGGGTGGATCTGATCTTAAATCAATGTTCGTCCGTCGGTGAAAGCGCGGATCTTGTGAAACAGACGGTAACCTGTCCGCTGCTGAAGATTGATGAACCAATGGCGGAGGAAGCGGTACGGCTGGGAAGCCGGATCGGTGTGATCGCCACAGTCGGTTCCACGATGAAGCCGAGCTGCAATCTGATCCGCACAAAAGCGGAGCAGGCAAGAAAAGCGGTTGAAATAAAGGAATATCTCGTTGCCGGGGCACTGGATATTCTGATGAAGGAAAAAAATCAGGAAAAACACAATGAGCTCGTGCTGAAAGAAATTAAGAAGGCTGAGCAGGAATGCGATGTGATTGTGCTGGCTCAGGGCAGTATGACGGTGATGCTTCCTTATTTAGAGGGGATTTCCAAGCCAGTTTTGACCAGTCCTCGCAGAGCGGTGGAACGCGTTAAGCAGATGCTTGCGCAGCAGGCATGAGTTTTTCCGCTGACAGAGAACCGAAGATCGTTGTGCTTGACGACGATCCGACCGGGATTCAAATGGTTCATGATGTTGCGGTCTATACCTCGTGGGAAGAAGCCGACTGCGAAAATCTTTTACGGGAAGAGGAAACGATGGTTTTCATCCTGACCAACACCCGGGCATTGAAGCCGGAAGCGGCGCGACGTCTATTGCGGGAATGCACGCAGAATCTGATGGCGGCGTCAAAACAGACCGGGGTTCCGTTCTGGCTTGTGCTGCGCTCGGATTCGACGCTGCGGGGGCATTATCCGCTGGAATCGGAAACAGTTCGCGAAGTGCTGCAGGAGCAGGGGATTGAGATTGCCGGGGAGATCCTGTGTCCCTATTTGCAGGGAATGCGGATTACGCGGAATGATCTCCATTATTTGAAGCAGGAAGATCGTTGGCTGCCGGTTGGCGAAAGTGAATTTGCCCGGGATAAAACATTCGGATTTCACGCCAGCGATCTGAAGGCGTATGTCGAGGAAAAGACCGAAGGCCGCTATCCGGCTGCGTCCTGTCTGTCTATTTCCCTGGAAATTTTGCGGTCGCAGGATGAAGCCGCGATCATCAGAATTCTGCGGCAGGCCCATGACTTTCAGAAAATCATAATCAATGCGGAAACAGATGATGATCTGCGAGCACTGATGCCGCCGTTAAAGACCGTACTGAAAGAAAAGACATTCCTGTTTAGAACCGCGGCGTCTTTCTGCAAGATCTTTGCGGATCAGTCAGAAAAACCGCTGCTGGATCCGCAGGTTTGCGTACAGCAAAAGAATCAGAACGGCGGGCTGATCGTCGCCGGTTCGCATGTTCAGAAAACGACGCGTCAGCTGGAAGTGCTTCGCCGGAATTCCTGCCTGGAAACGATTATCTTTGACCAGCATCAGATCCTGCAAGGGCCGCTGGCTGAGGAAAGTGAGCGCTGTGCCAGGCTTGTCAATCAAAAGCTGGCAGCCGGGATTATGGTTGTGCTGCAGACACGGCGGGAACGTGTGGACTTGGCGCAGGGGAGCGCGGAAGATCAGCTGCGGCTGACGCAGGCGATAAATGATCAGTTTATCCGGGTTGTCGAACAACTGACTGTGCCGCCGCGGTTTATGATAACCAAGGGCGGGATCACGTCCAGCGATTGTCTGACGCGGGGGCTTCGGGTTCGGCGGGAATGGGTGTTAGGCCAGATTGAGCCTGGTATCGGTGTGGTTCGCTGTGATTCCGCCAGCCGCTTTCCAGATCTGCCCGTCGTCATCTTTCCCGGCAATGTCGGGGATGAGAATACGCTTGCGAAAATCGTTTCGGAGCTGGAAGGGTGTCCCGGCATGGGGCTTTGATCCATCGTTTCTTCACCGCTATTTGAATGAAATAAAAAACGAGAATTAATGACGGAAGGATTCTTGATCCGCGTCCTGCTTCTCGTTTTTTTATGTGACTTAGCGTTGATTTTCGTTATCCTGAAACACCCGGGAGCCCGTTGCGCCTTTCTGTCCCTGGTATTTCCCATTATACGGATGCAGCGCCGGCGCGTCCATCTTCGCAAAGACAAGCTGGCCAATGCGTCTGCCCGCTTTTAATTCAATCGCACAGCGGTTGGCGTTATACAGTTCTAACGTGATTTCACCCTTAAACCCCGGATCCACCCAGCCGGCATTTTGAATGAACAGGCCCATTCTGCCTAACGAACTGCGGCCTTCGACAAAGGCGGTGAGATCGTCCGGTAGATCAAAATATTCCATCGTCGTTGCCAGGACGAATTGATTGGGCAGCAGAATATAGCTCTCGGAGGTGATCGTTTTATAATGAATTTCGTTTTCCATGTTGATCATCCCGGAAGGGGAATCCTCCACAACGCTGAAGGTGTTTCCCAGGCGGATATCGACGCTGGCCGGCTGAATCTGGTCTTCAATCAGCGGCGTGATCGTTAACGTCCCGGCGCTCAGCATCGCTTGCAATGTTTTATCGGATAGAATCATGTGTTAACCCTCTTTCTTTACGATGTCGGATCTGAATCCTGATTTTCAGACTGCCTCTATCATAGCACAGGGAATAGTCCAGTTCCTCAATTTTTTTGAAGGAGTTTGTTTTAGGCTTTCAATAAAAAAGGATTGAGAATTATAAAAAAGCCCGCTGTTTTCCAGCGAACTTCTTATTGCGGATGGGATTCAGCTTCTTCCGGCTTTGGGGAATTCTGGATCGTCAGATGAATCTTGCCGATCCGCTTGCCTTCCATTGACTGTACCGTGAAGCGCAGCATGCCGATTTGAACTTCCGGATGCTCGTCCGGCTGCGGGATCTGTCCCAGCTGCTCGATCAAATAACCTGAAACAGTATCGTAATACTCAGTTTCCAGATTTAACCCCAGTTCTTCGTTCAGTTCATCCAGATTCATCAATCCGTCGATCTGATATTCATTGGATGTTAACTGAATCAGCTCTGGTTCTTCCTGTTCATATTCATCGTGCAGATCGCCGACGATTTCCTCGACGAGATCTTCCGTCGTCGTAATCCCGCTGAAACCGCCGAATTCATCGATCAGGATCGCCATCCGGTTCTGCGTTTTCTGCATTTCGCGGAACAGCTCGGCCGTCGGCTTGCTGTCAGGAACAAAATAGGGTTTCTGCAGCAGTGATTCCAGCTTCAGCTGATCGGTTTCTCCCTCGGAGATTGCGATCATCAAATCTTTTATATTTAAAATGCCGATGATGTTGTCGCTGGTATCCCGATAAACTGGAAACCGGCTCAGGCGGGTGCCCAGCAGTTCTTTTAACTGCGGCCGAATCGGCTCGTCCATATCGAGCATCACGACTTCCTGCCGCGGAACCATGACGTCGCGCGCAGTTTTATCATCAAAGGTGAAGACCGAGTCGATCATTTCCGTCTGCGTATCGTTAAACACACCGCTGGCGCGGCCGCTGTGCACGAGCGAACGGATTTCTTCCTCGCTGACTTCTTCCTCAAGGTTCTCCGTCTTCATCCCCAACAACCGCAAGAAGCCGTTGGTTGACAAGGAAAGCAGCTTGATAAACGGCGAGAGTACGCGCGAAATGACCAGGATCGGCTGGACGCACATCAAACTGAACTGCTCTGCCTTCTGCAGCGCGATCCGTTTGGGCACAAGCTCGCCGAAGACTAACGTGCAGTAGGACAGAATAATCGTTACCAGCACGACCGCGATCGTGGAGCTGTACGGGATGCCGTACTGCGCCATCCATCCGCCCAACACCTGCGAAATACCAGTGGCGGCCGAGGCGCTGGAGAAGAAACCCGCAAAGGTGATCGCAACCTGGATCGTCGACAGGAATTTAGTCGAGTCGTCGAACAGTCCTTCGATCAGCCGGGCTTTTTTGTTGCCTTTCTCAGCCAGCATTTTAATTTTGTTTTTGTTTACGGAAACGATAGCCATTTCCGCTCCTGCGAAGAAAGCGTTGACTAACGTAAGAAGTACCAGCAGCAACAGCTGCATGGCGATGGCGTTACCGCCGGGATCTGATGCCATAATCATCCTCCTAAACTGAGGTTCAGTATATCAGAACTGCGGAAGAAGCACAAATACAGCAGGGCGGGTTTGTCTAAATTCAGGTCGAAAAAGAAACCGGACGCCTGCCTGAGGAAGCAGGAACGTTCGGATAGCTTAAGCTAAATTGAACACGGCCAACGTAAAAGCGATCCCCAACAAGACATAGCCGCCGTAAAGCATCAGCTTTTCTTTTTGATTATAGGGAATCCCCTGGCCGGCGGCGCAGCGCTGGTTGTAAAAAATTTTGGATGCGATCACCAGCGCCAGTCCGACGCCTAATAAAATAAATGCCATCGTTAAATTTCTCCTTTTAAACTCGGGGTGATTGTCAGCGAAGCCGCCGGTGCAATGAAGCCCGGGACAGAAGCTGACCAGGGAATACAGGAAGGCCGCGCGGGCTTAACTCCCCGAACAACACTGGTCTGGGTTTCGCCTGGAATAGAAACCTGTAAGCGTCCGATTTTTATTTCTTCGATACTTTCTCAAAAGCGGTTAAAATCTGTTGCTCACTCAGACATTCCGGCTGGTTCTGGATCCAGGGGACGACCTCCTTATAGTGCAGCAGCGCAAACTCGCTTTTGGCCTGCGTCAGATCCGCGGTGTCAGGAAGCGCGCACAGACCGGTGCAGTCCAAGCCGCCTAACGCCTGCCGCTGATACTGACAATGTTGCCGCAGACCAGCCGCCGGATTGGGGATCCGGAAGCTCTTTGTCGTTTCCGCCTGCGGCCGGCGGAGGATCCAGTGCTTGTCGTTCGGCTTGCCGCTGAGCTGTCCCTCGCTGCGCAAATCGCGGATAACGAAGACGCCGCGCGTACACAACAGGGTGACGTACGTCTGGGCGACATGTCCGTTCTGATCCACAACGGAATTGTATAACAGCCGGTGAAAGCCCAGCTCCTGTTTCAGCCAGCTGCTGACGGAGAGATTCTGGCGGAATTGATAGCGCCAGAAGTATTCAAGATAATTGGCGAACAGCGCCGGATACAGCGTGCCGGTATAATGTCTGTGCAGGCGGAACGCCTGGAACACGGCCATTGCCAACAGAACGGTAACCAGGCCGTAAAGAATGACGTCCATTTAACAGATAACCCCCTGCTTGAAGATTGCGATGCTGCGCAGGTCGCTGATTTCATTGCGTGTTTTCTTTCCTTCCAGCACGGCGATCAGATCTTCAACCAGCCGGCTGGCCGCCTCGTCGAGCGGTACGCCTTCCGTCAGAAGACCGGCGTTGAAATCGATCCAATGTGGTTTTTTCATCGCCAGCTCTGAATTGGTGGCTACTTTGTAGGTAGGAATAAATCCGCCGAACGGCGTACCCCGGCCGGTCGTGAACAGTACGATCTGGCAGCCGCAGGCCCCCAGCGCGGTAGTGGACACGAGATCGTTGCCCGGGCCGTAAACGAGGCTGACGCCTTTTTTCTGAATCGGCTCGCCATAGTCGAGTACGTCGTTGATCAGCGCGGTTCCCGCTTTCTGGATGCAGCCCAGACTCTTTTCCTCCAGCGTCGTGATGCCGCCGGCCTTGTTGCCCGGAGATGGATTTTCATAAACAACTTGATGATTGGACAGGAAATAGTCCTTGAAGCGGTTGATCATCGCGACGAGCTTATCAAACGTTTCCCGGTCAGCGGCCCGATTCATCAACAGCTGCTCTGCCCCGAACATTTCCGGGACTTCGCTGAGCACGATATTCGCGCCATAGCTGGACAGAAGATCGGAGAACCGCCCCAGCAGCGGATTGGCAGTGATTCCGGAATAGCCGTCGGAACCGCCGCATTTCAAACCGAAGGAGAATTCGCTGAGATCGCAGGCTTCGCGCTGATCATGGCGCATGACCTGATAAATCTGCTCGAGCAGCTCCATGGCGCTGTGAACCTCATTTTCAACGTCCTGGCAGTTCAGGCAGCGGATGCGCTCCGGATCGATCTGTTCCAGCGTGTCGTAAAACGGTTTCAGCTGATTGTTTTCACAGCCCAAACCAAGCACGAGCACGCCCCCGGCATTGGGATGGGTGACGATGTCCTGTAAAATTTTGACAGTGTTGCGATGATCCTGTCCCATCTGCGAACAGCCGAACGGATGATTAAACGTGAAGATCCCGTCGATATCATCTAACGGATGGCGCTGGCGGAAGGCGTTGACGATGTTGCGGGCGGTATCGCCGATGCAGCCGACCGTCACGATCACCCACAGCTCGTTGCGGATTCCGACCTTGCCGTTGGCGCGGCGGTAGGCCATGACGGAACGGCCCTGGGGACGTTTGACAATCGGGTCACAGACCGGATCGTATTGGTAATCGAGCGTTCCGGACAGCCGGGTTTTCAGGTTGTGGCTGTGGATCCAGCGTCCGGCTTCAATGTCACCGGCGGCCTGACCGATCGGCTGGCCGTATTTGATGACCGGCTGACCGTCTGGAATCATTGCACAGGCGAATTTATGACCGGATGGGATGTCGTCCAACAGGGTGATTCCGTTGATGATTTCTCCGGCGGATAACGGTTCCAGCGCGACGATCACATTGTCGTTCGGCTGGATGTGCAGCGTTTTTTTCATGCGTTTTCCTCCTTTTTTAACGCATCGCGAAGACCGAGTGTTGCGATTGAGCGGATAATTTCAGTCAGGCGCTCCGCGATGTTGTCCATTGATGCCAGCTGGCCTTCCCAAAGAGGCAGCTGGATCAGCGCGTCAATCGTTGCCTGCGGCTGATTCTCATCCCAATCCTGCCAACAGGCCAGAACTTCCGGACTTTCGCTGATCAACGGCGTGCCGTCTGATTTTCGCTGCCCCAGAAGGACGATCAGCGCGGCAAGCGAGAAACAGGCGCGGGGAGCCAGCGTTTTATGGGTATCATAATAATGCCGCATTGCCGGCAGATCGCGGGTATTGAACTTGGCGATCGAGTTGAGCGAAATGCTCATGAGCTCGTGACGGATATCCGGGTTTTCAAAACGTTCAAAGACGTCGTGAGTAAAGGTTCTTAATTCGCTTTCGCTGAAATTGAGCGAGGACCAGACTTCTTCCTTTAAAAAGGCTTCGAGAAAGCGGCGGATCTGCGGATCCTCGACGGTCTCCTTTACAGTTTCCAATCCCCCAAGCAAGCCTAAGGGAACCATTGCGGTATGTGCGCCGTTGAGGATCGCGACTTTGCGGTCGCGGTAAGGCGTCAGATCGTCGGTAAAGATAATGTTTTGATTTAACTGATCCAGCGGCAGTACGGAGTGCAGCGCGGGATCGCCCTGAATCACCCAGCTGTGATAGATTTCGCCTTTCACCAGATAGGCGTCGTGATAGCCGAGCTGGTCTTCCAGCGCGGCTGCCTGAGCTTTCGGATAGCCCGGCACAATGCGATCGACCAGCGTATTGTAGAACCGGTTGGCGTTCTCGATCCAGTCCAGGAAAGCCTGCGGTTCGCCTTGTTCGCGGGCTTTGCGGCAGATGATTTGTTTCAAGGTGTCGCCGTTGCGTTCGATCAGCTCGCAGCAGACGAGATCCATACCGCTTTCCAGCGTGCCGTTGAACGTCTGGAAGCGATGTTTTAATACGGCCAGAACCTTGCCGGGGAAGCTTTGCGGACAGACGTCCAGGGTCACGAGTTCGTCCGTATAGGCGATTCCCGCTTCGGTGGTATTCGAGATGATCACACGGCATTGCGGATCCGCCGCGCGCTGTAAAAGCGCTGGATAATCGGTATAGGGATCGATGCCCTGTTCAATCACGTCGATGATTCGCATTTCCCGCGTGGCCCGGCCTTCTTTTTTTCCTTCTAAAAGCAGCGTGTATAACCCGTCCTGTTCCATTAAATTTTTGACTCGCCCATGCGGTCTTGGCTGAACGACGCAGACGCTGCCGTTGAAATCAGTTTTCTCGTTTAACTGGGAAATGAAATCATCGACAAAGGCCCGCAGGAAGTTTCCTTCGCCGAATTGAAGAATGCGCACCGGCCGCTGCGGCCGGGGATGATTTTGACGATTTAAGGATTCCATCATTGATTACTCCATTCTTTTTCTACATTTTACCATGTTTGATGATCGTCCACGGCAGGCAAGCAGGCAGTTTATTCCGGTAATTTTTTAAGTTTTCATTTAAACGAAGCTTCTTTTGCTTCTTTGTTTTCATTTTGATGGATTCTCGAGCATAATCGAATAGAATCGTACCGACCGCTGCGGAATAGTCAAAAAAAGAGGATAAGACCCTTTTTATGCTTTATAATGAAGTCATTAATATAAAAATAAGGAAATCAAAACAGGAGAAAAGAAATGCTTGGACAAATTGTCACGGTCACAGTCGATCGAAAGATGGGAACACGCCATCCCCATTTTCCAGAACTAGTTTATCCGGTAAATTATGGTTATATCCGCGGAATTCCCGCGCCCGACGGGGAAGACCAGGACGCCTATATTTTAGGTGTCAATGAACCTGTGAATGAATTTACGGGAAAAGTCATTGCGATTATTCACCGAAAAGAGGACGTGGAAGAAAAATGGGTTGTGATTCCTAGGGAACAAACCTTATCCAGAGAAGAAATCACGGAGCAAGTCAAATTTCAGGAACAATACTTTACGACTTATATTGAAATGTAGTTTATGATTTAAAGCCTGGAAAAAACGAATTTGAAAATAACTCAGGACAGAAGCTTTCATGGAAGGGTTAATCATACGGACAATTCTATGAAGTGTTTAGCGTTTACGATGAAGAAAAAAGATATCCCGTATTTCTGAGATATCTTTTTAACATAGGAAAGTTTAAGCCTGAACAAGGCAGAATGGATGCCCTGCCGGATCAAACAGCGTTACAAACTGAGAACCGCCAAACTGCGTGTCGGCTTTCCGCGCGCCCAAGGCTTCCGCTTTTGTGATCATTGTATTCAGGTCGGAAACGAGAAAATCAAAGTGGACTTGTTTCTGCTGCCGGCCTTCAACCTCCGGCCAGACAGGCGGGACATAATCGTCTTCCTGTACGAAGACCAGCATCACGCCGTTTTCACTGACAACTGCGGGATTGCCGAACAGTTCCGTAGTTTTCCAGTCCAGCAGTTCATGATAGAACTGACTCAACTTTATAGCGTCAGGACAGTCGACGACCAGATCGGCCAGACGGATTTCATTAGACATAAAATGACCTCTCTTTCTTATTTTTGGTTTCATTGTAAACGGTTTCTTCTATTTAAGCAAGCCTGCCGATTATTTTTTCAGCAGCTGAGCGGCAGCACTTTGAGCGGTGATTCGCGCCCAGACCAGCCCGGATGTCAATTCCCATCCCGGACATTTCGTATCTTCTCCATAAACAGAGTACAGGCCGTCGAATTTATTAGTGTCTGAGGCGTAGCTCAGAACTTCCCCTTTAGAGGATACCGGCAAAAGTGATTTGTTGAGAGTCAGGCGGGATGGGGCAGTATGAAATTTCACGAGTACATAAGGCGGTATCAGCTCGCTCATTGTCGTTCCCTCACGCTGAAATTCTAAGTCAAGGCCGGTCCGGGCGTACTGATTGTAATCCGTGATCGTTTTTTTTACAATTCCGGGGTATTCCGGATTGATCATGTTAGCGAGGAGATTAAGCCCATCCACTTCGAAATAAAAGGTTTGCGGTGAAATTCCGGCCGCTTGAACGTGATCGAGATCGCTGATTCCATAGACGGGTTCCTGTTTGGCAATCCAAATCAGCTGATCCTGATAGTTCATCTTCGGATCCTTTTCATTAAAGAACCGGCGGCCGTCAGAATTTAAAAAAATGATATTGGGCAGGGTAAAGTAATCGTAGTCTTCCTGCAGTGAAGCCGCCGATTCCCAATCCTCTAATTGAAGCGGTGTGAAATCGGAGATTAAATGTCCGCGAAGGAAAACGTCTTTCGAAAGAAACTGATCCGCGACGATTAACGCATTTGTTTTAATTTTAGGCGAATAATTCAGAGGTTGGCCTGTTTCTTCATCGTTGAAGGATTGCACAACTTTGACGCCTTCTACACCATCTTGGGCTTCATTCAGTAGAATCTGAGTCAGGCGTGAATTTTCCATGAAAGCGATCCCCAGATCGGCAGCGATCTGGGTCAAGGCGGATAGAACGACAGGGTGTCCTTCAATCTGTCCATCATCTGGGGTCATCATTAATTTATAATCCGGCAGTAAACCCGGTACCGGTTCGGCGAACGGTACGCCGCAGCGTTCGATCAGCCAGTCGACGTCCGCTCCGGAATGTTCAACAGTCGTTCGGAAAAGAGAAGAATCGGCACTCAACGTGAGTTCGGAAAAATAATCTGTATAAAATTGTTCAATTTTGGTTAGCGTCCAGCGCCGCTGACTTTGGTCGGCCCGCTGAGCTGCGGCGCCTAACGCCGCATAGCGATCGGTTTCCTCCGTCAGAATTTCGACGGAATGGGGCAGATCGGCGCTGTGAAATGAAGTGTAGTCCGGCTTGAGCGAAGACACGATGACAAGGATATCCTCAACCCCCTGATCATGCGCTTCAATCGCGGCGATCAGGCTGGGAATCGCCTCGCCGACAATGACCAGGTCGTTTTCCCAATCATACTGTGAATTCAATTCTGAATCGTAGGGAAGGGAAGTCGGCTGACAGCCCGTAAAGAGCAGGACGAAACAAAGCAGAGCGCAGCGAAAACCGTGTCTTGTGAAAGGAAAACGCATGGAAGATCACCTCTGTGATTTCAGTTTACTACCGAAGTCTACGCCTGTAAACCTTTTTCGACTGAATGACTTCGGCTTGTCAAGACTGAACGAAATTGAGGATTCATCAAACAAGGCATTAGATTTCGCCGGTATTCAAGGACGAGTAAAAAAGAACCCCAGCCGTCAGACTGGGATTCTTTGGAGGGAAAGCTTAATTTATTTTGCAGCGGCTGCGTTGCGGCCGGCAATCCGTCCGAAGACGGTGATATCGGCGATCGCGCAGGTGCCGACGCGGTTGTTGCCATGAACGCTGCCGGTGACTTCACCCGCGGCGAACAGACCTGGCATAACGTTGCCTTTGGTATCCAGAACTTCTGCGTTTTCGTTGATTTCAACGCCGCCCATCGTGTGGTGGACAGAAACGACGCCTTCCAGAATGAACCAAGGGCCTTCCTTCATCGTAACCATGCTTGTGGTACGGCCGAATTCATCGGTGTTGTTTTCGATGCCTTCGTTGTACTTATCCATCGTTTCCACAAGGTTTTCAGCATTGATGCCGTAGTGTTCCGCTACTTCTTCCAGCGTATCAGCTTTGAAGAAGACGCCGTCTTCCAGGCAGCGGGCATATTCGTCGGCGAACTTTTCTTCCAGATTCAGCCGGTCAGCGACTTCCTGGTTGTAGATCGCGTAGACTAAGCCGCCCTGAGCCAGAATGCCTTCGGCGCGGACATCACGCATTGCAACTTCGTTGACGAAACGCTTGCCGTCTTTGTTGACATAAATCAGACCTTCGCCCGACCAGCTTGGCGCTTCAATGCCGTAGAAGACGCCGGTGATCGGATTGTTGAACGGATAGAGCTGGATGTGTTCCATATTGATCAGATTAGCGCCGATCTTTTCAGCCATGACGATGCCGTCGCCAACAATGGCCGGGGAGTTCGTCGTTTTAACTGATTCGTCCAGTGTTTCCCAACGTGTGTTGTAGTGTTCGCGCATTTCGACGTTCGCACCGAAGCCGCCGGTAGCCAGAACGACGCTGCGGTTTGCGGAGATCGTCGCTGTCTGATCGCCCTGGGAGACCTTAACTCCGACAACCTTGCCGGTTTCATCCTGAATCAGTTCTTCTGCTTTCGTGTTCAGCATGATTTCTACGCCGTGACCTTCAGCGTATTCCTTTAACGGATTGATCATGCCTGGACCTAAATCAATCGGTTCAACGGCACGCGCAACGCTGTGGCCGCCTTCCCAGACGAGGTAATCCTGATATTTGACGCCGATTTCATCGCGCAGCCATTCCGCGGCCGCCGTCGCGTTGTTCGCAACGATATCGACCATTTCTTTCTTCGCGACCTTTCCGCCGCCTTCCCACATTTCCTTCGCCATCAGTTCCGGGCTGTCTTCAATGCCCTGTTCTTCCTGCAGCCAGTTGTTCGGGCAGGCCAGTTCGGCATAGGACAGAATTGTGTTGCCGCCGACATATGGCATTTTTTCAATGACAACGACATTTGCGCCCGCTGCCTGCGCTTCGATCGCTGCGGACAAGCCTGCTCCGCCGGCGCCTAAGACAACGACGTCATAGGTCTTATCTTCTAAAGTAACGGTGGTTTTCGCAGCGCCTTCTCCGCTCATCAGCGCTTCAACGTCCGCGCCCGCTTCTGTTAGCGCCGCTTTGACAGCGTCCAGAATCGCGTCGGATGTGTGCGTTGCGCCGGATACCGTGTCGACATTCAGCGACTGAGATTCAACGATCGACGCCGGGATGTTGGCGATTGCCGCATCGGAGATACCGGCGGATTCCTTGTGCTCCTTGACCTCGACCTTTTCAATTTTGTCAGCGCTCAAGGTGACTTCGACTGTCACGTCGCCGTTATTTCCCTGGGCCGTCCCTGTGTAAGTTCCTGCTTTGAATTTGCCTTCGCCGCCTTGATCGTTCTTCGGTGCTGAGCTGCACGCAGCCATCGAAGCGATCATCATGACGGAAAGCATCAGTTTAACGATTTTCTTCATAATTTTCCTTCCTCCTGGTTCTTATTTTATAGAACCGGCCGCAGGGTTTGAATGGATTATCTTCTGCATTTTTTGTAATATTGTCCATTTGTGCACAAAAGCAGATAATTTGAATGAAATTCTGGGATTCAGTAAATCTGGGAGGGCGACTGTTTTCATGTTTGGCAATCTCAAATCCGGTCATTCCTTGCCTGTTCCGCGAAGCATAAGATCAAGATCAATACCTTTAAAAGTAAAAAAACGTCCGTCTGCGGAGCCTGGCAATCGCAAAACGAACGGTTTTTATGACTTTATACGCCATAGTGGATCATAAACTTTTGGCTGTCAATCGCAGCCTGGATTTTAAGCGCCAGATCAACCAGTTGATCATCCTGATTTATCCGCCGGTCGCTGAGCACGATTTCTTGGAATGCAGGAAGCGACCGCGGTGGGATCAGTGTGACGCCGTGCCGGTCTAAAGCCTGGGAAGGATGATCGAGAGAATGATAATAGGTTTGCATCAACAGGAGATTAGGCCACCAGTCATTGAGATAGAGATCATCATCAATCGCAATGCAGTGATAATTCTGCGGTTCATAAGCACTATAGTCTTTTTTGGGATCTATTTCATCAATCATGCCAAATTCAGCTTTGATCATAACTGCCCCTTTCCTTAAGCCTTTAATTTTGCGGGATGAAGGTTCGCGCAGGTTTCTTTTAGTTTATGACACTGAATCCAGCTTGTCAAATTTGAAGAAGTATAGTTCACTTTTCCAGAGCGCTTATTTCGCGGAAGGGTCGTCTATTCAAGGCGTGGAAAGACGCGGGACAGAATCTTCTGTCTAAGGGCAGAGAATTGGAAGAATCTCGAGCGATAGGAACTTTCAGTTGACGTTAAACCGTTCTTCTGAAAAGAAAGAGTGTCCCGGCTTTCCATAATCAGTATAACTCAGAAATGATAATTATACAACTCTTTTGAGTTTAAAAAGCGCCGGATGAAGATCACGGCGCTTTGGGCAGGGGTGTTTCAGTTTCGTATATTATGAGGAAGGGAGAAGAAACTTATCAAAAGGGGAGAAATCAGAGCTGATCCAGCCCCAGCCGCGCAATTTCCGCGTCGATTTTCTGCATTTCCGCTGCGCTGAGCTGCCAGGTGAAGGTATTCAGATTTTCCGCGACATGATGGACGCTGCGCACGCCGACTAAAGCCGTCGAAACGAAATCCTTTTGCGTCGCCCAGTTGATCGCGACCTGACTGACTGGAACCTGATGTGTCTGAGCGATCTCATCCAAGGTTGTCATCAACTCCATGACGCGCGGGAAAAATTCCGGTCTAAAGCCTTTATAGAAGGAAAGCCGGACATCGTTGGCCGGCCAGTCGGGAACCTCGCGGAACCGGCCTGTCAAAATTCCGCCGCTTAAGGAACCATAGGTCATCGTGTCGATGCCGCGTTGGGCACACCATTGCATCAACGCTTTGGCCCGCTGGTCGATCATTGAGAAGGGCGGCTGGATGACGTCGATCTGCCCGTATTTCATCGCTTCCTCCAATAATGTCTGATCGCAGTTGGACAAGCCGATGTAGCGGATTTTACCCTGCTGCTTTAAAAAGTTCAGGGCGCACATCGTTTCCGCAATCGGCGTGTGCGTATCCGGCCAATGCAGGAAGTAGAAATCGACATAATCCGTTTGGAGGTTACGCAGCGAGCTGGCCATTTCCTCCATGACGGTGCCGAAGCGGGCGTCGCGGAACACGCCGCCGGTGAATAAATCGTTGTGCGTGCCGAACTTCGTGGAAATGTAGATCTCAGACCGGTTCAGGCCCTGGATCGCTTTGCCGACAATCTGTTCCGAACTGTGATTGCCATAGTTAGGCGCTGTGTCGATCAGGTTGACGCCGCCCTGGATCATTGCGCGGATTGCCGCAATCGCTTCGTCTTCGCTCATTGCGCCGTTCCAGCGCAGGCTGTCCAGCCCCCAAGTGCCGACGGCCAGCTGACTGACGTCGACGTTGGCGTTTTTAAAATGAGTCATGCGCATCGTTTTATCATCCTTTCATGATCAATGAATTTTATAAGGAATAGTAACAGAAGACCCGGAAAAGGGAGTAAATCCGGGTCTGAATAATCACGAGAGAGTTACCAGAGCTGTTTATACAGCGCGATCATCGCTTCTTCCGTAATCGCTTTGCGGGTGTTGGCCGGCGATCCGGAAACAGCGGCGTCGTGGGCCATTTTTTCCAGCGAATTGAAGAACTGATTGCGGTCGACATTCAACTGGGCCAGGCTTGGAACGTTCAGCCGGGCTAACAGCGCGGACAGATTTTCAAGAAACAGATCGGCCGCCTGTTCGTCATCCTCATTCTGAGTCATGCCGCAATACCGCGCCAGATCCGCGAACCGGTCAAGCGCGCCGTCCTTAATGTAGTTCATGCATACTTCCAGCAGCACGGCGTTGCTTAAGCCGTGCGCGATGTGGAACAGCGCGCCGATCGGCCGGCTCATGCCGTGGACGATCGTCACCGAGGAATTGTTGAAGGCGATCCCGGCTTCCAGTGCCGCCAGCGACATCTGAATCCGTGCTTCCTCATTGTCGCCGTGCTCATAGGCTTCCGTCAGGTTGTTGAAGATGCGTTTGACGGCGCTGAGCGCGAAGGTATCCGAAAGCGGCTGGGCTAAACGCGAGGTGTAAGCTTCGATCGCATGGCACAGCGCATCGATGCCGGTCGCGCTGGTGACGCCTTTCGGCGCGGTCATGGTGAACTGCGGATCGATGATCGCCAGATCCGGAATCAGACTGCCGCCTTTTAAAAGCATTTTCACGTCGTTTTCCGTGTCGGTGATGATTGTGAACTGGGTTGCTTCCGAACCCGTGCCGGCGGTCGTTGGGATCGCGACCTTCTTCGGCAGCGGTGTTTCGACCGGCTGGCCCATATAGGAATTTAACGGCCGGTCCGGGTCGGTGCTCATCATCGCGATCGCCTTCATCGAATCGATCGGCGAACCTCCGCCCAGAGCGATCAAGAAATCGCAGTGTTCCGCCTGATACTGTTTCAAACCATGAACGATCATCGTATCGCACGGCTCGCTGTTGATTTCAGCGTCAATGGAATACGCGATGTGGTGCTGGTTCAGTACTTTCAATACTTTATCCAGGTTGCCGAGCTTGATCATCATCGCGTCGGTGACGATCAGCGCTTTCTTGCCTAACGCGGCCAGAGCAGGACCGGCGGCATCCAGCGCGTCTTTGCCGCTGATGATCTTTGCGGGTGTTAAAAAGGGATTAGCCATGGTTGTTTCCTCCTTATTTAATCATGTAGCTGCGGATGAGTCTGACTAAATCATCGTAACCGCCCAGAAACTGGTTCATCGTCGCTAAGAACGCGCCGTAATGCTCGAACGCTTCCGGCTTCAGCCCCTCTTCAAAATAGGCTTTTTTGAATTCGTCCAGCTTCATCAGCTCGTCGAGCAGCTCCTCAGCGACCGGGGTGTCGATGTTGTTTTGGATCACGACGTCGCTGCCGTTGTATTTGTGCTGCCAGTCGCTGGTGATCGTGAGGACGATATCTCCGCCGATGAATTCTTCCCAATGATGCTGATTGCGGAAAGCCGCGACCAACAGCTTTGTCCGGTAACCGCGTTCCTTATACAAACGGTAAGCGTTCTTAACGACCGCTACGCCCGCCATGTCCAACGCTTCCGCGCTGATCATTATGTCGTGCTGCTTGACCCAGGCTTTTAAATAATCGTCGGTCCGGCCGGCCATGATCGTGCAGACCGGATGCATTTCCGCCGTGGACAAGCCTTCCGCTTCCCGCCGCGCCAAGCCGCGCTCCACCGCTTCGGCGACCGCAATCGCCTGGGCGCAGGTGAACGAAACCGTCGCGTTGATGCTGACGCCGCGGTAGGTTAATTCCTCAAACGCTTCAACGCCGGCCTGGGAGGTCGGAGCTTTGATCTGGGAATTGGGCACGGTGGCTGCCAGCTCGCAGGCCTGCTCAACCATCTTGTCCTTACTGCGGTAGAACTTGGCGTTGGTCTGGAACGAAATCCGGCCTTTCTGGCCATGACTTTCCTCAAACATCGGTAAAAGCAGGCGGCTGGCCTTGGCGCCTAACGCCTTGATCACCTCCCAGGCGACGTCATCCTCGGTGGAAGCAGGATGGGTGCTGATGATATCTCTGATGGTCTCTTCCCATTCAGGCAGTTCCTTCTTTAAGACGGTGCCGACGATGACCGGATTGGTCGTCGCGCCGCTGGCGCCGTTGTCGATCGCGTACTGCAGCTCCTTGCAGCTGCAGGAGTCGTTCCACACTTCCGTCTGCGGGAAGCGGGTGACCATTTCATAAAGTTTATTCATTCCTGTTTCTCCTTTTTTATAATGGGCTGGGCGGCGGATATCAGTTCTGGGCAAAATTGCCGGAAGGATTCCGCCGCTGGAGGAAATGCTTTATTTGTCCAACTGGAAGAATTCAGCGTCCGGATCGTTGACCCATTCATGAGCGGGGTCAAAGGTGCGCGTCTTGATCCACGGATTGCCTTCCAGATGCGGAATCATCCAGACATAGAACATCGCGTAGCCCGGCGCGGCGTTTTGCGGATGGGTCAGACCGCCCGGGATCATCGCGACGCTGTTGTGCGTGATTTTATAGACGTCCTCACCCATGAAGCAGCTGCCGAAGCCCTGCGGATGATCAAATTTGTAGAAGTAGACCTCCGGCTGGGGATGATGATGCGGCGGATAGCTGCTCCAAATACCCGGAAAGTTGGTGATTTCTCCCAGCACCATGTTGGAATACGGCGTGCGCTCGTAATCCAGGATCGTTGTGACCTGGCGCTTGGTTGTCGCCGCGAGCTTACCCTCGCCGAAGAACTGTTTGTCGATGTTGGATTTGTCGTACAGCACGGCCGGGAAAATCCGCGGATTTTCCTTCTGCTGGACCAGCACCTCGCCGTCTTCCTCGAAGACCAGCGTCACCGGCGTGTTCCGGCAGACATGCAGACAGGTCGCGTCGTCGCGGAAGCAGTTCTGACGCTGGGCGGTGACGGTCTGATCCGCATAATGGAAGGTAACCTTGCCGCTTAACAGCAGCAGCGCCGTTTCCTGATCTTCGGACTGGACCGGCCAGGATTCCCCTTGCCGTCCGATCAACAGCTGGATGTTCATGAACATTTGATCTTTTTCACCATCGCAGATTTGATTAAAACCGGAATGCAGATTCTCATTTTTTCTTAACATTGTGAACTCCTTTCTGCTTGTCACAGGGATTCAACTTGTCTATAATGAAGAAAGTTGAAAGGTCGGGAAAATCATGAAATACAATCGTTTGCAGGAGATGGAAGCCTACATCCGCAAAAACCGCTCGGTAAGCAATGAGGAGCTTCAGCAGCTGTTCAATATCTCCGTGCAGACGCTGCGGCGGGATTTGAAGGAGCTGGAGGACCGCAATGTGATCACCAAGGTGTACGGCGGCGTTCTGGCTAAACCGGAGAAAATCAGCGCGGCGACCTTGCCGACGCTGTCTTCCCGGCTGCGCACCAACGCGGCGGCCAAGGCCCGGATCGGCCAGCTGGCGGCGCGGCAGGTGCAGGCCGGCGACGTGATTTTTGTGGATTCAGGCTCCACCGCCTATACGATGATCCCCTATCTTCATCAGCAGGAGGTCACGGTGATCTCCCACAGCCTGCATGTTATGAACGCGCTGACGGAAGCGGAGAACCTGACGGGCATCTGCCTGGGCGGGAAGCTGCGGAGGGAAACCCAGACGTTCTTCTCCGATACCTCGTTCTATCCGTACTACTATAATAAAGCGTTCGTTTCCACGGTCGGCCTGTCGATTTCCAAGGGGCTGACGAATACCGATTTTAACGAAGGCGTGATCAAGCGGCATGTGATCCAGAATTCCGCGGAGGTCTGGATTGTCGCCGATCACTCAAAATTCGGTACGGTGGCGTTTAATAAGTTTTTCGATCTTGAAGGCATTACCGGAATTATCACCGATGAAGAACCGAATGAGAAGTACCGGCAGTATTTCAAGAATCTCAAAATCCAGCTGATCGATTAAGCCCGGAAAAACGGGCTTTTCTCTTGCCTGGACATGTTTATCATAGTGGCTGACCGATAGGTTGTCAATCAGGATTTGATAAGGTCTTGATTAAGTTGAGTAACTTTTGATTTTTATCATAAAACATAAAAAAAGCTTTTGTAAAAGGGAATTTACCCGCTTTTTCAGGGATTCGTGAAACAACAAGCAAAAAATTACCGGATTTCTGTTCCCGTTTTTCTTTCAGCCGGGCTTGGAAAGTATGCTATTTTATTGACGAGGGAAGGGCGGTGACAAAATGAATGATCAAAAGTCTAATTACTACACCCAGCTGATCTTAAAGGCGCTGCTGAATAAAGAGATGGTGACCACGGGCCAGCTGGCGGAAGAAATTGGACTGTCAGAAAAAACGATCCGCACGAAAGTGGAAGTCATCAACAACATGCTGCTGGACAACCAGCTGGGCGAGATATGCAAGAAGCCCAGGATCGGGATCTGGCTGGACGCTGACCCGCAGCAGCGGCTGAAAATCAATTCGCTGATCAACAACTCGGCGAACATGGACGTGCTGCAGAACGATCAGATCCGCACCGCGACAGCGCTGAAGCTGATCTTGAAAAGCACGAAGAACAACACGCTGACGACCAAGCAGCTGGCTTCCCAGCTCTATCTCAGCGTTCCGACGACGCTCAAGGTGATCAACGACTGCCGCAGCTGGCTGAAGCTGTTCAACATCGAGCTGAACGTCGTGCGCAACAAGGGATTGGAGCTGGCCTACAACGAAGTGTCTTACCGGCTGGCATTGAAACATTTCATTCTGAAATTCGATACCGAGACTAACGTGGAAGAGAGCATTCTGTTCTTCATGCCGGGGCTGGATCTTGATGCGATCCGGCGCGGAATTATGGAAACGGAAAAGGAATGGAGCTTTGAGTTTGCCGAGGAATCGTTCAACGAGGTGCTCGTTTACGCGTCGCTGGCCATTTATCAGAATCAGCAGAAAAACGGACGCAAGCTGAAGTTCTCGGACGAGGAGCTGGAAATGCTTCAGAAATACAACGAATACAGCTTTGCCGAAGCAATTTTCAAAAAGCTGGGGGCGCATTTCAACATGACGCTACCGACCGAGGAAAAAGCGTTTTTATCGATTCAGATTTTATGCTCAAAGCTGATCGACAGCGGCTACAGTGCCGACAGTGGCGAGGTGCTGCGGGAGTATGACAACAAGCTGCAGGAATTTGTCCGCAAGATCATCTCCGTTGTCAGCAATGTCCTCAACGTCGATCTGACGCATGACGAAGCGCTGGTGCACGGGCTGCTGATTCACATGCGGCCGACACTGTTCCGGCTGCGCTATGAGCGCGGGCATACCAACGGGCTGACCAGTTATATCAAGACGGAATACAAAAAGACGTTCCGGGTGGCCTGGCTGATTTCCGTGCTGTTTGAGGAATACTTCGATCTCAAGGTCAGTGAGGATGAGCTGGGCTACATCGTGCTGTATATCCAATCCGCCTTGGAGCGCAATGAGAATCCGGTGCGGACGATGCTGGTCAGCGCCTCGGGCATGGGCATCAATCAGATGCTGTGCGATAAGATCTGCCGCTCGTTCAGTCTGATTCATTCAGTGAAGGTGGTCAGCGTTCACGATTTCAAGATTGAAAAGGTCGAGGATGTCGATCTGATTCTGACGACGCGGGAACTGGGTCTTCACGATCCGCGGATTGTGGAAATCGATGATTTTCTGTCCGACGCTTCGATCCAGAAGATCAACCACTGGATCCGCAACACGATCCTCAACAAGGTCAGCGAAGCTCAGTTTGACGCCGACTGCCACCAGCTGTTCGAGCCGGATCTGATCTTTACGCATCTGGAAATCGACGACAAACCGGCATTGTTGAAGTTTCTGTGCGACCGCCTGGTCCGCAAGGGCTATGTCACGCGCAAATATGTGAAGACGGTCCTGGACCGCGAAGCGTTTACGCCGACCTCGATCGGCAACGGCGTCGCGATTCCTCATGGCGATCAAAATGAGATCAACGAAGCCCGGGTCGTCATCGCCACGCTTGAAAAACCCATTTTGTGGGACAGCGAACAAGTCGACGTGATCTTCCTGTTAGTCGTCAAAATGACCCACGACTTTGAGATCCGCCGTACCCAGGCTTTTTATAAGCAGTACATCAAGCTGGTCGGAACCGACGAGCAGGTCAACGTCCTGCGTAATTTCCAGACCAACGTTGATTTTTACAAGTATTTAATCAAGTAATTTTAACAAGCAAAGCTACGATAAGGAGAGAAAACGTATGGCATTAGCGGATATTCTGGATGAAAACATCATCGACCTGCATTTGAAAAGCACGACGAAAGACGAAGTGCTGCGCGATTTGAGCGCGCATCTGCTGGAGGCAGGCTACATTGAGGACGTCGAGCAGTTCGTCAAGGACATTTACGTCCGGGAAGCGGAAGGCATTACCGGAATGGGCAATCACATCGCGATTCCCCATGGCAAAAGTCATGCCGTCAAAAAGATCGGGATCGCGATCGGCCGCTGCGAGAATGAGATTGAATGGGAAAGCTACGACGACGAACCGATCAATCTGGTCTTCCTGTTCTGCGTCAGCGACGACGCTGATTTCGCGTCCAACCACATGATGCTGCTGGCGGAGCTGGCCGGCAAGCTGGGCAACGACGAACGTGTGGAGAAGCTGCAGAAAGTTACAACAAAGCAAGAGTTGATCGATTTATTCCTCAACTGATGACCAAAATTATCGTAATTTAATCGTTACTTAATCAAAAAATTACCGTAATAAAGTTCCCTCAGTTGTTAAACTAAAGCGCTTGCAACATGATAAATTATGATCATGCCAAAGAATACAAAGGATGGGAGGTGAACCCAAATGAAGATTGTAGGAATTACAGCTTGTACCGCAGGCATCGCGCATACCTATATCGTTGCGGAGAAAATCCAGAACGCAGCGGAGGCCGCGGGCCATCAGTGCAAGATCGAAACGCAGGGGACGATCGGCGCACAGAACAAACTGACAGCGGAAGATATCGCCGCGGCCGACGTTGTCATCGTCGCGCATGATATCGCCGTCGGCGGAATGGAACGTTTTGCCGGCAAGCCGACCGTTGACATTCCGATCAGCGTCGCGATGAAGAATCCAAAAAGCTTGATCGCCACGATCGAAAAGAAAATCCAAAAATAAAAAGGGGTAGATGAATCCATGAAAAAGTTGAACTTTAAAAAACACATGATGACCGGTATCTCGTACATGATTCCGATGATCGTGGCCGGTGGTATCCTGGGCGCCTTAGCGAAAGGCTTCGGCGGATGGGAAGTCGGCAACTATGCGCCGGAAGCGGGCGCGACCATTTTCACCAACCTGAACTGCTTCGACTGGAAACAGTTCTGGTGGATGATTTCCAAATTATCTGACTACGCGATGAGCTTTGGCGTTGCGGTCATGACGGCCGGCGTCTGCTACTCGATCGCTGAACGTCCGGGCATCGTGCCGGGCTTCATTATCGGCTATGCGGCTAACCAGTCGAAAGCGGGCTTCTTAGGCGGTCTGCTGATGGCGTTTGTGATCGGTTATTTCATCCAGTGGATGAAGACCTGGAAACTTCCGAAGTGGATGGTCGGTCTGATGCCGGTTATGATTATTCCGGTTATCGCAACCTTTGTCTGCGGCGTGGCCTTCTTCGCGATCGTAGCGAAACCGATGGCGATTGCCATGAATGCTCTGCAGGGCTGGATCATGAGCCTCAACGGCGGCTCCAAGTTCATCATCGGCGCGGTTATCGGCGCAGGCATGGGCTTCGATATGGGCGGTCCGGTCAACAAGACGGCTTCCATGGCAGCCAATGCACTGGGTGCTGACGGTATCTACGGACCAATGTCAGCCAAGATCATCGGCGGCATGACGCCACCGTGCGGCGTCTTCGTTTCCACGCTGTTAACACCGAAAAAATTCTCGGCTACTGAAAAAGAAACCGCGAAAACCGCGTTCCCAATGGGTCTGTGCTTCATTACTGAAGGCGTCCTGCCTTTTGCGGCAGCGGATCCGGCCCGTTTCATTCCAGCTTCCATGATCGGCTCCGCCTTAGCCGGCGGCATTGCTGTGGCGATGGGCGTTGAATCGGTTGCCGGCCACGGCGGAATCTTCGTCTTCCCGATGATGACCAACTGGCTGTGGGCGGTGATCGCCTTAGTTGTCGGCTCGGTTGCGACCGGCGTCATTTACTCGGCGATCAAGAAGCCAAGCGAGGAAGGCCAGGAAGAGGAAGAAGAAATCGTCGACCTGGACATCAATCTGTAAGCTTAACGCTCAGTCTCTAAGCCATTCGTAATTATATTAAGGAAAGAAAGAAGGAGATCTATGTTAGTTTCGATGAAGGATATTCTGCAGCACGCGCACAAGCATAATTACGCGGTGATGGCAGTCAACAGCATCAATATGGAAATGGCCCGCGCGGTGATCAGCGCCGCCGAGGAAGAACATTCCCCGATTATCGTTCAGATGGGTCCGGGTCAGATCGGCAAGCATGCGCATCTGACGGAGATCGTTCCGCTGGTCAAGGAACTGGCTGAACGCGCCAGCATTCCTGTCGCGTTAAACCTGGATCACGGCGGAAAGCTGGAAGATATGGTCACGGCCATCCACAACGGCTTCACCAGTCTGATGATCGACGCTTCTTCCTATCCTTATGAAGAAAACGTCAAGCGGACTTCCGTTGTCTGCGCGCTGGCGCATCCGCACGGAATCTGCGTTGAAGCGGAGCTGGGTCATGTCGGCCAGGCTGCCGACGGCGACAACAGTAAGGTCGACCTGTATACCAACGTCGAAGAAGCGAAGAAGTTTGTGGAAGACACCGGCTGCGACGCTTTGGCGGTAGCGATCGGCACAGCGCACGGCGATTATCCGAAGGGCTATGTGCCGGAGCTGAACTTTGAACGTCTGGCCGAGCTGAAAAAAGCGCTGGATATGCCGTTGGTTCTGCACGGCGGCAGCGGCAGCGGCGAAGAAAACATCCGCAAGGCCGTCGCCGGAGGCATCAACAAGATCAACGTCTGCACCGACGCTTTCCATGCCGCGAAAAACGCGATGCTGGAAAAGCTGGAAGTCAAACCGAACGCGGACTACCTGGAACTGTGCATGACGGCGGAAGCCGCTGTGAAGCAGTTTGTCAAGGACTATATCCGCGTCATCGGCTCCAACAACCAGTATTTCTACGGCGAATCGGTTTCGACCGGCAACGAATAAATCCTCCCATTTATAAGTAAATAAGCGAGCATCTTACCCAAGGTGCTCGTTTGTTGTGTACACCCGACATGGGTGATAACTAGACGGTGAAAGTCCGTTGCGCGGTTGTGGC
>ERZ1106981.103-NODE-103-length-69719-cov-36.599779_pt1 | contig 69719 bp, 58 predicted proteins | sample MGYA00403692_ERZ1106981 | MGnify/ENA primary metagenome ERZ1106981 (study PRJEB35170, sample SAMEA104062431) | human gut metagenome | biome: human gut; feature: human-associated habitat; material: faeces | place: Denmark | collected 2012-06-22 ... | reverse complement strand
ATTTCACGCGCAGTTCACCCTATTTCGTTAACAGCCTTTATTATATGTAAAAACCCAGCCAAAGTCAATGATAACTTTTAAAGCTTAACACCGGGGTTTTTCAGGGCTTGCTTAACGGGAAACCGCGGGAATGGAAACCGGATAAGATCTCTTCCGCCGGGTTCTTTACCGGCTTACCCGGCTCGTTACTGATCCGCTTGTTCCGTCCGCAGATCGGCGCAGCCGCCAATCTTGCGGGCCGTCCAGTCGAGAATCTCCGCCGCGACCTGATCCTTTTCTTTTTCATTGAGCAGTTCATGGCGCAATCCTTTGAATACCCGCATCTCAATGTCGTCATAGCCGGCTTCCCGCAGCGTTGCCGCCGAGCTTTCCAACCCCTTGCGGCCGCCGGTCACCGGATCGTCCCCGCCGGCGATAAACAGAATCGGCAGCTTCGGGTTCTTGAGATTCCAGCGCATCAGATCATGCATATCCTGAATCCCGTAAAACATATCGTCAAACGCCGAAGCGGTAAACCGGAATCCGCACAGCGGATCGGCGATGTACGCGTCGACATTGTCCGGGTTTTTGCTCAGCCAGTCTAACGGCGTGCGCGGATTGGGGATCTGCTTGTTGAACGAGCCCTGCACCAGCTGATCGAGCAGCTTGCTGCGGTAATGATCACCCTTGAGCGCGATGATGGACTTGGCGGCAATCCGGCCGGCTGAGGCGGCCGGGTTGTAGTTCGGCGCACCGCACAGGATCAGTCCGTTCAGCAGCGCGTCGTAACGTTTGACAAAGCTGCGGGCCATGATCGAACCCATGCTGTGACCAAACAGGATTACCGGCACGTCCGGATATTCCTGCTTCACCTGAATCATCAGTTCGTACAGATCGTTGACGCATTTCTGCCAGCCCTTGTGCTTGTTGAAATACCCCAGCTCCTCAGGACTGGCGGCCGATCCTCCATGTCCGCGGTGATCGCTGGTCACAACCACAAAGCCCAGCTGGGCCAGATTCTGTGCAAATTCCGCGTACCGCAGCCGGTGTTCCGCCATCCCGTGCGAAATCTGGAAGATCGCCCGCGGCTGCCCTTTCGGGCGGTATATCGTTGTCGCTATTTTTTGTTTTTCATCCATTGTTTTTTGTTTCACCTCGGATTCCTAGTTTATTATAGCATAGCGTTTCTCCGGTTTGTGAGCATTTCACGAATGTTTATGATATCATAAAGGGCAGCAGTGAAAAAACCGCTGTCCGACTTCGTATAAGGAAGGTTTGGAAAGATCTGGAGGTTGTCTATGAAAGCATGTGGAATTATCGTGGAATACAATCCGTTTCATAACGGTCATCTTTATCATCTGGAACAAGCCCGCGCGATCACCGGCTGCGATGTGCTAATCGCGGTGATGTCAGGGAATTTCGTCCAGCGCGGGGAGCCGGCGATTCTGGACAAATGGAAACGGGCGACGACGGCGGTGACGCAGGGCTGCGATTTGATCCTCGAGCTGCCCTATCCCTGGGTCACGCAAAGCGCTTCGCATTTTGCCGAAGGCGCGGTGACGTTATTAAAACTGGCGCAGGTTTCTTCATTGGTCTTCGGCTCGGAAAGCAACAATCTGCAGGAACTGAAGGAAATTGCGTCGATGCCAATCAATCCGGATCATCTGAAGGAGTCGATGGCCGCCGGGCTGGCTTTCCCCAAGGCGTATGGTTTATGGGCCAAGGAGATGCTGCCCAACGATATCCTGGGCGTGGCCTATCTAAAGCAGCTGCAGGACAGTCCGATCACGCCCTTTACGATTCAACGCACCGCCGGCTATCATGAAACGACGCTGCAGGGTCCGGTGGCCAGCGCGAAGGCGATCCGGCTGGCCGCTGAACAGGAATGCTTCTCCGATGAACAGACGCCGATGGCTTCCGCGCTGAAGGCCGGGCCGCGGGTCTCTCTGGCGCAGTTCTATCCTTATTTAAGAATGATGCTGACCACGATGCCGGTGCGTGTGCTGCAAACGTACTTCCTGTTTTCCGAAGGAATTGAAGTTCATCTGGCTCATTGCGCAGAGATTTCACCGGACTGGGACAGCTTCATCGCCGCCGCCGTGAACCGACGCTATACCCGATCGCGGATTCAGCGCACCTGTCTGCAGCTGTTGTGCCAGATTCATTGGGATGAAGTCCGCTGCCTGCCGCCGCTCGATACACTGCGTCCGCTGGCATTCAACGAAACCGGAAGACAGTATCTAAAACAGCTGCGTCAACAGGAAGTTCGCATCGCCTCCCGCTTTGCGGCTGTTCCCGAGCCTTACCGCCGGCTGGAATACCGTTCGACACAGCTGTACGCCTCGATGATGGCGGAACCTGACCGGATCGCATTGTTAAAAAAAGAAATCGGCGGACCGATCATCTTATAAAATTAATGGAACAGAATAATTCTTCCTCAATTTCAATTAAAACAGCTGGCGGCAGTAAGCTTAAAATCAAGTTTACCGCTGCCAGCTTCTTTATATCAGAAATTCGATTGTTCCTAATCTGAGTAAAAACACAAATGAATCTTTATCCTCAGAATCCTCAGTTTCACATTGATCAATCACCCGCGTCAATCTCTGATTTTTTATCCCCATTGACGCGGAATACTATAAAGTCCTATGAAATTGGTATTTCCAAGCTATCCCTGTTTATTGAAAATTTCTTCCACCGACATAGGACCCGCTTGGCCACGATAAACACGTATTTTTGTAATATCGGTTAACCCTTCATATTCCGGCACTTCCACACCGATACCATAAACTTCGATTCCATAACCAAATCCATCATCCGTTTTCACATTCAAATAATAATGTCCGTCATCGATGTCCATGACTTCCATCAGCTTTCTTTCGATGTCTTCTTCATCAAGAACGATAATCATTCCTTCTGAATTGACATATACGCCGGCAAAAGAAGAAAAATCTCCCGCCATGATTTCCTCGTGATCCAATTCCGGCTCAATCTTATTCTCTAAATTTTCTGCCTTCTTTGCGCAGCCTATCAATAACATTAACGCCAATAAACTAATCCCTATTTTTTTCATTTTGCCTCCGCAGACATAATGTAGAGCAAACACCGGTGCAGAAGTGACGATCAGCCGCTTATTTCAGCTTTTCCAGATCTTCCTTGATCTTGGTCGTAGAGATCCCTTCGGTGCGCGGCAGATAAACAACCTCGCAATACGCCTTCAGCTCATCAAATTTACCTTCCCAGTCGTCGCCCATGACGAACAGATCGGCGTGATATTCCTGAATATCCTTTGGCTTCTGCCCCCAGTCGTTTTCCGGAATCACCAGATCGACATAGCGGATCGCCTCCAGCATCATCTTGCGTTCCTCATAGCTGTGATAGGCTTTTTTTCCTTTGATCGCGTTGAATTCATCGGTCGACAGGCCGACGATCAAATAGTCGCCCAGCTGCTTCGCTCGTTTTAATAAACGGATATGCCCCCAATGTAAAAGGTCATAAGTTCCGTAAGTAAGTATTCGTTTCATGATTCTTCATCCTTTCGTCGCTTTTTCATTATACCAAAATTCTTTTCTTTCGGATATCATTCTTCTGCCTTAGCCTTGTTTTCAGCTTTTCTTTCAAACAACTTTGTGAAATTATTTAACTATTTAACTTCTTTATTGTTTCTTTCAGTGAAGAGGAATACGATAAGGGTAAAGGAGGGATTATCTTGAAAGCTTTAGAATCCAAAGTGGCTTTAATCACCGGCTGCAGCGGCGGGATCGGCCGGGAAACGGCGATTCGTTTCGCAGAAGAAGGTGCGAATCTGGCCATCTGCGCGCGAACTCAGTCCAAATTGGAGGAAACCGCTGAAATCTGCCGCAAGAAAGGAGCTCAGGTTCTGGCGGTCGTCTGCGACATCACCGATCCCACACAGCTGGAAAATCTGGTCCGGCAGACTGCTGATCATTTCGGCCGGATCGACATTCTGATTAACAATGCGGTCAATGCCAAACCCGGCAGTCCGTTCCTCGACCAGACGGAAGCGGATCTGATGACCGTATTTGAGAGCGGCTATCTGGCAACCTGGCGTTTAATGAAGCTATGTTATCCTTATTTAAAGGAAGCGCATGGTAAAATTATCAATTTTGCTTCGCCGGCCGGATTGTTAGGCACGGAAGGCTACGCCGCCTATGCTTCTGTGAAGGAAGCGATCCGCGGACTGACGAAAGTAACGGCACGGGAATGGGGGAAAGACGGAATCAACATTAACTGCATCAGCCCGACGGCGATCACCCCGAAGATGCAGGCCATCATCGATTCATTCCCGGAAGCGCAGCGCAAGCCGGAAACACTCGGTTTCAAAGTCCCAGCGATCGGCAGAATCGGCACGGCGTATGCGGATTTAACCCCCATCCTCGTTTTCTTAGCCAGTGACGCCTCCGGGTATATCACCGGCCAGACAATCCGCGCTGATGGCGGCGGCACCATTTTCTAAATTCCCGCGTTCTATTAAGCAAAAACGAGATAAAGAAAGCCCTGAAGCTTGACTCAACTTCAGGGTTTCTTTTTAAACGATCGTTTTTTTTATTCCGCTTCGACGTTATGGTAAACCTTCTGCACGTCGTCGCAATCATCCAGCATCGTCAACAGACGATTCCAGGATTCCTTGTCTTCTTCGCTCTCCAGCGTGACGTATTCCTGCGGCAGCATCGTGATTTCGCAAGCGTCGTATTCGACTTCCGGAATCAATGCGTCGATGGCTTCCTTCGCCTTGTGGAAATCCGTCGGATCAACCGTCACCGTCATGTTTCCGTCTTCGCTTTCGATGTCGATAACATTCACATCCGCCATGATCAGCGCATCCAGCATGCCTTCTTCATCTTCATACGGGAAGTTGAACAGACCGACGTTGTCATAGCTGTGCGAAACGCAGCCCGCGACGCCCATCTTGCAATGTGCTTTGTTGAAGCAGGTCTTGACCGCGCTGACGCTGCGGTTGGTGTTGTCGGTCAGACAGTCGATAATGATCGTCGCCGCTCCCGGACCGAAACCTTCATAACGGCAGGAATCATAGTTTTCCCCGCTGCCGCCCTTTGCTTTTTCGATCGCTCTTTTGATAACATCCGCCGGAACCTGGTTTGCCTTGGCTTCGGCAATTTTCCGTTTCAGGCCCAGATTCATCTCCGGATCCGGAACGCCCGCTTTCGCTGCGATCAACAGTTCTTTGCCGTAACGAGAGTATAATTTTGACTTTGCTGCGGCTGTTTTGGCCATTGCCGCCGCACGGACCTCATGTGCACGTCCCATAGTTAATAACCACCTTCCAAAATTGACTTTATCATTATATCAAAGCACACTGTAAAAATCACGAAGAAAATTGTAAAACAGGCTTAAAAGCGGTGAATTTCCGCCTCATTTTCAAGAAACGGGATACGTCCGATCTGAATCGCCGGTTTATGATGACCATGGAAGTCGCTGCCGCAGGTCATCCAAAGTCCATGATCCAGCGCCAGCTGCCGGTAATGACGGGTTTGTTCCTCGCTGTGATAGCTGCTGTAGACCTCCATGCCCTGCACGCCGCTGTCTAATAATCGTTCCAGAATTTCATCTTTGCCTTTGAAATTAGCTCCCGGATGGGCGACGACCGCTTCTCCGCCGGTGGCATGAATCAGGTCGATGATTTCCGCCGCTGTCTTCTTGCTTCCCGCGGTATAGCCCGGCTTGCCCTGGGAGAAGAAATCCCAGAAAAAGTTCACGTTCGGATTATCGCTGCGGCTGCCGCCCTCACGATAAGGATCCAGCCAATGTAAATCGTCGTATTCTTTATGACTCAGCAAATATGCGCCGATATCCTCAGGCACAAGAATGTTGTCCTTGGCCACGGCTTTCAATAACTCATCCGGCAGATCCAGTCCCATCGCTTCGCAGAACTGATGCTTCGCTTTCCAGGTGTTTTCAACGGACTGGTCATAATAATAATGGAACAATTCGTCATAACGCGGATCGGTGATATCAATCCCGTAAGCCGTCATGTGAAAGCCTACGCCTTCAAAGTCACAGTCGATCTCAATGCCTGGAATGACGCGGATGCCTTCCGCTTCACCCAAGCGCACCGCTTCCGCCACGCTGGCAACGTTGTTGTGATCAGTAATCGCCAGGGTCTTCACGCCGTTTTCCTTTGCCATGCGGATGATTTCCGCCGGTGTATAATCGGCGTCGGTGCTGACGATCGTATGGATATGATAATCCAGGGTACTCATAAAATTCCTCCTCTTACCTCTAGCTGAAGTATACCTTGAAACCGGTTTCTAAGCAACAAAAGAACCCGGAAAATTCCGGGTTTTGATTTCAAGCGTGATCTGTTTCCATCCTTTACTGGAACAAGCTTGACGGGTCCAGCGCCGTTTCATTCTGAATCAGATAGAAATGCACATGAGGCCCGGTTGCCCGCCCGGTCATGCCCATGATGCCGATCGTCTGTCCCTGCGCGACATCATCGCCTTCCTCAACCTGGATTTCGCCCAAGTGTCCGTAGAAGCTCTGAATCCCGTCGACATGATCAAGAATGATGTAATTACCGCCGATCTGATTAAACCCGGTTGTGTTCACCGTTCCCGCCGCAATTGCCAGAATAGGTGCCTGCTTGTTATCCGGATCGGTGATATCCAGCGCCTGATGACCGGCGTAACAGCCCCAGCGGCAGGTGATTTCAGGGTTTTCAACCGGCGAAATTGCCTCGATCCGGGCTACGGCGTCAGCGCCGTCCGCTACTGGATACGGCTGAAGAAGCTGATCTGAAGTCAGTTTTACAAAGATCCGGTCTTCCGGCATGAAGCAGGTCACGGATTCCGGGATTTCCCCGAATTCCAGCTGCGCCAGGGATTCTGCGCCCCTCTGCATATCGGTCAGCGTCAGCGCTTCGCCTGATGCTGAAATCCATGACTCGGCCCGCACGGTGACCGGAACCTCCATACCCATTGATTCCAGCGCTTTTTTCGAGCCTTCGCACCAGACTTTGATTTCATCAGTGTTCACCAGTTCCACAGGCGTTGCTTCATTTTGAAGCAGCGTCAGCTTCATCGTCATTTCCCAGCCGGACTGGGCATCCGGTTTCAACATCATGCCGGCGCTGACCCCGGCGCAGATGACGACGATGCCTGCGGCGATGAGCCACGGCGTTCTCTTTTTATTCACAATCCATCCCATCCTTTCTTTCAATCGCTTCCGCGTTCTTTTACTGTTAAGACATTGCAGAGCGCTCTGATCGTGGTCTGCGCTGAAGGAAAGCAGCAGATTTGCATAGTCGATTCGTTCTTTCTGCGGCTTGTTCTCCAGCAGCTTTTCATCGATAAAATATTCCAGATCCAGGCGCAGCTGGTTCATCATCAGACGCACCAGCGGATTAAACCAGTAGACGATCTCCAACAGCTGGATGAATCCCAGAAACCACGGATGTCCGTACTTTACATGCAGACATTCATGATCGAGCATCATTCTCCGCTGCGCTTGTGTTCGTTCTTCAAAATCTGCGCCCAAGACCAGCCGCGGCATCAAGTTGCCATAGATCGCGCAGCTGTGGACGCTCATACTCTGCCGGACAGGAATCCGCAGACAACGATTGATCTCCATCTGGCGCACTGCTTCTTCCCGCAGATCGTGAGAACAAGGCTGTAACCCTAACCGTTTTTTCAGTTTCACCCGGGCGATGACATTTACCCCTGTCATGATAACCATTCCCATTATCCAGAGCATCACCAGTCCCTCTCCCCAGGTCCAGTTTGACGGTGTCGGACTGTCCTGCGGCAGCGGGAGCGCATCTTGGGTTGGAGGAACGATCATCGGCGCGGCTTCAATTTGTTCTACCGTTTCCGCGAATGAATCCGCCAGCGGGATGGCCGACAGTTTCTGATATGGGCTGTGTACCGACGTCCGCTGAATGGGGATTGCCAGTTGGATAAGCAGCGGAACCCACAGCAGCAGCCGGGCCGTTTTCCCCAGCTTTCGGAAAACTTTCCGACGCAGGCCCAACAAAATCAAAATCAGCGGACTGATCATGATTGAGATTTCAATCAGGCGTATTACGCCATGTTCCAGCATCGCTTTCCCTCCTTCCTGATTTTATTTTTCCGGTCAAACTTTTTATTTGAATGCAAGCGGGAGCCTTTCCCGCCCGATCTTTAACGCAGTTCGGCTTAACAACACAATCTTTAAGAAGCTTAGATCAAGTGGTGGAAGACAAACTGTTAGCGGCGGAACAGAATATCCGAATTGACGCGAAGGCCGTCAACCATCAGAAAGAAATGGACGTGGATATACGGAGATTTTCCAGTGGAACCTATGATTCCCACTTTTTCACCCTGCTTGACGCTCTGACCTTCTTCAACCTGGATATCGCCCAGATGAATATAATAGCTGAGCACCTCGTCGCCATGATCGATGACCAGAAATTTCCCGTTCATCGACGAATAGCTGACTTCCGTCACGACACCGTCCGCGGCCGCCAGCACAGCCGCCTGATCATTGTCCGGATCCGTGACGTCCGTGGCTTGATGACCTGCGTAGCAGCCCCAGCGGCACAGCACGATTGGATTTTCAAGCGGAGGCTGAACGCCTTTCTGCACCGCTTTTTCCGGCAATTGCGGAGAGGGTTGGTCATGTGGCAGACCACTGACAAGCAGTGACAGCCGGGTTTCCTTACCGCTGCAGGCCAGTCCGTTCGTTTCCGGCAGCGTCCACTGAATTTCAGCTTCTGCCCGGCCGAAAGCCAGCGTTTGTAAGCTCACGGCTTTCCCGTCCTGACTTAATGTAGCCGCATCGATTCCTGCATGGATCGTCTTTTCATCAAGCTGCTCCAGCGCTGATGGCTTGCCCTGGCATTGATAATGAACTTCCGGCGACTGCGCATAAACGGAGTATTCATACGCCTGCAGCCCGGTCACGTCGAGGGCCACGGTGCCTTCCCGCATCGCTAACGGCTTAGGTTTCAGCAGCATCGCTCCGCACAAGCCGCACAAACAGATGACGATCAATCCCGCAATCAGCCCCGATACCCGGTTCTTCCTTAAAATCTGGCTGAGGCGTTCTTTCAGCTGCTGCTTTTCCTCGCTGCCGCTGAGTCCTTGCAGCGCTTTATGCCGCGGGCCTGCCGCCGCGTTTAAAATCATCGCGGCATAATGGCAGCGAACCGGCTGCGGCTGATTTTTCAGCAAACGATCGTCGATCTGCAATTCCAGATCCTGCCGGATTTCTCTCATCATCAGCCAGACCAGCGGATTAAACCAATAGAGGATCTCAACAAGCCGCAGAATCCCGCACAGCCACGGATGTCCATAGCGTAGATGCAGACATTCATGCCGGATCATCAGCTCCTGATCTTCCGCCGGCCAGTCTGCCCAGCGTTCGCTGATGATCAGCCGCGGAAACAGATGCCCATAGACAGCGCAGCTGGTGATTTCCGGACTTTCCAACACTGCCACATTCCGGCATCCCGCATGGGCCAGCAATTCACGAATCTGCACTTTTTTTTCATCGGCGCAACCGCGGGCCTGCAGCCGCCGACGCAGACGAAGCTGCGAAATAAAATTCACTAAGATCAGAACCGCGATCCCGCCCAGCCAGATCTTCACCGCACTATCCATTATCAGATCGGCTTTAACGACAGGAGAGGGATCATGGAATTCCGCGGCCGTTCTCTTTTCCTCTGTCATTTCTTCCAGTGGAATTTCCTGATAGGAAGACTCGTGGGTCAACAGATTCAGCTGGACTTCGTCCGCAACCAGCTGATAAGGACTGCGCCGGGTTTGCCAGGAAACCGGAACGATCAGCTGAATGATTAACGGAAGCCACAACAACAGCCGGGCAGTTGGGCCAAGCCGGCGCAGAATATTTTTTTTCAGCAGGAAGATGAAGATAATCAGCGGACTGATCATCAACGAGATTTCCAAAAGCCGCTGCAGACTATTTTTCAGCATCGCGGATCATTTCCTTCAGTTCTTCCAGCTCGTCTTCATTCAGCTGGACTTCTTCCATAAAGTTCAGCATCATCCGGCTCATTGAACCGTTGAACAGCTTATCGGCCAGGCTTTTCTGCGTCTGCCGCGTATAATCCCGGCGGCTGATCGCCGGACTGTATAGAATTTCACGTGAGCTGCGATCAGCTGTCACGGCCTGCTTTTCCTCGCAGCGGTGGATTAACGTACGGATTGTCTTGGCATTCCAGTCCTTTTGTTTGGAAACCTCCTCGACAATCTGATTCGCGGTCAAGGGTTCCCGCAGCCACAGAACTTTGAGTACTTCTAATTCCGCATCTGTGATTTTTTCGGCGTTCATCAACGTCCCTCCTTTCAGATTACAACCGTAATACATTTATATATTACAGTTGTAATCTGATCCTGTCAAGCGAATTCATAAAAACGTCCGGCTTGTGCCGGACGCTCTGTTTATTCCTGGATTCCCATTTCTCTTAGAATTTGTTTTTCATTGGCTGCCAGCTTGGGCTTAAACACAATCTCACCGCGATGCTCGCAAAACCATTGATAGGCTCGCGTCAGGCAGGTTTCAAACGAAGTGTCTTCCGGCACAATCTGATGAATCTTCGTCACATCCAGCACGTTATCGTAATCGCGGAACGGGAAGTAATCTTTGGCCTTCCAGTTTGCGTCATGAACCGGGATGATCTTCGCCTGCGTTCCGCAGACGTCAGCGCACTGTTGAATCCACTCGCTGAAGCTCACTCCCTGCTGATCGCCGACATTGTAGACCTCAATTCCTTGTTTCAGGCACGCTAACAAAGTCGTGACGATCTTGGCTAAATCACCGGTGTAGCAGAATTGAATGCGATTATCCGCGGCCGGGATCAAAATCGGCTGATTCCGCATCAGGTGATCAAAAATGAAGCTTTCCCGCTGCACATAATTATATTCCCCATACATATAGGGCGGCCGCAGAATTGACAGCGTGATGTTATGTTTTTGGCAAAATGCCGTCAGCGCGCTTTCCGCCGCGATTTTATCGGTACCATATTGTCCCCAGTATGGATTTTCTCCTAACGGCTCCGTTTCTAAAATCGGCAGCGCGCACCGGTCTACGTCATAAACTGCGCTGGAACTGATGAATATCCAGTGTTTGACCGAGCAATCCAGACTTTCGCAGCAGATCTCAATCTGCTTCTGGTTTAATCCCGACACGTCGATCACCGCGTCGAAAGTTCTGCCTTTTAACGTTTGTTTCATCGCTGCCGCGTCTTCCCGATCACAGGTCAGCTGCGTTACCGGTCTCCCTGTCCACGGCTTACTGCCGCGGTTTAATAACGAAACCTCCCAGCCGTCTTCCAAACACTGTTCTGTAATCCGTCTGCCGATAAAATAACTGCCGCCTAAAATCAATACTTTTCGCATGAATGATCTCCTTTTTCAGGTTTATTATATCATCAGCCTGAACAATTTCCAGTTTTCCAATTGGTTCTTCCTGCATAATCATCCTTTATGCAGAATAACAGAATCCCCATAGTAACTTATTCCCGAAAAAAATCCTTCGGCATTTTTTTCTTTATGAACAATACCCCCATCGTTATAATCATAGCCAGTCATACCCATTCTTTCAAAATGAATACTTTCACCTGTAGAACTTAAATTAAGTTTTACAAAAGGTCTATATTAGATTTTGACTAACCGCTAATATCTCTTTGAATAAGTACAGCACTTTCTAATCCATTTTCTGTCCAATCAATTCTGTTATTCTAATTTCTGGCCCTGCCTCGTTCAAATGAGTTGCTGCTAATACGTTAATTGAATACATTCCACACACTAAAAACACGGAAAGCAGTGATAACATTAATTTTTCCTTTACAATTCATTTATTAAAAAGGATCTGAATCAATTAAACCTTTTAAAACATTTACTCTTTCATGGGTCATTGGGAAAGAAACACTAAACTCCAAAACTAATACTCTATTCTGTTTTAGAAGAAACACATAATTTCTATAATATTTCTTATTTGGATAACTCTCATAATCATAGAGTGCGTATGCTTTTTCTACATTCCATTCATCACCATCAAGTCTAATAAAGTCTTTATCCATTTCTATGTTTTTTATTTCATTAAAAGAAACACAATTCCCCTTACACTCTGATAACCATTCCTGCTCAATCTTTTTTATAGATAGCATTTCTTCTAGTAAAATTTTCTCTGCGCGGTTAACATCATTAGTATCATACAATTTTACGGTAATGAATTGATAACTATCTCCCCCTACATCCTTTGTATTAGCTACTCTTAATTCATACAGATTGATATCTTTTCTATAAATTATACGATTAACTTTTTCCGTAATCGAATTTTCATAGCCTAAACTATCCATCGTCAATATCACAGGAAAAGAGTTATTATTGACAGCGAACTTCTGTATAAACAAGCTAATTACAATGATAAGAAAGAAAATTTCACAAACCCATCCGCGACCACTAGACATCAATTTGTTTATACAACTCAAAATTTTACGGATCATTATCACTGATCCTCAATTATAAGAAATTCCCATGGCTTTAAGATTTTATATTTTTTCATAAATTTATTTCCTCCTAATATACGATTGGGACCGGAAATCATGGCAATCCGTCATGATTTGATCCGCTTGTTGTTCAAGCTGAAACTGATCTCATTTCCCATTCACTTTTCAAAAGGTGTCTCTATGCGCTGTATTATTGGTATCAACGTCGCCAAAGCGTGTTTTGTCATGCCTTTTTCGCTGATTTCTCTTTTTGAATAAATTGCTTTAAAAATACTCTGACATTTTGTTGGCAGGCTTCTTCTAACTTCTGATACTACGATGAGATACTAAGCTTAACTAAACATCACCGGCATGATTTCTTCTCAATCTCAATATTTTATACTCATCTAATTCTATATTGAGTAGGATACTTTATTCCTACTACCTATAATACAAAAAGCGCTGCTACATCTCACCCCGAGAATCAGCGCTCATCTGTCCGCCGCCACCGTAAAAGGTAGCTCATGACGGGTGCCGCCTTTCAGCAACACCTTACACCTTTAGTATAGGCATTCCTGATGGAATTTCAACCTTTTTCTTTCCTTTCTGAGTTAATCCGTTATTATTCACTGGGAACAAGGCAGAAAAACAAACAAGAATTTATAATAAAAAGGCTCAAATCAAAACACGGCACTGCAAGCCGAAAAGAGTAAACGATATAGATTGGCAAAAATGAAATGAAAGAAATTGATTTCGTCATCCTTTGACGACGAACGTTTGTTCAAGTCTGCCGGAATTTACTGCCAGCCTAAAGCTTCTGTTATGCAAAAGAAAAGCCCGGCTTAGCCGGACCTTCCTTATTCTTCTTCAAACAAACTCATCATTTCAATATCGGAATGAACTTTTTCATCCGCTTCTGATTCTTCATCATAGTCTTCAAACGGAATCTCGTCCTCGCCGACCGGATGATCGACGATCCGCACTTCTTCAATCCCCTTGATCAAACCCCAGTCCTTTTTCAGTTCCAGCGGCGTGGAGAAGGTTGCTTCCCGGCTCATCATCGGCACGTCTTTCGCCTGAAGAATCTGCAGCTGCGGATCCATCAGCATCAGACTGTCATACGGCTGCACGCATTGGCAGTAGGCGATATGATAAGGGTTGGTCTTCAAGCGCTTCACAACGATTTCACCTTTGACCGGACGCCCGGTGACGTTGATGTCGCTCATCTTGATCCGTTTCATATTGCCCTTATCCGACAATACCCACAGGCTCTGACGTTCGTCGCTGTAGCTGCAGGCCGCCGCCAGCGTGTCGTCCTTCGCCAGATTCAGCGCTTTGACGCCCTGCGACTTGGTGCCGTTAGCCGGTACCAGATCCGAGGAATACCGGCTGATCCAGCCGCTGCGGCTGATCATGATCAGATCCTCGTGCGCATACACAACAAACGCCCGCATCATCTCATCGTCTTTCTTGAGATTCATCGCGGTCATCATCTTGTTGTTGCGCTGCACCTGCCACTGACTGATCGGCGTTTTCTTGACCTGTCCGCGCCGGCTGACGGTCACAATCCAGGCGTAACTGGAGAAGTTTTTGACGACAATCGCATTGATGATTTTATCGTCGCCGTCGATGCTGACATATTTATTCAGATGCGAGCCGACGTCCTTCCACTTCGCTTCGTCGATCTGATACACCGGCAGATGCGCATAATTCCCTTTGCTTGTGAACAACAACAGCGTATCGAGCGTATCGACTTCCAGCTGTCCGACAAGCACGTCGCCTTCCTTCAAGCCGGTCATCGCGTTGTCGCTGGCTCCGTAGGAACGCAGCGATACCCGTTTGACATACCCATCGCGGGATGCGGTAATCATGACGCGTTCGTTAGGAATCATCGCGGTCTTATCAATGACGATTTCCTCAACCTCTGCCTGAATCTCGCTGCGGCGCGGGTCGGCATATTCCTTTTTGATCTCGCGCAGTTCCTTGATCAGAACACTCTTTAAGACGGTTTCGCTTTCCAGAATCGTTTTCAGCATTTCCATCTCGTTGACTAACTGCGCAAATTCCTCACGCAGCGCCACGATATCGGTCGACGTCAAACGATACAGCCGCAGGGTGACGATCGCTTCGGCCTGGGTTTCGCTGAAACCAAACGATTCCGTCAGATTGCGCTTGGCGTCGCCCTTATCCTTCGACTGCCGGATGACGGCGATCACCTCGTCCATGATCGACACGGCTTTCATCAAACCCTCTAAGATGTGGCAGCGTTCCTCCATCTTATTATAAAGGTAGCGGCTGCGGCGCAGCACGACCTCCTCACGGTGCGCGATGAAGGCGTCCAGCATCCCGATCAAGCCCATCTGAACCGGCCGTTTGTTGACGATCGACACCATGTTGTAGCTGTAATAGATCTGTAAATCTGTGTTCTTATAGAAATAATTGAGGATCACATTGGGATCGGCATCCTTTTTTACGTCGATGACAATCCGCAGACCGGTCCGGTCCGTTTCATCGCGGATATCCATGATTCCTTCAATTTCGCGGGAAAGCCGGATATCATCCATTTTGCGGACCATCGACGATTTGATGACCTCATACGGAATTTCTCGGATAATAATCTGATTGCACGTCTTGCCCGTGACGATCTCCGTGCGGGCGCGGATGACGACCCGGCCCTTGCCGGTGGTGAAGGCGTCGACAATCCCTTTTTTGCCCATGACGATGCCGCCGGTTGGAAAGTCCGGTCCCGGCAGGATTTCCATCAGTTCCTCCAGCGAACATTTCGGCCGCTGCATCCGGTAGATCGCCGCGTCGATCACTTCGCTCAGATTGTGCGGCGGGATGTTGGTCGCGTAACCTGCCGCAATCCCCGTCGCCCCGTTGACCAGCAGAACCGGAAAGCGGGCCGGCAGGACGGTCGGTTCATTCTCCGTATCGTCGAAGTTCGGTGCAAACAGGACCGTGTCCTTGTCGATATCCTCCAGCAGCGTTCCGGCGATTTTCGCCAGCCGGGCTTCGGTATATCGCATCGCCGCCGCCGGGTCGTCGTCGATCGAACCGTTGTTGCCATGCATATCGATCAACGGCATGCGGATCTTCCAATCCTGCGACATCCGCACCATCGCGTCGTAGACCGAGCTGTCGCCGTGGGGATGGTAATTACCAATGACCAGACCAACGGTTTTCGCTGATTTGCGGTGCTGATGATCAAACGTGTTGCCATCATGGAACATCGCGTACAGAATCCGCCGCTGAACCGGCTTCAGTCCGTCGCGGGCATCCGGCAGCGCGCGTTCCTGAATAATGTATTTGGAGTAACGGCCAAACCGTTCGCCCATGATCTCCTCCAGCGGGGAAATCACCAGGCTGGGTTCTTTTTCGGGTGCTTTATTTTCTTTCTTCTTCATCCTTATTCCACCTTAAACGTATCTTCCAGTGTAAACGCAACGTTCTGCTCGATCCAGGTACGGCGCAGATTCGCTTTGTCGCCCATCAAAATGGAAACGTTGCGCTCCGCCTGAACCGCGTCTTCAATCGAAACCTGAATCAGCGTCCGGGATTCAGGATCCATCGTCGTTTCCCACAGCTGGGAAGCGTTCATTTCGCCCAAACCTTTGTAGCGCTGAATCTCGACCTTGCCCCACTGCTGCTTCACCTCGTCCAATTCCTCGTCGGTGTAGGCATAGCGCAGCTGTTTTCCCTTGGTGACCTTATATAACGGCGGCAGGGCGATGTAAACCATGCCATGCTCGATCAACGGCCGCATGTAGCGGTAAAAGAACGTCAAGAGCAGCACTTGGATGTGCGCGCCGTCGGTATCGGCATCGGTCATGATGATGATTTTGTTGTAATTGCTGTCGGAGTAATCGAAGCCGGAGCCGATCCCCGCGCCCAGGGCATGAACGATCGTATTCAATTCTTCGTTCTTTTCAATTTCAGACAGTCCCGCCTTTTCCGTATTCAGCACCTTACCGCGCAGCGGCAGGATCGCCTGATACTTGGAATCGCGGCCCTGCTTAGCGGAACCGCCGGCGGAATCCCCTTCCACTAAAAACAATTCTTTACGGGACGCATCCTTGGACTGCGCCGGCGCCAGCTTGCCGGAAAGCACTTTTTCACTTTTGCCGGCCTTCTTGCCCTTCCGCGCTTCTTCACGCGCTTTCCGTGCCGCTTCCCGGGCCTGGGACGCTTTCTGCATCTTTTTGATCAGCATCGTCGAAAGCTCTTTGTTTTCTTCCAGATAAAAGCTCAGCTTATCGCCGACAAGACTTTCGACCGCGCTTTTCGCTTCCGCGGTGCCCAGTTTACCTTTGGTCTGACCTTCAAACTGAAGCAGATTTTCCGGAATCGACACCGAAACGATTGACGTCAGACCTTCGCGCACGTCGCTGCCTTCAAAGTTTTTATCCTTTTCTTTTAACAAGCCAAGCTTCCGCGCATAATCGTTAAACGCCTTAGTGAACGCCGTTCTGAAGCCCATTTCATGCGTGCCCCCGTCCTTGGTGCGGACGAGGTTGACAAAAGAAACCATGCTTTCCTGGTAATCATCCGTGTACTGAAACGCGCACTGCACCTCAATGTCATTCGCCATTCCGGTAAACACCACCGGATCATGCAGCACCGTCCGATCCTCATGCAGATACTCCAAAAAAGCCTTTAAGCCATCTTCATAATGGAACGTTTCCGTCTTGCCGGAACGTTCGTCCTTCACAACCATCGTAATATTCTTCAATAGGAACGCGTTTTCCCGCGCCCGTTCGCAAATCAAGCCGGCATTGAATTCGATCGTCGAGAAGATCCGCTTGTCCGGCATAAACCGGATCTTACTGCCGGTCTTGGTGCTTTTGCCAAGTTTTTCGAGCTTGCCGACCTTCTTGCCGCCATCCTCGAAGCGCATGGAAACCATCTGTCCTTCCTGGCAGACCGTTACCTCAACCCATTCGCTTAAAGCGTTGACCACTGACGCACCGACGCCGTGCAGACCGCCGGAGGTCTTATATCCCCCTTCGGACGAAAACTTGCCGCCCGCATGCAGGACGGTAAAAATAACCTGAATCGTCGGAACGCCGCTGGCATGCATGCCGATCGGCATCCCGCGGCCCTCATCCTCAACGCAGACCGCGCCGTTTTTTTCCAGCGTGATCGTTATTTTCTTGCCGAAGCCGTTGAGCGCTTCGTCGATCGCGTTATCGACGGTTTCCCAGACCAGATGGTGCAGTCCGCGCGAATCCGTCGACCCGATATACATCCCCGGACGTTTTCTGACCGCTTCCAATCCTTCCAGGATCTGAATTGAATTCTCATCGTATTTCTGTGTTTTAGCCATGTTCTATCACGATTAGAGAAGAAAAAATCCTACTCTTTCTCCTTTCCGTTTCAGCCTGATTTTCCTGAACTTAGCCTTTCCCCGCCGCCTTCATTCCAATCTGCCATAAATTAGATTATACACAAAAACGGCTTAAAATAAAAGTTTACGCGCTCGGTTTTTATGATAAAATAGGAGCGAAGGAGTGAAGAGGAAATGATAAAAATTCTTTTTGCGGTGGTCCTGGGTTATCTTTTCGGATCGATTCCCTGGGCGTTAGTCATCGGCAAAGTCTTCTATAAAACCGACGTTCGTAATTTTGGCTCCGGCAATCTGGGCGGCACCAACGCCGGCCGCGTGCTGGGAAAGAAAGCGGGCGTCACCGTGATCATCCTGGATGGCTTGAAAGCCTTCTTCGTTGTGGGCCTGTGCGTCTTGTTTGTTCCGGAAGCCGCGGTCTATGCGGGGCTGGCCTGCTGCGCAGGACATTGCTTCCCGATCTTCGCCAATTTCAAGGGCGGCAAAGCGGTCGCGACGACGTTCGGTTATCTGTTGGCTGCCGGCCTGTTTGTGACCCATGAACCGATCCAGATGTTTGTGATTCCGTTTGTGATCTTCATGATCACCTTAAAGATCTGGAAGATGGTATCGCTGTCCTCCATCATCGGCATCGCCGGCGCGGCGCTCATCACGACGCTGACCCAGTCCAATCTCATGATCACCGCCTCGATCTGGATTCTCTGGGCGTTTGTCACTTACCGCCACAAAGCCAATATCGAACGGATCCGCAACCACGAGGAAAAGAAAATCTCCTGGATGTAACTGACGATCAATCAGAAAAAAGCTCGTTTTCCACGGAAAGCGAGTTTTTATTTTATCGTCGATTCAATGCCTGTCATTCGTCGTTGAGCTGTTCATTCAACGCCTGGAGAATCACATCGTTCGCACCATTATAAATGATCATCAGCTGATCGTAATAATAGATATGATAATGGGTGTCCAGCACTTTTTCTTCACGGGCCTCTGCGGATCCTTCAACAATATATAAAGTCGCATCTGACGCCGCGAGCGAACCGATCTGCTCGGCGCTGATCGTTTCCAGATTCAACGTTTCATAAAAATCATAGCTCTTAAACCGATCCAGCAGATTACTGATCGAGATTGGAAATCCATCGTTGCTGACGCTGATCTCGGCCTGGGATTTAACGGAATAATCCGTAGCTACCGCGTTTTTAGGCTGGCTGCCGCATCCTGCGCTGATCAGAAACACGCAGAAAAACAAGAAAGGCAAAACTGACCTTTTCATAGACAGAACCTCCTACCTCTTTGATTATACCGATCCCGGCTTTAAATAGATAGGGGATTAAGGAATGCTTCATGTCAATTTAAGAAAGGTGTAATAAATTATTCAGTTACATGCCTAAATAGTTGGATGACCACTCCAAAGCGGCCTGACTTTGCGCCGCGTCGATCAAGCCGACAGCCTGCATTGCTTCCAAAACCTGCTGCTGACGATGCAGCGCCAGATCTTTGCCGGAGCTGAGCTGATAACGGCTCGGCGACTGCGGCAAGCCTGCCAGTAAAGTCGCTTCAGCCAGCGTCAGCTCGGAAGGTTCTTTATCAAAATATCCACGGCTGGCCTGGGCAATGCCGTAGTGTCCGTCCCCGTAATAGATGACATTGACATAAAAGGCGAGAATCTCATCTTTGGAATAAGCCGCCTCCAGATCGTAGAGAAAGAACACCTCCGCGATTTTCCGTGTCAAGGACGGTTTATGCGTAAAATACAAGTTTTTCGCCAGCTGCTGGGGAATCGTGCTGCCGCCTTCCTTCACTTCGCCGGAGATCAGATTTGTCAGCAACGCCCGCCCCAGAGAGATCACATCAATCCCCTTTCGGGTATAAAAGCGGCGGTCCTCCACTGCGACAACGGCGTTGACAAAATCCGGACTGATCTGGTCCAGCGGCGTATAATCTTCGCGTTGTTTCACTTCTTCAATCTTATCCGCCAGCGGAACTTCGGCAATCGCTTCTTTATATCGCTGATAGCCTGAAGCTGTCAGCCATCCCGCGCCGATCAAAAGCAGGACTAACAGAACAAGCACGAAACGTTTTATCACTTTCATCTTTATCACCTGACCGCATTATAACACGCAAATCCTGCCTACACCCTTACACTTTAGTCATGTTCCCGTCACCAAAATCCAATAAAAAAACTGACAGGCCCGGCGATCATACCGCCTTGCTTATCAGCTTTTTGTTTCCTTCTTCCCAAGGTTCAGTTACTGTCCCATGGACTTCATAATAGCCCGGATCTGAGCTTCCGACGGCTTCCGTCCCATCTGCAGGAACATGGCGCGGATCATCTTCTCATTAACTGGAGGATGTTCCTTCAACTGCTTTTCAAAATAACGGCGCGTGAAGAAGAAACCTAATCCACCACCGATTGCCAGTCCCAAAATCAGAAATCCAATTGAACTTAAGAATGCGTTTCCCATTATTACACCACCTATCTTTGTGATTATCGTATTCATTGTATCGTTTTTCAGTCTATTTTACAAGTCTATTTCCGACAGAACCAACGTCCCCCGCAGTTGCTTCAATTCATACAGAAACGGGTATTCCGCCTTATCTGAAAGAACCAGATGCCATTGCTTTTTTTCCAGCGTACTTGTCCGCTGCGTCAGCGAGTTATAATAAGTTATTTTATCCGGCACCAGAAACATATCGTCCCGATATTGAAAGCGTGTCTTCAGCTGTTGGAAAATGACATCCGGCGCGATCAGGATCGCAGCCAGCTGAGCTTGATATTCAGAACGTCCTTCCATCCAGTCAAGAACCGACGTACTGTTTTTCATCACGGAAATAAACTCGTCGCGGATTATATATCCTTTAATCATCTTCTCACCCTGTTTAATATAACAGCTGGCCTTTAAAAAATTTGTCGAACAAAAAAAACGGTGAATCCGACTCCCTATCCGATTCACCGTCATTACTTGTGATCAGCTTTGCACCTATATAATAGACTGATCACTCACCAATTTTTATCATTTTTCTACAAGCAAGACATCAAATAAATATCGATTATGTTTTTATTCTCACTGTAGCGGTCCGGTTTATTATGTTTCTGCAACTTAGTTCATCCAACTTGTTCCGTTCTCTCGTTTTCCCGTAGAATGAAGCCCCCATTACTTCGCCATAATAAACATTGTTGTTGATTTTATGCAATTCAGTTAATTTATAAATTAACCAAACATGCAATCTGGTGCTGTGCAACCCGCTGGTTCAATGCACAATTCTGGATGTTCAGCAGAGCAACCTTCTGGGTCTGTTTCTTCAGCACTCACTGGTGTACACAATACGCATAACGCTACTAAAGCTAATGCGCTTAACAATACTTTCTTCATATTTCCTCCTTTCAACGAATTTATTATATAATAAAAATTGCATTTTATATGTTTTTGTTACATTTCAAAAAGCAGAATATTTGAATCACTAAATCTTTACATATCAAGCAATTTTATGCGAAGTAAAATCATTGAAACTATCAATATCTTTATATTTTTTCGTTATTTTTACTAATTTTGATAATTCAGACTTAAAATAGCTTAAAATACTTTCTGATCGATATTGATTTATCAATAATCTATGAATATCTGTCATGATATAATTTTGTAAGTCTTTAGCAGGAGCGTTATTTATTTTCATTGAAAAATACTCATAGAAAATTTTACAAGTACTATTATCATTCGGATCTTCTAAATGGATCTGTCTGAATAATGCCGTATCTATTGGTAAATTTAGTTCTTCAAAACACTCTAAAATATGTAAAATATGAGCTGTAAATTTAGGCTTATAACTTAAAAACTTTTCAAAGTATTCCTTAGCCAACAGATAGTCTTTATCAAAATAATAATGATAACCTACATTAAAATAATTTTCTTTAAGTTTTTTTTCAGCTAATCGACCACCACACTTGGATAAGTATTCTATAGATTTATCAAAGTAATTTTTCACATTATCTTTGTTGCCGGTATGCAAAGCTAACGCTTTAGTATAATATAAAATACCTAAATAATATATGCTATTTAATTTAATAAAATAAACGATTCCCTGCTCAGTATAGCGTAAGGCGTCTAATAATCTTTCTTTATAGATTAGCCAGAAAACTATATAAACGGTTGAAATTTGCGATCCATTTTTACAATCAATTAATTGTTCTGATATTTTCTCAGAGTAAGACATATTCATTTCTCGGAAGAAAAAATAATCAAATAATATATTTTTAAGTATTTCATCTATTTTTGGACTTAATAAAAAGCTCGTATAAAACATTCTTTCTGCAGTCGCACTATTAGGGTATTCTGCAAACAAATAATATTGTATTATGATTTTAAAAATTTCATAAATATCACCATAATAGAAATAATGTTTAGCTCTAGTAAATAAAATCTCTATTTTATGATCAATTTCCTTTATTTTTTTGATATCATATAGTTCTACAGCTTCAAATAATTCATCGCTGATTAAATCAACTTGAGACATCACCCCCGGAAAGTCATCGACCTTAAACCCCAGCTTCTCAATAAAGAAAACGTATAACTCGTCATCCTTGATAATCTGTCCTCGCTCTAAACGGTTTAATGTAGCTCTGGAACAAACTGGTTCACCCTCAACGATTTCATAAAAAGGATGATCCTTGGTCGCCAAGATAAATTCGTTACAGCTGAAACGTTTATCTTTAGATCCCTGATGCATTCGTTCACGATAGATCTTGATAAGACGTCCACTGTTTTCCCGCATTTTGTTATTCGCAAACATGTTCGTTCCCCCTCCAAAAATTCCGGTTATATTCTATCACAGATTATATTGAAAAATGGTAATATTTGGGAATTCTATTTATAAAATCATATCACAAATTTATCAATACAAAGCAAAATGTAAGAATTATTGAATTTTTAGGACACAAAATCTCTATGATATCAAGTCCTTGGTTTTAATCGCCTGCTTTCGGTTACCTCCATCAAAAGCTTTGTAGCTACTAAATCAACTTGAGTTTCAATAGCTTTACCAGTATAAAAACAGTAATCATGACGCAGTAATTCCAAGATTATATATCAGAAATTACATTTTCCTTGTTGTGAATTCATTCAATAACTGTATTTTTATCAAAACCTGGTTCTATTCCTGGTTATTCCTTGACCGCTAAAATAAATACGTTATCGATTCACTGTTTTTCTTTAGATTTTCATCAAATATCAACTAAAATCACCGGATCGAACATACGTTGAAGAAAGTGATAACAATGTGGACACAACTATTTCAAATGCTTCAGATCTTCTTCAGCTGCTTTATCGGTTATCGAAACAACCTCCTTCCAGCAGTTTTTGACGGTGGAAGAAAAACAAGATGCCTTACAACGCATGGCGAAAGGCGACGTTGAAGCGCGGCTGATTTAATCGAACACAATCATCGTTTAGTCGCGCCCATCGTAAAGCAATTCGATATCCGTTGTAAACAAACCGAAGACCTCATCAGCATTGGCACGCTTGGTTTGATCAAAGGGATCGAAAAGTTAGATAAAACCCAGAGTTTCTGAATTGAAAGTCGGAAACTTTATAAAATATGACACTTTTCGACTTATAACATAAAAAACATTAAGAAAGCAATTCTTGTTACGCTTGCTCACGTGCTTCCTTTTTTGCGAATGCAATGACGCATCCAGTAATTCCACCTTTTGATCTGATGGACAATTTTGTTTTTTAATATACTGATTGGCCATGTCTGCATGGATACCGGCTACTCGTTCTGCCAATTCACGTTTTCCTTGTTCTGTTTTAGGATAATAGACAATTACATTGATTGGAGCACTTGCGATAACACGTACTCCCTCGGTATTTCAGTCTAGGGAAGAGAAGTTGTCCGCTATGACCATTTTTTAGGATACAAAATCTCTACGATATCAAGTCCTTGATTTTAATCGCCGGCTTTCTGTTACCTCCATTTAAAGCTTAAAATCAACTTGAGTTTTAACAGCTTTACTAGAATTAAAAGGTAATCATGACGCAGGAATTCCAAGATTACATATCAGAAATTACATTTCCCCTTGCTGTGAATTCATTCAATATCTGTATTTTTATCAAAACCTGGTTCTATTCCTGGTTATTCCTTAATCGCTAAAATAAATACGTTATTGATTCACTGTTTTTCTTTAGATTTTCATCAAATTTCGACTAAAGTCGCCGGCTTGAACATACGTTGAAGAAGGTGATAACAATGTGGACACAACTATTTCAAATGCTTCAGATCTTCTTCAGCTGCTTTATCGGTTCTATCCGAACAACCTCCTTCCCGCAGCCTTTGACGGCGGAAGAAGAACAAGACGCCTTACAACGCATGGCGAAAGGCGACGTCGAAGCGCGGGCAGATCTAATCGAACACAATCTTCGTTTAGTCGCGCACATCGTAAAGAAATTCGATATCCGCCGCGAACAAACCGAAGACCTCATCAGCATCGGCACGATTGGTTTGATCAAAGGGATCGACACGTTCAAAGTCGATAAAGGGCATAAGCTGGCAACTTATGTTTCCCGCTGTATTGAAAACGAAATCCTGATGCACCTGCGCAACAACAAGCATGCTTTCCAGACACGCTCTCTGGACGACGCGATCGGCCAGGATAAAGACGGCAGCGAACTGACGTTGATCGACGTGATTCCCGCCCCGGACCAGCCCGATCCCATCGACAAATTGATGCTGGAGGAAAACAAACGCAAACTGACTCAATTCATGGGCTTGCTCGATGAGCGCGAACACAGCATCATCGTCCGCCGTTACGGCTTGGAAGGTCATCAGGAAATGACGCAGCGGGATATCGCAAGACAGGAACACATTTCCCGCTCCTATGTATCACGAATCGAAAAACGGGCTTTCATGAAGCTCCTGCGGGCATTTATGAAAGAGAATCAGGAAAAGAAGTAGCCATTTGTTTTGAAAACCATTATAATCATCTTGAGAGATTCGAGGTGGATTAAGTGAGTATAGAATGTGTAATTTTTGACTGTGACGGCCTGATGTTCGACACTGAAAAGGTCGCCAATGAAAACTGGCGCGAAATCGCCGGTCAATATGGGATTACGCTGGACGATGAGTTTTTCTATCAGATCATCGGCTGCGGACACAAATTATTCTTAAAAGCCATGGAGAACCATCAGGATCTGGAGCCGCATCTTCCGGAAATCAGCGAAGGCCGGTTAAAAAAGATCTTTGGTATGTGTGAAAACAAGGGCAGCCTGAATAAAAAAGGATTGACGGAACTGCTGGATTATCTGGAAGAAGCCGGAATTAAGAAATGCGTCGCTTCCTCCAGTCACCGCGAGTATGTCGATACGCTCTTAGGCAGTATCGGCAAGCCGTATCACTTCGACAGCGTCGTGTGCGGCGATGAAGTGACTCACGGCAAGCCGGATCCGGAAATCTTTTTAACCGCCGCGCGGAAAGCGGGCGTCGCTCCGGAGAACTGTGTTGTGCTGGAAGATTCCAAGTTCGGCATCATCGCTGCGAAGCGGGCAGGCATGAAAAGCGTCTGGATCTATGACTTTGTAAAACCGGATGAAGAGATGAAGGAAGCGATCCAGGAAAGCCGCAATGATTTGCTTGAGGTGATTGATTATTTAAAGGAGCAGGCGCGATGAATCGTTCCCCTGCCCTTCCTTCTTCTTCATCTGTTAACGGCCGGCGGTGGACCGCGATGATCCTGTCGATGTTGATGCTCGCAGGCTGCAGCCGTCCGGAGCCGGTGCCCAATCCGGAAATTTCGCCCAGCCCTACGCCTTCTGACAGCACGGTTTCAGAAAAGCTGAATGATCAACAGCTAAAAGAACTTGTCGCAAAGATGGACGTGCAGGAGAAAGTGGGGCAGCTGGTGATCGTTTCTTTTGAAACGACAGAAGTCGATACCAACACCGAAGCCTGGCTCAGAACCAATAAAATTGGCAACGTCATCGTGTACGCAAAAAACATCGAAAACGCTGAACAGGCGACGATGCTGACCGGTCAGCTCCAAAGCACAATCCGCGGCGCTACCCAGATTCCGGCATTCATTGGAATCGATCAGGAAGGCGGGATGGTGAACCGGGTGCGCGAAGGCGTTACAATTTTTCCATCTCCGATGGCCATCGCAGCCGGCCGACATGAGAATTTGTATTCGCTGGCCTGGTCGATGGCGGACGAGCTTTCCGGCATGGGCTTCAATATGAACTTTGCGCCGGTGCTCGACGTCAACTCCAATCCGGACAATCCGGTGATCCATCTGCGCTCGTATGGCGATGACCCGAAAGCTGTCGCCAGTTTTGCTTCGACCTGGATCAAAGGCTTGCAGGAAGGCGGCGTGGTCAGCGTAGCAAAGCATTTCCCAGGGCATGGAGATACAAGCGAAGATTCGCATTTCGCCCTGCCCACGGTCAATAAGACGCTGGATCAGCTGAAAGAAACGGAATTGATTCCGTTTGAAACGGCGATCCGCAGCGGCGTCAGCGCGATTATGACCTCGCATATCCTGTTCCCTAAAATTGAAAAAGAAAAGATTCCTGCGACCTTATCCAAAACGATCATTACAGATCTGTTAAAGGATGAGTTGGGTTACAACGGAATCGTCATCAGCGACAGCCTGCAGATGGATGCCATTCAAGCGAATTATGGCATGGCAGAAGCCGCGGTTCAGGCGATTCAGGCCGGCGTGGACATGTTGATTCTGGGCGATGGCAAAGTCCTGCAGCCAGACAGCGAAGACGTTCAGACGCCGGTGATCGAAGCTTTAATTGAAGCTGTCAATCAGGGAACCATCAGCGCTGAGCGGTTAGACGACGCGGTTCTTTCCATCCTGCGGATTAAAAATGATTATGGCTTGTTCGAGGATAACGGCGAATTCAATCATGCGCCGTATGAAATCGATCTGGAATCCCACCAGGTGCTCGTTCAGGAAACGACAGATCAAAGTATGACGTTGATCCGCGATGAAATTTCAGCGCTGCCGCTGCCGACAGATAGCACCTTGTTCATTTCCTTTCCTTGCGTCTATCCGCTGGAATTCGATAAAAAGAGCTTTGGCGAAGTGGCTGCGGATTCCTTATTCGGCAAGGCCGTAAATGTTCATCAGGATCCGACTCAGTCGGAAATCGACGATATTCTGCAGCGAGCCTCCGGTTACGATACACTTGTTTTGTTGGTTTACAACATGGCGGATTCTCCAAATCAGAAGAATTTGCTGGATCAGCTGCTTGAAACTGAAAAACCGGTTGTCGTCATCTGTGCGGGCAGTCCTTACGATCTGCAATATCTAAATGACGCTCCGACCGTGCTTTGCACGTATGGCTATACCCCTGCCGCGGTGCAGTCAATTATCTCGGTACTCAACGGAACCTTACTTCCTGAAGGCAAACTGCCTGTGGAAATCCCTGAAAACTAAAATCAGAAAAGCTGATGATTCACAACAGGAACGAAGTTATTTTCCTGGAATGAACCGATCAGCTTTTTTCTTGTTTATTGAATCTAAACAAGTCCTATTTATTTCATTTCACGAATAAAATCAGCAAGAAATAACTCATCCCGATCATGCCGCTTCGTGCGTTTGTACTCTTTTAAATTCTCGATCAGTAAATCTATCCGACGACCATAATGCTCCTCATAAAATTGTGATGAATTATCATAGCGGCGGCGCTGGAACTGAATTTCTTTTTTCGCGAAATCTTTAGGTCTTTTCCCTGATCGCTGCCATACATGGATCAAGTTCTCATTGATAATCAATAAAATTTCGAGTTCCGGTTTCGTACAAATTTTAGATATCGACCCGATCCGTGATTTCAGATGACCCGGAATTCTTAATTTATCCGTCTGCGTATCTCCGATTCTGTAAATATCAAAAGGTCCCGAATACATATTCAAGGCACTTTGAACAACTGGAGAATCTAATTGACGGGCATGATAGGGTACTAAACCGATTAAATCTTCAGTATTAAATAGTAGCCGGTTATCTCTGAGCAGTAGCTCTACAATTTTCTTTTCGTTAGGACCTTCGCAAAGCACCAAAAGTTTACTCATTCATAAGCGCTCTTTTCAGATTCATTAGCATTTCATAACTGACAGCGGTCCCAAAGTTGTCATCATAAAATTTCCGGCTTTTTAACAAATCATTTCTGACTGAATAGTCACGATACATATTCGTTAATATGATCTGTTTTTCTGACTTTGAAATCCAGATATTGTCGTTGCGGCCAAACAGGTCCAATAGTTCGCAATAATGTGTTGAAAAGATCAGAACTGCCCCTTTCTTATTAACAGCCTTATCTTTGAACATACTGATCAAATTCTCGACCAGTGTTTTGTGAAAATGATTTTCAATTTCATCTATGATAAAACCGCTGCCTTCCTGCAGCGCCTGAATAGCCGCTGTATACAGCGCGATTCCCTTGATCGTGCCGCTCGAAAGCATTGTCAGTAATTCCTTTGCGCTGAGGTCCATCGACCGGTCTAAATACGTCAGCCGGAAAAGTTCGCTGTTGATTTCCTCCAAATCCATGATATTATCATCAAACAAATGCAGGATATGTTTCCAATATTTTTTATTAATACCATGATTTTTATAGAAATCATAAGCAGCATGAAGCATATCATCCTGATCTTTCAAATCATCGTAGTAATATGCATAGTTCTTCCGCTCCTTTAAAATATAAAACAGAATAGAAATATTGTCCGGCAGTTCACGTTTAAGTTTGAGTTCCGTGTAAATCTCCGGTGAAAATATCAATTTTGATTTTGACTTAAAATAATCTGAAACAAAGATCCTTTCCTGGGTGAAGGACAAGTTTTTACCCAGATTGTTCTGCCTGACCAGTTCTGTTTCATAGCGAAACAGCCGATTTTCGTGATAAAACGTGATTTCCAGCTGCGTACCGCTGATTGACATCAGCTCATCCTCTAATTGGAATGAACCCAATATCCGATAAACATTCTCAATCAGTTTCAGCAGGCTTGTTTTACCAGAAGCATTTTTTCCCACGATCGCTGTCGTTGAAAAAACAAACAGTGAATCGTTGATCTGATTTAATTCGTAAGTTTTATCTTCCTCTGTTTTTCTGGCTGTGGGTACAAAATCAATATGCAACCCGTTGCTGCAGTTTTTATAGTGATTTGCTTTTATTCTTAAAATTTGCATATTAGTCATTCCCTTCCTTTAAATTATACCACATAATTAGAATTCAAACGTTTTTTTTGTTTGAATCAAACAGAATGGCTCAAACTTTTCTGTTCCCTGTTCATGGCTATCTGCGAGCTGAATCAAACTTAGAATCAGACTGAATGAAATCCTGTAAATCTTATTCAGGAAAAAGCATTTTATGATCAAATTTATTACACGTTAGAATCAAAAGCAGGATCACTTCCACGCTAATTAAAATCTTACTTCCGGAAGGCAAACTGCCCGTGGAAATTCCTGAAAACTAAAATAAGAAAAGCTGATGATTCACAACAGGAACGAAGTTATTTTCCTGGAATGAACCGATCAGCTTTTTATGTTCGTTCTTGCAAACTGTAATTTTCTTAAAATTCCTGGCTTAACAGAAAATCCGCAATGGGCATCGTCTTAATTCCCTCCACATTGCCGCCTGCGAAAATATCGGTTCGTAATACATATTTCGGATAATTGTCCCGAATATCCAATAATTTTCCAAATTCACGTTTCTCTGTCTCCGCGGATCCAATCTCCTGGGCGACCTGGATATACAGCTTATTCTCCTGCTTCATGGCGACAAAATCGATTTCAGCAGTATCCAGCTTTCCAACAGTGACCTCATATCCGCGACGCAGTAATTCCAGATAAACTACATTTTCCAACATGGCTGCCGTACTGTCGGAAGAATAGCCTAATACACTATAACGGAGCGCCGGATCGGCAAGATAGAATTTCTCCTGTGTTTTTAGAATTTCTTTCCCCTGAACATCATACCGAGGGCAGCGATGCAGAATATAGGCGCTTTCCAGCTTACTGATATAGTTATATACCGTCTCATTATCAATGGTTCGTTCTCACTTTTCAAATATTTAGACAGCGAGGCAGCTGAAAAAGTTCGTCCAACATGATCGAACGCGAATTTCACAATTCGTTCCAACTGATCTACTTTGCGGATCTGACTGCGTTTCACAATATCGGTAAAAATCGTAGAATTATAAATATCTCTAACAATTGTATATACGTCATCCTGCGTATATTTTTGGAGATGAACTGCAGGAAATCCGCCAAGTTTCAGATAATTCGCAAGTTCTGTATAGGGATCGAGCACCTCAGCATATTCCTTTCTAAATAACAGATATTCAGAGAAGGACAAAGGATAGATCCGGAATAATACGTAACGTCCAGTAAGATAAGTTGAGATTTCTGAAGACATCATCCGGGAATTTGATTCCGTAACGAAAATATCTACGTCGCAATCCGTCATTAACGAATTTACGACTTTTTCCCAAGACTCCACTTCCTGGATTTCATCCAGAAAGAGATAAGTTTTCCCAGTCGGATACAGTTTTTGTTTTAAATGAGCATATAGCGCTTGCGCTGTTTTTAATTCCTCATATTGCAGAGAATCAAAGTTATAAGTTAAAATCTGATTATCCTGAATGCCTGATTTCTTAAGTTCATTGATTAACATCTTCATAATCGTAGTCTTTCCGCTGCGGCGGATACCTGTCAGAATTTTAATGAACGGCGTATCGACGAAAGGTAAAATTCTATCCATATATAAAGGTCTGTTTATCATAATATCACTTCAATCTTTCTCTATTATACTCTTTCTAAGGGTTATAATCGATTAACAACACAAAATCAGCACATATATCCGGTTATAATTATATTTTCCCATAAAAAAAGAGCCGAATTTTACAACTCAGCCCTTTCTTTGTTTAAAAATTCAGCTTACAGACTCATCCAGCTGGAATCCGACGGATTTGCCCGGAACGCCTGGAGCTTCTTGACGTCATCGGCGCTGATATAGCCGGTTTCTACAGCGACCTCAATCAGCGCGTCATAGTTGGACGCCGATACGTTCTTTACGTCTGCGGCCGCCAGCCGGTCAAGACCCTTCTGCAGGCCATAGGTGAAAATCGACGCGATACCCAGGACTTCCGCACCCGCTTCGCGCAGCACGTTGACGACGTCGATGCAGCTGCCGCCGGTGGAGATCAGATCTTCGACGACGACGACCTTCGTTCCCGGCTCGCAGCGTCCCTCAATCTGATTGGTCCGGCCGTGATCCTTGGCGCTGGAACGGACGTAGCCCATCGGCAGGTTCAGAATCTGAGCGACCAGCGCGGCATGCGCGATGCCGGCGGTGCTGGTGCCCATGACTGCTTCGCATTGCGGATAGTGCGTTTTGATGATCTCGGCGATCGCGTGCTCCACGTCGTCGCGGACCTCCGGATAAGATAAGGTCAGGCGGTTATCGCAGTAGATCGGCGATTTGATCCCGCTGGCCCAGGTGAACGGATCATTCGGCTTTAAGAAAACCGCTTTGATGTCCAGTAAATGCTTGGCAATGTTTTTCTCTGTGCTCATGGTTATTCTCCCTCCACAAATTCTCTGACGCAGCGGCGGTAGCTGGCCACCGGATCCTTACTGGCAGTAATCGAACGGCCGACAACAATGTAGTCGGCGCCGATCTCGCGGGCCTTGGCCGGCGTCGTGACGCGGACCTGATCGCCCTTGGCGTCATCCGCAAAACGGATGCCCGGCGTGACGGTAAGGAAGTTTTCACCGCAGACCTGGTGTACCAGATCCGCTTCCAGCGGGCTGCATACTACCCCGGCCAGGCCGGCGATTTCCGCATTGTGCGCGTAATGCTGGACGGTTTCGGTGAGCGGATGATTGATCCACAGCTCATTTCGCATCCGGTCCTCGCTGGTGCTGGTCAGCTGGGTGACGGCGATCAGCTTCGTATGCGCGCCGACCTCGTCGATCGCTTCCTGCGCGGCTTTCATCATTTCGATTGTGCCCGCGGCATGGACGTTGGTCATATCGACGTCCAGCAGCGCGATGTTGCGCATCGCTTTCTTCACGGTGTTGGGAATATCATGCAGCTTCAGATCGAGGAAAATCTTATGGCCGCGCGCCTTGATCTCGCGGACCATGTCCGGTCCCTCCGCATAAAACAGTTCCATGCCGATTTTCACATACGGCTTTTCCTCAGTAAACTTGTCCAGAAACGTCATCGTTTCCGCTTTGGTTGAAAAGTCGCAGGCGATGATTACATCTCGTTCTTTCATCATTGGTGAGCCCTCCCTATTATGTCACTCAATTTTTCAATGTTCAGTTCATCCATTAAGGATGGCAGCCGTTCGATAATTTCCTTGCAGGCATACGGATTGCGCAGGTTCTCCGCACCGATCTCCACCGCCGTGGCCCCGGCATACATCATTTCGATGACGTCCTCGGCGCTGGCGATGCCGCCGATCCCGATGATCGGCAGTTTGACCGCTTCATATACCTGATACACCATCCGTAAGGCAACCGGCTTGATCGCCGGGCCGGAGAAGCCGCCCATGACGTTGGCGATGATCGGCCTGCCCGTGCGCAGATCGAAGCGCGCACCCAATAACGTGTTGATCATCGAGATCCCGTCCGCCCCGGCATTTTCACAAGCTTTGGCAATCGCGACAATGTCAGTGACGTTCGGCGACAGCTTGATGTAGACCGGCTTGGTGGTGACCGCCTTGACCGCGCGGGTGATCTCGGCCGCGGCGTCCGGACTGACGCCGAAGCTCATGCCCCCGCCGTGCACATTCGGACAGCTGATGTTGACCTCCAGAATGCCGACGATGTCCTGCGCGTCCATCTTTTTCGCACATTCCACGTATTCCTCTTTGGAGAAGCCGGAAACGTTGGCGACGACTTTTTTCTGGTAGACCTGCTTCAGCTTCGGAAATTCCTCGCTGATGACCTTATCGATGCCCGGGTTCTGTAAGCCGACGGCATTGATCATGCCCCGTTCGCACTCTGCGATCCGCGGCGTCGGATTGCCGAAGCGCGCCTCGCGGGTCGTGCCCTTGGTCGCAATCGAGCCGAGGATGTTGATGTCGTAGAAATCCGCAAACTCATAGCCGAACCCGAAGGTTCCGCTGGCCGGGATGACCGGGTTGTCCAGCTCCCAGCCGGACAGCGTGACCTTTAATCTTTCGTCCATAAGACCTCCTGACTGGAAAGCACCGGGCCTTCCTTACAGATACGTTTCGGGCCGGAAATCGTCTCGCAGCTGCAGCCCATGCATGCCCCGAAGCCGCAGCCCATGCGTTCCTCAAAGGACAGCTGGCCCGGAGCGTTCGAGACTCTCCAGACTGCCTTCAGCATCGGCATCGGGCCGCAGGCAAAGTACGGCAGATTGGTCAGACCTTCCTGAACCATGACGTCGCTGACAAAGCCCTTGACGCCCTGACTGCCGTCGTTGGTGCTGAGCTTGACGTCGCAGCCCAGATCCGCAAACTTCTTGATGTAGAAGATATCCTTCTCCGCCGTAAAGCCGAGAATCACAACCGGCTGCTTCCCCTGCTTCAAACACGTTTTTGCCAGCCCGTAGAGCGGCGGCACGCCGACGCCCCCGCCGACCAGCAGCACCTTTTTTTCATCGAAGACTTCCGGCGTGAAGCCGTTGCCCAGACCAACCAGACATTCCAGCAGCTCGCCTGGCTGTTTTTGGGACATCTGCTTCGTTCCGAAGCCGACGGCCTTGTAGATGATCGTCAGGCCGTTCTCATTCCAGTCGCAGATGCTGATCGGCCGCTTGAGATAGGCGTTGTCGATCGTGACGTTGAGAAACTGACCGGGATGGGTGATCCAGGAGGAATCCCCTTCCAGCTCCATTTCATAGACCTGGTCGGCGAGATTCCAGTTGGAGATGATCCGGTATTGTTTTATGCGCTCTCCCATAACTCCTCCTTAATTCTGATCAATCGTCGAAACGCCCATTGTGATTTCTTCCAGCACATCCAATAAGACGTTGACGGTATCCAGCGAGGTAAAGACAGTCACGTTGTTTTCCACGGCGCACCGGCGGATCTGATAGCCATCCTTGGAGGTGCGGGAATCGTTGGAGGACAAGGTGTTGAGGATATAAGTGACGTGGCCCTTGCGGATCGAATCGAGGATTTCCTCGGAGCCTTCGGAGATTTTTTTCTTTTCGCGCGTCTTGATGCCGTGCGCTTTCAAGAGCTTGGCCGTGCCGGAGGTCGCTTCGATGTTGAAGCCCAGATCGTAGAACCGGCGGACCAGCGGAATCGCCCGGTCCTTGTCCTGATCGGCCAGCGTGACCAGCACCGTGCCGTAGTTGACAACGCGCATATTGGAGGCCTGCAGCGACTTGTACAGCGCGCGGTTGAGGGAATCGTCGTAGCCGATCGCCTCGCCGGTGGATTTCATTTCCGGGGACAGATAGGCGTCCAGCCCGTGCAGCTTGGAGAAGCTGAACGTCGGGCTCTTGACGTAGAACCGGTTCTTTTCCGCCATGACCTCGGTCGCATAGCCCTGATCCTTTAAGCTTCTGCCGAGCATGACCTTGGTGGCGATGTTGGCCATCGGCACGCCGGTCGCCTTGGATAAGAACGGCACCGAGCGCGAGGAACGCGGATTGACCTCAATGACCGACACCTCGTCGTTTTCATCAACGATGAACTGAATATTGAACAGCCCTTCAATGCCGATCGCCAGCCCCAGCTTCACCGTGTATTCCTGAATCGTCGCCTTGACCTTATCGCTCAGGGAGTACGGCGGATAGACGCTCATCGAGTCGCCGGAGTGCACGCCGGTCGCTTCGACCAGCTGCATGATGCCCGGGATAAACACGTCTTTGCCGTCACAGATCGCATCGACCTCGACCTCGCAGCCGTGGATATACTTATCGACTAAGACCGGCTGATCCTGATCAATTTTAACCGCACTGGTCAGGTATTCGATCAGCTCCTCATCCTGATGCACGATCTGCATCGCCCGGCCGCCCAGAACATAGCTTGGCCGCACTAAGACCGGATAGCCGATCCGGTTGGCAACCTTCAGACCGTCCTCAATGTTGGTGACAGCCTGGCCCAGCGGCTGCGGGATGCCGCATTCCGTAACGACCTTCTCAAACAGATCGCGGTTTTCCGCCTTGTCAATCGCTTCGGTGCCGGTACCGATGATCGGCACATTCAGCTTGTTCAGCCGGTCCGCCAGGTTGATCGCCGTCTGGCCGCCCAGCGACACGATGACGCCCTGCGGCTTTTCCAGGTCAATGACGTTCATGACGTCCTCGATGCACAACGGTTCAAAGTACAGCTTATCACTGATTGAATAGTCGGTCGAAACGGTTTCCGGGTTGTTGTTGATGACGATCGCTTCGTAGCCGGCCTGCTGAATCGCCCAGATCGCATGCACCGTGGAGTAATCAAATTCCACGCCCTGGCCGATGCGGATCGGGCCGGAGCCCAGCACGAGAATCGACGGCTTGTCGGTGACGAGGCTTTCGTTTTCCTCTTCGTAGGTGGAATAGAAGTATGGAACGTAGGCGCTGAACTCTCCGGCGCAGGTGTCGATCATCTTGTAGACCGGCCGCAGATTGTGCTCGCGGCGCCACTGCACCATTTCCAGCTCGCTCTTGCCCAGAATTTTGCCCAGATATTTATCGGAGAAGCCTAAGCGCTTGGCTTTGCGGATGTTTTCCTCGCTTGGATCGGCCTTCACCCGTTCCTCCACGGAAATGATGTGGTGGATCTTATCGAGGAAGAATGCGTCGATCTTGGTCGCGTCGTAGATCAGCATCATGTCAACCTTGCGGCGGAACAGCTCGGCAATCGCATACAGCCGTTCATCGGTCGGGGTCTTGATGTTTTCCAGCAGCTCCTCGGTCGTCAAAGAATCGAACTTTTCAAGGTAGATGTGATCGACGCCGATTTCCAGCGAACGCACCGCTTTCAGCAGGCTTTCCTCCATCGTCCGGCCGATGCTCATGACCTCGCCCGTCGCCTTCATCTGCGTGCTCAGCGTGTGATCGGCCTTGGCGAACTTATCGAACGGAAAGCGCGCAATCTTGGTCACGACGTAGTCGATCGTCGGTTCAAAGGAAGCCGGGGTGTTGGCAATCGGAATTTCGTCCAGCGTCAGGCCGACGGCGATCTTGCTGGAAACGCGGGCGATCGGGAAGCCGGCCGCCTTGGACGCCAGCGCCGAAGACCGGGATACACGCGGGTTGACCTCAATGACGTAGTAGTCAAAGGAGAACGGATCGAGCGCAAACTGCACATTGCAGCCGCCTTCGATCTTTAATTCACGGATCAGCGTCAGCGCAGCATTGCGCAGCAGCTGATATTCCTTGTTGGACAGCGTCTGGCAGGGAGCGACGACCATCGAGTCGCCGGTATGCACGCCGACCGGATCAATATTTTCCATGCTGCAGATCACAATCGCGGTATCGTTGTGATCGCGCATGACTTCAAATTCAATCTCTTTATAGCCCTTGATCGACTTTTCAACTAAAACCTCGCTGACCGGAGACAGCTTGAGGGCATTTTTGCCCAGCGCGATGACTTCCGCGTCGTCGTAGGCAAAGCCGCCGCCGGTGCCGCCCAGCGTAAACGCCGGACGCAGCACGACCGGATAGCCGATCTTGTTGGCATACTCTACGACTTCCTCAATCGTGCGGGCGACATAGGATTCCAGGCATGGCTGACCGATCCTGAGGCACAGGTCCTTGAAGCGCTGGCGGTCCTCCGCCTGATCGATGGATTCAAAGTCGGTGCCGAGAATCTCGCACCGGCATTCTTCCAGCACACCTTTTTTTGCCAGCTGCATCGCCATGTTTAAGCCGGTCTGGCCGCCCAGCGTCGGCAGAATTGCGTCCGGGCGTTCCTTGCGGATGATGCGGGACACATATTCCAGCGTCAGCGGTTCCATGTAGACCTTGTCGGCAATGTTGGTATCGGTCATGATCGTCGCCGGATTGGAGTTGATCAGGATGACCTCATAGCCCTCCTCGCGCAAGGCCAGGCAGGCCTGGGTGCCGGCGTAGTCAAATTCCGCGGCCTGACCGATGACGATCGGTCCTGAGCCAATGACTAAGATTTTATGAATATCCGTTCTTTTCGGCATCTTAACGGCCCTCCTTCATAGCTTCCATGTTGTGAATGAACAATCCGAATAAATATTTGGAATCCTCCGGTCCGGAAGCGGATTCCGGATGGTACTGAGTTGAGAAGATGCGGTCCTCGTCAATCCGCAGGCCCTCGACAGTCTGATCCAGCAGGTTGATGTGCGTAATCTCGACGCGGGTCTTTTCAATTCCGTCTGTGCTGACGGCGTAGCTGTGGTTCTGGGAGGTAATCTCAACCTTGCCGGTCAACAGATTTTTCACCGGATGATTGCCGCCGCGGTGGCCGAATTTCAGCTTGTAGGTAGACAAGCCGTTGGCCAGCGCGATCATCTGATGACCCAGACAGATGCCGAAGATCGGCTTCTTGCCCTGGAGCTGACGGATCAAATCAACGACTTCCGGTACGTTTTCCGGATCGCCCGGCCCGTTGGACAGGAAGATGCCGTCCGGGTTGAGCGCCATGATCGTTTCATACGAAGTGTTGTACGGCACGATTGTGACGTTGCAGCCGTAGCGGTTCAGTTCGCGGATGATGTTGTATTTGATGCCGCAGTCAATCGCGACGACATTGAAGCGCGGATTGGCGCAGCGGGAATACCATTTTTTCCTGCACGAGACGCGTGCGACCAGATCCTTTGGGGCGTTGTAGGCCGCCAGCTTCGCCATCGCTTCCTCGTGGGTTACATCTGAGTCACAGATCAGACCGAGCATCGCGCCTTCATCGCGCAGAATCCGCGTCAATTTCCGGGTATCCAGATGCGTCAGGCCCGGCACCTCGTTTTCTTCCAGCAGCTCGTTGAGCGTCTTGGTGTAGCGGAAGTTGCTTGGCTTGTCGTTGTATTCGCGGACGATGAAGCCCTTCGGTCCGATCAGCTTGGATTCATAGTCTTCGTCGATGATGCCGTAGTTGCCGATCAGCGGATAGGTCATAACGACGATCTGTTCGGTGTAGGAGGGATCGCTGAGAATCTCCTGATAGCCGACCATCGACGTGTTGAACACCAGCTCGGCAATCACTTCCTTCTGGCTGCCGAAGCCCTTGGCCTGCAGCTCCATGCCGTTTTGTAATACGAGTTTACGATCCATTGTTTATAGCCCCTCTCTATACACGATCTGTCCGTCCGCCACTGTCATCACGCAGCGGCCCATCGCCCACCAGCCTTCAAACGGCGTGCTTTTGCCTTGGGAGACAAAGGTTTTCGGATTGATTTTTTCGCGTTGATTTAAGTTGAAGACGGCCAGATTGGCCTTTTCAAAGTTGACGATCTCGCCGCCTTCGATGCCGAAGATGTCGGCGCAGTTGTAGCTCATCAGTTCAAAGCACTTTTCCAGCGTGATCTTGCCGGTACGGACAAGATAGGTGTAGATCAGCTCAAACGCAGTTTCAAGGCCGACGATGCCCATCGCGCTGCCCTGCAGACCCTTCGCTTTTTCCTCGGCGCTGTGCGGCGCGTGGTCAGTTGCGATCATGTCGATCGTGCCGTCCTGAATGCCCGCGATCAGCGCTTCCTGATCAGCCTTAGTGCGTAACGGCGGATTCATCTTGAAGCGGCCGTCGTCGGTGCTGATGTCGTCCTCGCACAATAACAGGTGATGCGGCGTGACCTCGCAGCTGACCTGGACGCCGCGCTGTTTCGCCTGACGGACCAACTCGACGGATTCCTTACAGGAGATGTGGCAGATATGATATTGACAGCCGGTTTCCTCCGCCAGCCTGAGATCGCGTTCGATCTGTTGGTATTCGCTGGCGCTACTGATGCCGATCAAGCCGAGTTCCTCCGCCTTGCGGCCCGCATGGATGCTAGCGCCCTTAGCGATCAGGCTTTCATCCTCGCAATGCGCGACGATCAGGCAGTTGCTGCGCTTGGCCGCCAGCATCGCCTGGCGCATCATCGCTTCTTCCTGCACGCCCTTGCCGTCGTCGGAGAAGGCGATCACCTCCGAGGCCAGCGCATCGAAATCGACCAGCTCGCCGACGCCCTTCTGTCCCCGGGTGATGGCAGCATAGGGAATGACCTGGATTTTTGCGTTGTAGCGGATCAAGTCCTGCTGCACCTTTAAGTGTTCGAGTGTGTCCGGCACCGGATTGAGGTTGGGCATTGCCATGATCGTCGTGTAGCCGCCCTTGGCCGCAGCTGCGGTTCCGGAAGCGATCGTTTCCTTGTATTCAAAGCCCGGCTCACGCAGATGCACATGCGGATCGATCAGCCCCGGTGCGATCAGCAGGCTTGACGCGTCGATCACCTCGTCCACGTCCTCCGCCGTCAAATCGATCTGATCCGCAGCCGTGACCCGGCCCAGATCGTCAACCAGGACGTCCATTTTGCGGACCTTGCCGCGGTAGAGCACCTCGCCGTTCTGCATTAAAAAGCTCATTTATCGTCCCTCCATTGCGCGTTTCAGCACCGCCATGCGCACGAACACGCCGTTGTTGATCTGTTTGAAGATACGGGATTTTTCGCATTCCACGACCTCGTCGGCAATTTCCACGCCGCGGTTAAACGGCGCCGGGTGCATGATGATCGCCGTGTCCTTCATCGCTTTCACCCGCTCCAAAGTCAGACCGTAGCGCGCATGGTATTCTTCCTGAGTCAGGGACATCGCCTGTTCATGCCGTTCGTGCTGCACCCGCAGCAGCATGATCACGTCCATGTCCTTCACCGCCTGATCGAAATCGATGTAGTCGTACTGCGGATCGCGGTATTCTTCCGGTCCGCTGATGAAGCATTGCATGCCTAAGCGCTGCATGACCTCGATGTTGGTATGGGCGACGCGGGAGTATTTTACATCGCCGACAATCGCGATTTTCAAGCCGTCAAAGTGACCGAACTCCTGGCGGATCGTCATCAAATCGAGCAGCGACTGGGTCGGGTGGTCTTTCTTGCCGTCGCCGGCGTTGAGGATCGGAATGTTGATCCGGCCCTGCAGCTGCTTGTAGTATTCATCCTGCCGGTCGCGGATCACTACGGCGTCGATGCCGAAGCTCTCAAACGTTTTGACCGTATCATAGAAGGTTTCGCCCTTCTGCATCGAAGAAGCCTGAGCGTTGAAGTTGATCACCTTCATACCCAGTTTTTCCTCAGCGGTATTGAAGCTGTACTGAGTCCGGGTGGATGGTTCAAAAAACAGGTTGGCGACGATTTTTCCTTTCTCGCTGTCGATGAACTGGCCTTGGCGGCATTGTTCGGCAACATCGAGAAGATGCTGGATCTCGTCGACGGAAAGGGAGCTGAGTTGGAATAAGCTGTTCATCAGGAATCCTCCGTTTCTGCATAAAAAAGCCTTCAAAAACAGGCTTTTGAAGGTTACACGAAAAGTACGCAGATTCATCTTAATTTTTGTGTATGCCTTCTTAGTGTCTCTGCACTAAATTAAAGCCATGAATATTATAACCTAGTTTGTTTTTCAGCACAAGCCTTCGTTCATGAAAGAAAAAGTAAAATGGTTTCCCTCGGATATTCTGTCAGGGTTTAATGTGTTTGTTCTTTGAGTCTTTGTTATAAACGCTTTTTTAATCCACGACATTCTTGTATCGTCGATTAAAGTCTGTAAAATTCTTACAGGCAACAACTAGTTCATTATCCTTTATTCCTAATAGCGTTTGCTGAACTTCATAGCCAAGAATTCCATAAATATAACTTTCGATATATTCGAATAACGGGACAGTCGCATCGAACTCCTCTGTCCCTGAACTCCCTGACTATATTTTTGAATCAACAGTTCTCTTTGTTCTTCTGTCAGCACTCTTTCATCAACATAATCTTTTGTTGCCTTCTCCAACCCCTCACTGCGGTCAAAGTAAAAATAAACATCTTCTTCCTTATCGTATTTTTCCAATTCGCTGATGATCTGGCGAATTGAAGAAGGAACCGGAAAGTCAATGACAATCTGATCATCGATCCCTTTTGACATTTTCAACACCTCCGTTCAGATTCTTTATTCTTATTCTGCACGATTCTGGAATTTCCAGAAAGCTGAACCCCTTCCACTCGGCTAAGCCCAACTGATCAACAGGAGCAATCCCAGCAGAATTCCATCCGCCACCGCCACGCCCAGCGTATTTTTGCCGAAGCGATAGACTTCCCCGCGCTCGATCAGCCGGTGCAGCTTATCCTGCTCAATCATCATCCAGACGACATTCAACAGGATATAGGGCAGAAATAGAAGGACCTGAAATGCAGCTTTGGGGGAATTATGACCCACCCAGCCCAACATGCCGGAAAGAATCAGAATCATCGCGCCCGCCATCACCGCCGCGGCGAAGAAAATTAAAATGCGATTCCCGCTGCGGATCTTGTCGGAATAATCCGGATCCCGGTAAATCCGGTCCTTATATTTCATATTAACGAGGAGAATGGACAGGACAAAGCCTGCCAGGTACATCACAAACAAGACCATCGACAGAGATTCAGAAAGCTGCCCTTCCAACAAACAGCTCAGAATTGAAAAGCTCAGCGTATCGGTCAGAATCATCGTGGCCATCGCCGCCGTCATGTCCGCCATCACGTCCAGATCATACGGCGCATGCGGATCATAACCAGACAACAGTGAGAAATCGCGGCTGCGGATGCAATAGGTAAACGCCGCATAGATCGACAGCGCGATCAGCACGAAGACAAACCGAAAGCCATACCGTCCCAGCGCTTCCTTCATCGTGGACGTCGTTGCGCACAACCAAAGCAATGTTCCTAAATGAATCGCCAGAATCGCCAAAAAAAGTCGGGTTAACGGCCGTGTATCGATCGCCTTGCGTTTAGGATGGATATCGGTCAACAGGTCGTTCATATCGATGCCGAACACCTGTCCGATCTTCTTCAGCGCGGCGACATCCGGTTCCGTCTTATTCCGCTCCCAATTCGATATCGCCTGGCGGGTCACACCCATGACATCCGCGAACGCCTGCTGCGTCATGTTTTTCTCCTGCCGCAATCCGGCGATTTTTTCACCCAAAGTTTTCATTGATCTTCACCTCATCCCGATTGTAAAGGAAACCCCGCAGATTTGTCACGCAACGTTTTCTTGCCCGACGCTGAAACCACCGTATATCGAGTTATTTTAAGCCTTCCTGCCGGATTTCATCCAGTTCCTCAGCCGTTAATGTTCCCGCTTTGTACAGCCGCAGATATTCTTTCGATACGTCGCTGTCAAAGATCAGAACGTCGTCGGAGTTGATCGTAACCGGGATGCCCGCCCGCTTTAACTGTGCAATCGGATGATCCGCCAGAGAAGCGACGCGGCCCAGCAGGCGGTTGCTCGTCGGCGTGATGTTCAGACGGACTTGTTTCTGTCTCAGAAGCTCCATGACAGCAGGATCCTGGGCGGCGGCGATCCCATGCTGGACCTCGTCCAGATCCAGGCATTCGACAGCCTGACGGACATCTTGCGCGCTTCCCCATTCGCCGACATGGGCTTTTAAGACCCAGCCGCTTTGGCGGGCGCGGCGGTAGAGGGGAATGAAATTCTCAATCGGCTGCGCTTGCTCATCGCCATATAAATCCAGCGAATAAAACTCCGGCCGGTCCCAGAACGGCGCCAGTTTTTCCATCAGATAAGGAACGCCGCAATGGCGCGAGATTCCGATCTGAAAACGCAGTTCTATCTGCGGCGCGGCCGCTTCCTGGACCGCCTTCCAGCTGGCAAGCAGATTTTCAACGTCGCCGTGATAGAAATGCTTCAACGCCCACACGTCCTCGCCGATTTCCAGCACGCTCACGCCATCTTTGACTGCCTGACGCAGCGTCGCTTCCAGCAGACGCAGACGCCCTGTCCGATCCGGAAACGGCGTATTGATCGAAACCTGGCTCCATTGATCCATCTCCGCCATGGATTTTAACGGTGCTTGAATCGCTTCGATCCGGACGCCCCAGCGCTCCGCAATCCATTCCCGGTCTCCGCCGAGCATAAAATGATTGTGCAGATCCGCCTTGGAAATCTGACGCAGCGCCGCCAGATCCCCGGCGCGCAGGGCGGCCTTAAATAATGCTGATGCTTCGTTCATTGAATTTTCCTCATTTCTGATTTCCAGTGTACATGAGAATTCTGCGGCCGTCAAAAATTTTTGAGAAATCACCAATCGTGCAGGAACGTTGGGTTTTAGAACGGAAAAAGCAGAGATTCTGCGAAAACGAAACCATCTGAAAAAGCAGGGCGAAAATTGAATCAAAAAGTCATGAACCGTGTCTTGTTTTTTGATTATTGAACCGATATAATTCTCATAGTAAATGTTTACTTTGACATTCAAATCTAAACCTTCACCGCTTCCTGACACACTTTTAATTTTAAGGAGAACCCGGATGAAAACAACTACGCCAACGCACACCGAGGATCTGTCCTTCAGTCAACAGAACATCTGGAATCTGGAACAGGCGCTGCCGCACACGCCGATCAATCATATCTGCACAACCTTGTTTATCGACGAATACTTCGACGCTGAAGCTTTACAGCGAACGCTAAATGCCGTCCTCGAACACGACGAAACGCTGCGGACGCAGCTGACGTTAACGGAAGGCCGGCCGCGCCAGTATTTCGTACCATTTGTTCCCCAGTCTTTTCCTGTGCTGGATTTTTCAGCGGTAACCCAGGCGGAATTTGAAGCCTGGCAAAAGGCGGTGACGCAGACGCCGATGCCCTTGTTGGATCAGCCTTTGATTCATTTTTATGGTTTTCAAACCGGGGAAACATGCGGCGGTGTGCTGATTTTAGCGCATCATCTGATTTCCGACGGCTGGGCGCAGGTGCTGCTGCACAACCGCATCGCCGCGCTGTATTGCCGCGCGCAGGCCGGTGAAAGCCTGGAAGAAGCCGAGCTGACGCCTTACCGTGAACATCTGTCTCAGGAACAGGCCTATCGGCACAGTCCGCGTTATACCCGCGATCAACAATTCTGGCAGCGGGAAACCGCGGCATGGGAAGCGCCGGAATCGCTGCGAACCACGCCGCTCTATCCCCTCAGTCCGGTGGGAAAGCGGTACAGCCGCACACTTTCAGAAAGCCTGAGCCGGCAGCTTCAGGTCTTCTGCAACGAACGCCAGATCTCCCCGTTTATCGCGATCCTGTTGGGACTGACCGTTTATCTCGGCCGGATTCACGCCCAAAAAGCGCCGGTGATCGGTGTGCCGGTGATCAATCGTTCCCAATCCAAAGAAAAAAACGCCGGCGGAATGTTTGTCAGTACGCTGCCCTTTCGCTGCGAGCTCGATCCCGCGCAGACGGCCGACCAGTTCTGCCAGACGCTCAACGATCAATGGTACCGCCTGTTAAAGCATCAGAAATATCCGTTTTCTGAAATCATGAAACTGGCCCGCGCGCAGCGGCCGGAACTGGAGACCTTGTTTTTGATTGCGCTTTCCTATGAAGACACACGCCTGATTCCGCCCCCGGACACCCCTGTCCGCTTCCGCGGCGCCTGGCATTACAGCAGCGGACAGAGGGAAGAATTGTGCCTGCACGTCAGCCACCGGGAAAGCGACGCCTTCCAGATCGACTACGATTATCAGGTTCAGAGCTTCAGCGAAGCCCGGATCGCGCAGCTGCATCAAAGTCTGACAACGATCCTTCAGGATGTGCTGAAGCATCCGAATACCCCGATAAGCCGGCTGCGCATTCTGGAAGAAGCGGAAGTAGACCGTATTGTATACGCCTTGAATCCGCTGGCCGCAACCGTCCCCTCGGCGACTCTGGTTGCCCGCTGGCGGCAGATCGTACAGAATCAGGGACCGAGGATGGCGGTTGTCGATCAGGATTGCCGGCTGACCTTCGATCAGCTCAACGCTCAGGCTGAAGCTTTAGCCGCGCAGTTTTTAACGTTACCGCAGGCAGAACCGCTGCGGATCGCGCTGCTTCTGCCGCGGGGCGAAGCGCTGATCACCGGCATGATAGCGGTGATGCTCAGCCGCTCCGTGTGGATCAATCTGGATCCGGCCCAGCCCGCAAACCGCTTAAAAACGCTGCTTGCGCAAACGGGTGCGGATCTGATCATCAGTTCCTGCGCGCTGCGCGAACAGCTGGATCCGCAGCAGCGCTGGGCCTGGAAAACCATTGAAGACCATCAGTTCCACCCGGCGGCGCGGACAGACGCCTCGCGTCCCTTCACGCCCCGGGAGGCGGCGTATATCGTCTACACCTCAGGCACAACCGGAACACCCAAGGGCGTCTTGGTCAGTTCCGCCAGCTTATTCAACTTTATCGAAGCGATGGCCGGTGTCTATCCGCAAAATCCGGTGCTTTCGTTATGCAGCCCGGCGTTCGACGCGTTTCTGATTGAATCGATTTGCGCGTTATTCAACGGACGAAGCGTGGTATTTGCGGATGCGGAAGCAGCGGAGAACCCGGCCCGACTGGCCGATTTAATCCTCCGGCATCACGTCGGCATGCTTTCCCTGACGCCTTCGCGCTTTCAGGCTTATCTCAGACATCCGGCGTTTCGCCGGGCAATGTCCCAACTGGAATGCCTGGTCTGCGGCGGGGAGGCTTATCCCTCCGCCCTGCTGCGTCAGCTGAAGCGCTGGACAGCGGCGCGGCTTTATAATCAATATGGTCCCAGCGAAGCCACGATCGGCGTCTGCATGAAAGAGCTGGTGCACGCCCGCCGGATTACCGCCGGCCAGCCCCTGCCCGGCTGCCGCCTGCTCGTGCTCGATCCTGAAGGTCAGCCGCTGCCGTGCGAGTGTATCGGCGAGCTGTGGATCAGCGGTTCCTGCCTGGCGCTGGGCTATGACCAGGACGAGGATAAGACGCGGGAACGCTTTCAGCCGCTGGCTTGTTTACAGGGAGAACGAGCCTACCGCACGGGCGATCTGGCCTATTGGACCCAAGACGGGGAAATCGTCATCGCCGGCCGCCGGGATCAACAGCTCAAGGTGCGCGGATACCGGATTGAAGCGCAGGAAATCGCCGCTCAGCTAAGCCGGCTGCCGCACATTCAAAACGCTGCGGTCGTGCTTCAAAATGACCGCACGCTGACGGCCTACATCGTCAGCGATCAGCCGGTCGATCCGGTTGGACTGCGGCGGGCGTTAATGGAGCAGCTGCCCGCACCGGTGGTTCCCTCCGTTTATATCGCGGTCGACGCCCTGCCGCTCACGGCTAACGGCAAGCTGGATCTCGATCGGCTGCCGCCGCTGGCGCCATCCCCGCAAGCGGAGAACACCGCCGATGCGTCCTTCGCTCAGCGTTGGCTGCTCGATCAGCTGCGAACGCTCTTAAAGCGGCCGGATATGCAGCTGGACAGCGATTATTTCGCTTCCGGCGGAGATTCCCTGATCGCGATGGAATTGTTAAGCTTAATTGAAGAAAAATTTCAGATTCGTTTAAAAACGGCGGATCTTTATCACCTGCGCACCGCCGCGGCGATCGGTGAAGTGCTCGACGGTGGTCAGTCTGCCGTGGAGCCAAAGCTGCAGCCAGCCCCCAAGCAGGCATTCTATCCGCTGAGCTTTCAACAGAAAGCAATTCTGGCGGATCTGCTTGCCGACCCGGAAAACGACGCGTATCACATGCCGGGCTTGTTCACGCTGCCCGCGGGCCTCGATCTCGATCGCTTACGTCAGGCGTTAGGTCAACTGGTTCAGGAAGAAGAACTGCTGCGCACCGGCTTTGTCCTGGACGGCGGGGAAATTAAAATGCAGATTCATCAAACCGTCAGCTTCCATGTCGAAAGCATCGAAGCGGGACCCGACTGGAATCCCGCAGCGCTGATCCGACCAATGGATCTGGCCAGGCCGCCGCTGTTTACCGCCGCTTTCATTCATCGGAAAGAGGGCTGGGCGCTGGGATTGGACATGCATCATCTGATCAGCGACGGCCTGACGACGCCGTTATTGCTTGATCATCTTGACCGGCTGTACCGCGGAGAATTCCGGAGAACGCCGCTCACTTATAAAGATGCGGCCTGGGAGATGCAGGACGGGCCGGCTGAAGCAGACCTTGAATTCTGGCAAAAGACGCTGACGCCGCTGCCGAAACCGCAGCTTCTGCCGCAGGACCGGCGGGAACAGACACATCCCGGCGGCAGCCAGCTCGTCGTTGATCTGAGTCTGGAGGATTCAGAAAGAATCCGGACGTTCTGCGCCGCTAAACAGCTGACCCCGGCCGCCGTCTTTGCCAGCGCCGTGCTGCTCCAGCTGGCCCGCTGGAATCAAACCGACCGGGTCACTCTTGGAATGCCGGTCAGCGGCCGGACGCAGGCCGCAACGCAGGCGATGCCGGGATTATTCATGCATACGCTGCCGTTATCATTTCAATTTGAGCCTCAGATGCGGATCACCGAACTGCTGACGCGGGTACAGAACCAGCTTGCGGCGATCCAGGATCATCAGGCCGTCGGTCTGGAAGATCTGATCCGGATGCTCAATCTGCCCCGGCAGGCCGGCGGCAACGTCGTGTTCGACATGATGTTTTCGCTGCGGCCGATCGCGGCTGACCAGCTGCGCTTAGCGGGGCAGTCCTTAGGTTATCAGCCCGTCCCGACCGGATTAAGCAAGCTGCCGTTAACCGCGGAGGTTTATTGGGAAGCGGAGTGCTGGCATTTCTGCTTTGAGTTTGAGAACCAGCGCTACCGCGAGGAAACGATCCGCTTCTACCAACGCAGTCTGGAACACATCGTCATGACTTTAACGAAAGAAGATCCGGTCTGGACAGAACTGGATGTGCTCGCACCGCTGGACCGCTGCCGCTGCCTGGACGCTCCCAACGCGCTGCGCGGGCCGTATTGCGGACTGCCGCTGGACGTCCAGATCCGTCAGCGGGCGCTGCTGCACCCGGATCAGCCAGCCCTGCGCTTTCATCAGAAAACGACAACTTTTGCCGAACTGATCGAACAGGCTGACCGGCTGGCCGGTGCGCTGATGCAGAACGCTTCGGACAAACCAGCCGGAATTCTGTGCGAGCGGGGCGAGCCTCTGTTTATCGCGATGCTGGCGCTGATGCACTGCGGCCGGGCGTATGTTCCGCTGGATCCTGACTTTCCTTCAGCCCGGATCGCAACGATGCTGAATCAGGCGGGGGCCGATCTGATCGTCGGCTCGCCCGCTTTATTAGAAAAACTAAACCTGCCGCTTCCTTCGTGTTCCGTTCTCGCTCAGGGGCCGCTGACCAAGACGCCGGACCGCCCGCTGGACGCCGTGCACTATTGCCTGTTTACCTCCGGCTCCACCGGGATGCCCAAAGGCACGCAGATCACTTACCGCAACACCGCGGCGTTTCTGGAATCGATGCGGCCGCTGATCGGCGGATGCCGGCGGGCGCTCTGCGCGACCAATCCGGTCTTCGACGTCTTCCTGACCGAAAGTCTGGTTGCCCTGGCCTTGGACATGACCGTCGTGATCGCCGACGAATCCCAGCTGCGCCTGCCGTGGGAGCTGGCGGCGCTGATCGAGAATGAACGCTGTGATTTCGTCCAGTTCACGCCGACGCGAATGCAGATGAACATGGCCGACGCCGCGTTCCGGAAAGCGCTGACCTCCGTCAAGACGATCATTCATGTCGGGGAAGCCTTGCCCGCGCCGTTAGTGCGCCGGACCGCGGCCTGCACCCAAGCCCGGATTCTGAACTGCTACGGTCCGACGGAAACTACAGTGTACGCCACATGGGATGAAGTTTCTCACTCCCCGGTTACTCTCGGCGTACCGCTGGCCAATTATGAAACTTATATTCTAGATGAAGCACACCGGCGCTGTCTGCCGATGCAGGCCGGCGAGCTGGTGATCGGCGGGAGCGGGGTCGGACTGGGCTATATCAACGCTCCCGATAAAAACGCGGCGTTCGTCCAGGCTCCGCAAGAGCCTCAGCGGCGGTTTTACTTCACCGGCGATCTGGCGCGTGTCAATACGACAGGCAAGCTGGAATATCTTGGCCGGCGCGACGATCAGATCAAGCTGAACGGCCACCGCATCGAGCTGCAGGAAATTGAGCAGCAGCTTTTACAGCTGGCAGGCATCCGCGAATGTGCCGTCATCCCGCGCATTCAGGATCACGAGGTGCTCTCGCTGCACGCGTTTGCTTCGGGCAGCGGGGAAACAGACTGGCGGCAGGCTTTGAAAACCGTCCTGCCGGAGTTCATGATCCCATCCTCGCTGACGTGGCTGGATCATCTGCCGCTGACCGCCTCCGGCAAAACCGACCGGCGGGCGTTGGCAGCGCTGATCGACGCGTCCGGCGAACCTGATCGTCCGCGGGTTTCTGAAAAAAGAGAATCTGCGGCTGCCGCGCCGGTTCAGGAAAAGACCGCTCCCACCGATCTGGCGGTTCTGTGGCGCGAGGTACTAAAACGCGCCGATGTGGATGAAAACCAATCGTTTTTCGAACAAGGCGGCACGTCGCTGGGCGCCCTGACGTTATTGACGGAATATTACAATCTCGGCCTGCATCTGACATTGGAGGAGTTCTACGCGCATCCGACACTGGCTGAACAGCGCCGGCGAATTCAGCCGGAAAAACAAGCAAAGACATTCACCGCTGAGTCCCCTGCCCGATTTCCTTTGAAATCCCAGGCCGCCATCGACTGGCGCTGCCCGCTGATCAGCGGCGGTACCGGCTTCTTCGGTCTGCATCTCATCGACGTGCTGCTCAAACAGAAATTATCTGAGACGATCGTCGTCCTGTCGCGTTCCGATCCAGCCGGGTTGTTGGAAAAAGCGCAGGCCTTGTTCGGTCCGGAATGGGTCAGCCGTTACAAAAACCAACTCGTCTGCCTGCACTGCGATCTGACCCGCCCTGATCTGGGGCTGTCCGCAGCCGAGCGGGCGTCGCTGCAGACTTCGCTGACCTGCATCGTGCACAGCGCCGCTGAGGTCAGTCACTATGGCCGCCGCGATGCCTTCCTGGCCGCCAACGTTGATAGTACCCGGCATCTGTTAGCGTTCGCCGGGGACCTCCGCGTCCCGCTGATCCATGTTTCGACGCTGAGCGTCAGCGGATCCTACCTGCCCGCCGACCCGCAGAAATGGACAAGCTTTTGCGAAACCGACCTTGATATCGGTCAGAACTGGAATGAGAACCTCTATATCGAAAGCAAATTTCTGGCTGAACAAGCTGTCTGCCAGGCGATCGAAGCAGGACAGCCGGCACGGATCCTGCGCTTAGGCCGCTTATGCGGACGGCATCGGGATGGTCAGTTCCAGCTCCATCCGCAAACCAACGCCTTCTGGCGGCTGTGTCAGGCTTTGCGGCAGGTCGGCTGTCTGAATCCGGCGCTGGCGCACATGGCGCTGGAGGTGACGGCGGTCGATGAATGCGCGCTGGCTGCAGTCGCCGGCCTGCACAGCGATCTCACCGTTTTGCATCTGATGAATCCGCATCCGCTGACATTGCAGGCGATTTTTCCGCAGCTGCCTGTAGTCGACGACGAACACTTTGCCCTGGCGCTGCGGCGGGAAGCGGAATCCGGCAGCGCTGTGATCGGCAGCCTGATCGAACAGCTCAACCAGCTGGAAAAACAACCCGTCCGAATCCAGCCTGACGCCGCAATGACGCTGCAGGCACTGGAAGCGGAAGGCTACCGCTGGCCGTTTCCGCGGATTGACCGCGAGCTGGCCTGCTTCTGTCAGAAACGAGGTGAAACCCAATGATAACCAACGGCACTCTGATTACCTTTTATATCTCCATCATCGGTCTGGTGCTGATCGTTTCGCGCAACCTGCGCACGAACCGCAGCCACCTGATCAATAAGATCTACGTCGCGTTCTCGATGATTCTGATCGAATGGATGATCGCCCTGATCGGCATGCGCTTTACCGCGCCCGGCGATGAAATCATGCTTTACGTCTGGGACGCGCTGTCCAACTTCGGCACGAGTCTGGCGCCGGTGCTGCTTTTGTTGATCGCGCTGGTCTTCACGCATCATTATGACCAGCTGCCCAAACGTGTTCGCGGACTGTTTCTCGTTCCGCTGCTGACGAACGTGATGATCTGGACCAATCCGCTGCATCATCTGCATTACAAGCATTTCAGCGTCATCGCCAGCGAAGTGGTTTTCGGCCCTTATATGTATATCAGCGGCGGCTACAGCTACCTGTGCATGATCGCCGCGATCGTCATCATTCTGCATTTCGCGTTCAAAAGCAATAACCGTCTGTATATGCAGCAGGCCGTCATGTTCTCCTTGGGCACGTTGATTCCGTTAGTCGTCAGTATGCTTGCGACACTGAAGATCCTCAACCTCTCGATCGCCGCGACACCGATCAGTTTTGTATTCACGGTCATCTTCCATGGCATCGCGATTGAAAAGCTGAACTTCTTAAACATCACGCCGATTGCGACGCAGCACATCCTCGACTGGATTTCCGACTGTTATCTGATCCTCAGCGAAACCGGGCTGGTGCTCAACTACAATCAGCCCTTCGCCCAGATTATCGGCAGCCGCTGCGGGATTGAGATCAACAAACCGCTGATCAACATTCAGCGCGATCATGATCCCAGCGCAATGACAGCCGTATACAATCTGATCAGCTCCGTCGAATCCGCACGGGAAAGCCGCAGCTCAATCGCTTATGAACAGATGATCGTCGCTGACGGCCGCCTGCATTACTACATGGTCGAGGTCACGCCGTTAATCATAAACAAGGCGATCGTCGGGTTCAGCGTCATCTACAAGGACGTCACCAAGCTGAAGGAAAGCATGCAGAACTTGCAGAACTCGCAGAAACGGATGATGGAACGGGAACGGCTGGCATCGTTAGGCCAGATGGTCGGCGGCATCGCGCACAACTTGAAAACGCCGATCATGTCGATTGCCGGAGCGCTCAACGCCATGAACGATTTAGTCGACGAATGTCAGCGCAGCTTCGGCGATCCGGAGGTGACCCCGGCGGATTACAGGGAAATCGCTCAGGAGATGACGGACTGGATTCACCGCTGCAAGGATTCGTGTTCCTACATGTCCGACATCATCACAGCCGTGAAAGGCCAGGCTGCCAATATGAACGCCTCCGATAAGATCACCTTCACGCCCGAGGAGCTGCTTCGGCGGACGACGCTGCTCATGCGTCACGAGCTGACCATTCACAACTGCCAGCTCGTCAGCGAAAACAACGTGCCGCCTTCGGTGATGCTGCACGGGGATATCAACAACCTTGTCCAGATCGTCAACAACTTCATCGCCAATGCGATCGACGCCCAGCTGCCTCAGTCCGACCACACCATCCATTTGAAAATCTGGCAGGAAGACGGCCAGCTCTCGCTCTCCGTCAGCGATCACGGCAGCGGCATCTCCGATTCCGTGCGCCGTCATTTATTAAAGGAAATGATCACCTCCAAGGGCACGGCCGGGGCCGGATTGGGCCTGTATATGTCCAAGGCATTGATCCAGGGGAAATTTGACGGTGAATTGTGGTTTAACGATAACCCGGGCGGCGGCGCGGTCTTTGGCTTCACGATTCCGCTTAACAGCGAAGTCCTCCAGGAAGAAACACCCCTGAAATCTGAAGAAAGGAGTCCCTTTTGATGCGTAAAAATCGAAAAGGTCAGATCCATAACGAGTTCCGTCTGCTGGTGCTGGACGACGACGAAATGATCACACTGGCGCTGCGCGCTTATTTTGAAGGCTGCGGCTACACCGTCGACATCGAAAGCAACCCGCTGCGGGCGATTGAAAAGATCCGTCTGGATCACTATGACATCCTGCTGCTGGACTTTCTGATGAATCCGATCTGCGGCGACAAGGTCGTCGAGGAGATCCGCAAGTTCAACACCGATCTGTTTATCATCCTGTTAACCGGTCACAAGGATCTGGCGCCGCCGGTTAAGACGATCCGCGAGCTGGATATCCAGGGCTACTATGAAAAAAGCGATAAATTCGATCAGCTGGAGCTGCTGGTCGAATCCTGCGTGAAGTCGATCCGCCAGATGCAGACAATCCGCCGCTACCGCGACGGACTCAATGAAATTCTAAACGACGTCACAACGTTGTATCAGGATCAGAATCCGCAGCAGCTGGTTGCGGCGATTGTCGGTCAGGTGCGTTCCTTATGTCAGGAAGACGACGTCTTCGTGATGCTCAATCCGCAGAATATTCCCGCCTTCAGCGAAAAAGTGTCGCTGGTTTCCTCGCTGTTATTAAGCGGCAGCGGCGACTATGAGCTGGATGCCGCGCAGTTTATGCGGCTGTATTACCCGCATTTCCTCGATGCGATCCAGCGGATTAAATCTTCCCGTCAGCCGGATCTGTGCGAGCAGCGCCTGGCGTTGCCGCTGAATGATGAAAGCGGGCATTTCCTCGGCATGATCGGGATTCATTTCAGACAGGCTCCGGCCGACACATTGATCCAGCTGCTGACGCTTTACAGCCGCCAGGCCGGCTCGGCGATCGCGCGGATGATTCTGCATACCGTCTTACAAAGCCGCAACGATCAGCTGAAGGAAACGAACAAACAGCTTAAAGCCAGCTACATGGAAACGATCACGGCCGTCCGGCTGATGGTCGAGGCCAAAGATATTTACACCCGCGGCCATTCCGACCGCGTCAGCTACTATACGACCTTATTAGCCAAAAAGCGGATTCCGGATCCGCAGCGGCTGGAGCGGATCCGCCTGGCCGGCCTGTTCCATGACGTCGGCAAGATCGGCGTCCCGGATTCCATTTTGACCAAGCTGGGACCGTTAAGCGAGGAGGAATATGCGCAGATCCGCCGCCACAGCGAGCTGGGCTGTCAGATTCTTTCCGCGATGAGTTTCTTCCAGGAAATCGCCGGCATCATCCGCAGCCATCACGAGCGCTGGGATGGCAAAGGCTATCCCGACGGATTAGCCGGCACGCAGATTCCGCTGGAATCCCGGATGATCGCCGTCGCGGATGCTTTCGACGCGATGACCTCGTTCCGTGCCTACCGCCAGTCGCTTTCGCTCGATCAAGCCCGCGCCGAACTGATCCGCAACAAGGGAACGCAGTTTGATCCCGAATTGGTTGACGATTTTATCGAAATCTTAAACAACTATGATCAGATCCACGCGCAGCTGGAATGGACATTCCACGAACTTTAGGAAAGGGAACTCACGATGAAAAATTATGCCTATTACCCTGCCGACAGCTATGCCACCTTCCGCCAGTTTCTCGAAGGCACAAGCCGCCGCTTTGGTGAAAAAGAAGCGTTGGTCAGCTACTCCCCCAAGGGCGAACGCCGCTGTCTGACCTTCAGCCAGCTGAAGCTAAACGTCCAGGCATTAAGCGAAGCCTTCCGGCTGTCGCTGCCGGAAGGCAACATCGCGATCCTCAGCGAAAACAGTATCGAATGGCTGCTTGTTTACTTCGCTTTGATCGTCAGCGGCCGCACCGCCGTGTGCATCGATATCGAGCAATCCGACGACGTGCTGCGCAGTATGATCCTTCAGGCCGACTGCGCGGCGTGCTTCCTCTCCCCGGCCTTTGAGCCGGTCGGCAGCCTGTTATGTCAGGAGAATCCCCGGCTGAAGCAGCTGATCCTCATGGAAAAAGAGGGCAAAGGCGCGCTGGCGGCGCTGCTGGCCCAAGGGCAGGCGATAACAGCGCGCCATCAGGGCGGCTGGTCATTTCTCGATCACGCAGAAACCTTTACCGCTTCAATCGTCTACACCTCCGGCACAACCAGCACCTCCAAGCCGGTGATGTTGTCCGAGGTTGGTATTCTTACCAATGCCGCCGACTCGATGCGCTTGGTCGCCGTGGGGTCGACGGTCTTCACCTCGCTGCCCTTCTACCACACCTACGGCCTGACCTGTTCCGTCATCAACATGCTTCTGCACGGCAGCACGGTCGGCGTTAACGGCTCGTTAAAAACGATGATGCGCGATTTAAAAACCTTTGCGCCGGAAACGATGATGGCCGTCCCGCTGATCGTCGAAACGCTGCATCAGAATATCTGGCGGACGCTGCGCAAGCAAGGCAAGGAAGAAGCCGTGCGCAAATATATCAAACTGTTCCAGCTCGGCCGCAAGTTCAACATCACGCTGCATCCCGCGTTCTTACGGCCGATCCGCGAGGCCTTCGGCGGACATTTGTCCTTGATCATCTGCGGCGGCGCGCACCTGTCGGCCTCCATCGGCGCAGAGATGGAGGCGTTCGGCTTCCAGATCATCCAGGGCTATGGGATTACGGAATGCTCGCCGTTATTGGCCGTTAACCGCAATAAGGACCGGCGCGTCGATACTGTCGGCCATGTTCTGCCCAGCTACAAGCTGAAGCTCAAGGACGGTGAAATTCTCGTTCAGGGCGTTTCGCTGATGCAGGGATATTATAAAAATGAGGAACTGACTGCCGCCGCCTTTGACGATGGCTGGTTTATGACCGGCGATTTGGGCAGTCTGGACAAAAACGGACATCTGACGATCACCGGCCGCAAGAAAAATCTGATCGTGTTTAAAAACGGAAAAAAGGTCTCTCCGGAAGAAATTGAAAGTTATGTGAGTTCGCTGCCCTTGATCAAGGAAGTCATGGCCTTCGGGCTGAGCTCTTCGTCCCACGCCGACGACGTGCGGCTGGCATTGATGGTTTATCCGGATCCTGAGCTGACCGCCGGGATGTCGTCCTATGAGATTTTGGAACAGCTGCAGACACAGATCGATCAGATCAACGAAACGCTGCCGGTCTATAAACAAATCCAGATGATCAAGCTGCGCGATTCGGAATTTGAAAAAACGGCGACTAAAAAAATCAAACGCAGCACCATCCTAGAAAAGAGGTAATCCTGTCCATGCTTGAGAAAATCATCGCGATCATCATCGCGGAAACCGGCCAGCCGGGCGTCAGCGCCCAGACCGACCTGGTCCGCGATTTACAGCTGAATTCCTTCGATATCGTCAATATCATCGCCGCGCTGGAGGAAACCTTCGATGTCGAGATCAATGTCCGCGAAATTCGCAAGATCCGCAATGTCAAGGATATCCTGACGACGCTGACCCGCCTGGGCGCGCATGACTGAAGGGTTTCCCGGACTGTGGCGCTTCTGCGCTGACTTAAGCGGAAGCAACAGCGCGCAGCGCTTAAATCAGGCGTTGTCCTGGCTGGCGGAGCAGCATCTTCTGCCTTTTGTCCCGGTTCAGAAAAGCGTCAATATTCATGGCAAACCGTTCTTCGCCGACCTGCCCGCGCTGCATTTCAGCCTTTCTCACTGCCAGTCGGAATGGGTGTGTCTGATCGCCAGCGCTCCGGTCGGCATCGACATCGAACAGATTCGCGGCTGCCGTCAGGAAGCCATCGCCCGGCGTTTCTTCCACCCGCTGGAACAAGCCTGGCTGATGCAGCATCCACAAGCCTTCTTCCAGATCTGGACGGCGAAGGAAAGCGTCGTCAAATGGTCGGGAACCGGCATCGGGGAAGACTTTGCCCACTTCAGCGTGGTCGACGAAACCGGCCGGCTGTCCGAGACGCCGGACTACCGGCTGATTCCGTTTGTCACAAAAAAAGGAACGCCCGGCACGATGTGCCTGAGCGCTTCCCTGATGGATGCGATTCACGATCATGAATTGGATTGAAGCTCGCTGAGCCGGACTAAACGCGTCCCGGTGCGGCGCGCGAATTGTTCGTCATGCGTCACGACCAGAATCCCCAGGCCGTCCTGATTAGCCAGCGACTGGATGATGCGGGTCACTTCCAGCGCTGATTGTTCGTCCAGCGCGCTGGTCGGTTCATCGAAGCACAGGATTTCCGGCGCCAGCATACAGGCCCGCGCGATCGCGGCCCGCTGCTTCTGTCCGCCGGAAAGCGCATTGGGATAGGCGTCCGCCTTCTCCGCTAAATTCAGCTGTTCCAAAAGCCTGCGGGCTTTTTTTTCAGCTTCCGCCGCGCTCATCCGTTTCTGATGAACCGGCGCTTTGATCAAATTTTGTAAGACGGTCCAGTGCGGAAACAGGTTCCAGTTCTGAAACACCAGTCCGATCTTCTGCCGGTATTGGACCGGCGACTGCCAGCGGCCATCCTGACACAGCACTGTGCCGGAAAGGGAAATCGTGCCTTTCTCCGGCAGCTCCAGCCCGCACAGACAGCGCAGCAGCGTGGTTTTCCCAGCCCCGGAAGGGCCCATCAGGCACACGATTTCGCCCGGATCCACGCGCAGCGACACCTTTTCAAAGACCGGTGCCGCGCCGAAGGTCTTAGCGCAATTTTCTGCAATGCAGCTCATGAGTTGCCCTCCTAATAATAACTGATGCGTTTCTCAATACGGCCCAGAATCCAGCTGAATCCGCCGCACATCGCCAGATAGAGAATCCCAACGAAAACAAACGGCAACGCCGTCGCGTAGGTGTTGACCGCGGAACGGCCGGCTTTCAGCAGCTCAGAGGCCCCCAGCACATAGATCAGCGACGTGTCCTTGACCAGATTCAGAACTTCGTTGCCAATCGAAGGCATCGCCGTGCGCAGCGCCTGCGGCAGCTGAATCCGGAAGTAGATATACCGGCGGGAGAACCCGAGCATCTTGCCGGCTTCCGCCTGGCCGGGATCGACCGCGCTTAACGCTCCGCGCAGGATCTCGATAAAATAAGCGGTATAATTCAGGGTAAACGCGATATAGATCGACATTTCCCGGCTCAGCGTCAGACCAAGATAGGGCATGCCGAAGAAGATGAACATCAGCTGCAATAACAGCGGCGTCCCCCGCATCAGCGTGATGTAGCCGCGAAACAAGGGTTTTAAGGCGCGGCCGGAAAACTGTTGAAGCGCCTGAAGCAGACAGGCCAGCGGCAGCGACAGCATCAGCGTCAGGAAGAACACCTGCAGCGTAACCCCGGCCCCGGCCAATAAGGACGGCAGGATCTGTTTCAGCATGCCTATTCCCCGAACCACTTGGCGTTCAGCGCCGCCGTCGTGCCGTCTTCATTGCACGCTTTCATCGCTTCGTTGATTTTTTCCAGCAGCGTCGTATCCTGCTTGCGCATGCCGACCGCGTATTGTTCTGTTCCAAAGTTTTCATCCAGCACCTTATATTTCTCCTGACCGCGCTGTTTCATCACATACCGCGCCAACACCTCGTCGACGACGATCGCCTGCGAACGGCCGGCTTCCAGATCCATAAAGCAGTCGATATTCGTATCGAATTCCTCCGGCGCGCCGTTTTTTAAAGTGGAAGTCAACGCGGTATCGGCGCTGACCGCTTCCAAGGCGCTCGATTCTTTCTGAACCGCGATCGTTTTGCCTGCCAGATCCGCTTTGGTGCTGACTGCCGAATCAGCCAGTGTGATGATCAGCTGACGGTTTTCCAGATACGGCTCGGAGAACGCCACCTGCTGCCTGCGCGTATCCGTAATCGAATACCCGTTCCAGATCAGGTCGATGTTGCCGGCGTTCAGCTCAGATTCCTTCATCGACCAGTCGATCGTCTGGAATTCAAATTCCAGTCCCAGCTTTTCTGAAACGGCCTTTGCCATTTCGATATCATAGCCGGTAAGCTCGTTGTTTTCATCACGGAAGCCCATCGGCGCAAACGTATCGTCAATCCCGACGACCAGCTTGCCCTTCGCTTCCAGTGCGCTCCAACTGTCTTCCTGCGGCTTGGCGGCGCTCTGACAGCCCGTCATGGCCACTAGGGCCAAGCCGATCAAACCCATGCCTAATTTTCCGATTTTCATTTTCATTTCTCCTTTTTTCTTTTTTGATATAGCATGAAATGAAATTGAATCCCGAAAAGGATGCGTTTCAGCCCGCGCCGCTAAAACAAAAACCCTCTCGTCCTATAGCTAAGGACGAGAGGGTCGTTTTTCCCTTCGTGGTTCCACCTTAATTCACTGAATTCCTCACGAAATCCAGCCTCTTCGAGTACAAAACTTCTATACTCTAGTACGATAACGGGTACAGGTTCCGATCCAGCCTACTTGATTCTTCGTTCGGTGAATTGCTCCAAGATGTGTTCAACCTGTTTCTCATATTCCCTTGCACCGACCGGGAACTCTCTGGACGAGCCGTTCAGGTTTACTTTTTCTTTTCATCGCTGTTATATCAATGTCTGTATGATAAATCCGAAGTGGAATCTTGTCAAGCAGGAATTGAAATTTTTCTGAAACTCTTTCCGTTTCTTTCAGGAATTTCAATCCGCTGCTTTGTCGTCCATCGTTAAAACAGGCAGCCGGCTGACCTGTTCCCCATCGGCATGATTTTGAGATTTGTGCCAGGGAAAAGCCGGGTTTCCGCTTAACCCCTGCTGGATCAGCCAGACCGCCATCACAATTCCGGCTGGAAGCAGCTTCGCTCCCAGAATACTCAAGCGAGTCAGCGATCCATAAACCGACCGGGTCCGGCCTTTTTTACTGTCAGCAAGCGCCAGATAGGCGACCGGAGAGGGATCCGTGATCGGAAACAGCCGCATAACATCAGGTTTCGCAGAGGTCTGCGCCTTTGTGATAAACGGTGTTCTCATCCAGCAGGGACAGACGGAAGTGACCGCAATGTCCCGCGGCTTCAGCTCAACGGCTAACGCCAGAGAAAACCGGTCGATAAACGCTTTGCTTGCCGCGTATACGTTAAAATACGGCAGCGGCTGAAAGGCGGCTTGCGAAGCCGTGTTGAGGATCCGGCTGCCCGCCGGCATGTACGGCAGGCAGTTCCACGTCATTTCCACGACCGCGCGGCAGTTGAGATCGACGATCCGCGCCGCTTCCAAAGCTTCCAGCTTTTCAAACGGGCCGAACTTGCCGATCCCCGCGTTGTTGATCAGCCAGCGGATCTCCGGTTTTTCCAGACTCAAACGGCGGTGAAAATCCGCCAGGGCGTCCAGCTGCGTCAGGTCGATTTCAACCGGAACGATCCGGGCGCCGAAATCCTGAACCAGCCGCTGCAGCCGGGCCGGTGTTTTGGCCAGCGCCCAGATTTCATCAACGTCCGATTCTTCCAGAATCAGCTGCGTATATTCCCGGCCCAGCCCGCTGTCCGCACCGGTGATCACCGCAATTTTTTTCATGACACCCCTCTTTTCCGATTTATTTATCATTATTCTTCCTCTTTAGTATGGCTGCTTCTTTCCATTTATCCGGAAAGTCCGCTGCCTTTTTTAACCTTTGCGCTGGTTTAGCTTGGGGGAAGAATGGTTCAATCCAAAACAAACAAAAAAGGCGGAGTCGCAACTCAGCCTTCCTGTGTTCTTATGTTTACAGATCGATGTTCATCAGCGCCAGGTCGGTTTTAATCCCTTCCTGCAGCACCTGTTCGTCAAAATTAAAATGGCAGTTATGCAGCGCGATGCCCGTGCCCGTGCCTAAGAAGAAGAACACGCCTGGGATTTTCCGCTGGTAAAACGCGAAATCCTCCGCGATCATTTCCGGCTTGTCCAGCACCTGCAGCTGCGGCAGAAGCGCCTGCGCCTTCGCAAACAGCGGGGCGGCGTTGATCACGGCCGGATAGCCTTCCGTATAATCAAACACGATCTGACAGCCGGTTTCCTGTTCCAGCTGACGCATGATCGCCTTCGTCTGATCGATCATCCAGTCAAACGTGGCGTCCTGAAACGACCGGTAGGAGCCTTCCAGCACAGCGGTTTCCGGCAGAATGTTGCGCACGGTGCCGGCGTGGAAATTCCCGAACTTTAAGATCCGGTATTGATTCGGGGCGATTTTCTTTTCCATCGCGTACAGGCGGCATAACAGCTCCGCGCCGATCGCCAGCGCGTCGATGCCCTCGTCCGGCTTGGCGCAGTGAGTGCTCTTGCCTTTGACCGTGACCGTGACCTCGCTGGCATGCGCCATCATCTCGTCCGGACGGCTGGCGATGGAACCGGCCGGAATAAACGGCCACAGATGCGTGCCGAAGATCGCCTTGACGTTGTACTTTTCAAAAACTCCGGTATCGCAGATCGGCTTGGCGCCGCCGACGGTTTCCTCCGACGGCTGAAAGATTAACAGGATGTTGTTTTTCCAACCGCTGCGGTCAAGCTGATCCAGCTCCTGGGCGAACCCCAGCAGCATCGCCATGTGGCCGTCGTGGCCGCAGGCGTGCATCTTTCCCGGATGACGCGAAGCGAAATCCAGCCCTGTTTCTTCCTGGATCGGCAGCGCGTCCATATCGGCGCGATACGCCAGCGTCGCAGGCTGGCCGGCGTCAAAGTAGGCGGCCGCGCCGGTTTCCAACAGCTCGATGACCTCGCAATGCAATGTTTTTAAGACGGAAACAACATACTCCTTGGTTTTAAATTCAGTGAAGCTGGTTTCCGGAATCTGATGCAGATCCCGGCGAAATTGTGTCGCTTGATTCATACGGAAGACTCCTTTCGTGATTCTCTCTCTTTCATTGTAACGAACTTGAAAAATTCGTCAAGCAAAGAGCGCACACCGTCATAAGATTTGTTATAATGAAGAACAGGAGTTGATCAACCATGCTGCAAATATCCAATCTACAGCTTTCGCTGGATGAAAATCCGCAGAGCCTGGAACCTTTGATTATGAAAAAACTGCGGCTGCGCCCGGGTCGTCTGACGTCCTGGAAAATCGTGAAGGAATCGCTGGACGCGCGCAAGAAACCGCTGCGGTTTGTCTATACCGTCCTGGCCGAAACGCCGGATGAAGCGCAGATTCTCAAAAAGAAGCTACCTCACGTCAGCGCGGCTGAGCCGTATATCTACCAGCCGCCCCGTCCTCTGACTCATGGCAAAGAGCGGCCGGTCGTCGTCGGCTTCGGCCCGTGCGGCATGTTTGCGGCGTTGTTGTTAGCCGAGGCGGGACTGCGTCCGATCGTGCTGGAACGCGGCGCGGACGTCGATCAGCGCGTGAAGGACGTCGAAGCCTATTGGCAAGGCGGGCCGCTGAATCCGCAAAGCAACGTGCAGTTCGGCGAAGGCGGCGCGGGTACTTTTTCCGACGGCAAGCTGACGACGCGCGTCAAGGACGTGCGGATTGTCAAAGTCACCGACGAGCTGATTGAAGCCGGGGCGAATCCGGAGATCGGCTATCAGGCGCACCCTCACATCGGCACCGACCGGCTGCGGCAGATCGTCAAAAATATCCGGCTGAAAATCCAGCGGCTGGGCGGCGAAGTCCGCTTTAACACGCCGATGACCGAGATTTTCACCGACGCCGACGGAATCTGCGCGATCCAGGCCGGAGATCAGCGGATCGCCTGCCGCCAGCTGGTGCTGGCGCTCGGCCACAGCGCGCGCGATACGTTCACGATGCTGCACGAAGCCAACGTCGCGATGGAAGCCAAGGATTTTGCGGTCGGCGTGCGCGTCGAGCATCCGCAGAAACTGATCGATCAGAATCAATATAAGGAAGCCGCCGGCCACCCGCGGTTAAAAAGCGCGGAATATCGGCTGACCTGCCAGACGCAGGAAGGCCGCGGCGTCTACTCGTTCTGCATGTGTCCCGGCGGCACCGTCGTCGCCAGCGCCAGCGAGGACGAAGCGATCGTCACCAACGGGATGAGTGAATACGCCCGCGATCAGGCCAACGCCAACAGCGCCTTGTTAGTGCAGGTGCGCCGCCGCGACTTCGGCGAGGGGGTGTTGGATGGGATGCGGTATCAGCAGGAGCTTGAACACCAGGCCTGGATCCTGGGCGGCCGCTGCGGCAAAGCACCATGCCAGCGGATCGCGGACTATCTGGCGGCGCGCCCTTCCTGCGATTACGGAACCGTGATTCCCAGCTACAGCCGCGGAGTGACGATGACGGATCTGCATTCGTTGTTTTCCCCGTCGATCAACCGCGCGTTAGCGGAAGCGCTGCTTTATTTTGATCAGAAAATCCCCGGATTTATCGAAACTGACGCGCTGATGACGGGTGTGGAAACCCGCTCTTCCTCGCCGGTGCGGATTTTGCGGGATGAATCCTTTCAGAGCTTAACCACGCCCGGCCTGTATCCGGCGGGCGAGGGCGCGGGGTATGCCGGCGGGATCGTATCGGCGGCGATCGACGGCCTGCGTGTCGGCGAACAGATTCTCCGCGATCAGGAAAGCATAGGTACCAGGCGATGACCCACGATTTTGATCAGCTGCTGCAAAGCGCGGCCTACGCCGGTCAGCTGTTGTTGGAAAGCGGCGCGGAGATTTACCGCGTCGAGGACACCATCTGCCGGATCTGTCTGAATTACGGCGCTCAGGAAGCCAGCAGCATCGTGCTGCCGACCGGGATCTTCGTTACGATTGTCGCCGGCGGGCGGTCTGTCAGTAAGATTGTCCGGATCAAATCGCGCGGTCTGGATATCGACCGCATCGACCGGATCAATACGCTCTCCCGCCAAAGCAAAACGCTGACGCTGGACGAATTTCTAGCGCAGCTGCGCGCGATCGCCCTGCTTCGTCCCTACTCGCTTTCACGCCGGATCGCAGCTGGGGCACTGGGCGCAGGGGGATTCACCTTGTTCTTCGGCGGCCGGTTTTCCGACTTGTGCTGCGCGCTGGTCATCGGCGGCCTGATTGAAGGATGCAGTTCGGTTTTAGAACAACGTCAATTCCCGTCCTTCTTTGCGATCAGCCTGTGCTCCGCCCTCACCGCACTGTTGGCGATCGGCTTGAACCAGACCGGTCTGGCGCCGTCCTTAGACGCGCTGATCATCGGCTGCCTGATGCTGCTGGTGCCGGGCCTGGCAATTACCAACGCGATCCGCGACAGTCTGTCCGGCGATCTGATCTCCGGCATGACCCGCGGCGTGGAGGCAGTTTTGATCGCAATCGCCGTGGCGCTCGGTCCCGGCTTAGTCATGAGCCTGTGGATGATGCTGGGAGGCAATCCGTTATGGTAATCAAACTGATCGGCGCCTTCCTGGCGGAAATCGGATTCGGCATCTTGTTTAATATTCATGGTCAAAAGCTCTGGGCCGCGGCGCTTACCGGTACGCTGGGCAGTCTGATCTATGAACTGGTGATGCAGGTCCGCGGCGGCGAAGTGCTGGCAATGTTTCTGGCCGCCTGCGGGCTGTGCCTGGTCAGCGAGCTGCTTGCCCGGCGTATGAAAACTCCGGTCACGACGTTTCTGATCTGTGCTCTGATTCCCTTAGTTCCCGGCGGCGGCATGTATTATACAATGCTGGCAATCATCCAGGGCAATACGATGAGTGCCTTGGAAACGGGAATTCACACGTTGGGCTGTGCCGGCGCGCTGGCCCTGGGCATTGCGCTGACCAGTGCTTTTTTCTCCTTTTCGATGAAAAAATCATGAAATCTCATGCAAAACCTGAATTTTTTCAGGTTTTTTATGTATAATTGAGGACATTCTGTAGCTATACTAAGGTCTGAGCTTATCTCTTAAGAAGTCTGAAAGTTTCTTACATTTTTCTTAAAACAAACAAAAACTTTCATGACGAATGTGAATTTTTCTTCACAGAGATTGCATTTCTTCTTCAGCCGTTTAAAATAGAATCCAGCATCCGCATCAGGCGGTGCTGCTTTTTACAGGGTGAGAATCCGAAGAAAGGACCATGAATATGCTAGAAAGTTTAAACGCATTCAATTTTACAATATTTATTTTATTCCTGCTTCTCTATTTATATCAGATCATCTATGCCGGGGTCGTCTTGTGCGGCAAAAAGAAACCCACCCCGGAAGCGAAGCAGATGCACCGCTACGGCGTGATCATCGCTGCGCGCAATGAGGCGACGGTCATCCGTGAACTGCTTCAGAGCATTAAGGCGCAGAACTATCCGGACGGCTTAGTCACGGCCTTTGTCGTTGCGGATAACTGCACGGACAACACAGCCGAGCTGGCCCAGGCGGAAGGCGCAGTGGTGTATGAGCGCTTCAATCAGCTCAAAGTCGGCAAGGGCTACGCGCTGGATTACGCGTTCAAACACATCATGAAAGAATATCCGGAAGACTGGTTTGAAGCTTATTTCGTCTTTGATGCCGATAACCTGCTCGATCCGAACTATATTCGGGAAATGAACAAAGTTTTTGATTCCGGTTATGCGATCATCACCAGTTACCGCAACTCCAAGAATTACGATTCCAACTGGATTTCCGCGGGTTATTCCCTGTGGTTTTTGCGGGAATCGAAATATCTGAACCAGGCGCGGATGATGTGCGGCTCCAGCTGCGCGATCTCCGGCACCGGCTTTATGATCTCCAATCAGATCGTTAAAGCCAACAACGGCTGGAAGCACCATTTATTAACAGAAGATATCGAATTCTCTGTGGACAGCGTCCTGCACGGTTTAAAGATCGGCTATTGCGGCGACGCAGTGCTGTATGACGAACAACCGTGTACGTTTGAACAATCCTGGAAGCAACGGCTGCGCTGGTCCAAGGGATTCTATCAGGTTTTCGGCAAATATGGCCAGGCGCTGGTCAAGCGGATTTTCAAGGAACATGATTTCAGCAGCTATGACATGACAATGACGATTGCCCCGGCCCTGTTCGTTTCCCTGTTCAGCGTCCTGATCAACTCGCTGGCCTTGTTGTGGACGTTATTCATCCAGCGCGATCCGGAAGTCTTATCCGTAACGCTGGGCGCGATCACCGCTTCTGTCACGAATTACTATCTGATCCTGTATGCTTTCGGCATCCTGACAACCGTCACGGAATGGGATAACATCCATTGCAGCGCAGTGAAGAAAATCCTGTATACCTTCACCTTCCCGATCTTCATCTTTACTTATGTTCCCATCGCGATTGAAGCATTATTCAAGAAAATCGAATGGAGTCCGATCACGCATACGATCGCCAAATCCATTCAGGAAATACGCGACTAACCGCGTATTTTTTTATCCCGCAGCGCCGGTGTTCCGGACACGAATTCCGCCGCCGCTTACTTTTTTAGACATTTCGCCCGAATAGTCGGCTTACGTCAAGGAAAGTTTACGATTTCTTCACACAAACTTCACGGATTCTTCCTATAATAAAGACGATAAGAAAGAAGGAAATAAAAATGTTCGATCACGAATTCTCAGATTCCGAAACCGCAGCGGTCAGAAAAGAACTGCGGTCGATGAAAAGAACCTTCCGTATCGGGTTGGCTGCCTGTGCATTCTTGTCCGGCGTGATCGGCTTTTCTGCCGGAACGCTGGCCGCTAAGAGCCAGAAAGGCAGCGTTGTCGTACAAAGCGTGGAACGCCGGCCTCAGAATCTTGAAAACATCCCTGTCACCTCGATCAATATCCCTTCCGTCGCGGCGCTGACGCAAAACAGCGTCGTGGAGATCCGCACCGAATCGGTCACCAACAGCTTGTTTCTGCGGCAATTTGTCACCGAGGGCGCCGGCAGCGGCGTCATCATTTCCGAAGACGGCTACATCGTCACTAACAATCACGTGATTCAGGATGCCCGAGCGATCACGGTTGCGCTGCACGACGGCACAACTTACGAAGCTCAGCTGATCGCTACCGATTCCAAAATGGATATCGGTGTAATCAAGATTGAAGCTTCCGGTCTGACCCCGGCGATTCTGGGGGATTCCGATTCTCTGTCGGTCGGCGAACCGGTTGTGGCTGTCGGCAATCCGCTAGGTCAGCTGGGCGGCACCGTTACCGACGGCATCGTCAGCGCCCTCGATCGGGAAATCATCCTGAACAACGAACGCCGGAATCTGCTTCAGACCAACGCCGCCATCAACCCGGGCAACTCCGGCGGCGGCCTGTTCAACGCTGACGGCGAGCTGGTCGGCATCGTCGTTGCCAAATCCTCGGGTGAAGACGTTGAGGGCTTGGGCTTTGCGATTCCAATCAACGATGCGAAGCCGATCATTGAAGATCTGATCGCCCAGGGATATGTCGGCGGACGGGTTTCGTTAGGCGTCACCGCTCTGGATCTGACAAGCCCGCAGCTGGCCGCTCAGTACGGATATAAAACGCCGGGCGTCTACGTCCAATCGGTGGTCGAAAACTCCAGTGCCGCCGCCGGCGGGCTGCAGCCGGGCGATTGCTTCGTTTCGATAAACGGAACGGCGATTGAAGCAATTTCCGACGTCACAACGATTCTTAACGACAGTTCAGTCGGTGATCAGCTTGAAGTCACCGTCAAACGGGACGGCAAGATCGTTGAGCTGACCATCACCCTGCAGGAGAAAAAAGGATAACGCTAAGAAAGCTGGCCGCTGACCAGCTTTTTTTTTGATGCGCAAAGAAAGCAGAGGAAAGCCTGTCGTCCCACAAGAAGTCCTGCGAAGAAACCGGTCTTCGTTAATCCCGTTCATGTTAACAAAGCTGCGGACACAAAAAAGGACCGGAGCTTGTCCGATCCCTTGTCATTCTCTACGGATTCAGTCTTCTTCGTTCGCGACGTTCGCGGCTTTGATTACCTTATCGGCAATCGGCTGCGGCGCTGGTTCGTACCGGTCGAATTCAATGACGAACGATCCGCGGCCCTGCGTCATCGAACGCAGTTCTGTCGAATATTTCATCATTTCCGCCATCGGGACTTCCGCAGTGATCTTCTGTTCTTTTTCATCGACCAGATCCATGCCCAGGATAATTCCGCGGCGCTTGTTGAAATCACCGATAATCGTGCCGGTGTATTCCTCCGGAATCAGAACTTCAACCTTGCCGATCGGTTCCAGCAGAATCGGCTTGGCTTTCGGCATGCCCGCTTTATAAGCCAGACGCGCCGCCGCTTTAAACGCGATTTCCTTGGAATCGACTTCATGGTAAGATCCGTCAGTCAACGTCGCTTTCACGCCGACAACCTTGTATCCGGCCAGCACGCCTTTTTCCATACATTCACGCAGCCCCGCTTCGACCGCCGGGAAATACTGCTTCGGTACCGCGCCGCCGAAGACAGACTCCGCAAAGACCATCTCATCGCCGTCGCACGGTTCAAATTTAACGAAGACATGGCCGTACTGTCCCGCACCGCCGGACTGCTTTTTATGCTTGCCTTCCGCGGTAACCGTTCCGCGAATCGTTTCACGGTACTGGACTTTCGGTTCTGTCGTATCGACTTCCACCTTGTATTTGGATTTCAGCTTGCTTAAAATAACGTCGATGTGCTGCACACCCATGCCGTACAGCACTGTTTCCTTGGTTTCTTTGTTCTTGTCCAGACGGATCGAAGGATCTTCCTCGCACATCCGCTGCAGGCCCATGCTCATCTTGTCTTCGTCCGCTTTGGTCTTCGGCCAGATCGCAACGCCCAGCATCGGCTTCGGGAATTCAATCGGGGCATACGTCACCGGTTTGGAACGCGTTGCCAGCGTATCGTTGGTATCCGTGAACTGCAGCTTGACCACCGCGCCGATATCGCCGGTAAACAGCTTGCCGACCGCAATCTGATGCTTGCCCTTCACGATGTAGATCTGATTCAGTTTTTCAATCTTGTCTTTCTGAACGTTCAAGACCTGAGCGTCTGTGCTCATGACGCCGGTCATAACCTTTAACAACGAAATCTTGCCGACAAACGGATCGATGATCGTTTTGAAGACCTGGGCCGTAAAGGCTTCCTGTTCGTTGGTTTCCATCAGAATTGGAATACCATCTGGATCCAGCGCTTCGATCATGCCCTTTTCCGCATAGCTCGGGAAATATTCGCGGATCAGATCGAGCAGTCGTTCAATACCTGTGACCTGCGTGGCGCTGCCGCAGTAAACCGGCCGGATATCGCCGTTGCGCACACCGATCCGCAGCCCCTTGGCGACTTCATGCTCGTCAAAGCTTTCGCCGCTGAAGAATTTCTCCATCAGCTCGTCATCCGCCATTGCGATTGCTTCCGCAATCTGGCTGTAATATTCCTCAACGATGTCTTTCAATTCATCCGGTACGTCTTTCGGCGTTGTCCGGTCGTCGTAATACCACGCTTTCTTACGCAGGATGTTTACGGATCCCACAACCTTGCCGTCGCGCTGAATCGGAACCTCAAACGGAATGACCGTCTTGCCGAAATGTTCACGCAGCTGGTTGTAGGTCTGATCGAACGAAGCATTTTCCTCGTCGATCTTATTGATGAAGAAAATTGTCGGCAATTTCTTGCGGGTAACAATTTTCCAGGCCTTTTCCGTGCCCGATTCCACGCCGTCCTTGGCGCCAACAACGATCAGCGCATTATCGCCGACCGCGATGCCGCACTGCGCTTCGCCCTCATAATCCAGATAACCCGGCGTATCAATAAAGTTGATCTTGCATTCTTTCCATTCCACCGGTGCGATCGAGGTATAGACGGACAGTCCCCGTTTAATTTCTTCGGCGTCGTTATCCATAACGCTGGTGCCGTCGATCGTTTTGCCCAGCCGGTCAGTCGCCTTGGTAAAATATAATGCAGCTTCCACGACGCTGGACTTGCCCGCGCCGCTGTGTCCCATCAGAACGATGTTGCGGACTTCATTCGCTAAATAATCTCTCATACCGCTTCCCCCTACTTCAGATGCTCTTTCAGCTCAGCGAAGCAGTGCTCGCGGACATAATGAATCGCGAGATTGCCCTGGAAATCCTTGATGCTCTTATCCGCGCCCTGATCCAGCAGATACAGAACCAGATCGACATAACCGCCGTAGCTCGCTCTCATCAACGCGGTGCAGCCCGCATTATCCTGCATGTTGATGTCTGCGCCATGTTCGATCAAATACTTAATCACGTCGACTTTGCACGCCAGAACGGCTTCCATCAGCGCTGTGCGGCCCTTACTGTCGCGGGCATTGACATTGGCCCCGTTGTCCACCAGATATTCGACGACCTCGCTCTGACCTAAGAACGAAGCCCGCATCAGGGAAGTCCGGCCGTTATCATCATGTGAATTCACGTCGGATCCAGCTTCCACCAGCATCTTTACGATGCCCAGATGCCCTTTTTTCGCCGCTCCCATCAACGCCGTCTTATTGTTGACGTCGCGGGCCCGGACGTTCGCCCCGTTATCCAGCAGGAATCGAACGATATCTTCGTAACCGCGCTTGGCGCTGCGCATCAAAGCGGTCCGGCCGTCGCCGTTGGAAACGTTAACGTTCGCCCCTTTGGAAACACAGGCACAGACTTTCGCGAAATCGCCGGCTGCCGCCGCATCCCAGAACTCTTTGTTTG
>ERZ1106981.102-NODE-102-length-71129-cov-42.653080_pt1 | contig 71129 bp, 60 predicted proteins | sample MGYA00403692_ERZ1106981 | MGnify/ENA primary metagenome ERZ1106981 (study PRJEB35170, sample SAMEA104062431) | human gut metagenome | biome: human gut; feature: human-associated habitat; material: faeces | place: Denmark | collected 2012-06-22 ... | reverse complement strand
ATCTGAACAATCCCGTATAAGGAGGTGAGGAAAAATGTATTTCGGTTTATGGATTCTGGTATTCTTGGGGGCGCTGGTCGTTGAACTGGCGACGGCAACCAGCCTTGTCAGTATCTGGTTCTGTGTCGGAGCGTTGTTTGCCTTGGGCGCGCTGGCGTTAAATCTGGCCTTTATCTGGCAGGTCGTCATCTTCTTTGCGGCGTCGTTAATTTGTCTGGCGGCAATCCGGCCGATGGCTTCTCAGTACTTACGAGGCAATATCGTAGCGACGAACGCTGACCGGGTGATCGGCCGTCATGTCCAGCTTCTGAAAGACATTACCGGGGAAGCCTGGGGTGAACTCAAGGTGAACGGTGTGGTCTGGAACGCGATCAGTGCCGACGGGCATCCGATTGTTGAAGGTTCGTTAGTGGAAATCGTTGCGATCGAGGGCGCGAAGCTCCTCGTGAAAAAAATAGAAGACTGAAGTTTCAGTCAAGAAAGGAAATAACTTATGAATGGGTTCTTACAAATATTAATCTTCCTGGTTGTCTTTCTGATCGTGATCGCGGTGATCTGTTACTGCGTTCGGATCGTACCGCAGGCGAAAGCTTACGTGGTCGAGCGTTTGGGGGCTTATCACAGCACATGGCATACCGGTCCGCATTTCATGGTTCCGTTTATCGACCGCGTGGCTAACAAGGTTTCGTTAAAGGAAATCGTCAAGGATTTTGATCCGCAGCCAGTCATCACCAAGGATAACGTCACAATGCAGATCGATACGGTCGTCTACTTTCAGATCACAGATCCGAAGCTGTATACTTATGGCGTTGAGCGTCCAATCAGCGCGTTGGAAAATCTGACCGCGACGACGCTGCGAAACATCATCGGCGAGCTGGAACTGGATGAAACGCTGACTTCCCGCGATATCATCAATACGAAGATGCGCGCGATTTTAGATGAAGCGACAGATCCATGGGGCGTCAAGGTCGGCCGTGTTGAAGTTAAGAACATCATCCCGCCGCGCGATATCCAGGAATCAATGGAAAAGCAGATGCGGGCTGAACGTGAACGTCGTGAAGCGATCCTGCGTGCTGAAGGCGAAAAGAAATCAGCGATCCTGACCGCGGAAGGCGAAAAGGAGTCCATGATTCTGCGCGCCACAGCGAAGAAGGAAGCGATGATCGCGGAAGCGGAAGGCCAGGCTCAAGCTACTGAACGGCTGTACGCCGCGCAGGCTAAAGGTATTGAAATGATCAAGAATTCCGATCCAAGCCTGGAATTCTTAACCTTGAAGGGTTATGAAGCACTGCAGAAGATGGCGGATGGCAAGGCGACCAAGCTGATCATCCCTAGCAATCTGCAGGATATCACCGGCACGCTGGCTTCGCTGGCGGAAGTCGTCAAACCGATCGAAAACAAGGAATAACAGAACAGGGCGTCAGAATTGACGCCTTTTCCATATCCTGATCGTAACGGGTCAAGTCATTTGTTTCATAGCCTTGAAAGCCTAGCCGCAAACCGGTCATCGTTTCGCTTAAAATCGTTTTACCCAATCAGAGAGGAGCCTCATGCTATGTCAAAATTGAACTCCCCGACCGCGCGTCTGGCGCTGTTGGCCTTCTGCTTAATCGGTCTTGGATTTTTAACCGTGATCCTGAATCTGATGGTCTTGTGGTTTGTTTTATTCGCCGTGCTTTGCGGATATTTTCTATTTCGTTATCAAAATCAAATCCGTCGTCAGAATTGTATTCTGGGCGTCGTCTTTGCGAGTATCGCCATGATTTCGCATCCTTTAATGGGATTTTTCGTACTTCCTGGATATGTGGCTTCGGCAGCCCGGATGCGGGATATACCCCAGCCGATTGTCCTTTATCATCCCGGAAAGAAAAACGAGTTCTGGAAAACTATGGGCTGGATCCTCGCCGCCGGGAGTTGCTTAGGAGTCTTCAATCTCTGGCTGGGATCGAGCCTATTGACAATTGCGCCCTCCTTCCAACTGAAATTCCTGTTTGACGCGCTGCGGGCAGGGTTATTTGAAGAAATTCTGTTCCGCACTCTGCTTTATGCCTTATGCATCGAAGTGATGGGCAAGATTAAACCGAACCCCGCACAGACGGCGCTTTGCCTTTTGATCATGATCCTGCCGCATGTTCTGATTCATTTCTCTGGTACAATCGAGATTGGCAGCCTGATCGTCATGTCCGTTGCTTTCGGTCTGCCGTTTGCGCTGCTGCAATGGAAGGTCAATCTCAGCGCCGCCATCGGCGCGCACGCTCTGGTTGACTTGATCCGCTTTATCGTCTTCGGCGCTTAATTGGTCTTTCGCGCAAGCCGACGCAAGCGATATGTCATAATTTAATTTTCGCTCATCTAAGTCAATAAAATAAAGACAGCTGCCTCCGTGATCCCGGTCAATTCGATTTCAGCCCGGTTCGATCTCTGATTCCGCTGTCTTTTATTCTGCTTTTCTTTTTCCAACAGGAGATTTTAATGACTCTATTCCTGTTGATTTGTTTATCTTCACCGATCTTTCCCTGTCAATCTGATCCGTTCTCTAATGAACTTCTTCCTCCGATATTTCTTCGCTGACGGGAACTTGCCGATTATTCCGTTTCCCATTCGTACATCGGATATCCCTTGCCCTGATATTGATAGTATTGTGGATAGCGCTGCATGTAATCGTCGATTTCTTCCCGGGCGAGATCCGGGTAATTGGTAATCAGTCCGCTGACCCCCATGTCGAGGTAGTTGCTCATCTTATCGTAATTATCGACCGTCCAGACATAGACCGGCATCCAGGCACGCCCGGCTTGTTCCAGGAAACTGACGGAAATCTGACTTTCCTCCACTGCCAGGAAATCAATATTCCAATTCCAGATCCGGTAATCCATTTCTCCGGCGGTTCCGTAAACGCAGTAACCGATCCACCATTGCGGACGCTGACGCTGCAGGATCTGCACCGCCTCATAATCCAACGACATGAAAATCGAACGGGCGGCAAAGTCTTCGCTTTCCACGACATCGATCACCTTCTCAGCCAGCTCTGCCTGATTGCCGTTGACTGGCTTTAATTCAATCAACAGACCGGTTTCCCCTTCCCAGGTTTTCATTGTCTGGATCAGCTGCCGCAGTGTCGGGATTTTCCCCTTCACATACTGTCCTTCTGTACTCAGGGTCAGCGACTGCAGCTGCTCCGCCGTCAGATCCTCCACTTTTTTATTAACGCTGGTCAATCGCGTCAGCGTCGGATCGTGATAGACCATGGGGATGCCGTCCGCGCTGAGCTGAACGTCAATCTCCGCATAATCGGCATGCGCGATGGCTGCCTGGCGTACAGCTTCAATTGTATTTTCAACCGCGTATGCCGATCCCCGGTGACCGATCGCCCAGGGCTGATGTTCGCGGGACAAGGGACGCAGGTAAAGATCCGCGCAATACATGACCATCAAGGTTAACAACACGCGCACCATCCATGGATGCCGCTGATAGACCCGCCGGCCGCTCAGCCAGCCATGAAGGCGAACATAAACCCAGTTTAATTTTCCGGAAGTCTGAGGCCGCAGCTTCGTCACGACCGCGCCCAGAAAATACAGCGCGCTGACAACCAAAATCACCGGCAGCAGCAGCGTCATAAAATCCGGGAAAATTTCAGAGATTCCAAAACAGAGCAGAATGATCAGCGTCAATCCGCTGATCCACGGATGACGGCTGATCCACCGGTGCAGCCCTTCCCAGGATTGAATCTTCCGCACACCGGCCGCCGTCGCTCCGCGTACCCGCGATACGGCTTCGTTCAGTCTTTCTGCTTCCTCACTCTCTGGTTCCTCTTCCATCATTACGACGCCATGGGTCCGGATCAGCCGGACCAGAAAATACAGAAAGCCCAGACTCATCAGGAAAAACGCCAGCTGAATCAGCAGTGATTGCATTAAATAATGCCGGAATGTCGGCGAGAGGATTAAATTCTTTAAAAAGTAGCGGTTGAAATCGGAATTGATCAAAAGTGCCTTGGGCAGAAAATCGACGACCAGAAGTTCTGCCAGAAACCAGAATCCGCAGCCCAGCGCCAGCCGGCCTTGTTCTTTGACACTCAGCTGTTTCCATAATCGAAGATTCTGCTTTATCGCCTGACTCAGCTTCATTCGACGGAAAATCATCAGAATCGGCACAAACAAGAGAAAGATCGCCAGACCGTACAGCCCCAGCCAGAAAGTGCTGATCAGCAGTCTGCCCGACAGAGTCAGCCGAAGCTCGCCGATCACAAATTCCGGTACCCGCAGCCGTGGAATCAGCGCGTTGATATACACCAGATGCGCCGCCGGGAGAAACAGCGCGAAATACAGCGTACAGAACGGCAGCTGAAGATTGCGGATGCCTTTTAACGAGAATAACGCCTGACGGCAAGCTTCGCGGATCGACAGCGGTTCGCCGCGCTGGCCTTTATCGATCAAATGCAGAATCACACTGAACTCAAATACGATCAAACCGGTTCCCACCAGCATGTAAAACAGCGCCAGAAAAATTCCCGGCAGCGATAAGAACCGCATGACGATATCTGAATTAAATGTCATCCCAGACCGGGCCCGGTTAAGATACAACCGCAGCAGCTGGCTCAGCAAGGGATTCACGAACAAATATAAACAAACCCGGTACAGAATTTCAAATTGAATGAGCTTGCCTAACCATTTCCCCTTCTCTCGCATGACCTTTATCTCCTTTAAACTGTCTTATTATACCACGATTTGTTCCCGCTGTTTCAGAACCCTGGGTATTTCCTGATCTTCTCCGAACACGACACGAATTGATCGTATAATCAATCCTTCATTACTGGCCCAACAAAAAAAGCGAAAAAGCGCCTGTTCGCAAGGAATGGACGCTCTTTTTATTCTTTAACCGCCTTTTTTTGACAACGCTATCCTGAGTACGCATCGCGGCTGTCAATCCAACTCAGACTCACTTTTTCAGAATCGAATTTATATTCTTTTCCTGATGAGATTCTGATTTTAAGGCGTGAAGACCGCTGATCAATTCTGTGACAAGGAGTGAATCACATCCAGGAATTCCCGGCGGGTATCCACGCTCAGCGTATCCTGCAGCGATTCATAGGTCATGCCGTCAAACGACGGACCTGCCACATAATGGCTATAGCCTTGAGAATAACAGATCAGAGCGCTCTGACCCGGAATCGTCGCGGTATTGTACTCGCTGAACAGCTCAAATTCACTGAAAATCAAACGGAACGGGCCGATCTTCAACGCTGTGAACGTTGTCTGATGACGCAGTTTCTCGGGATGGGCCAGGTTCTCACGGCTGCGCTCAATGCCATATTGCAGCGTAATCCGCTCCCGCTCGCTGTAATAATCCGGAATTACCAGATCTGCCGGATCTTTCAGTTCGTGCTTCAGTTCGACGGCGCATTCGGCATAGCCCAATTCCACTGGGTATTTCTCAGCGGGGTGGGCTAGCAATCGTTCAAATTTTTCCGCCATGACCGCGCCGAAGTGTTCCATCTGGGCTGTGGTTTGTTCCTTCCGGGTAAACCGGGTGCTGACATCGCCAGCTGCGGATTGCAGGAAGGAAAAGAACTCGCCCGGATACTTCGCATCCAGCTGGCGCATTGCATAACCGGGATATTCTGAGGTGAAAAACGGCGTGTCCCCGTTCAATGAAGTCGGATGGCAGTTATAAATCAACAGTGACGCGATCCGTTTGTCATTTTCATAGAAACACAGCGCATGCGCAAAGATCTGATCAGTCGTCCAGTGACTGATGCGGCTCTGACCGATTTGGGTAAACGGCTCCCTCACATAGCTGCACGTCAGCTCTGCTTCCCGCAGTGTCAAGGGAATCAAGGCTTCGCACAACTGATCGCGAACCTGATTGCGATAGCTTTCCACGCGCATATCCGGCGCAAAATGGGTGTGCGTCCCGCTGATGATCACCCGTGTCGGGAATCCCCAGGCTTGTTCAAGACGTTCACGAACCTCATTCACTAATGTGATCGGGGCCTGCAGCGAGTCCAGCGCGGCATGCACATAGCGGCAGCCGTTTTGTTCCAAAACGAGAACCCGCGCGTACAACGGATCGCGGACGGTGTCCAAAGGTTCGACCTGCTGCGCAAAGCCTGCCGCCCGGATTGGCTGGCGGGGATTGATGTTGAGTTTAATTGTTTGAATTTTCATTCTTTTCCTCCCGGATTTTCTCCTTTTTTCCCTTAAGTTTCCCTTCCAGCTTCCGCGGTTTTTCACGTTTCAGACCGCCTGGGCGGGAAATCCTAAAGATAACACCATTGTTGAGATTCTCCGCTTCCGCCCGATACCCATAGGTCGTGCAGACGCGGTAGACGATCGACAAGCCAAGGCCGAATTTACCATCGGTTCCTTTTTCATAGGGTTTAAACAGTTTATTCAGCCGTTCCTCACTCATCAACGGACCGTCGTTGGCCACTGTCAGTTCTTTTTCATTCAAGGTTATGACAATCTCATGGGTCGCATAGCGGATGGAGTTATCCAGCAGATTCTCAACGACAACCCGCCATGGATCTTCCTCCCCGTGGAAATAAATCTTTTCCAGCTGCGTTGAAATTTCCAGTTCCGGCCGGATGACCTTTAAAGAAAGAATCGCTTTGTTGATGACCGCGCTCATGTCCAGCGTATCCCCGGCCATGCCGTCGTCAGTCAGATAGCCCAGTTTGTTCAGCATAATCAGGCTGTAAACCTTCTTTTCCAGGCGATCGGCGTGCTCGATGATGACATCAACGCTTTTTTCCAGCGTCTCATACGGATAAATTCCGTCTTTGATGCTTTCCCCGTATGACTTAATTGTCGCAATCGGCGTTTTCAGATCATGCGATATATTCTGAATCATTTCTTCCTTGATTTTCTCCTGTTTGTCCAGCTCTTCCTTCATCGCGACTAACGCCTGGGCTACCTGGCCGATCTCATCGCGGCGTTCGATATGCAGCTCAGCCTCCTCGCCGCGGCTGACTTTTTCAATGTAATTACGGATCTGATTCAGCGGATGAATCAAAGAACTGATCCACAGCATCAGACAGACAAACAACAGCGACACGACGAGCACATTCAAATTAATCACGCTGTTAAGCAGCATGTTTTTAAAATCACTGCGGTAGCTGTCGCTCATCAGCGAAATTAAAATCGTATGGGAGTCCAGCCGGGCCAGCGAATAGAAATACGTCTTACGGTCCTGCACATACGCGCGGTCCGCAACCTCCTGCGCCAAACCATCGGCTTCTTCCAAAAGATGCGAGGTCAGCTGCGGATCCAGCGTCGTCGTGCCGATTTTGGAGAATTGGCGGGTTTCCTTGTCATAAAACAAATGGATGATGCTGGGATCGGTATTTTCAGCAATTTCTTCGATGTCCATGTCCATCGAATAATTGAACGCAATATTGTTCTGAGCGCGGTGCAGCATGCTGTACATCTGTTTTTCAACAAATTCATTCACACTTTCCGACAGATAGACGAAAAAGAAGACGGTGAAGACCGTGACGACCAGAAAGATCAGCGTCAGCAGCTGCTGGGACAGCGACAGCTCCTTGAGCCAAATACGCAGGCGTTTCATTTACCCGAGCCGGTAGCCGAAGCCATAGATCGTATGGATACTCAGATTCGGCATCTTTTTGCGCAGCCGCCGCAGCGTGTCGTCCACGACCCGGTCGGAGCCAAAATAATTCACATCCCACACCTGTTCAAGAATCTGTTCCCGCAAAAAGGCGGTGCCTTTATTTTTTACAAACAGCATCAACAGATCAAATTCCTTGGTCGTCAAATCCAGCTCGCGGCCCTTTTCAAACACCAGCCGCTGCGCTTCGTCGATTTCATACCCGTCGACCACAATCCGGTTGGCGTCTTCTTTATACGTCCGCTTCATGATGTTGTTAATGCGCAGCACCAGCTCTTTCGGCGAAAACGGCTTGGTGATGTAATCGTCGCTGCCTTTTTCCAGGCCGATAATCCGGTCAAACTCTTTATCGCGCGCCGACATGAAAACAACCGGCACTTCCGGAGACTGCATCCGGATTTCTTCAATCAGATCAAAACCGCTTTTATCATCGAGCATAATATCCAGGATCCAACAATGAACATCGTCATCCGAGGTATGGGCGGAAGCCTCCTCATAGGTCAGGTAAGACCGGACTTCATAGCCTTCCTTCTCAAGATATCGCTTAACCAGTTCATTGAGATCTTTTTCATCTTCTACAATCGCTATTACTTTCTTCACTTGCATCTCACCCCGTGTTTCCATTGTATCAAATTTAGCCTGGGAAATCCATGAAACCCCGAACCGGGATCGGGATAAAAAAGGTAAAAAGAAAACGAAGTCGGCCGTTACCGTTTCTTCGCTTTGAAAATAATCATCATCGGACGATGCAATTCTTCCTCCATTTGCGGAACCTCCCGGATCAGCTCCGCCGTTGGCTGCGGTTCCTGGATATCCTCTAATTCAAAACCAGTGCTTAACAAAGCCTGCACGATCGTTGTCAGCGAATGATGGTATTTCACGACCGGCGCGCCCAAAAAAATCGAATCTCGGCGGCCGTCCAGGAAATACCGGGTAACCGGCCATACCGGATTACCGGCAGAAGTCTGATCAAGCCACTGCTGGCTGCCTTCCGCGGTAAAGATCGGATGCTCCATCGAAAAGATAAATTCCCCGCCTGTCCGCAGCGTCTGCGCGACTTTCCTGAACAAAGCCGACAGATCCTCGATGTAATGCAGCGTCAGCGAGCTGATCACAATATCGTAGGTTTCTGCCGGATAGGCATAATCCTCCAGCGCGCATCGCAAATATTCCACACCGGCCGGCTGATTGATTTTCCGCGCCTGATCCAGCATTTTCTCCGACAGATCGATGCCCAGCACCGAAGCTGCACCCCTTTCCATTGCATAGCGGCAATGCCAGCCATATCCGCAGCCCAGATCTAAAACCTGCTTCTGAGTGAAATCCGGCAGCATCGCCTGAAGTACCGGCCATTCTCCTGCGCCTGCCAGTCCTTTTTCAGACCGGCTCATGTGACTGTATTTTTCAAAAAATTCCTGATCATCATACCGATTTTCTTTCATTTTAAATTCCTTCTTTCTTCATGGATTCGCGAATTTCTCCGCTGTTTTATCTTTATTCATTGTAGCGTTTCCACACTTAAAAAGCTATATTTATCTGAACTTGACCGCACGGCTTGGCTCACGGATCGCCGTGGGTTCGAATTCAAAAAGGGAGGTTCTGATTCTGCCTCCCCTTCAACTTTCCTTGATATTTGTTACAATCCTGACTTTTCAATCAGATCGACGACGCGGTAGACATAGTGATGACACAGCTCGTCGCTCTCCGCTTCGACCATCACGCGCACTAATGGTTCTGTCCCGGAAGGACGAACGAGAATCCGGCCGTTGCCGTGCAGTTCTTCATTGATCGCCGCCACTTCCTTGACGATCGGATCCGCCTGCATCGCCGCTTCTTTGTCCTTCACTGGAACGTTGATCAAAAGCTGCGGATAAATTTTCAGGCCTTCCTCCAAGAACAGGATTCCCTTCCCGGTTTTATGCATGACTTCCAACAGCTTCAGCGCGGTCAATAAACCGTCGCCGGTCGTCGCGTGTTCTTTAAAAATGATGTGCCCCGACTGTTCGCCGCCCAGCATGTAATCATTTTTCACCATACATTCATAAACGTATTTATCACCGACCTGCGTCGATTCCGTCGCGATGTCCAACTGCTCCATCGCCTTGAAGAATCCAAGGTTCGCCATGACCGTGCTGACGACCGTATTGCCGTGAAGCAGTCCGTTTTCTTTCAGATATTTGCCGCAGATATACAGAACGTAATCCCCGTTGATCAGGTTGCCTTGCGGATCCACAGCGATCAACCGGTCCGCATCGCCGTCAAACGCCAGCCCCAGATCGAAGATCCCGCTTTTCATCAGCTCCTGCAGCGATTCTGGATGCGTAGAACCGCATTTTGTATTGATATTGACGCCATTAGGTTCGCTGTGAATGACCGTGCAGTGCGCGCCCATCCGGCGCAGCAGCTTTTCCGCGGTTGTCGTCGCAGAACCATTGGCCAGATCCAATGCCAGATGAAACTGTTCAAGCCGGAAATCAAACAACGATTCCAGCCAGTCCAGATAATGTTCCAGACCTTCGTCATACCGGATGACCTGACCGATCTTCTCGCCGCTGACCAGCGGAATTTCCGTCAGCCCGTCGATATAGTCTTCCACCAGCGCTTCAATCTCGGCGGACAGCTTAATCCCCGCCTGGGAGAAAACTTTGATCCCGTTGTCATAGTAAGGATTGTGGCTGGCGGAGATCATCACGCCGCAGCTGAACTGTTCGCGCTTGACCAGATACGCCACGCTCGGCGTCGGGCAATAGCCTAATAAATAGACATCGGCGCCGCTGGCCGAAGCCCCCGCGGCAATCGCGTTTTCAAACATACCGGAAGACAGCCGCGTATCCTTGCCGACCAGAATCCGGCCTTTACCCTGTCTGGAAAAGTAATACCCCAGATACCGTCCGACCTGGAAAGCCCGCTGTACGTCCAACGTTTCATTCGCCTTGCCGCGAATGCCGTCAGTTCCAAAATAACGTCCCATTAATTCGTCCCTCCATCGCTGTCATTATCGTCCGTTGCCGCGGAATTGCTTGGATCCGTGACGTTGACGGTTAAGGATGCCTGCTGGAGCGTGTACTTCACATAAGTCCCCGCATCCTGATTTACCTGCAAGGTCACTTCCTGTTCGCCCGGCTGCAGATCCTTCATATCAAAGTATACATAAATGTCGCCGGCGGTGATTTTATCCACATTCGCCTGTGTTCCATATACAGTAACGCTGACCGCAATCTGGTCATCCTTGGTCTGTACGTTATAGCGGTTCGTGTTGTTGATCGCATTAATTGCGACGTTGTCGATCGTCTTCGATACGGCGTCGCCCAGCTTGATATCCATGTTCACGCGGGCCGGATTGATCTGCCGGACACCGGTTGGCAAGGTAATCGTCTGATACATCTTCGTATCGGAGGTCAGCTTCGTCGCGTCCAACTGCACGGAAACCTTATCCAGCTTGTCCAGCACGGACTGCTGCGCGTAGATCTTGACGGACGAGTGATCAAAGATAATTTCCTCAATCGCCTTGCCCTCCGGCATTTCGCCCTGCAATTCCACAGCGACCGGCACATCCTTGCTTGGCGAGGTCACTTTAACATTGACCTTGACCGTGCTTGGAATGATATCGGCTTTGACCGGGGTTCCGGTTTGATCGTAAGCGACCAGCACCGCGTCCTGTTCAAAGTCGGCAGTCTTGCCGGAAACGTCGATCAGCGCCTTGACAAACGCGATGCTGTCAAGCGTATCGGAAGCGGCCCGGACATTGACCTTCGTCGCTTCAAACTGCGGTTCGCCTAAAATGTAAATGTTGTCGAGCTTATCGGTATTAATAAAGTCGTAGCTCAAATCAAACTGCGTTGTGACTTTCTTTTTGATCGTCACCATCGCGGTTGACGGTTCCAGCTTGACGTTGACCCGTTCGGAGAAATCCTTCGGCTGCAGTTTTACCTGATAAGTGCCTTCAGTCAGACCGGAAAGATCCGCCACGACGCTGTAGCTTTTCTGCGTCCGGACCAGCTGGACGTCGGACATTTCGCCCATGACGTAAGCCGCGACCTCGCCCGGCAGGCCGGAAATCTCAAACATATCGGAATTGTAATTGATCGTTACCGGGACGGAGGACAATTCATATACGCTCTGGATGTTGTTGGAGAAACTGGTGTTGGTGAAATTAACCGTCAGATATAACAACACGGCCAGCGCCAGTGAAACGATTTTCCCATACCGCGGATTAAACAAAATCCGGTCGATCCAGGAACTTAACCAACGCACACCTTTAAACAGTCCGTCTTCAATCGTCGCATAGGTCTTGACGACTTTTTTGCTTTGGCGGGCGATTTTGTTCGCCAGCTCCAGCTTGGATTCGGAATCCTTCATCGGATTCTGTCTCGGATCGTTATTCTTCATGTTTGTCACTTCCTTCCTGATCGGCGGAGTTCACCGCTTCTTCCAGGGAGTGGTCGTTCACTTCCTCGGAAGCGCTGAATTCCAGCTTGACATCATCAATCGGGGAATGATCTTGATTTTCAGCAGTGATGTCCGCGGCTGCGCCGGCTTTTGCCGGGGTCTCCGCATTTTCTTTTCCGGCCTTTTCTGAGGTTTCCGTTATCGGAGCTTCTTTGTCTTCAGCCGGTTTCTCCTCAGTTTTCTTCCGGGAACGCTTTGCTTTGGTCTCCGCAGCTTCTTCCGAATCCTTCGGTTTTCTGGTCCGCGCCGGCTTTTTCTTAGCCTTAGCTTCGGCTTCGCTCTGCGCGGTCTTAATTTCGAGCACTTCGGTCACCGCCGCCTGTACCGGTTCTTCCGGTGCCGCTTCGGCTTCAGCCTGCGCCTTCTTTTCCGCTTCCTGAGCCGCGATCTGCTGCTCAAGAATTTCCGGTTCCTCAAACATGGAGGAAGACGGCGCTTTTTTCTTCTTCTTTTTCGGCAGCTTGATGTTTTCTTCTTCTTTTTCAAGTTCGCTCAGTCGGTCAGCCGGGACTTCCGTCTCTTTTTTCTTATTGAAGATCCCGGAGAACAGATTGCCCTTATGCTCCGCGTTCTTTTTGTCGGCTTCCGCACTTTCTCCGCCGTCCTGTTTCTTAACGGCGATCTTGTTCAGCAGACCTTTTTCACTCTTCTTCGTTTCGATTTCTTTTTCAACGACCAGCTGCGGTTCGTCGATCACAAAATACGATTTCCGGTTCTGTGTTTTTGTATTCTTTTCGCGGACCACGGTTTCTTCGTTGCAGACGACGCGCAGCAGATAATCGCGCAGCTCCTTTTTGGAGACCGTCGTGATCTGTCCGCCCTCGGCAATTGAAATATTGCCAGTTTCTTCAGAAACGACAATCGTCACGGAATCGGTGATTTCACTGATCCCGATCGCCGCGCGGTGACGCGCGCCGTACCGTGACGGCAGTTCCTGATTAGTCGGCGGGAAGTACGCGCTCGCGCACGCCAGACGGTCGCCCTGGATGATGACCGCGCCGTCATGCAGCGGCGTGGACGTCACAAAGATCGACGTCAGCAGCTCGGCAGTGACCATCGAATTCATCGGCGTTCCCGTTTTAACATAATCATTTAAGGAGTGAGATTGTTCCAGCGAGATCAAAGCCCCGGTCTGATCCTTGGACAGAATCATCACCGCTTTGACCAGCTCGTCGACCAGATGCTCCTTCTCGTTTCCTGAAAGGGTGGAAATACGTGAAAAAACATTGGATTTTCCCAGCTTTTCCAGCAGCGACCGGATTTCCGGCTGGAAAATAATAATGACGGCGATGAATCCCCAGGACACAAACATGTCGGCAATCCAGCCGACGGTGTTCAGGCCAAAGATGTTTGCGACCGCTTTGATCACAAGAATCAAGACGATTCCTTTAAATATCTGAATTGTCCGGGAGTTATTCCGGACGATTTTTATTGTGTAATAGAGTAGCAGCCACATGATCAGGATGTCGAAAAACATCCGCGTGTAGTTCAGGATCGACTGAATGGTAGTGTAATAATTAACCATTGGTGAATCCTCCTTTCATTGAATTATTATAGCACAGTTCTAAAAGCCTTGAAAACTGAAATTGCCTGAAACCCGCCGGGCTTGTTTCATCTGTTTTTCAGGCTTGCCGCAAATCGAAGCCGGGATTTCCGCGGACGCAAGTCTGGACTGGATTCAAAATATTCAATCGGAAATTAAAATTGGGGAACAAGCAAAAAAAACACAGCTCCTGATCGGAACCGTGCCTTCATGGTTTTCCTTGCAGCAACAGCGTCTGCGGAACGGTGCCTTCAAAGCGAAACGCTTCATCCTTCAGTTCCAGAACGCTGATCTGCAGGCCGTCCATTTTATCCAGAATGGTTTTTAAGTTTTTATTCACTGCAGTATTGGTGGATTTTACTAAAGACGTCGGCAGATCCACGCCGGCCAGCGTGATCCGCTGCAGCTCGATCGTAATTTCATCGTCCTGCCCCGTCAATCTCGCTTCCACGGCAACGCGGCAGCCCTTTGCCAGTGTCAAGAGCGCGCCGTATTCCTTCAGCTTGGGAAACAGCTTGACGAGTGCCTCGGGATCATTCACCGTCATTTCAATTGCAGCTTCATCGCCGTTTTTCAGCGTGATCTGCGGATCAGAAAGCATATCGCCAGCCGCGGTTTTCAACAACTCCCCCAGCTGTTGTTCCGACAGGTTCAGCTGCAGCAGCTGCGTCCCTTTGGCCGTAAACTGACCTTTGGCAATCTGCGTCAGCTGGCTGATCAGCTGCTCGGTGTCGGGCAGCGCTTGGGATAGTTCCGGCGGCAGCGGCGCGGCAGGCGCGGCGCTGGATTGAGGCTGGAGGGAAGAAACCGGCCGGCGGCTCCAATAGGATCCTAGCGCCAGCGAACCAGTAACGACGATCATGACCCAGCAAAATGCTAAAAGGATGTCGAATATCCGTGATTGGGGTTTCATAAAAGCGGCTCCTTTCTATCCAGAAGTATGCTCGCAGAACCCCTTTTTATCCTGAAACCGCAGTTCAAAAGATGGAAAAACAAAACAGGTTGCGGTACAATAGACAAGAAATGAGGTTAGCTTGATGGAAAAACAATGGACAACTCTACAGACGCAGGGCAAAGAAATCACTTTGATCGGCACGGCGCACGTTTCCAAAGTCAGCGCCCAGCAGGTCAAGGAAGCGCTTGAGGAAATTCAACCCGACAGCATCTGTGTGGAATTGGACGAGGATCGCTATCAGTCGCTGATGCATCCTGGTCAATGGGAACAAACCGATATCGTGCAGGTCATTAAGCAGAAAAAAACAGGTTTTCTGCTCGCTAATATTATTCTAAGCTCGTACCAGAAGAAAATTGCCAAAAAAATGGACATCAGCGCCGGCGCGGAAATGATGCAGGGCATCCAGAGCGCCAAAGAACTGAATGCTGAGCTGGTGCTGGCAGACCGGCGAATCCAGACGACGTTCTCCCGCATCTGGCGCAAACACAGCTTCTGGCAGAAATGCAAGCTGCTCACCAGCATTGTCTTTTCGCTGTTTGACGACGAAGACATCACGGAAGCGGATTTGGAACAGCTCAAGCAAAGCGATATGCTGGAAAGCGCGTTAAAAGAAGTCGGCGACAGCTTCCCGGTCGTCGCCGACGTTCTGATTCACGAACGCGATCAATATCTCGCCACAAAAATTGCCCAGGCCAAAGGACCGAAGGTTGTCGCCGTGCTGGGGGCGGCGCACGTTCCGGGCGTCAGCGCTTTGATTGAAAGCGGCAAGCTGGCCGATCTGAACGAATTGGATTCCTTGCCCCCCAAATCGATCTGGGGCAAAGTGATCGGCTGGGGCATTCCGATCGCGATCATCGCGCTGGTCTGCGCCACCTTTCTGAACTCGCACAGCGCCGGCTGGGAACAAATTCAAAGCTGGATCTTATGGAACGGCACGTTATCCGCCATCGGCACGCTGCTGGCCGGCGGTCATCCGCTGTCGATCCTCACGGCGTTTGTGGCGGCGCCGATCACCTCGCTCAATCCGCTGCTGGCCGCCGGCTGGTTCGCCGGTCTGGTCGAAGCCTCGGTACGCAAGCCGAAGGTCAAAGATTTTGAAAATCTGACCGAAGACGTCAATTCCGTTAAAGGCATGTGGAAAAACCGCGTGACCCGGATCCTGCTGGTCGTCATTCTCGCCAACGTCTTCAGCTCGCTGGGCACCTTCATCGGCGGCACCGACATCATCAAAACTTTCCTGGAAACCGTGTTCTGAGAAGAACCGGTTTTTTTGTTTGAAGTTCAGTCCGCCTGTCCATACTAAGGAACGAATAGAACAAGACGAGGTGAGCGGAGATGCAGAAATCATATTGGCAGAAACAACGTCCGCTGTGGGAGTGTCCGCAGCTCAATGAGGATCAGGAAACCGACATCGCGATCGTCGGGGGCGGATTAACCGGATTGTTATGCGCCTGGATGCTGAAAGACAGCGGCCGGCGCGTCACCGTGATTGAAAAACGGCGGTTTCTGGAAAATAACTCCGCCCGCAACACAGGCAAAGTCAGCGCGCTGCACGGCGCGTTTTATCACACGCTGCCCGCGGACATCGCGCAGTCCGTATACCAGCTCAACCGCACGGCCGTCGATCACTACGAACAGCTGATCCGCACGGCGGACATCGCATGCCGCTGGCAGCGGACAAGTGCGGTCTTAGCGGCGCAGAGCGAAGAAGGCGCGGCGATCCTGAACCAGGAAAAAGCTGCTCTGTCAGCTCTCGGAGCCCAGCTGAGCGATCCGCCAAGCTTTCCCCTGCCGCTGACCTGGGCCGATCAGCTGGCCATGGCGGATCAGGCGCTACTCGATCCCTGGTTGTTCCAGGCTGGTTTATTGGAAGCGTTAAAGGACAAAGTGACGCTCTACGAAGAATCGCCGGTCGTTGAGATTCAGGATCATTGCCTGATCAGCGACGGCAGCTACCGTCTGCGGTTCAAGGATTTAATTCTCACCACGCAGTTCCCGGCCTTTGACCGGCTGCAGCTGTACGCCGCACGGTTTCACTACCAGCGTGAAGCGGCGGCGGCCTTTCGCTGCGATCCGGCCCTCGACGGCCTGATGCTCAACACCGTCGATCCCGGTCAGGCGCTTTCACTGCGGTTTGCGCGCAAAGAGGATCAGCCGGCTTTAATCTTGGCGGGTCCGGCCATCGGCATCCATCATTATCCCAAGGATCCTTACGCACCGCTGTTACAAACCGCAAAAACGCTGGGCGTGCATCAGCCGCTGGCCTGCTGGAGTGCGCAGGATCTGATACCCCGCCGCCATCTGCCGTTTATCGGTCAGATTCAGGATCATTACTGGATCGCATCCGGATATTCCAAATGGGGTTATACCTGGGCAATGATCGCCGCGGAAATGATCAGCGCGCAGGTGCAGGATCCGGCCTTCGTCATTCCGGAGTATCTGCGGGCCCGGCGCAAGGGTGATTTATTCAGTTTGTATACGTTGGGCAACGCCGCGACCTTGACTGAAGCCTTCTTTAAGGATCGCTTTACCGTCACCCCGGAAAACCAGCCGCGCCGCACCGGAACCGTCGTGCGTCTGCATGGACGCCGTTACGGCGTCGTCATTCCTGAGGAGGGCCTGGAATTTCTGGTCGATCTGACCTGTCCGCACATGGGCTGTCCGCTGCACTACAACCCCGCCGATCAAACCTGGGACTGTCCGTGCCACGGTTCGCGCTTCACGCTGGACGGACGCAGTCTTTATTCCCCGTCCAACGTTTCCCTGCAGCATTATCCGGGCGTCAACAGCCTGCATCCCAATTTGAAATAAAGGCATAAAATTGCCTTTCCTTACCTTGTTTTCTGATTTTAAAGACTAAAAAAGGACAGACGCTGATGGCTTTTCAGCACTGTCCTTCCTTTATTTTATAGTGACTGCGGATTATTTCCACAAATCGAACGGATACAGTCCCTGATCCTTATAGTCTTTCAGGCACTGGACGACATACGGTTTATCCTCTTTATAGGTAACGCCGAACCAGCGGTCGTTGGAGGTCAGCACCTTAACTGTGCAGGCCTTTTGCTCCAGCAGCGTTCCGATTGCTGTCGGAATGACATGTTCGCACTTCATCGGATTTTCAACGACACCCTTACGGATGAATTCCTCAAAAATCGGCTCGCACTGTTCAAAGATTTTCGGTGTAAAGCCCCAGAAATTCATCGAAACGACAGAGCCCTTCGCAATTGGTTCCCAGGTCTTGCCATCATCATTGGTCAGCTTCGCACGATCGCCGTCCTTCGCGATCTTCGGGCATTCCACAATCTTCTGCAAGAAGCCGTTTTCATCCCGCTCACAGATCGCACGGGAAACGGTGCCGTGATCCGTCAGCGTATTTTCCAGCACATAACCGACCATGCCGTATTCGCCGTCTTTAACTTCGTTGGATAAGAAGTTGTAAATAACGCGGAAGGCGTCCTTGCCATAATAATCGTCGGCGTTGATGATCGCAAACGGAGCATCCAGGTTGCGGCAGGCCAGCAGCGCATGGGTTGTTCCCCATGGTTTTTCACGGCCTTCCGGCACCGTGATTCCCTCCGGCACATCATTGAGATCCTGATAAGCGAACTCGACTTCCATGTGCTTGGATACTTTATCGGTCAGATTCTTACGGAAGGCTTCCTCATGTTCCTTGCGGATGATCAGCACGACCTTGTCGAATCCGGCTTCATGCGCATCGTAAATCGAGAAGTCGATGATCGGTTCGCCATTGCTTCCGAGGGCGTCAATCTGCTTCAGTCCGCCGTAGCGGCTGCCCATACCGGCTGCCAGAATGACTAAAACTGGTTTTTTCATCTTATTTCTAATCTCCTTTTTTCATCTTTCGTTGGTTTCATTATATCATGGTTTTTCCGGTTTGAGCCAGCGAGTTGTCCGCGGCTTGAAATCCCTTTCTTTCCTGCGGTCTGCGCTTGCTTTGGCGGATTCACGCTCCGCTTTAATTTTACTATCGGCTGCCGGCTTGAATCGGTCCCTTGAGAAAACCGATCGGATGAATCGTCTGATCTTGCTTGGGGTTAAAACTGGTCAGCGGCTTGTCGAGCAGCAGGCTGCAGCGCTGGATCTTTTCAAAGCCAAACCGGCGGCGGATCCCGTCGACCGTCTTTTCCAGCTGCAATAACGACTGACGGTGCTGCTCGTCGACGAACAAATCCAGCTGTTCCCCGGTCTGATCCAGACATAAATCAAATACGCTGATCCCGATGCTGCGCAGCGGCAGCGCGTTCTGCCAGGCCTGGCGCAAAAGAATTTCCGCGTCTTCCAGAATTTCTTCCGCCAGCTGGGTCGGACGGGCACGCTTACGCTGCAGGCTCCAGCGGAATAAATGAATATCCCGCAGGCTCAAAGCGATACCCTTGCCTTTCAAGCCCTGATCACGCAGCCGGGAAGCGACGGACTCCGCCAGCACCCGCAGCACCAGCCGCGCTTCTCCATGCGTATGCAGATCATGAACCGCCGTAACGCTGTTGCCCACGGATTTGACCGGAATCGCCTCGCTGGCCAGCGCGACTTCGCTGATATCCTCACCTAACGCGAACCAGTGCAGCATCTCCCCAACCTTGCCGAAATAGCGGCGCATAAACTGCCGGTCGCGGCTGGCCAGATCGCCGATCGTCGTAATCCCCCAGGCTTCCAGCTTCTTCTGTGTCGCCGCGCCGACATAAAACAGCTCACGCACCGACAGCGGATAGATTTTCTCCTGGAAATTAGCCCGGGTAATTGTCACAAACCCGCTGGGCTTAACGAAATCCGAAGCCATTTTAGCGAAGATCTTGTTGAACGACAGACCAATTGAAATCGTTAATCCCAGTTCCGCGTAGACCCGCTGCTGGATTGTTCGGGCAATTTGCGAAGCGGGGCCGAACAACCGCTGCGACTGCGTCAGATCCAGCCAGGCTTCATCCAGTCCGTATTCCTCAACCCGGTCGGTATATTCCCGATAAATCGCCTTGACCTGATCTGTTATCCGCTGATAACGGCGGTAATCCGGGGGCAGGATCAGCAGCTGGGGACACTTGATCCGGGCTTCATCTAAGGTTTCCCCGGTCTGAATCTTGTATTTCTTGGCATGCAGATTCTTGGCAAGGATGATCCCGTGCCGTTCCTCCTGACTGCCGCCGACCGCCATCGGCCGTTGCTTCAGCTCGGGATTCAGCATCTCCTCGATCTGCGCGTAACAATGGTTAATATCACTGTGAACAATTGCCCGTTCCATTCTCATCACCTCTGCCTTGAATTTTACAAGAATAAAATTCAAGTTATGTTCTTGACATTGTTCAAGGCGAGTGATATATCCGTCTTTCCAGTTTCTGGTGATTCATGAAACAAAAGAAAATCCCGGTGAAATGGAAGTCATTTCCGGGACTTAACACAATGATCTACTCTGACTGAAGATCAGACACTTTCAGGCGTAACTATAAAAATAGGCAAACCGCGGATCTGTTTTCAAAGACTCAGCAAACTTCCAAGAATCATTAAGAAAATCACTGATAAACCAATATTTGTCCATAGTGCTGAATTCCGATTTCGTTGACCCGACGTCAGTCGAAACAGAACTTCATCGAAAATGATGACATATCCCAAGCCCAGAACAAACAGAATGAAAAGCAGGCCTAATATTGAAAATGGCAGTGAAACTCCCAAGGCAAGGACATTCGCTGCAGAATAAGAAAGAACATTAGCTTGATAATAGCTTAATTTTACAATAACCGTAGAGAGAAACAAAAAACTATAGACCCCCCCGCTGACGAAATATACGATTTTCCGTTTTTGAACATCGACTTTATGCTTTCTTTGTTCATAAATTCGGATTAAATGATTCATCTGCAGCGCATTATCTCTTCCAACAGCAGCCGCGATCCAGAAGCTGATCGCTAAAAACAGAAATCCAGCTTTAAGCAATATTTCTTCTTTAGCTTTAAAGATCTGAATTACAGGAGTTTCGTATACATATTCAGTTTTCCCTAACGATTGAAGCTGCTCCATTTGCTGCTCTGCTCTTTGGAATCCCTCCATACTTTCCAGATTCAACGTTAAAGTAAACACTTCTCTTTCCAATGTTCTCTGATCCATTTTTTTGTCTGCGTACTGCTCATATAATTTCGATATTTGACTTTGAATACCGGCATAATACTGATTTTGATTGGCAACCCACTTCGTTTGTCTTTCGTCCAATGTTCCCTGCAGTTGAAATGAAAACTGTTGATAATAATACTCATCTTTTCCGATATACGGTGAATATTGCCAGCAATAAAATGATTGTAAAATGATCAGTGCGATAAAGATAAAAAGATTTTCTCCATTCATCCAGAATTTACGGAATTCATAATTCAATAAGGTACGCGGGGGAAAATCATGTTTCAGATTTAATCTCCAATTTCTTTTTATCTCTGGTTTTGGATGCTTCGTTGCATAGCGAAAGAAAATACCGCTGCTGGCCACACCTAATAAACATGTTAAAATTATCAAATAACAGATTTCTATCGGATAGTTTCCAATCGGCACACTCATAAAAGCAGATAAATATTGATTGAACTGCAGTAAAGCAGCAAGATTCACATATTTCAATAAAATTAAAAATGATTCATTCACAATCTTGGTATAAAGTCCGATCTCTGCACCAAACAGCAGAATTACGCAAAGATAAAATGTAGGTCCTTGATTTGACCGAACGGCAATAGCACTGATAAAAAGCAGAAAAAATAAAGTAATAAAAGCTTTCATGCTTAAATAGACAGCTAAAAAAGAACCTGCACTCATAGCGTAGGGAACATAGAGAAAACCCATGACAGTCTGGATCGGCAAACTTAAATCGCACTTCCACCCTAATAACGAAAGGCTGATTCCCCATTTCAGCAGTTCTAAAAATATAAACATGCCGCTTCCCATAAGGAAAAGGCTTATAAATTTATGTACTGCAGCTTTCGTTTTATATCGTGGGATTGGCATTAACAAAGGTTCAAGATGGTCTTCTTTTTCTTTTATCAATAACGAATAAGCACTGAAAATTATAAAAATAAGCACCATCGCCAAACTCACAGGTTCCTGTAAAATGAAGCTCAACGAAAATGCTGGCTGTAATTGAAATTGACGATGGCTTAATTTTCCATAATATTCCGCTTTGCGTTCACTGTTTAAAAAAGCATAAGATCCCGGGTCACTGAATAAAGTGGATTGGCGAAGGCGGTCATCCTCGCTTAAAACCTGCTCAACAAACTGTGGATAAGCCTTTGCTTCTTCGATTTGATTTTCATAAAATTGCCGGCTCACTTCGTCAGATGAACAGGCTAAGCTAACCCATGAAACACCATTTTCTTTTTGAAACAATAGAAATGTCGTCGCTGCACAATGGAAAAGAATAATGAAAATAACGACTTTACGAAATGGCGAATGTCTCAGACATTTCTTAATTTCATATCTTACTAAATCCATAACTGTTCATCCTCAAAATCGTTAAGATACAAATCCTCCAGGGATGGCGATATTGATTTATAGTCTTTCCAAATTTCTTTTGTTATCACTCTGACAGTATAGCCTTCATTTTTTTTCTGAATCTGAGTTACGCAACATTCCCGCTTAAGTTTTTCACAGGTTTCTTCATCACAGGTAATTTCATAAACATGATTAGGAAACAACTCCGTCAATTCGTTCATTGTTCCTCGTTGGATGATTTTCCCTTGCTTCAGAAAAATAAATTCGTTTGCGATCAATTCCACGTCGCTGATGACATGCGTAGCGTAAATAATAATTTTTGCCTTGGATAATTGGGCGAGGATTTTCCTTACTTGTACACGCTGCATCGGATCCAATCCTGCCGTAGGTTCATCAAGAATGATCACTTCAGGATCTTTTAAGAGAGTTGCCGCCAATAACAGGCGCTGTTTCATTCCGCCTGAATATTCTTTAATTCGTTGATTTCGCTCCGGCCATAGAAAGACTTGTTTCAGCCCACGTTCAATTTCATTTGTAATTTGATCCCGCGGTATTTCCTTCAACGCCGCAAAATACCCCATAAAATCATAACCTGTAAAATCTTCGTACAAAGGCTGATTTTGCGGCATATAACCTAAACCATGGTTGAATTGAGCTCGACATTCTTTAAGTGGTTTCCCATTCCAAAGAATTTCTCCCGACGTTTTTTCTATATTTCCAACTAAGATATTCATTAAGGTCGATTTCCCTGCCCCATTGGGACCAAGAAGTCCATAAACCCCTTCTTTCAGCGTTAGATTGATATGATCCAGCGCTGATTTTTCATGATAGCGCTTTGTCAGTTCTTTGATTTCCAGAATCATAAATTTTACCAATCCAATCCTGTGACTGGTTTTGCCTTCTCAAATTCTTGTTTGAAATACGCTTCTTTCTCAAGATAATACCAAAAAGAATCTACTGCTTCGCCATACTTCCGTTTCGTGCCTATAAAGTATTGATCATTGCTTTCTGTAACAAAAAATTGCTGACCTTCTTTATTGAAATCCGGATAATTTTCTCCGCTTTCGATATCAATATATCCATAAGTCACTTTCTCCGGTCTTTGTGTCATATCAACCGTTAAATTAGAATAAAAGGCTTTCCCGTGATCATAGAAGCGGAAATCGATCGGATCCGGATTATTTAAAACAATGCGATGTGTTTGTTGCTGATAATTCAATTCAACAAGTGAATAATCCTGATCTAAATAATATAAACATTTTCTTTCATGATCAATATTTTTCATCAACGTGATTCGAATTTTCTCGGCTTCATCCAAAATGAGCGTTTCCTTCGTCTCCAGATTATAACAATTTAAAAATTCCTTCGGATTTTCGCTTTGTTCCTGATCCTCCGATGTTTTATAAAATATGAATTGATGATCTGCGGCTACGAGCTTCCGGCATTCCGCTGTCTGTTGCAGGGTCGGTTCGTATAATAAATGTAACGACTCATCCTTCAAATCAAAATAAGCTAACTGACTTTCTTCCACTAAACTTCCGTTTTTCTGGAACTGACTGCCGATGATTTCCATATAAATTTTATGATCATGATAAATAAACGAATAACTGTCTGGCATTATTTCATTATATTTTTTATTTTTATATCGGTACAATTCCTTTACATTTTTCCCATCGGGATCCATTCGCATAAAAGCTAAGTAATTTTCATTATGATATGTATAATAAATGAAATTATCATAATAAGCGATACCACTGATGTAGGCAGGATACATGTGCGGATCATTTTTCATATTCTTTTCCGGAATACGAATAACCTTGCCTGTCGCAAAATCAAAGTAAGCCATTCCTGTTTCTTCATTACCAAATTGGAATATTCCTATATTATTAATATTTCGATAAGTGACTAATTAATAGTCTTCTTCTGACATTGTTGGAACAGCCTTTTGACTTGAAGCACAACCTGTTAACAGCGTAAAAATCAAGACTGCCAGGATTCCCTTTTTCATGACTCAATCTCCCTTCAAATATCGCTGCAATTGTGCATTGAGATCATCGCGGATTTCTTCGATACGCGTATCTTTCATCACTTCTTTGTACTTTTCCATATCGATAAAACGCGGATCATTATAGAAAGTGTAATATTCGTTATGCTTAACAACAAGATCCTGCATTTCATCAAAATATTCACTGAAATCAAAAGTAAATCCATACGCACAGGATTTATTTATGGACTCATAAAATTTCTGATGATTCTCTTTGGTTAAATCTTTTGGCAAATTTGTATTTTCTACTATATATGGATTACCTATACCGAAAAAGATCTTTTCATTTTGTTTTGCCCCATTAGGGAAAAAAACACGACTAAGTTCAGGATCTTTATATAGTAGGCTGAAAAAATTCATAACATCATCTTTCCTATCACACCAAGAAGGAATCGCTAATCCCCAATAGGGAATAACGTTTATAAATTCATAGTTATCCGCAATTAATTCTCGCTCTTTTTGTTGATTTTCTGAAACATAATCATACCAAATTACTGCATCCATGTCATTGAAGGTTGGATCAAGCACATAATAATTATTTTGATATAATTTTATATATGTACTTAAAGTTTGCATCCATTCTTCACATTCATAAATAATTTTAATTGTTTGCGTCTTTTCATCAATAACAAAGGGGCTCACTTCCAATGAATTTCCACATACAGGCGTTAAATATGGAAAACTATTCATAATTCTATAAGAATTGTAAAACAAAAGTTGATTATCTTCTTCATTACCAATATTTTTCAAAAATTCCTCATAATGCAAAAGATTACAACTAACTGGTAGATCAAATTTATATTGATCTATAAACTCTTGCTTTATAGCCATATAGGCTACATGATCAAAACAACTTCGCTTGGTTTCCACTAAATCAAAAAGGCTACCTGGAATAAAATAAGACTTTCCATTAATTTTTTGAGAATCAAAAACAATTTCAGGATACGCATTATAGATAATTTTCCCAGAATCTTCGTTTAAGAAGTAAGTATCTAATTCCGTTAATAGTCCTTCATCAGCCAAATATGTTCTTGAAAAATCCATAGAACCTAGTTGGTTTACACTGATAATATCAATTTTTTCTTTATTTTCTTGAGCTGATTTCATATAATCCAAAATTCTACTCGACATAGATGTATATACTAAATTTTCTAATTCTGTATCGTATGGAATAACATCAATCAAATTTATAAAATTGATTTGATAACCTGATTTACTTTTCAGTAAATAATTATTTATTTCTTCCCTTCGCTCCTTTATTGAAAAATCACCAATCATATAATACCAATTTAACGTAATTACAGATGTATCAGTCAAATTAGAATTTTCTCTCATTGTACAACTAGTATTAATCAATAAAATAATTATCAATCCTAATAATCTTCTTCTCATATCCTTTTCCCTTACTTTAATTTTCGCTAATACCATTATAATTGCTATAAGAAAGTCACACTGTTACTTTAGAATAAGTAACAGTGTGACTTTTACTTTAAATGAACGTACTTAAAGATTTTTGTTCATTATAGCCACGAATTACATGATTCCCTTTAACCTCGGTTGGGGTACCACGACCATTTGCTATCGCCTTTGTAGTATTATAATTCCAACCTGTCGCATTACTGTGATAACCATCTTGAAACAATCCTGAAACACTACTATTACTTTCTAATACATTTACGGATGTTATAGCGGTTGCATGACCTTCCCCTCTACTTAAAGAACAAGTAGCAGTATAGTCATTGATACTCATTTGACCATACGTATACGATCTAACGGCTGCACTAATAGTGGTCATTGTGCATAATGCACAAATAGCTGTTGTTAAAGCCAATCTTTTTTTCATATTTTCCTACTTCTAGGCTTAATGCCTTATATCTAAAATATTGTCCGGATCAATATTTATAGAATCTACTTTATTCTATTTCGATTAAGATCCGAAATCGCATTCAGGATATCCACACCGGGCTTCAACTTTCCATGCTGTGTGATTACTGAAACCTATTAAGGATAGAGATGCCGCAAGAAGAAGCAAGATTAATAGTTCTTTTACCATTGGATTATCCTCTTTTCTTTTTACAATTACATTATATCAGTTATATTCTGAAAATTATTATTTTGAAAGATTGGAACAAAAAATCATGCTTTAAGTACAAATTTCATAATTGTCATTCAAATTCGCGCACAAAGTCGTAAAATGGTTTATAATATTTATTATGGTCTTTTTCTAATATAAAACCCCATTGTTTCTTAAACACACTAATGATCATTGGTCTTTTCTCTTTTTTTAGTTCTGGTAGGAGTGTTTTATTGATATAATTGCCCAGATCTTTCATTGTACTTTTTGAGCTATATTTATAAATGAAATACTGCAAAAACAAATCAGCTTGTCTCGTATCTATACTTTTGAGAATTTTAGAATCCGGTTCTATTTTTAAGTAGTCACAGCATGTAAAATAAAACAGGCCGCACGAGTATATTTTTAGCGGGTTAAGAACTAAAAGGCTCTGAAACATTTCCAAAGCTTTCGTATAATTTCGTAAATCTTCATAATATGTCATTGCCAGAGTATAGTAGCCATTATTAAGGATCTCTGGGTTTAACTTATTTTTATTCTCCATGATGAATTTTTCTAATTCACAAATTGCTGAATGAATATCAAAAGTATTAATGATACAGGCTGTGCCAACTAAAAATGCTAAACATTTCAATTGTTGATTCGGCAAATTCTTCATTTCACATTCTTCACGAACTTCATTAATTAATTCAATGAGTTTAATATAATTTCTTTTATATTTCAGGACATACAGTAAATCAAATTTTACTAATAAATAACGATTACAAAACTCCAGGTCTTTTTCATAACTGATAATTTCGTTTAAGTTACGCAAATAATTCATTGAATGACAAAAACAAAGATGAAGCAATAAAACATTCAAAGGATTTGGAACAACATTTCTCATCATTCGATACCATTGATATTTACTGTCTGAGAGCTTTTCTTTATTGAGATTGGCATTAATCAAATCCAAGTAACATTGTTTTAATTGATCATAATAGAAAGAGGACGTTTTAAATAAAGCATGAACACGATCTAAAATCATTTCCGCTTCCGATAAATCTAAAGTTTCAAAATAATGCAGGCATTGCTGATTTAAGTCCGGCAGCACTTTGTCTAACCTAGCATTTTCTTTGAACGAATATCCCAGCCGCTGAATCAACTCGTGATAAATGACATCATCTTTTATAATTTGTCCAGTTTCGATCCGATGAAGGGTTGATACAGAACAGATTTGTTTCTGATCTGCATCATTGATCAATTCTTTTTGCGACAATTCCTGGCTTTCCCGTTCTATCTTTATGAAAAGTCCAAGCGTCCGCTTATTTTCATCGCTGATCGAGGTAAATTCCGCAATTTTCATTGTCAAAGCCCTCCTTATGAGATTATTTTATCATAGAATCCGAAGTAGAATTTAATATCTTTAACCGGACAAGAAACACTGTGCCTTCCTTGCTTGTCGCTTCGACTTCAATCGTTCCGCGGTGCGCTTCGACAATTTCCCGGGCAATCGCCAAGCCCAGACCACTTCCCTGCGACCGGTTGCCGGTATAAAAAGCATCGAACAACTGCGGTAGTTCCTCTGGATCGATCCCTTCCCCGGTATCCTGAATCCGGATTTCTATTTGCTCTCCCTTGATCGAGCAGACACAGTCGATCTGCCCGCCTTCCGGCGTATGCGCAAGAGCGTTGCGCAGCAGATTATCAAACACCCGCTGCAGCCGCAGATCATCCGCCCACACCCAAACAGCTTGCTTCGGCAAAATCAGATTCATCCGAATCTGTTTCTGCCGGACGCTGACCTGATGGGCTTCCGCCAGATGTGTCAGCAAATCGTTCAGACACACCTCGTCAAAGACAAACGCCAGTTCATGATTTTCCAGCTTGACACTTAAAAACAAATCGTCGCTCAGACCTTCCAGCACTTCTAAGCGCTGGCGCATCGTCGACAAGTTCCGCTGCTGTCCCTCATCCTTTGCCTCCAACTGCTGAAGACAGCCTTTTAGAACAAAGATCGGGGAGCGCACATCATGCAGCACCTTCATGATCATCCGCTGCTTCTGCGCCTGTTCCTTCTGCAACTGCTGCGTCCGTTCATCCACAAGATGATCCAGATTCGCGTTCATCTGTTCCAGTTCCCGGTTCAGCGATTCTGATTCATCAAATTTTGCGGCAAATTTACGATTGATCACCAATGCCGCCATCATCATAAAGAACAAAAAGCCGAACTGCGGCAGCATGTAGACGATCATCAGCTCGCCCGCCTGCATCGCCCCGCGGTTATAGATTAAATAATAAAATAAAAGTATGCTTTCCCACACTGCATATCCGCATACCAGCGGGAAGGTTCCCGGAAGATGACGTTGATCGGCGCGGACAAACAGAATCAGAATGGGAATCACAGCCAGAATCCGAATCAACGTTTCCACCCCTTCCGGAGTAATATATTGAAGCAGCATCAACAGGGCAAAGCCTGCCGCCAGAATACGCGGCGTAAACACTGCCTGCAGCCGCGCGGGAATCGCCGGTTTCAGCAGCATCATGATGATCAGCAGCTGGCACAAGGTCGTCATCAAAAAGATTCCCGGCATGATCAGGGAACACTGCGCATAGCTCAATGGAAACAAAGGAAAAGCGGACAAAACAAGCACCCGCAGCAGCGAAACCAGCGAAGCCGCGGCCAACAGCAGCAGATATGTTTCTTCCTTTTTCTTTTGGAACAACGTCAGCGAGGACATCATCAGCAGTAAATAAAAGCCGGCATAAAACATCGTGATGCCGAAGGCGACATGTGAAGCGGAAAGCGCTGCCTGCGGCCCTGCCAGCAGCATACCCGGTGGGGAATAGGGCTGCGATGTCGAAACCGCGTCGTTGCGCTGCAGCTCGCTGGGAGCCAGTGAAAGGGTCAGCGTACCCTCTGCCTGCGGCAGCGTGACAAATTGGATCCGCTGATAGGGATCTAGACTCGAGGAAAGATAAACCTGCTGATCGTTAACCCAGACCTGAACCGGTCCCGCATTATCCAGAATCAAGGTCAGCGGCTGCACCGCCGCCGGCACTTTCAGCGTGATCGAACAGCGCTGCTGATCCGCACTCATTCCGCTGACAAGCCGCATCGGCCGGGTTTCAATCGAAGCCGGGATTTCATCGTGTTCCATAAGTGCCGCGGTATTGTGGTTGATGTGCAGAAAAAGCCCCAGCGGCAGCAGCAGTAAGGCGAAAAACAACACAAGTACCCTAAATCGTTTGAACATCCGGCATCGCTCCTTTATAATGAGTTCAGGTGATCATCATGGATCGTGTATTAATCGTAGAGGACGATAAAGAAATCGCCCGCATCATCCGTTATTATCTCAGCCAGGACAACCTGTACGAAGTCGTCAGCGCCGCCAGTGCTGAGGAAGCGCTGTTTTTAGCGCGCGACGCCTACGATATTATTCTGCTGGACGTCGGACTTCCGGATCAGAGCGGGATCGACCTCTGCGCGCAGCTGCGGCAATGGCACGACTGCCCAATCCTGTTTATCAGCTGCCTGGATGACAGTAACACTATTATATCAGCTTTGCAGCAGGGCGGGGACGATTACATCGTCAAGCCGTTTGACAACGAGATTCTCCATGCCCGGATTCAGGCAAATCTGCGCCGCTGGCGGAATGACCGCCAACAAAAGAAGACCGTCAACGAGCTGCGCTGCGCTTCGTTCACGCTCAACGCTCAAACCCACGAGCTGACGAAAACAGATGGAACGTGCTATCCGCTGGTACCGATGGAATTTAAGATTTTAGCGTTTCTGATGCAGCATGCCGGACAGTGTTATAAAGCCAGCGAGCTTTACAATCATATCTGGGGCAAATCCAGCTATGGCGATCACCGGACCGTCGTCGTTCACATTCACAATCTGCGCAAGAAGATCGAGCAGGATCCCGCCGAGCCGCAGCTGCTGCAAAGCGTGTGGGGGAAGGGTTATTGCTTTATCGACGAAAATCCGCAGGCGCTTTGATCCTGCGGAAACGCTTTACGCAGACAAAGCAAATAGGCGGATGCGGAGATTGCCGCGGTAACTACCGACTTAATTATTTTCATTACTGCCGCCGGCAAGCCTGTCGGATTTCTTCGAGGATCACAATGAAACTGGATCTTAACTCTTTATTAAACCAGGAGGAACACCATGGAAAAGTCAGAAATTCTTCAACAATGGATCGAAGGGGCAATTCCGGATCCGTTTTTATTTCAGCAGCGGCGAAGACCATGCCCGCAAAGGCGCGGCGCTGGCCTTGCGGATTCTGGACGATCTGCAGTTGGGCACCCCACAGCAGCAGGAACAGATCGCATTGGCCGTTCAGCGCCACAGCGACAAGGAACACATCCAGACACCGCTCGACGAAGTGCTGAAAGACGCGGACGTCTTGGATCATGTGTTCAATTATAAGATGCTGATCCGGCGGGAAATCCCCCGCCTGCATGCGCTGGAGCAGGAGCTGGGTCTGACCTTTCCGTTCTGGGATCAGCTGCAGGAAAAGTACGAAAACGCATAAAAACAGTCTGCCTTGCCGCGGGCTTTTTTTGTCCGCTTCCGGCATTGATTTCACCTTTTCTGGCTTATTCGTTCATTTTCCGACATTTTATATTCTCATCCCTCCCTAAGTTGTTCTGTCACCCGACAGAACGGGCAAGAGAAAAGATTGCTTTTTTCTAAGCCAGCGCTTACACTGGACTTAAGGAATGAAGAAGAGGAGATTTTACAATGCGAAAAGTTTTTTTATTTCTGTCCCTCCTGCTGAGCACAGCGCTGCTGATCAGCGGCTGCCAGACTCAGACAAACACCCCTTCTGACGAAGAAAACGAACAGGTTTTCGTCTTCAGCTTAGCCGGTGATCCAGCGACCTATCATCCGGATTTAAAGACGGACGATTTCGCCTATATCATCAATCAGAATGTTTTTAACCGCCTGGTCAAGCTGGGGCCCAACGATAACGTCCTGCCGGATCTGGCGGAAAGCTGGGAGTTTTCCAACAATGACAAGACGCTGACCTTCCATCTGCATGACGGCGTGAAATGGCATGACGGCGAACCATTTACCTCCGCCGACGTCAAATGGACCTATGATACGCTGATGGCTGAAAAATGGGCGAAAAGCGATAACTTCACGACCGTGGAATCCATCGAATGTCCGGATGACAACACCGTCGTCATGAATTTAAAGGATACCGACGTCAGCATCATCACCAAGCTATCCTGGTACGGCACCTTCATCATGCCGAAGCATCTCTATGAAGGGACAGACCAGACCCGCAACGAATACAATCAACATCCGGTCGGCACCGGTCCGTTCAAGTTTGTCGAACATAAAAAAGGCGTCAGCATCACGCTGGAACGCAATGACGAATACTGGGGCGATACGCCGATCCTTGACAAAATCATCTTCTCGATCATCCCGGATGAAATGACGGCGTACCAGGCGTTTCTGCAGGATGAGGTTGATTATTTAGGCACCGGCGTGCCGTCGACGAACACCAATGATTTCGACGACAATCCGGATTATGAGGTTTATCTGCAGCTGTCGATGAACCGGCTGTATTTGGCGTTTAATTTTGAAGACGAGCATTTCAGCAAGCCGGAAGTCCGCAAGGCAGTAGCCATGGGCGTGGATCGTCAGATGATCTACGACCGCGTCGCCAACGGCGTAGGCGGCGTAGCGGAAACCTTCATTTCACCGATGGCTGAGGATTTCGCCGACGATCGCTACACCATGCCGGAACACAACGTTGAGCAGGCCCGCAAGCTGCTGGAACAGGCCGGTTATACGGTGAATGCGGATGGTTACTATTTCTCAATGGAATTCTCTGTTTTTGAAAATGGCAACTACAAGGAGATCGCGGAAATCATCCAGCAGAATCTGAAAGAGATTGGCATCGATATGCGGATCAATATGATGGACTATGCGATCTGGACCGAAAAGGTCAAACAAAACAAGGAATATCAGATGACCATGTCCGCCGGTTACCAGGGACCGGACGTTTCCGGTATCGCCGGGCGTGTTTCCACTCACGGCTCCAACAACTTCATGAACTTCTCCAACGCCCGTTTGGACGAATGTCTGGAGGAAGCACTGAAGACTTCCGATCACGAAACACGGAAAGCGTACTACAGCGAAGTTCAGAAAATCATGAGTGAAGAAATGCCGATGGCAATCCTGCTCGACAACGGCGTAAAAACGCCGATCAAGAAATACTTATCCGGCGTTCCGTTACAGGTTCCGGATAAAGCAGCTTCCGGTGAATTCACATATACGCAGATCAACAAATAACTTTTAAAAGCTTGATTTCTGAGGTATAAGATTTCCCCGTCTTGTAAAAAGTCCGTCGCGAAGGATCAAACAGGCAGATAAATTAATCGTTGATGGCCCCGGCGCTTAATTTAAAGCGACTGGATTGCGGACAGCTGAAGACATCGCGAAATCCCCGTACCGATTTATAGAAAATGGAAGACACAAACTCTTCCATTTTTTTATATATTTTACTGAAATACGCCGTGCACATGTTCATGTGAACAATCTGACTTTTAATCGCTTTTGTAACGTAAGCAAGATCCGGCAAACAACTTCAAAATACTTGTCTTTTCTTCTAGGAACTTCACTTTAACGCTCAATCTATTCAGATCTCAGCTCATATGGGTCAGGGGAAAACCTGTTTTTTTACTCCTCGCTGGAAGTTAAAATCTGATTGGCCTGATTAATTAAATCCAACAGATCCTTTTCATAAATCCTGTATTCCTCGACGAAATCGATGAGAAACAGCCGGACAGCTTCCAGGAGTTCCTCGGAATAGTCGTCGCTATTGTCGCTTAAAGCCCAATGACAAGTCTGCTCAACCGCATTAAAACTGCCTCTGAGAAGTTTTTGTGATTCACTGATCCTGAGATCAAAAAGGAATCGATCCTGATCTGACAGGGGTTGTTGCTTAATCATCGGAATTTTATTATAAAAAGAATACGAATCCTCTTTTTTGATATCAACCTTCACTGCTTCGCCAGTCGTTAGGTTGCCTGAACGGATAGCATTCAACTTCCAGTTAATCCTTAAAGAGGACCCCTCTTGTTTCCAAACTGTTTCTGATTTTAAGTCTTCCTCATCAATTTTAAATTGAAAATCGCCCTGACGTCCCTGAAGATCATGCGCCTCCCCCAATTCCCACTGAATCGACACTGGATTTTTTGTGGAAAACCCATCGGTCTTAGCGAATAAGACCTCCAAAGCTGCTTGCTTAGCCGCGGATATCGTAAATTGAAATTCTTCGAGAGACGGTCTTGAATCCAAATCATAATCAAGCTTTAAGGGATGAGCTATGACCTGTTTCGCATTAAGGCAGGGCAGGTTGGGATTTTCATAAGAAAACCAGAGCGCCGATGTTTCGGCAGACAGGCTGCCGATCGATTCGCCGACAGCGACTTCTGCCCCGACCCAAACCTTACAATGATCCAACAATCCATAATAACTGGAAGCACCGTCAGCATGATCGATCACAATGTGATAAAGTCCGCGCTCGTCCTTCTCAATTTGCCTCACCCTTCCTGCCGCGGCGGAAGTCACATCCGCCCAGCTATGGTTTGCATCCATCACGACAATCCCCGTCTTTTTCCCGTTATCAAAGGTTCCGAGGTATTGGGGAGAACGCAGCGGACTGACGGCACAAATTCCCGGCGGCAGCGGCGCTTCCTTATTCAGACAGTAAACCGTTTGATCCGTGAGTATTAAACAGCCGGTATCCGGCAAATCCCCGTTCAGATCCCTGACCATCAACTCCACCGCGTGCTTGTGGTAATTATCAGGATAAAAATACTTTGAATAAATCGTTTCTTCGTGTTTGGGATCATAGATCAGAAACCGCGATTCTTGATCGCTCATTACCCACAACAAACCTTGATCATCAAAGAAATAAATCAGTTCTTCCCGATCGGAAAAGTAGATGTGCCGCCGAATCCGCTCCGGCGGCAGGCTTTTGACTAAGGTTTTGTATTGATCAATATAATGAGCGCCGTTTTCCCAAACCTGATAGGCACGCTCCGCAGCATTCAGATACAGCGCTTCATCCCAATCGGCTTCGGTCATGCCATGATGATATAAAATCTTATGCCGTGAATGATCATAAAGCAGCCGCAGATGATCGCCTTCAAAATAACAGGTTAATAACAGCTGATTGCCGTTCACCGCATAGGTCGCACGTTGAAGCTCAGGCATATCCGCAAAGTAAAGAGTATGGATATAGCTCCTGCGATAAAAATCCGCTTCCTTTTCGGCAAGCGTCCGGTTGTCCTTCGGACTGAACGCCGCGATCAAGCAAAGCAGCGCCGCTGGCAGCAAGCCTAAAATCACTTTTTTCCAGTTCTGTTTTTTTCGGTTTTTCACTCCGAATCCAAGTCCGACGACGGCACAGACAAGACAGGCAATCAATCCAGGCGTCCAGAATTCCATTCTTCCTCACCCCACGTTTCCTGATTATTCACAAAACAAACTGGTTTTGATCAGGAATTCAATTTGATCTTTTATCTTAAGTCTACATTTGTAGTTCTTAAATGTCAAGCATTTCCCGTGGGCCACAAAAAAAGATCATCGCTTGATCCTTGACCCGTTGTGATCTTTTTTTCCTAGCTGCGTTTTTCTCTACCGTTATCAGAAGTTCTTTCTGATTCTTCCAAGAAGGTTGAAAAGTTCCTGGCTGTGAGCTCTGCCAGAATCCGATGAAGATGCTTTTCGACCGCCTCCGCCGCATTCTGTGTCAGCGCTTTTTCCAGCGAAGTTTCACGATAGGCGATCCAGGTAAACCAGAAGGCCGAATTCAGCGAATAAAGCAGTTCCGCCGCAATGCGCTCCTTTTCCGTCAGCGGCCTGACCTTGCAATAAGCGCGGACATAGCTTTGAAAGCAAGCTTCAGCCGACGCTTGATCTTCCGCTTCATATTCGCGGCAGATCAATAACCCCTCCAGAATCATATCGGACACCAGGACCGCTTCCCCGGCTATATTATAATCAAATATAATTAAATCTCCCTCTGCCGTACACCCCAGATTACCAAGGGATAAATCGCCCTGACACGCAGCGTGAGGCAGCGAATCCCATACCCAATCCAGCGCCGCTTCCGTGCGGATTCTCTCCCGCACGATCTGCCGGACAAGATCAGTCCAGCGATCCAGCCGGCCCTGCTGAATCCATTGTGAAAACAGCGGCAGAGCATTGACTTCATTCCGTCCCATCGGTTCAAAGATTGTCGAATAGGGCAGATGCAGCTCCATCGCCAGCGCTGTTTTGTGCATCTGCGCTGTCAGTGCACCAATTTTCGCAGCGAGAGCAAGACTGATTTTTTTCAAAGCCGGACCGGCGTCTTCCTCCAGCGTAATGCAGTAACCCTCATCCTCAAGACAATATCCGGATTTTGTTTTCAGATAGCGGATTGTCCGCACGCCGCCTTGACGAAGCGCTTCGCAGAAGGCACAGCGAGCTTCAATCTGATCCGGAGTCACCTGCGCTTCCTGCGTGATTTTCATAATTCGGGTCTTTCCTTCTGCCCAGCTCAGCCGCAAAATTCGTTTTTGCTTCCAGGCTGCCGGATCGCATTCGTCGATCGCCAATAAAATCTCCTGCCGCAACGGCTGCGCCTGAATCGCAAAAGCAGAAAGCCAGCGAGCTCTCCGTTCTCGGATTGCCTGATCCAGAGCTTCATCGGCCCAGCGCATAAACTGCCTTCCAATTCTTCCTTGGATGCCGCCCTTCATCCGCAATTTCATAAAATGGAATCGCCAGCGACCGGGCTAACTCGCGGTCTCCGGCTGAATCCCCGATTAAAATTGACTGCTTCAAATCAATCTCCGGATATTTTGCCAGCGCCTGTTCAATCATCCCCGGTTTCGGCTTACAACAACGGCAGCCGGCATCGCGGCGGTGCGGGCAGAAGAAAATATCCTGCAGATGAATCCCCTGCTGCGCTAATCGCCAAACTAAGCGGTCGGTGAAATTCTGATAATCGGCAAGCGTGATGATTCCTTCGTCAATCAGATATTGGTTGGTGATCATGATCAAAGCATATCCCTGATCCTGTAAAAAGCGCAGCCCTTCCATTGCCCCGTCGATCAGCTCCGGCTCCGTTTTGCTTTTCCATTCCGCGTCCGGGTAGTCCCGGTTGATCGTCCCGTCACGATCTAAAAACGCTGTTTTCATCCCTTCATTCCCCTTTATTTCGCGCTTCTCTCCTCTTTGCGTGAGGATCGCCATCCGCTTTGATTGTTCTCAGGCTCGCTTTGAATACCGCTTTTTAACTGGCTTGAATTATAACGCAGTGTTAAAATCAATCCGCTTTCCAATCAATCGCAACGCAATGCCACGTTTCCTTCTCAAACATCAAACCCTGGTAGGCTTCCATGATCTGATCCGGTTTGATCACATGGCTGATCAGCTTCTCCGCGTCAAAAACACCGTTTAAAATCAACCGCTGAACCGTCTCAAAATCCCGCAGCACATTCCGCCGCAAACCATCGGTTACCGGGAAAGGATTCAGCTCATTGAACGCTCCCTTGACATTCAGCATTTTCATGTGGATCGCATTGAGCACCGGCGTGATATCACAGGTATAGGAAGCCCGCGGCGAACCTAACAGAATCACCTGTCCATGCTTTGCCGAGCCGAGAACGGCGTTGACGATCGCCCCGGAAATTCCGCTCGCGTCCACGCTGATATCGCTGCCTCGGCCCTGCGTCAGCTGCCTGATCTGTTCGACCTGTTCCTGCGGGGAACAGCTGAACACTTCCTCTAATCCCAAGGCGCGGGCTTCCTCACAACGGGAAGCCACCGGATCCAGCGCTAAAACACGAAGTCCCGCCTGCTTCAGGAGCAGTGCGGTCAAAATGCCAATCGTTCCCAATCCGTACACCGCGGCGGTGTCGGTCAGCTTTCCCTCGCACGCCGTAATCACATTCATCGCAATCAGTCCCAGCGGAATGATACAGGCCTGTTTGTCGCTCAGCCGATCGTCGATCTTCATAATTTTATCACCCTGCGTCGTTCCGACATGGGAAAAGCGGTTGACCGAAGCATGCGGACCAGAATAGAAAACCCGGTCGCCGACATTCAGCGACGTCAGGCCCAGTCCCTTTGCCAAAACGGTTCCGATCGCCGAATATCCCGGATACACCGGATAACTGAACCCCTGTTTGATCGCATAGACCCGCGACAACTCTGTTCCAGCACTGATTAAGGACATTGACGTTTCAATAACGGCTTCGTTGGTTTTAAGCTCGGCAGCGTCAAACTGGAAATCCTCACATTGGCATTCAGCCTGAGCCTTGCCCGTCAGGACGATTGATTTTCTCTGCATTAAAACTCCCTCCATTCTTTCTCTTTCTGGAATTATTATACCATAACGTTCTGTCGATCTCGCAGCGAATGTCCGTCGACTTTCATCTCCCTGCTTCTTATAATGAAATTAACGAAAGGGAAAAGGAAAAACCATCATGAGAATTCGATAGTCCCCTGAAAACCAAATCATTCGGCACCGGCTGTTTTCGCCATGCCTGAGCGGACCATCGAATTCTTTTTTCATGCGCTTCCAGTTCCAGTTTTACGGGGCATCCCCACTTTAATTTCAGATCATTCTCATAAATTTGATTCCTATTTTTCGTTTTGCCTGAACCCACGCTTTATTGTTTGGGGCCGTGCGATTCATTTTTATCGATTTCATTCTGATATTAGGAGAATTCCCGTGTGGACAGAAGTCTGAATCGCGCTTCTGATCCATGGATCATGAGCTACAAGCCAAAGCTTACATGATTCGCGGTGTGTCGGACGGCGCTTCCTTTCATTTCTGCATTTTTCATCAGGCTGCTTTTTAAAATTCATTGGGATCCGATTTCATCGTTACAGGCGATTCTTGGAAAGAGAAAAAATCGAATCAGGGGAAGGTTTTTTCAACGATGTCCGCTCCTTTGAAAATAAGGAGGAAATCTTATGTTGCTTTGTTCAGTCGCTCATCTCGTCCAGCGTTTTCGCGGCGAAATTCTATTCCAACTCGATCAGTTTGAGATTCATACCGGCGATAAAATTGGGTTGATCGGGGCAAATGGCTGCGGAAAAACTACATTGCTCAAGCTCTTGGCCCGGGAATGCGAACCCGATCAGGGCGTGATCATCAATCCTGTACCGATCCGTTTCTTTCATCAGCAGCCGCTGTCTGAGGAAATCACGCCTTCCCTGTCCCGGATGAGTCAGGGCCAGCAAACCGCGGCCCGGCTGCAAGCTTTTTTTACACGTCCCGCCGCTCTGGCGTTTCTGGATGAGCCGACTACCCATCTGGATTTACCCAGCCGGCAGACGTTCGAAGCTCAGCTGGCAACGCTGGACAGTTTCATTCTGGTCAGTCATGATCAGCAGCTGCTGCGCCAGTTCTGCACGCGGATCGTAGAAATCCGCGATCATCAGATTCTCGTTTGGGAGATGACGTTCGACCATTGGTTACTGGAAAAGGAAAACCAGCGCCGTCGGCAACAGCGGGAATATGAAAAAAGAACGAAGAAGAAAGCTCAGCTGCTGCGCGCCGCAGAACAAAAAGAACGCCAGGCCGCAAAGTTGAACCGAAAGCCCAAGCGGATGAACAGCCGGGAATTCCGTCTGCGGCGATTCATCGCGACGAGGAAATCCTTCGATGGCAAACAGAAAGCGATGCGAAAAACCGTCGCGCATCTGCAGGCTCGGATCGCTTCGCTGCCGCCTGCGGAAAAACCCAAGGTCCTGCCGGTGATGAAGCTTGACCTTCTGATCAATCCGCCGCCGCAGGTGAAGGTGCTCGTAGAAGCCGAAATGTTTTCCTGCGGTTACCCCGGCCGGCCGCTGCTCCATCAGGCTTCGTTCAGAATCTTGAATTTCACCCGGACCGCCATCATCGGTCCCAACGGCTGCGGAAAATCTACGCTTGCCCGGTTGATCGCTGACCGCGCGGAAGGACTGCGCTTTGCGCCCGGCGTGCGCCCCGGACTGCTTGATCAACAGCTGGATTTATTAAATCCTGACGAAACGATCCTGCAGAACGCGCTGCGGCTCAGTGCTCAGAAAGAAGAAGTGATCCGCATTGTTTTAAGCCGGATGTTATTTCCGCAGGATACTTTAAACAAAAAAGCGGCCGTTCTCAGCAGCGGCGAGCGGGTCCGGCTGGCCCTGGTCTGCCTGTTTTGTTCGGCATGCAACATGTTAATTCTGGACGAACCGACACATTATCTCGATCTGCCCTCGGTTCAGGCACTGACTCAGCTGCTTCAGACAGCGGGACAATGTGTGATTCTTATTTCGCATGATCCGGCTCTCATTCGTCAAACCTGCACACAGCTGCTGCGCTTTGAAAATCAGAAGCTGATCTCCCTGGCGGTGGAGGATTGGTCAACGACCCGAACTTCGAAGCCGCCTTTGGAAAAAACAATCCTGCAGATGCGGCTGATTTCTCTGGAAGAAGCGCTGCGCCAGCAACCGGAGAATCCAGCATTGCAGGATCAGCGGGACGCCTTGATTGTTCAGCTGCGGCAATTCATCTGATTAAAACGCATGAAGTCCATAAAAAAGCACGGAAATCGCGGTGACCCGGAGGCCATCTTGAAATCCGTGCTTTTCTTGGTTATCCATCGTTTCTGATTGAATCAGAAGCAAATTGACTCTTTCACGTTAAATTGGATTATACATTCGCACATGTAACTTTTAATGATCCCGGAATAGTTATCTGTCGTTTTCTGTCCATCTTCGCGACCCGCTCAAGCTCCGCTATTTTAATAACCCTTGATCGACTAAGAACTGCCGCGCGACATCGTCGAGATTCTTTTCTTCAATGTCAACCTGATAGCTCAAATCAGTCATCGATTCGTTCGTAAAGATATTATCCAGCAAGTGCAGTGTCGCTTCCAGATCCGGCGCAATCGCTTTCACACGCTCAAACAAGTCTTCCTGCACAACAATGACGCCGTTATATTCCGGGAAGAAATGCTGATCATCTTCCAGAATCTGCAGCTGAACTTTTTTATTCCGGCCATCAGTGGCATACGCGACGGTAACATCCGCATTGCCGCTTTCCATTGTGGAATATTTGAGGCTCAGATCTACCGGCCGCGTGTTTTTAAACGTCAGGCCGTAAAAAGTAGTAAACGGATCAAATTTCATCGTGCCTTCATCGTCAAAAAATTCATGTTCTGCGCTGAAGACCAATTCTGGAGCGACGGCAACCAGATCGGTAATTGTTTTTAGATTGTACTTGGATTGAATTTCTTTCGGAACTGCGACGGCATAGGTATTGTCCAGCCCCAGCTTATTCACCATGACAAGTTTATCCTGTTCCTGAAACAGTCCATTCGTATAATCAAACAAGGTGGAACCGGCCGGCACTTCCGACGGATCCCGGTGCAGGAATGTCGTCAGCACCGTGCCGTCATAGCTCATATACACGTCATAGACCCGTTTTTTCATTTCATTGTAAGCGTTGACCGCGGTCATCTCCTCACCGATACTGACGGTCAGATCCGTACGGTCCTCCACCAGCATTTTGATCATTCGATGCACCAGCTTCTGTTCCGTAACACGGCCGTCAACAATTTTGATCACATTCTCTTTTTTGGAACTGCAGCCCGGGATCAGCAGCAGGCAGAGCGTCAACAATAAAGCTAGTCCTTTTTTCATCATCTTCCCTTCCTTTCTTATCGGGTTCTTGCATAAAGTCGTTTCTCAATGAAGCCCATCAGCGTGTCGAAGAAGACTGCCATGATCATCAGGGAAACGGTTCCGAACAAAATCAGTTTCATATTCATATTGGCCATGCCGCGGTAGATCACTGTCCCTAGACCGCCGCCGCCGACAAAGGTTCCGAAAACCGCCGCGCTGATCTGATTGATCACCGCGATGCGGATCCCGGTAAAGATGACCGGGAAGGCGATCGGCAGTTCTACATGAATCAGCTGATACAGCTTGCCCATCCCCATTCCTTTGGCCGCTTCCTTCACCGCCGGATCGATGCCGGACAATCCGGTATACGTGTTGCGAACGACCGGAAGCAGGGAATAGAGGAACAACCCGACGACAACCGTCAGCTTATTGCCGCCTAAGAAAATCATAATAATGCCTAACAGCGCCAACGACGGAATCGTCTGCAGCACATCCGTGATTTTAAAGATTACGACTTTGAAGGTCTTGTTAAAATAGGCCAGGATTCCGCACGGCAGGCCAAACACCAAGGTCAGGCAGATGGCCGCCACAACGACGCTGAGATGATCCACAATGACATTTATACTCATCCACGCTTCCCTCCTAACCCTCGCGGCGTCAGCCGTTTTTGAATCCAGTCCACTAGCGCGCCCAGACTCAGCGCCAGGATCGCCGCCGGAATGGCGCCTGTCAGAATCAGCATGTTGTTATTGGTTCCCACACCCCGGTAGATAAAATCACCCAGGCCGCCCAAACCGATCATCGCGGCCAGCACCGCCCAGCTGACAGTATAAATCGTCGACAGCCGAAGTCCGACAAAAATATTTGGCATTGCCAGCGGCAATTCAATCTTGATCAAAATCTGCAGCGGCGACATCCCGCAGCCGCGGGCGGCTTCTTTCACTTTTTCATCGACGTTCAGCAGACCGACATAGGTGTTCTTCAGAATCGGAAAGACCGCGTAAATTGTCAGCGCGATCAAGACCGTCGCCGGTACCATCCCTACATATAGGAACAAAATACCGACGAAGACAATTCCCGGGATCGTCTGGAATACGGACAGGACTGGCAGAATATAACCTGAAATCTTAGGAACCCGGCTCAGCAGGACGCCGAGAATCACGGCAATCACAAAGCCGAGCGCAACCGGAATCAAAACGTAATAGAGGTGTGTGATTATGGCTTGAATCAGATCCGCGCCATACCGGTTCGCCCATTCCATCATCCCTGATCACCCCAAACTACGCTCGCCAGCGCTTTTGACATGCTCGTCTTGGTGATGATACCTTTCACTACATTTTCATTATCGACGACCAGAACATATGGCAAATTGGTTTTTGTCAGCCAGTCAAAGGCCTTGTGGGCTTCATCCTGCAGATGAACTGTCGGATAGTCCGTACGCATAACCTTGCCGACAGATTCGCCGGCGACGCCTTCGCTTTTCAGCATGTCAATCGTGACGACGCCTTTGAAGTGATGGGATTCGTCGGTAATGACAAGAGAATCAACTTCACGATGGCTCATCATTTCAATACATTCCAATGTCTTGCGGTTTTCAGTTGTCGTGTAGACACGCTTTTTCATCAAGCTTTCGCAGGTCATATCTTCTCCCTGGCTGCGGTAAGCCGCGCTGTGTTTGCCCATGAAATTCCGGACGATTTCATTGGCGGGGTGCCGCAGCATTTCTTCAGGAGCGGCATCCTGCTGGATCACGCCTTTATCCATGAAAAAGATCCGATCGCCCATTTTAATCGCTTCATCCATATCGTGAGTAACAAAGATAATTGTGATGCCCAAACTTTTCTGCAGCGCTTTAACTTCATCCTGCAGCGTATCGCGGGTGATCGGATCCAAGGCTCCAAACGGTTCATCCATCAGGATTACCGGTGGTTTTGCCGCAAGAGCCCGAAGTACGCCGATTCGCTGCTGCTGACCACCGCTGAGCTCATTGGGATATTTCTTGGCATTTTCTTCATAAGGCATGTGCACCAGTTCAAGCAATTCGTGAGTCCGCTGGCTCATCTCCTCTTTTGACCATTTCAGCAGTTTAGGAACAACGCAAATATTTTCTTCTACGGTCATGTTGGGAAACAAACCGATTTGTTGAATGACATATCCGATATTCCGCCGCAGCTTTTCACCGTTCAGTTCATGTATGCTTTTTCCATTGATCAGAATATCCCCAGAATCTGCTTCGATTAATCGGTTGATCATTTTCAGAGTTGTTGTCTTTCCGCAGCCAGAAGGTCCGATTAAAACGACGAATTCTCCATCGTTAACCGTCAGATTCAAGTTATTGATTACGGGTACGCCATTATATTGTTTTACGATATTCTTTATCTCAATCATCTTTATCCCTCCTCATTTCTTTCTCTATTTATGTGACAACTTTATTTTATCATAAGGTTGTCACTTTATCAATTCCTCCTGAAATTTCTTTCATTTAATTTTCACTTTTATTTCAAGAAAAGAAAGAAAAAAATCGTTCGTTATTGAACGATTTGGGAACTAACGATTTCCGCTGAAAAACTGTTCGACCCGGATAATACAGTCTTCCTGGCCAATAAAATAAATGATATCCCCCACATGTAATCGAGCATAAGGCCCTGGAGAAAGAGCCAGTTCTTCCTGATGCCGGATCGCGATGACTGTCGCCAACGTGTTATGCCAGAAATTAATTTCAGAGAGATTTTTCCCGATATGATTCATGGTTTCGGTCAATTCAATTTGATAGGGAATGAAAGGATTCAACGCTTTGAAACGTGTTACCGTATCCAGCAAGCTTTCTAATTGGTTTTTAATTTCATTATTTCTTTGATTTTGTTCGTTAAGTGCTTCGATTAAACCTTCCTTCATCGCGGATATTGTATATTCTTCATCAAATTGACGGACATACATTACGGCGTTCTCCGGCGATTGAATCACCACGCCTACGCCTTGTATGGATTCCACAATTTTCATATCGCAAAGAACGCAAATAGCGCGGCGCGCTGTTTCACTGGAAACGTGGTATTGTGAAGCCAGGGAGGAACGGGCAAAAATTTTATCTCCTATTTTATATTCGCCACCGGCAATTTTAGCAGCGATATCCGCTGCGATTTGTTGATAGCGCGGGGCATTCTTGGCTTGCATCGGGATCACTCCTTTTTCTTTAGTATACCACAGTTTACTAATTATCAGAGTCTATTTCCAAGGAATTCCTAAATGGATCGGAAACGGCTATGTTTATTCAGTCTTAAAATGCCATCCGGGGGTTCGCATCATATCTTTAATATTTAATAGATTCTACCTCATAGATATTTGTCTCATACTTCCTGTATACTTCGAGATTTGATCAACATTACATTTATAAATGGTATAACCTATTTAGTTTTGTTCCTTACATTGGGTGCTGATAATAGGATTTGAATAGATCTAACAGCAACCCCTGTATTCTGAAATTTCAATCCACGTATCATACGCAAACGATGTGACATAAATACGATTGTAGTATTTATTATCAAAACCTATTTCAATCCACGCATCGTACGCAAACGATGCGACTTCTTCTCTGTTTTATGGCGTTGGACATTCTGACAGATTTCAATCCACGCATCGTACGCAAACGATGCGACCCTTACTGAGCTTACACAGCAACGTAAGCAACGATTTCAATCCACGCATCGTACGCAAACGATGCGACTTGTAAATTCAAGATGACCAATTAACGGCTGTGCATTTCAATCCACGCATCGTACGCAAACGATGCGACGAATTTTTTGTTTTTCACTTCCAGTTTATGGTCTGATTTCAATCCACGCATCGTACGCAAACGATGCGACTTGCAGTGCCGTTCTGACATCTTTTAAGCCTCTTAATTTCAATCCACGCATCGTACGCAAACGATGCGACCAGAGATCGACTATATGGAGCATTATTATTTGTATATTTCAATCCACGCATCGTACGCAAACGATGCGACCTGGATCAAAAATAAAACGATTGATTACGACCGCATTTCAATCCACGCATCGTACGCAAACGATGCGACGTAACTGGCGGGACGATCGTCCAGATGGCCAAGATTTCAATCCACGCATCGTACGCAAACGATGCGACGCATTATCAAGAATTCGCTGCTGTTGGATATACAATGATTTCAATCCACGCATCGTACGCAAACGATGCGACTTGACTGTAACATATTTGTCAGTAGCAGAGATATTATTTCAATCCACGCATCGTACGCAAACGATGCGACCGCAAATAAGAAACAAAAATATAGAATATAGTTTCTTATTTAATAACTTAATTAACTCATTAAATTTAACTTGTGATATTTCATTAAACTTAGCCTGATTTTAAGTGCGAACATTCCAGGCATTTCATGTTTACTTCAGGTTCGCACTAAACTATTATTCAAATGATAAGTGGATCATTGACATCAAAGCTTGGCTTTGCCCCTATGTGAATTACTTTATTTTTATATTTATTGCCGAGAATATAAAATCTCAAACTATCAACATTTTTATCAATCAAGCCCTCCAACAAATGCTGCACTTCTATTAATTTTGCATTATCCAAAGAACATTCAAAAACTGAGTTCTGGACTCGCTGACCATAATTAACACACTGCTTAGCAACTTTCCGCAGACGCGTCCGCCCCGCTTTCGTCTCCGTATTCACATCATAAGTAATTAAAACCAACATAAACTGCCTCTACTTCCACATAAATGGCGGATAAGCATCTAAATCCCCCCTTAAGTAGCGTGATAATAATTGAGCTTGCAGATAAGGAGCTAATCCCCAATTCATTTTTTCTGATAAATAGGGATGTGTTAATTCTTCATTTTTCTTAAGCTGCCAGGCTTGGATTACTTTTTTTCTTCCATCATCATTTAAATAAACAGCACCATTCTCATAATCAAAGAAATCACAGCTATCTATCTCTTTACGATTAATTAATGACAAAACAAAACGATCTGCCAGGCAAGGGCGGAATTCTTCCATCAAATCCAAAGCCAACGACATTCGACCGGGACGATCAACATGAAAGAAACCAATATAACAATCTAACCCCACACTTTCTAACGCCGAGGCACAGTCATGAGACAACAAAGTATAAACAAAAGAAAGCAGGGCATTCACCTTATTTAAAGGAGGACGCCGGGTTCTTGTAGTAAAAACAAAGTCTTCTTTCTGACGCAAAATCAAATCATCAAAACTGCTAAAATACAATTTCGCTGCCGTACCTTCAAAACCACGCAGTTCGTCATGACTCTGCACCTTCTCAATCGAATTGAGTATTTCACTCAATTGTTTGGAAATGACTCGCATTTTCTCAATATCAACTCGCAGCGGATAATCCCGAATAGCACGTTCAAGAATCCATTTACTGTTATAAACTTTGGCTAAAATCATATTCTTCGCGATCAATAGACTTTGCTGATTATTCTCTGAAACAAGTATTTGCTTTTTCCTAAGTAAAACATTACCTTGATATTCTCCAACGACACGGCCTAAAAAATAGCCTGCAGGCGAAAGAAAACTGAGCGTTATATTCTGTGACATACATTTTCCCATCAATGCCGGACTGATTCCCTGGTAATTAAACATGACAATGCTGCTTAAATTATGTAATGGAATTCGTTTTATCACTTTTTGCTGATTCAAAATAACAACATTTTCACCATCTAAAGAAAGATAAACATCCGGCAGCGTTATATATAACGTATTTCCAATTTTTCTCATACTTCTTCCTCATGCAGTTTTCTTGTTATATAACCTTTCGCAGATTCCACAGTCAATCCTGGCAAACAAATTTCTTTCAAAGAACAAGACTGGCATTTTTTACTTTTCCTTACTTTGGGCGTTAATCCTTTGGATAAATACTGATGCATCATATTGTAATCCGTTTTTACCTGATCGCGTAATTCCTGAGATAAACTGACTTCTTCCCTTCTTCTCGTTTCATCATAATATAAATAACCGATATTAACCTCGCAAACTAACATTTCTTCAAGACATACAGCTTGAGCGCAGAGCTGCAGCCGATCAGCGTCAATTGTTTTACTGTGTCCCTTTTTGTATTCCACAGGAATTGGTTTATACTTTCCATCAAAGTGAATGAGTGGAACTCCATCTTCATCCTGATGGAATTCCACTACATCGCAATATCCGTTTATTCCCAATGTCTTTGAATAAACAGGTAAATTCCGAGTGATAATTACTTTTCCTCTTTTTTCAAGCTGTGTTTCATCATGTGCTTTTTCATGAACAATTTGACCTAAAATAGTAAGTGAATTGTCTTCCCAAAGCTGTTCGACATGAATCAAAGCCCATTGCCGAGGGCAAAAGCTGAAATGCTGGATGCCGGCTAAATTTAAATACTGATCTTCGTTATAATTCACTGATAATTTCCGGAGTCAGTCCATCAAGGGCATGAACGATAATTTCATAATCTTCAATTTTACTGCCAATTTCCACATTCTCTTTTCTTCGTACTTCTAAACTACGATGAACCTTTGCTGAAGAATACTGCCCTGATGGACAATTATGTTTCCACCAGATTACTTCCAGAACTTCCATGCTGCCGTCAGGACGTGCCGAAGAACAATCATTTTCAAACAACGTAATCAGACATTGTTTAATTTGCTCAGCATCCTTCTCACTAAATCCAGTTTTCTCCGCCAGCTGACAATTAATACTTCCATAAGTCACATAAATTCCAAAGTCTACCGTATTCTTTGTTCCCATCGTATCCGAAGATTTTTTATCACCGGTAACACTATTCACGCTCTTAGTAATCTGCATCTCATTCACAAAAATCGGATCAACACTGATCGCTGGATGAATTGAAACTGGACCTCTTACGCCGATTGAAACCCCATCGCCTTTAGCTCCGCCTGCGTTTTTAAAAGCGAAAACCTGGCCAAAAGCTCTCACATCAAACCACTCTTTACAAGCTGCAGCGGCTGCTTTCTCTTTATCTTTTTCATTTTTAAACGCCGCGCAAGCATCCGCCCGATCCTTCAAGCTTCGATAGGAATCTAAGTTCTTATCATCACTTTGAACAAAAACATTTTCACCAAGATCCATCAACCGATTTCTGATTTTTCGTTTCAAGCAAACATCACTGATTTCTCCACGACCATCCATCGTCGTCCGCGGACGATTACCATTTAGTGGATCTCCGTTCGGATTGGCATTCTTTACTGAAAAAACAACCGCAAAATCAATCTTGTTCGTTAAACTCATACACTTAATCCTCCTTTTCAGCCTTAGCTTGATCTTTTTTATAGCCGTACTTTAAATCATGAAGTTGAGCATGAAAACCTAAAACAAATTTACCTGATAAAGGTGCGTCTTCAAATTGTTTTGGGTCAATCTGAGAAAGAATATCACTCAAAAGATATTCATAATAATCTGTTTTTAATCTTAATAAATAGGGCTGAAGTTTACTTTGCAAACTAATCAATGTGGATTGTGGATAACGTGAAAATTGGCCCATATACCGCATAGCATTCGTTTCACGTTTCTTTTCATTCTCTGGTTTTGCTTTGTCTTCAATAAAATTCATTACTGCCAAAGCGCGGCCACAAAGATAACTGATATCTTTGCATTCCAAATCTGTTCTCACAGGCATTTCCTCCTCTTTTCCATTTATTCTGGCTTCATCAATGTAATATTTCCGGATCACCGCGCAGCAGACTTCTAAAATCTGATTGTATTCATCTGCGCTTTTCCCATAGGGATTTAAAGCTTTAACGACCGCTTTCTGCATGAAATCCCGCGGTAATGGCTGACCTTCCTGAATACATTTAACCAGTCTTTTTGCTGAAGATGCAAGTAATTTAGGATTGACTGATTCACCATATAATGTCTTAATGATTTTATTCATATCCGGAGATCCTATGGTTTGATATGAAATCGTCTTTCCTGTTTCTGCATGTTTGTAAAATAGGGTTTTATACCAACTTATTGTCTTATGCCAAAACAGAACATTTCTAAATAGCTGAGAACTGCTGGTTTGTTGATAATAAATGATCGAAAGTCGTCCCGGTGTTGCAGCTTCTAAGCCCAGGGTCATAACTTCTTCATTCGCAATTAAGGGTTTTGACAGATATCCTTTCATAGCTTGATTTAAAGCTTTAGAAAATTTTTCATAAGTATCAAACTGAAACTCCGGCAGATTTTCATCAAGATCAAATAAGTCAGCACTTTCATTAAACTCGATCAGACTTGTAATATTACTCCCCCAGCTGACAAACACTGCTTCTCCAAAAGTGCGGCCTTGTTTATTAATTAACCATTTTAGTGCATTAATTGCCTTCTGGGAAGATTCGTACCCCATACTCATCGATTCTTCTGGATTTACAAACCGACCGCGATATGTAAAACCTTGAGAATCATTGGATGAAATCAATTTACTCATATCCGCTGAATTTCTAACTTTTGATGGAATTCTCATAGTTACAGGCATCTGTTGACCTGTGATTAAGTCTAAATCAATTCTTTCTTTATTCCTCAATTGATCTTGATAAAAATGAGTAAAGGATTCCACTAAATTGGGATCTTTCCACAATTGAACGCCATCGACAACAAATCTGACAAAAGCATCGGCTTGAGTTCCCGTAACCATTTGAAAAATCGCTGGTTTGTTTTCTAAACCTTTCCATTTTTCAATTAGTTTTCCTTGTTCGTCAAGGACTAGTATTTTTTCTTCAACTAAATCCTGAATCAAAGTCCCCGCTTCTAAGTATTCAAATAATTCCCGCACTAATGGATACGCATAAGAGGATTTACACCAAGCTTCCAAAAATAAGCGATACTGAGAATAACTTCCGCCTTCTTCTGAATATTGATCAAAATCCTTCGCAATATATTTAAGTTTATCAAATAACGGATGAGGCGCCGGATTTTTACCAGCCCGGCTGGAAGATTCGATAGTACAGGGGATTCGTGTCATGGATTCAGATTTAGGCAAAACCCTCGCATATTCAAAACAGCCTTGATCAATCCATACTTCTAACTGAGCTGCTTGCTCTATGTACCCGATCGGTAAGAGTCCTTTTGTTTCTGCCTTTATTTCTTCGAGATTTTGATCATAAACCAAACACAAGTTTTGTATCCATCCCATATCACTTGTCCTCCACCGTCATATTCACACCCGGAATAAATTGCTTTTCCGACATTTTCCCTAATTCCCGGATCATTGTACATGACTGCGGTGAAATAAACTCGATCACACCTTTCTTCATAATCGGCATCCAGAAACAGGATTTTAAGTTTTCATCTTGGGATTCAGAAGGATAGATAAACGAATGAAACATAACACCAAAAGCTACCTCACCCGCTTCATCATAAGGCGAAGTTCCTTCTCCAAAATTACAAGGTTCAACATAGCCCTGGCACTCTCTCGTTCCTAAGAAAATATCTCGGCGACCGCCGCGAGCAACCATTCTTTTAGCGATATCATAATGCTTATGTTCATTGCGATCCTGAGCTAAATCCGCTCGTTTTTCATTCCAAATGAAATGAGCCTCAACCTGATATTCAACATCATGAAGGTAAGTGTACAGCGATAAATCATTCTGGTTGGAATAATATCGAATTGGCCGAATCCCTTTTGACTGCGTCTGAATGATTTTCATCACCCGGCAACGATCGATAACCCAAATTAATGTAGGTTTCCAATAAATACTTTCAGTGATTCCTTTCAGAGCTTGATAAGTCGGGACAGGATAACTGAATTTTTCTCCTCCCACCTTGGTAAGTGGATCTGTAAACAGCGCTTCATTTCCCCAGACACGGAAACATATCTTATTGTCATAAAGCATTTTCTCACCTCTTTCAAATAATCCATGACTGTGCTTCGAAATCAGTCACACCTTTTTCTTCGTCATAACAGCCTTCTTTTAGGCAATAAAGATCAGCAGCTTCAAAATAACTAAAATTCTGTTTATGTTTCCGAATATAGGATTCATTCAGATTAACACTATAATTTTGAGCTTGACGTTTTAATTTTCGCAAATTATCTGGCTGGAATTTAATATTTCCACTGTTCAATTCTTCAATCAGTTCTCTCCCTTTTTCATAAGGGACTAAAACCCCAATTGAATAATCTTCAATCACTTTAAAATACCTTCCTGCCGTTTCAAAAGCTTGATGCATCATCCAGTTTACGTCTGATTTCTTTGCCTTTGAAATTTCAGTACACCAACAAGAACAGAAAGAATTCAGGTCATATAATGTAAAACCCTGGCTTGTTACAGGATAATCAACTCGATCCTGAATAATTTCATAATATCGAGAATAATACATTTCCAAAGCCTTATTCGATAATATATTATTTTCAAAATCTTCTGGAGCTTTCTTGAATTTATCTAACACACAATGAGAGCAAATCAGTTTTCTTGTCAGCTGTGAAATGGTTGTATTCTTAGTTATTGATTCATGCATAAAATCAATTTCATACGAATAAAAGACAATGAGTTCGCCTAGCTTTTTATGATCATGTCGATTGCATCTTCCAGCAGCCTGGATTAATGAATCCAATCCTGAACAGGCACGTAAAACAACATCAAAACTGATATCCACCCCGGCTTCAATCAAGGATGTACTAACACATAAGACTGGAATATTTTCTTTCAAAGCGTTAATCATTTGTTGTATCCGTCTTTTTTTGTGATCAGGGCATAAATTTGTTGTCAAGAGAATTAAGAGTGGTCGATTCATCTCTGGAATTTGCTCAAATTTCTTCTTTAAGCATTCAAATACGAGAGTAGCTCCGGATACAGTGTTCATAATCGTTAATGCATTAGATCGCTCTTGCTGCTTTTCATAAGCAAGTTCAGCAATCTTTTCAACTGACAAACAATTTTGCACATCAGTCTTATCTGTAACAAAAACACGATGAATTTTTTTCATATCTTTTGAATAATTCGTGTCGATATCTTTGTATTGCGACCATTGTAATGGATGTTTTATTTTTTCCAAAAGCGGCGGCGTAGCACTGCATAAAACAACTTTCACATCGGCTAAGTGTTCAAGCATATTTAATGCACTATTAAACATTCCGATACAGTTGTCCGGTATAGATTGAATTTCATCAAAAATAATTACGGAATTGCTTAACTGATGAAGACGGCGTACATCTTTTTTTCTTGCGGAAAAAAATGTATCCATAAAATGAACCAAAGACGTAATAATTATTGGAGAATCCCAGCGCTCTGTTCGCAATTCATATTCCTGAAGTTCTTCCTGTTTTTGCAAATTATCATCCGTTGATGCATTTATTAACTCATTCTCAAAGTCAGAGTAATGTTCAAGAATCCAGTCCGAATGTTCTTCTAAATGGAGAGTTTCTTTAATAGTTTGTGAATTCTGCAGCAAAATACTCAGAAAAGGAATAACATAAATAATATGTTTTGTTTCAGGAAAATTACAAGCGTGTTGCAAAGCGAGACGGAGACTTGCCAGGGTCTTTCCGGATCCAGTTATTGATTGTAATCGATATATTCCTGAGGGCCAATTTCCTGCGTTTAAGCATGATTTGCTCACTCGCTTGCGAATTTGATTTAAAGTCGAAGAAGCTTGTGATGGATTGAGTTTTTCTAAACCCAATAATTCTTTATTCAATCTCTCCTGAAGTTCTGCCCAAATTTCTATCCTATTTTCTTCTACCGGAATATTTTTCTTATCTAGAAAACAAGCTGTATCCAGTCGATCACTATCTATTAAACTACTGAAAAGAAAACGTTCGATCAGTCCATAGGTGAACATCCCTTCTTCTAACTTCGCCTTTTTGAGTTTATCATCATTTATTTCAAAGGAATGTCCTTTTACAAGTATATTTATTCGGGTATTTAATTGAATTATTTCATTTTGTGCTTTTTCAATAAGCTGATTTATCTCTTCTTTACAATTTAATTCATTGAAAAACAAATCATAAACTGATTGGTTTTCCTCAGCATTCAGCATCCGCTCAAAAGGAGAATTCCCATTTGGATCATATATATCCATCAATCCACGATGATGTCCTAATATCGCGATGGAACATAGCTGAAAAAGAAGTGTTCTGAACTGTTGCTGCTTTTTCGGTATTATCCAAAATTCCGTACCAAAAAATAGTTTTCTTAGGATTTGAGCTCCTGCATCCGAATGATTGATTTTCCCTTTCTTCTCTGTTTGATTTTCAAGCATATACTGCTGAAATACAGGATTGGCTTTCCCTGCATCATGGAGTAAGCCTATTAATCGTCCCGTTGACGTAAGGCCAAGCGAAAAACAATTTTCTTCCATTATTCTTGCTACATTTTCACTATGATCTTTTAGGGATTGTGCTCGATGTTCTTTCCCATCCCAGTGTGCTAATAACATAAACACACCTCCTATACACAGCCTCTGATAGTTATATTATATCTTATTTCCTAATTATTCCTACCACAAAATAAATCTTACATCTGGCTAACTTTTTCCAATCAAGTAAAAAACAGCACGCTATCATAATAATTAATACATTGCTTGAGGTACAAATTCAAACTATTAATGAGTAAGCAGAGATTAAAGCCCCTATTTCAATCAATACACCGCGTGAGCGACGCGACCTGGATATATCCGACTTGCGGATAATCCGGAAGTGAATTTCAATCCACGCACCGCGTGAGCGATGCGACCAACAGAATTTATACCCGATACCGAAACTCGTACAATTTCAATCCACGCACCGCGTGAGCGATGCGACATACTATTGGGTTTCCATCACATCGAGCGATCATGAAATTTCAATCCACGCACCGCGTGAGCGATGCGACATATTCTGAAAGGGATCCTGTGCGGGTTCAATCCATTTCAATCCACGCACCGCGTGAGCGATGCGACAGCGCCGGTCATATTTCCATACGTTGTATTTGCAGATTTCAATCCACGCACCGCGTGAGCGATGCGACCAACCTCTACATGGCGTTGTATCAGCTCTATGAAATTTCAATCCACGCACCGCGTGAGCGATGCGACGCTACAAATGCAGATGTTGCGATCGTGACATTGCATTTCAATCCACGCACCGCGTGAGCGATGCGACTCTGGACGAAACGATTTCGGTCTAATGATGAGAATTTCAATCCACGCACCGCGTGAGCGATGCGACGTTATCCGCTGTCTTTGCCTTGTCGTTATCAAAATATTTCAATCCACGCACCGCGTGAGCGATGCGACTCGGCGCTGTTTATGCTGCGCGGCTCGTAGGCTGCATTTCAATCCACGCACCGCGTGAGCGATGCGACCTAAAGCCGGTTTCAACATATCATTGGTCACTGTCATTTCAATCCACGCACCGCGTGAGCGATGCGACTACAGTTAGAGAGTTGGGATTTTTGATCGCTGCTGGATTTCAATCCACGCACCGCGTGAGCGATGCGACCTTAAGAGTGTATTATCTGCGGCTGCGAACTTTGAAATTTCAATCCACGCACCGCGTGAGCGATGCGACGATATTTGATATTTTCGGATCCGGAAACAGTAAATTTCAATCCACGCACCGCGTGAGCGATGCGACTAGTTCACAACGTTATCAAGTGTATAATCCTCATATTTCAATCCACGCACCGCGTGAGCGATGCGACCGGGTAAACCTTCATTCCGAGGAAAACACTTTGAGATTTCAATCCACGCACCGCGTGAGCGATGCGACCTGTCTCACGCGCAAAATCATCCACCGCCTGAAAGATTTCAATCCACGCACCGCGTGAGCGATGCGACTTGGCGCAGATGGAAAGAACACAATCTGTCTTGACTATTTCAATCCACGCACCGCGTGAGCGATGCGACTAAAAAGTTGTATTCTGAGGGTGAAGCTTTTCAGATTTCAATCCACGCACCGCGTGAGCGATGCGACCGCAAATAAGAAACTGTACAAGTTTTACTTGTTACTTATTCTATACTTATAATAACGAATCACTTGGCAGCTTGCAACTATTTAAATAAATTTCACAAATTTCCGGTGCGAACCTCCCTAGGTTTTTATGTTCACTTCAGGTTCGCACCAGATTATCCTTTATTTTTCCTAAGTAAATAATTATTACTAATTTAAAGAAAGGTCAGGAACATGTTATAGGAAACATTCCTGACCTTTATCTCTTTCTAATAATAAGCATCGTTCAATAAGCTAAACCAGAAAGCTCCCAATCCTTCAGCGGTCAAAGATAGTTTTCCTTCACGATTGATAAGACATTCCTGATGTATAAAAGAATCAATTTCACTTTGTATATTCTCTGTATATCCTTCAGCGGCAGCTTGCTGATCCAATAATAACTGACCGCGAAGTTTTCGCATTGCCATTTCTTCTGATGATAAAGACTGAGGATTTTCAATTAACTGCTGACAATTTTCAGCTTCTTTTATATAAGTTTCCAAATTTCGTGTGTTCCTGTACTGATAACCATCAAAGCAGGAATAAGCATCTAAACCAAAGCCGACAACCTCACCTTGTAACCATAGTTGACTTAAGAATTGATCCCGGCACTCCTTTTTACAATAAAGCCCAGGTGCATAGGCAATCCACCCCTGCTCTTTTAAATACTCATCTGTGGCTAGTAACATACGTCGCTGTAATTTTTGATCTGCCTGTCCTTTCGGCCCTAGATACGGCCGAAGCATTAGATGATCCGGCTCCATTTCCAAACAAGAACGCAATGTGCGCTTTAAAGAAACAAACGTCTGTCCAGGAATTCCCAGATCTAATACCATAGAAACATTATTAACCCGGAATTTATCCAAAAATAAGACCGCATTTTGCACATCCGGCAGGGTAAACGGAACTTTCAACGTCAGCAATTCTCGTGGCTGCAGCGAATGAATTCTTAGTTGGAAACGAGTAGGCTGTCCCTGACTCAATCCACTTAATAAAGGGACACATACGGTATTGGGCAACGTTTCAATACTCACTTCGCAGAAATCCGCTAGCCGGTATTCCTGTCGAATTTGATGCAATAACATTCCTAACTTATCCGCATTCATGATCGTCGGACATCCAGCAAACTTCACTGCAGTAAAAGTAATATCTTGAAAATCATCCGCAGCACTGTGAATCTCACGGCTCAACGCTTCCACATAATCCAGCTTAGTTTGTGAATCCCCAAGAATCTGAAAAGGATGCGCTAAATTTTCTTCCTGCAGACAGAATGGAAAATTGACCGCCATGACCATCGTTTTATTTGTATTCATCTATAAATAATCCTCTCCTATTTTCTTTTCGTTCATTATATCACGAATTGCCGCTGAAAAAAGAAGATCACGATTTCCAATCAGTCACTAAAAATGCCCAAGTAGTCTTTGTAAGGGAATCTGCTTTTCTGAATCCGGATTGTTTGGTCTCTTAAACTATGATATGATACGAATAACGTAAAGATTTCACAAGGAAACACAAGGGGGAACGACGATGATCAGAGTGGCGCTGGTAGAAGACTATTTACCGCAAATCCAACGCATGGAAGAAATTCTGAATCAAATCCAGCATGATGAAAAGTTAAATTTGCAAATTACTGTTTTTCAGGATGGTGAAAATTTTTCCTCCATGCCTCCGCATTCTTTTGATTTGGCGTTATTGGATATCCAAATGGATAAAATGGATGGAATGCAGGCTGCTGCTAAGATCCGAAAGCAAGATGAGGATCTGATCATCATTTTTATCACGAATCTTGCACAATATGCAATACAAGGCTATGCCGTGCAAGCGATGGATTTTATTCTGAAGCCGGTGAACCCTGTTCTGTTTAAAGAAAAACTGATGAAAGCCATACGCCGCATTGAAAGAAAGCAGAAGGAAAAACGAATTTCAATTAAAACAACTCAGGGATGGGTTTGGCTGAAAATGGATGAAATTTGCTATGTCGAAATTGTTAGCCGGCATCTTGAAATCCATACGGACACCCAAGTACTGTGCTGCAGTGAACCCCTTCAGAATTTGCAAGCTTTGCTGGATGAACGCTTTTTCCGCTGTCATGTCGCTTATTTAGTCAATATGGATTATGTGAAGCAGGTTTATAAAACGACGGTTAGGGTTGGAAAAGACGAATTATTAGTTAGCAAGTACCGACGGAAAGAATTTATGGACGCTCTGACGAAACATGTGGGAAGGTCGCTGTAATATGACACCGGAAGCTTTGTTTGATCTTGCGTTTTTATTGCTTTTTACACTTTGTGAAGTGTTGGCGATACTTTATTATCTAGCACCTCTGCGCCCCTGTTCCCTTTGGCGTCGCTGGGGAGGGCCACTCCTTTTGATCATCATCTATTATTGTTGGAATATACTCAGTATGACTTCCCAGCAAACCCGTGATATTTACAGTATCCTGTATGTTTTGGAAACCTATTTCACGCTGACAATTTTTGTTCGGCTGTATTGCGGCTGCCAATGGCGGGAATGTTTTTATTATGTCGCTGTCCTGTTTTTGGCGACTCGGTTTGTCCGACATTTGATCGGTCATCTGATGATCAGCGCGCAATCGACGAATTTTTTGGTCGAAGGTTCCGCATGGGGGCTGCGCTTAATTTCCAGCTTGAGTTTGCTTGGTATTTACCTGCTATTGCTGACACCCGTTAAAAAAATGGTTTTTCGTTATGATTTAACCCGGCAAAATCCGATTTATATGGGATTGGTGGCTCTGAGCGTCGTTCCGGTAGTCTATATTGGCACGTTTGCGGAAACCCTAGGCAAGGAAAGCTGGGCGCGCGGATTGGAAGCGATTTCGATCGAAGGTATTGCCAGTGTCTGTGGATTTTTAACGATCATCGGCGTTCAGTGGATGATGGAAAGCCAGCGCAAGGAAGAAGACTTGCAGCGCATGCAGACGATACTGAAGCTGCAATATCGGCAGGTAGAGAACCGGCAGCAGACAATGGAGATCGTGAATCAGAAATATCATGATATGAAAAATCATCTGCAGGTATTGGAACAGCTGGAAGATCATGAAAAACGTCGGCGATATTTGAATACGCTGCAGGAGCAAATGGCGGGGTTTGAAAATTTCGTCGATACAGGTAATGAAACTTTGGACGTAATTTTGACTGATAAGCATGAACAGTGTATGAAAAATAACATTCCGCTCTTGACGATGATTCAGGTAGAGTTGCTGGATCTTTTATCACCTGCCGATTTAACGACGATTTTTGCCAACGCGCTGGACAATGCTATTGAACATGTCTGCGAATTACCGGCTGATCAGCGGGAAATAAACGTCAAAGTTTGCCGCCGCCAAGTCTGGTGTGTTATTTGCTTTAATAACCCTTGTCAAAGCGAAATGTTGATCTGGCATAAGAATCAGCTGCAATCTACCAAACACGATGCCGGACATGGCTATGGTTTGCGTAGTATTCGTTATACTGTTGAAAAATATCATGGAACAATGAGTACAGAGGTGATCGAAAATCATTTTATCCTGACGCTTCTTTTACCCTTACCTGAAACTTTGATGAAGGCGCGAGTGTCGCGGTTATTGAACAACAGGCCTGGGGTGCCTTTGTCGATCTGGAAAATACCGGGGCGAATATGGGCGGCTGGTTTGGCGAGGATATTGGCCATGTCAATTCGCAGTTTCTGATCAATCGAGGTTTCGGCCCGTACAATACCGGAGAAATCACTTCTGAGTTCTGTCTGCGTGCTAACGGACGCTGCAATCCGGATATCATCCGTGGTTTTGTTCAGAATTCCGGAGCGATGTTCGACCGGTATCAGGAAGTTTACAATTTATACGAAGAAGAACGAAAGGCGAATGACAGCCAAGTCTTCATGAAGGGCACAATGGTTCGGATTCCGGGGGTCGAAGTTCCGGATGAAGGGCAATTCGACATGTCCAATATGTTTGAATATCCGTTATGCAACACGCAGGCGGCTTACAGTGGGGCAAAGGTTTCCTATCCAATCCATTGCGGCGGTTATAAAACATGGCCATGCAATGCGCAATTCTATGGCTATCAGGGAAATAATATTGAATTTGTCCATAAATACATTGTTAAATATACCCAGGAACATGGAGCGGAGTGGTTCTTCGAGCATACTGGTATTGTCTTAGTCCAGGCAGATGACGGGACAGTCACTGGGTTAATTGCAAAAAATGCTGAAGGTGAGTACGTTAAATTCACAGCGGACAAAGGTGTTATTTTATGCGCAGGTGACTTCATCGGCGATCCGAAAATGTGCTGGGCTTTGCTGAATGAAGGCATGGAATGGGCAGAACGTGATGGAAAAACGGCTGAAGATTGGGCGAGCACGACGATTCGTGCCGGAATCGGTCATAAAATGGGCTGTTGGGCCGGCGGTATGATTGAAGCTTCCCCGCGCGGATGGATGGCGCTGGGTGGCGGCGTAAGTGGTCCTTGGGGAACCTGCCCGATGTTGATGCTGAATGTTGAAGGCAAGCGTTTCTGCAACGAAGGCGCAATCAGTCAGCTGGGTTCCGTATCTAAACGTCAGCCGGCAGGCTTAGCTTGCTATGTCACGGATGCGAACTGGAGCGAAACTGTAGCGAAGGCGCCGCTGGATCACGGAGCGCCTAACTTTGGCATGGATGATTTTTACGATGTATTGAAAGCCGATATGGATGCGGTTGAGATCGGCAATCCGGAAGGCTCGACAGTCACCGGAGCAAATCTGGCAGAACGGAAAATGATGAAGGGGACGGTTTTTGCTGCCAATACGCTGGAAGAATTAGCAGACTTGTTAGGTTATGAGGGGGAAGCAAAACAGAATTTCCTTGACAGTATTGCGCATTATAATGAGTTATGCCATTCAACCGAGGGAGATACAGATTACGGCAAAGATAAAGAATTCATGATCCCGATTGAAAAAGCGCCGTTCTATGGCGGAACTGGAAATTTAGGTCATGGCGGCAACCCGTCAATGGTTACGTTGTCGGGACTGGTTACGGATGCGGAACAAAACGTGCTGTATACACAATGAGAAAAGATCGGTAACCTGTATGCGGCGGGTAATTGTTTAGGTGGCCGTTATGGCTTAGGTTACAGCACGCCGATGGCAGGCAACTCAGTCGGTATGGCAATGACCCATGGTTGGCTGGTAGGGCATACCTGTGGAAAAAAATAGATATGATTTTCTCCATCCTGGCTTTGTTGGGATGGAGTTTTTCTTTTTGTTTTCTTGCGGGCTGCTATAATAAAGAAAAGGGAGGGTCTTAAAATGATGGATGAAAAGCGTATACAGACACTTATTCGGGAAGGCCGGCAGTTTTTGCATTGTCAGAGTCTAGCGGATCAGGATGATTTTGTGTCTGATCAGCAGCTAAAGAAACCGCAGCCACCGCTCGTGAAGGCTGCGATGAGCGAACAGAGAATAATGCTGCCGCGGAATTTTGAAGATTTGGATATTGATGGAGATTTTACTGAGATTTTATCAAGACGGCATAGTTCTCGTGTTTTTACCCAGCAGCCGATTAGTTTACTTCAGTTATCGTATTTATTATGGGCAAGTCAAGGGGTGAAAGAGATTCGTGGAAAGCGATACGCAACATTGCGAACTGTGCCATCCGGTGGTGCTCGTCATGGATTTGAAACGTATTTGATTATGCGGATGTGCGAGGGATTGGATTGTGGAGTTTATCATTATTTACCAATGGAGCATGCGCTTGAATTTTTACATAGAATAGATGATGAAGAGCAGATAATTTCGGATTCACTGTGTGGACAGCGCTGGGCAAGCAAAGCGAGTGTTGTTTTCTATTGGTCGCTGGTAGCCTATCGCTGCGAATGGCGATATGGGATTCGGGCGCATCGAGTGGCATTGATCGATGTGGGACATGTTGGACAGAATTTATATCTGGGCTGCGCTGCGCTAAATTTAGGGGTTTGCGGGATTGCGGCGTTTGATGATAAAGTTTGCAGTGACATTTTTGGATTGGATAAAGATGAGGAATTTATTATTTATACTGCACCTGTAGGAACGATTAGTTCTGCGGATATTGAGAAAGAAAAAGGTTTCTATCGATTTGTGGAAGAAGAAGGTCTTTAAGTGCGAACGTGAAGTGAACATAAAAATCCTGGGAGGTTCGCACCGGGAAAATGTGAAAATTAGAGAAAATATTGCAAGTGTACCCAAGATTGTTTATCATAGAATCGAAATAGGAAACAAGTAGAAGTCATTAAGTTTCTTATTTGCCGTCGCATCGCTCACGCGGTGCGTGGATTGAAATTGCTGCAGGTGGATCCGGCCTTGTGCCAGCGCCGGTCGCATCGCTCACGCGGTGCGTGGATTGAAATTGTCAATTACTTTAATTACGGTTCTGCGGATCCGGTCGCATCGCTCACGCGGTGCGTGGATTGAAATATATAAGGCTTTTGTTATGAAAGGTTAGGTAAAAGTCGCATCGCTCACGCGGTGCGTGGATTGAAATATAATTTTCTTCCTCCTTAACGCCTAATGGCGAAGTCGCATCGCTCACGCGGTGCGTGGATTGAAATATAGGAAATTATGGCAGTTTTGGATTGAATAAAGCTGGTCGCATCGCTCACGCGGTGCGTGGATTGAAATCTCTTATCGAAAGCTGCGGGCTGCGGCAGATAGCGTCGCATCGCTCACGCGGTGCGTGGATTGAAATTTTACCCTGCCTTTTGACTTTTTAGGCTCACACTGTCGCATCGCTCACGCGGTGCGTGGATTGAAATACAATCCAGAACAGCTTTACCGGACTTTTTACGGTCGCATCGCTCACGCGGTGCGTGGATTGAAATGGGGTTTACAGAGATCCAACAGGATCAGAGTCCACGTCGCATCGCTCACGCGGTGCGTGGATTGAAATTTTAAATGGACCAGGTAATACCAGATTTGATATGTCGCATCGCTCACGCGGTGCGTGGATTGAAATCGTGTAATCTTTTGACTTGAGCAGATTATTGCTGGTCGCATCGCTCACGCGGTGCGTGGATTGAAATCTGATGTGCTGAGGGTGGCGACCAAGCGATTAGTCGCATCGCTCACGCGGTGCGTGGATTGAAATAGCCATGGGGTAATATTTTGGGAACAGGCGCAAGGTCGCATCGCTCACGCGGTGCGTGGATTGAAATGGAGGTTGGTCGGCTTGAGGTTGTGTTGTATCACTGCGTCGCATCGCTCACGCGGTGCGTGGATTGAAATTACTTTCTGACCTCCCTTTTACACTTTATACTTGTCGCATCGCTCACGCGGTGCGTGGATTGAAATACTTAATCGCTGGCCTGCAAATGGACATCCGATGCGTCGCATCGCTCACGCGGTGCGTGGATTGAAATCTTCCGTGCCGTGGATGAAGACGATATCGACACCGTCGCATCGCTCACGCGGTGCGTGGATTGAAATTAAGATGGTTTATCCGTACTTTGTCGGCGAATACGTCGCATCGCTCACGCGGTGCGTGGATTGAAATCTTGGAAAATCTCTATGGTTAACGCTTTGTGGCACGTCGCATCGCTCACGCGGTGCGTGGATTGAAATCTCCGCTGGTAATTTGACGTTTAAATATTCCCGGTCGCATCGCTCACGCGGTGCGTGGATTGAAATGTCTGCACGTTAACAGCCTAATGGATGTACGTCGAATCACACAAATGATATCCCTCTCTTAATACAGGCAGCGTATGAATTAAAACTTTTTCAATTTATGCGAATTAACTAGGCCGAAAAAAATCTCACTTAAGAATAAGCGAGATTCGACCCAACACAGAAACGTTTTATTAGAAAACTCATGTCAAACATTGTATCGGTTATCATTAGGTTGCTCCGCGGATCTGCTTTACAAAAAAATAAAACAATACCTTGAACAGATGAGTTCAGCTAGCTGAACTAAAAAAATCAAAACTCCGACAGCCATGAAACCAACACGATTGCCTCCACTCGTCCCATTGTTCGTAAAAGCTCAAACGCCGACCAAAATTACGAAAAATCTGAAAATGGTACGATTTTGGTACGAATGGAAAACTAAGGTATTAAAAAAGCCCTTAATTAAGGGCTTTATTGTTAACTGGTGCCGATACCCAGAATTGAACTGGGAACTGAGCATTACCATTGCTCCGTTTTACCATTGAACTATATCGGCAGGCATTTAATATAATATCAGTTACTTATAAAAAATGCAACAGTCTTTTTTTAGAAATCAAACTTTTTCAAAGCCCGCAGGACGCGCGCAACCGGGAATCCCATAATCGAATAAAAATCACCAGTAATTTTCTTCGCCAGAAAAAATCCCTCGCCCTGGATTCCATACGCTCCCGCTTTATCCAACGGCTCACCCGTTGCTACATAAGCGTCAATCTCCTCCGCTGTTAAAGGATAAAATTCCACATCACTCACATCACAGAAGCAAACCCTCTGATCAGCGGAAAGCAGACATACGCCGGTCATGACCTGGTGCGTTTTCCCCGATAGCCGAGAAAGCATCGCTTTCGCTTCTTCCTCATCTTTAGGTTTCCCTAAAATCTGCCTCTCCAACACCACGATCGTATCCGCACCGATCACTACCGCTTCCGGATGCCTTTCAAACACAGTGTGCGCTTTCCGCCACGCCAACTCCTCCATCGCCGCTTCCAGCGGAATATCCGGATTCAAAGCTTCATCAATATCCGCGACCTCGATGCGAAACGGAACATGGCAGCGTTCCAAAAGCTCACGCCGGCGCGGTGACTGGCTCGCAAGGATTAATTCACGCTTCATTCGCGATTTCCTTTCTGATTTTTATCATAAATAATCTTCATTCCCTTAAACGCCAAATCCGGATCATATTCATCAATGCAATCCGTTTCATTGACCAAAATGCGGCCCAATCCTCCCGTAGCGATTACTTTCAGCTGCGGCTGATTCAGCTCCTCTTTAATCCGACGCACAAGATATTCCACCTGACCGATATAACCATAGACCAACCCCGACTGCATTCCGGACACCGTATTCTTTGACAACACCCGCTCCGGCTTGATGATTTCAATTTCCGGCAATTTTGCCGTCATCGACCACAAAGCCTGCGCAGCGATCTCAATTCCAGGTGAAATCACAGTATATTCAAACACCCCTTTGGCAGAAATGTAATCATAAGTCGTGGCCGTTCCAAAATCAATGACCAAACACGCCTGATGATATAAATGATAAGCGGCCGCAACGTTCACAATCCGGTCAGCCCCCACCTCTTTCGGATTTTCAGAATTCACAGAGATCCCCGTCTTCACTCCCGGGCCGATAATCAGCGGCGTACAATGGAAATATTTAATCACCGCATTTTCCAAGGAATGCATGATTTTCGGAACGACGCTGGAAATCACGACGTCGTGAATCAGAGAACTGTCAATCAACCGGGTCGACAACATCGTCCACAATACCATTCCCAATTCATCTGAAGTCCGCGGCGTTTTCGTCGTCATTCGAAATGTCGCTTTTAAATCGTCATGATCAAACACACCGACTGTAATGTTGGTATTTCCAACATCCAAAGTCATCAACATAGGCTATTTCTCCCTTTTCTCTTTCAAAATTGCCAGACAACGCTTCAGCAGCTCATAGGCCAGATCTTCCTTGCGCATGAGCGGCAGCGTTTCTTCACCCGAGGCCGTGATCACTGTGACCCGGTTTGTATCGATTCCAAAGCCGGCTCCACTTTCCCGCAAATCGTTCGCGACGATCAGATCGGCATGCTTGGATGCCAATTTTGTACGCGCCCGCGTCAACAGCTGCTCGGTTTCCATCGCGAATCCGCACAACACCTGATCATCCCGCTTTCTCTCGCCTACGGCTTTCAGGATATCCTGGGTCCGCTTTAAGGTCAGCTGGAATTCCCCATCTGTCTTTTTTATTTTTTCAGAAGCTGTTTCCACCGGAGTATAATCCGCCACGGCCGCAGCCTTGATAATCAGATCTGATTCAGAAGCCCGGCTGAACACCGCTTCAGCCATTGACTGAGCGGAAGTCACCGGCTGGTCCTCCACTCCGCGCAAAGCTGGCAAAGCCGTCGGGCCATGAACTAACGCAACCTTCGCGCCCCAGTTTCGCGCAGCTTTGGCAATCGCATATCCCATTTTCCCACTGGAATGATTCGTCAGATAACGGACCGGATCCAAAGCCTCCTGGGTTGGACCGGCAGTAACCAGCACCTTCAGTCCGGCCAGCGGCTTTTCCTTGATCAGAGCCTGCTCAATCTCATCCTCAATCACGGCCAACGGCGCCAGCCGCCCTTTGCCGACATCGCCGCACGCCAGCAAACCGCTGTCCGCTTCTACAATCCGCATTCCGCGAGCCTTCAATAACTGCAGGTTTTCCTGCGTCACCGGATTTTCCAGCATCCCAGTATTCATCGCTGGGCAGATAATTTTCGTGCAGCTGCAGGCCAGAAAAGTCGTCGTCAGCATATCGTCCGCCAATCCCTGAGCCAGCTTGGCGATCACATTCGCTGTTGCCGGGGCGATCACAAACACATCCGCCTGTTTTGCCAAGGAAACATGCTGGACATTATATTCGAAATTCCGATCAAATGTATCCACACTGACCCGATGCCCGCTCAGCGTTTCAAAAGTCAGCGGACTGACAAACTCCGTCGCGTTACGGGTCATGATCACATGAACGTCCAGGTCCTTCTTTTTCAAATCACTCGTCAGCTGCGCCGCTTTGTATGCGGCAATACCGCCGGTGACACCCAAAATCACAGTTTTTTTCATCGGTTCCTCCCTGCCGTCAAAAACGGTCTTTTCTATATTCTCACTCACTCCGGCTTGCGCATCGCAAGATCTATATCTGTAGTTTTTACAATTATTCTCCGGCGGTTTTTTTGATCTTTCCTTTCGTTAGCGGCAGCAGGACCCGGCCGACCGCGAGAACAATCACAGCGCCGATCGCCATTTCCAAAAGACCGTTGGTCATGACTATCCCCAGCAACAAGGCTGCCAAGCCTGACAGTGCAACCCCTTTTACCGCGGCATACGCCGAGCCGAAGAAAACATAAATTCCCAGCATGACCAGGGTTGTATGCGTCAACGTACTGATCAGCGCTGCCAGGATTAGACTGACATTGATTTTCTTCGTCGTTTTCATCAGCAAGGTAAACAACACACCGGCCAGCCAGCCTAACAAAACCCGCGGACCGATCGCAATGATCAAACTTGCCAGTCCCCCGTGAAATTCACCAACCGAATAAAACGGGGAAAAAACAAACGAGGTCACCGTTGGCGTCAGAGTGTTGATAATCACGCTGCTGATCCCAAAGATCAAGCCGATTGCGCTCCCAGCCCCCGGCCCCATCAGAACTCCTGCCAGAATGACCGGAATATGGAGCGTCGTCGCCCGCACCGGACCGATCGGAATGTAACCTAACGGCGTCAGCATCAGCACAATTTCGATGCAGCCGAATAATGCCAGCAGCACCATGTTCTTCGTCTTCTGTTTTGATTTCATATTTTCTGTTTTCCTCCTGCCGCTCCCTTCCCGGGATGCAGCGTACTGAAATTCGAGAATCCCTGCCGGAATTGCGTCCATCGGATAGAAGTCCGTTACGATCTCCTTGCGATGTGAAAATCCGGATTGTGGGAATTCATATTTATTATACTCAAGATCCCCTTCAATTCAACCGTTTCACGACGGGAAGGCGACAAAATTCTACCAAAAATAGACAGCTCTGAATTTGTTGAACAGCCGCCATACTAACGGTACAGGAAATGAAGGTGAACGGATGAAAAAAATACCCTATGTCATTTTAATCAGTCTGCTTTTATTAGGCGGATGCCAGAGCCAGCCCGGGAATAACGATCCAACGGCAAAGGTTGGATCCATAACCGATGATGTTCCGGAAATCAATATTCCGGAAACCGATATCGACTTTTCGCAATTCAATACGCTGGACGCCCGGATGCAGGCGTGGGGCTTAGGCAAAGACAAAGATGAAAACGGTCAGCCCGCAGACGCTGTGCTTGCGAATCAAAAGTATAAGGCTTATGATGCTGTCTTTGTCGGCCGGCCGGATCAAAAGGTTTATCTGACCTTCGACAATGGCTACGAAAACGGAAATACGCCGAAGATTCTGGATACGTTGAAAGAGAAGAACGTCAGCGCTGTCTTCTTTGTCACATCGCAATATGTATTGGAAAATCCGGATTTGGTTCAGCGAATGATTGATGAAGGCCATGTGATCGGCAATCACAGCTATCATCATCACTCCTTCCCGACCATCAGCATCGAGAAGGTTTACGATGAAATTATGCAGCTGGACGCGTTGTTATTAGATCAATTTCAATACAAGATGACGTTGGTCCGGCCGCCGAAGGGAGAATTCAACGAGCAGTCGCTGGCCTTATGTAACTTATTAGGCTATCAGACCGTGCTGTGGTCCTATGCTTACTACGATTACAATGTCGCCGATCAGCCCGAACCGGCAGCCGCGCTGAAGAAAAACCTGGATAACGCGCATCCCGGCGCCATTTATCTTCTGCACGCGGTCTCGGATACCAACATGCAGATCCTCCCCGAGTTGATCGAAGGCTTGCGGAAGCTGAATTATGAAGTAGCCCGCTATGATTTAAAATAAGACTTACGAAAGAAAAACATATCCTCTTTCTTAAAATAACAATAAAAGACAAATCCGATATGACCACAGGGAACGAGCTGTTAAAGGATTTGCCTTTTTTCTTTATGATTGCCGTTTTCGCTTTGCGGCCTCTTGCGATGAAAGTTTCGATAAGTCTGCAAAATTAGCAGCCTGCTTTAATGGATCAGGCGCACTTATAAAGCTTTCACTCTTGTTTATCACCGTGGCGAATTCATCGTTTCATCGATCTTCATTTTCATTCGTCTGGAGGGTGAATTCCCGCTGGCGCTGCGCTTTCGATCGCAAATCTTCCAACCGAGCTTCTGCCGCTGCATCCTGATCGAAAAAATCGACGAGTAAATCCAGACACCGCAGTGTTTCCGGGGAACTCATGTGTTCCAGTTTTTCAGTTTCTTCCAGCAGCTTTTCCGCATGAATTCCAGCTAGCTGCAAAAACCGGGCTACCCGCTGATGCCGCTCCAGCAAGGCTTTCCCCTGTTTCCGTCCTTTCTCTGTCAATTGTACATTTCCATAGTTTTCCACCATCAAAAAACCTTCAGCCGCCAATTTTCGCAGCATTTTACTAACCGAGCTGCGCCCGACCTGAAGAGCGCCGGCCAAGGCGGACACCCGGAGCGTTCGATTTTCCTGCTGCAGCCGGTATATCATTTCCAAATAGTCTTCCATCGCTGCCGTCAGCTGATCCGTTTCATTCCGCGCCGCTTCCCGAAACGGTCGGAATCCCTTGTTTTCCACCATCACCTTCGCCTCTTTTCCACATACAACTTCCATTCCATTCTATGCCAGGATCAGCAGGTAGTCCGGGCTGTCACTGAAAGAGATGCTTGCTTGCCTGGAATTCAGGGAAAAGAACAAGAAAAAAACCGGAGTTCCAAAACCCCAGTCTTCACTTCTGAACAAGCTTACCCGGATCTGACGCATTCGCGAACAGAAAGGTAACAATTAAACCCCAGATAGCGCTGCCCGCCTGATTTCCTGTATTCGACTTAATCCTTTTGCGCTTGTTTTTCCAGCTTTCCTTCATTTAATAACGCTGGCCGCTTTCCGGAAGCTGCGTTTCTGTTTCATCTGGCGGCAACAGAAAATACCGGCTGAATTCCCCTTGAATCCGATCATGCAGACGCCGCACGCCCCCTTCCAAATGATACCGCATCACCTCGCCGCAGCGCTCCCGCTGACGCTTTTCCACAATTTCCACAATTTCCTCATGTTCATGAAGCAGTTCGTTCATTGAGAAATTGGCTTTGACGTCCAGCATCCGGAAGCGCGAATAATGAACTTTCATTTGATTGATGATTTGCCACATTGCCCGCTGACCAGCAATCGCGAAGATATGCTCATGAAATTCACTGTCCAGCGCGTAGAATTCATCCGGCGTCCGCTTCTGCGCGATTGCCTGACGCTGCCGTTCCAGATCCATTTTCAGCTGCTGCAGCTGGGCTGGGGTCCGCCGCTCGATACCATCTTTCAGGATTTGAATTTCCACGATTGTCCGCATATTGATCGTGGCCATGACTAACTCCATATCAATCAGCGACACCTTTGTTCCCCGCTGCGGCAAGACTTCCAGCAAGCCGTCGTTGCACAGCCGCAGGAACACGTCGCGAACCGGCGTTCGGGACACCTCAAACCGACGGGATATTTCATTTTCACTGATCAACGCCCCCGGTTCAATTTTCAGATCGATAATTTCTTCCTTTAACTGATTGTAGATCTCCAATTTATCCATCCTGAGTCCCCCTCATACAGTTAGTATACAAGGTGTCCGGAAGGGATTCAAGGTTCAATTTTCCGCGCCATTTCAGGCGAAAGTCTCACAGCCGCTCCCAAGCATGATATAATGCTTGCGATAAGGAGGACAAGCTATGAAATTTTTAGTCGTTTCTGATATCCACGGCTCTGCCGATTACACAAAAAAAGCACTTGAAGCCTATGCCCTGCACAAACCGGATCAAATCCTGCTGCTGGGCGATATTCTCTATCACGGGCCGCGCAATCCGCTGCCGCAGGGCTACAATCCCCAGGAAGTCGTCGCGCTGCTCAATCCGCTGGCCGATAAAACCATTGCCGTCCGCGGCAACTGCGACGCCGAAGTAGACCAAATGCTGCTGAATTTTAATATTCTGCGCGACTGCGCAACCCTTTTCCTGGGCGGACGCCGGATTACGGCGACGCATGGTCATCTGTTCCCGCTCGATCCACCGCCGCACAGCTTCCCCGGTGATATCTATTTGTTCGGCCATATTCATATACCTGTCATCCGGCAGGAAAACGGAATCACGCTGCTCAATCCAGGCTCAATTACGCTGCCAAAAGAAAATTCACCCCACACTTATGCACTGCTGGATGAACACGGGTTTACAATCATGACCATCGATCACGAGGTCTATCAATCGCTTACCTTCTAAATGCAAATGAAAATCTAGCGATAGCCGCTGTTAAAATGATTTTCAGCAGCGGCTTATCCCTTACCTGCACCGGGCTTCTCCACATTGGGAAGCTCTTTTTTACGTTCGTCAATCAACAGACAGAGCACCGCTGCCCATTGATCCTCCGCCTCCTTTAACGTAATTTTGACCACCTCCCCCTGATTCATTAAATGCCGCTGAGCCACCGGTGCGATGTAATAAATAGGCTGAGTGATCGAATCCAGCACCAGCTGATTCTCCCGGACTTCCATCTCAGTTCGCTTCCATTGACAAGAAGGCAAGGTATGCCGGATGCGGTATTGATCTCTTTTGGTACCCAGCTTCATCCGCTGAGCTTGTTTCCAGACCTGCTGAAGCATCGCCGTCGGCAGCGACTGATAAACATCCGGCAAGGGCGCGTCTTCTATCAAGTGAGGGTGATGGATCATCGCGTCAAATAATTCTTCGCGGAACTGCGCGGCGCTGTGGCTTAAGGCGCAGAGCTGGCGGCGCTGCGACAAGGTTGGAAAACATGTAATTTTTACATTCATAATCATGGGAATAATCTCCTCCTACTAATACTATTGCGCTTTTTTTACAAAAGCCTCCCAGATTTCAGAAATTTCTTCCATTTTCTTGTCTCAAATATGTCTCAAATCGTTCCAAAGCCCCCTTTCCCATCCTTCATTCCCTAAAATAATGCTCATGTACGGTAAGGAAGCAAGCAACCGAAAACAAGAGATAGACCGCCAGCACTACACTATTCCGAACCAAAGACCAAAAGATAAGCATTGTGGGAAAATCTAAACTTTTGGATTTTCCTACAATGCCGACTACGGCGGAATCCTTCCCACTCCTTATATCTTTATTTCCGTATACATTGAATTTGTATTTAGTAAATGCTATAATGTCCCTATTCAAATTATAAATGTGTTGAATTAGTTACATGTACATATTTTTTGTGCCGCATAAATACCCTGTTGAGGTTGTCGTTCTTTGTCCAGATGTGGAAACAATAAAAGGAAGGGAACGATACAGGGAGAAAACAGGCTATTCCGGCTTTACGGTTGAAACCTTATACGATACATTTATGCAGACAACACCACGGATCGGCTTTTGGCTGGACAATTCCAACCAAACACCACAGCAGACAGCAGAAACCATTCTGAACGCCAGAAAGTCGGTATGATTGTTACATATAAGGGGAAGAAAAATTTCTTTTAGGTACTTTCTTTCCTAAAACTAATGTGATATAATAGCATCATTCCAAAAAAGGAGTAAAAAATATGCGGCAAGGTATTCTTAAATAAAACTATAATCAAATA
>ERZ1106981.92-NODE-92-length-74243-cov-41.353211_pt1 | contig 74243 bp, 52 predicted proteins | sample MGYA00403692_ERZ1106981 | MGnify/ENA primary metagenome ERZ1106981 (study PRJEB35170, sample SAMEA104062431) | human gut metagenome | biome: human gut; feature: human-associated habitat; material: faeces | place: Denmark | collected 2012-06-22 ... | reverse complement strand
CGGATGTCCGAGAGGTCAACATGGAGCACATAGCCATTCAAGGCCATTTTCCGCACATAGGCCCCCATCTTGGAAATGCCCGCCTTGGCCATGCGTTCCCCGATCAGCGTTTGCTCCTCCGGCGTCACCATCACATGAAGATGGACACAGCGGCGGCGTTTCTTTGTCACCGCTCCTCACGCTCCCGGCTCCTGTGCTTATCGGGGGGGCTCCTTCACCTTGTCCAGCTCCTTTTCCGGGGGCTGGGGCGGCCGGGCCGTTGTTCAGCAGCCCGTCGATCATGTTGTAGTTCTGTTCTGTGGACAGTTCCACGGTATTCAGCGGGTTATCCTGTTCGTACATAGTACCTCCTTTTTATAAACAGAAATGGCCAAGACTTTGGGACAAAATGTCCCGATGTCCCAGCGCAAAGTGTGGAAAGCATTTGCCCTAAATCGGCGCAGCCAATGAAAACATATTGCTTACTCCAAAAGCGGCCCCGGAAAGCCTTGAAATATGGGCGTTTCCGGGGTCTAATTTTCCACCCATCAGCTGCGCTTTTTTCTCATGTAATTCCTCTTTCGCTGCCGCAGAGCGACCTTGGCGCAGCCGGGGGGGGGGCAATACCGTGTCCGGCCATCGGGGAGAAAAGCCCTGCCGCATATCGGGCAGGGCCGGGTTTCCGGGGCGGGGCCTTCCGCAGCGAGGGACGCCTCCAGCACGGGATCATTGGACAGCACCGCCTCCTGGAAGTAGCGGCACAGCGCCCCCGTCCAGCACTTCTCCAGCATATAGCAGGGGCACTCCAGCGGCAGGCAGCCCACATCCCGGTCATAGTTGGCGCACAGCCTTGTCACCAGCTTGCGGATGGCCGCCTTTTCCTCACGGGTCAGCTCTCGGGCCACTCATACCGGGGAACCTGCTGCATCATCGTTTCATAAGGGCTGTTGGTGAATTTCATTTGTCGTCCTCCGCTTCGTCCTTGTCCTCCTCGTCCCACGGCGGGGTATCGTCGTAGGTTTCCAGCTCGTCCCCGTAGTCCTCTCAGTTTCAGCGGCCCGCTGCTGCTTGGGGCGGTAAACCTTGAATACTACCCGGCTCCGCCGCCCACCAGCGCCACCACCAGAATGAGCAGGAGCGTCCCGGTGTTTCCACCCGTCTGTTCGGGTTCCTGCTCGGGGGTAGGCTCCGGCTCCTCCACGGATTCGGGTTCCGGCTCCACCCCCACGCACTCGGTCATATGTAAGCGTCAAATAAAACCCATACACAAAAGAGCCCTGGCGTAAAGAATGTCAGGGTCTTGTCTTATTTTCTAACTTTCAAGCGTTCCGGTAAAGACGGAGAATAAGACAACAGCTTTCTCAGCTCGTCTTCGCTCATCGAAGCGTCAACCTTTTCTAATATATATTCTAAATATTCATAAACTTTGACGTTACTATTCACAGCTAACTTGTGAAAAAATAGGTTGTCAATAGAAACTATCCACAAAATACGTAAAATTGCAATAAACAAGAGCTCCTCTGAGAGCTCATGTTTTGCGTTCTGACAGTATATTGCATGGGATACTATTTTATTTCACTTTTGTTTTTTTGTTTATCCTATGCTTTCGATTCGGCTGCTTCTTACTTTATTTCAACAGTTTTATCTTTGTCAGTCGTGCTAATGAATTAAAATTTCCCACAATTTGTGAATGAATTTCCTGTGTTATAATCTTCATAGAGTTTAGTATGGAAGGAGGATGACGATGAAAGACACTTTTTATGATTTGTACTGTGAGGAAGTCAAAAAGAATGAGATTCTGAAAAAAGAAATTGTTCACTTGAAAATAGAAAATGCATCGTTAACTCGTAGAATTGTTTATTTGGAATCTCACCAGGAAGAAATCATTGAGAAAAAAGTGAAGGTTCAAGTTGATAAAGCGCAAAAAGCTTTTGAAGGCAGATTGTCAGCTTGGAGAAAAAAGTGGATCATCTTAAATCTGTACTTAACCAGGATAGCACCAATTCTGGTATTCCTACTTCATTGACTCCTCTTAATAAGAGCAAACATGTTCCAAATTCACGAGAAAAAACAGATAAAACTAAAGGCGGGCAATTGAATCATCCTAAACACAAACTTGTGAAATTTGATGAGTCAGAAATTACAGATTATGTTGATCATAGACAAAATACATGTCCCAGCTGCGGACATACGATGAAAAATACCGATGAAGTTGTCACTAAGGATGAAACAGATTTTAAAATTGTAGTTAAGAAAATAAGACATCGTTTTTATGAAACGACATGTCCAAACTGCGGACATAAAGAAAAAATAGCGATATCCGCTCGGCTGAAGGAAGAAAACCAATATGGATATGGTGTGCAGAATTTGGCTCTAACCTTGTTGAACGAAGGCTATGTTTCAATGAAAAGAAGTAAAGAAATCATTAGTGGACTCACAAAAAGTGAAATAGAGCCAAGTGAAGGCTATATTTCCAAACTTCAGAAACGATTATCGGATAATCTATCCGGTTTTATGGACAGTCTAAAAAAGGAAGTTATCCGACTGAGAATTGTACATTGGGATGATACAGTGATTATGGTCAATCGAAACAGGAGCTGTCTGAGATTTTACGGAAATGAACAGTTTGCTTATTATGCCGCGCATCAAAAGAAAGATAAGGGCGGATTAGATGAGGATCACATTCTGAATTGTTTGGGGAGTAGTACGGTAGTGGTTCATGATCATAATAAAGTCAACTACAATGAAGAATATGAATTTCAAAATGCAGAGTGCTGTGCGCATTTGTTGAGAGATTTGAAGAAGGTTGTCGATAATCTTGAACACGAATGGTCCAAAGCCATGATAGAGCTGCTTCTTCGTGAAAATCATAATCGAAGCGTAGGAAACTATGTTGATGCAGAATATGTATCCATCGTCTATGATCAATATGTTGCGCAGGGATATTTGGAAAATCTGGATGCGGACGAAAAGTATTACGGTGATACAGAAAAAGCGCTATTAAAAAGGCTAGAAGAATATAAAGAGAACTATTTGATGTGGACACTCAATGCCGAGATTCCCTTCACAAATAATGTAAGTGAGCGCTCCTTAAGAGGCAGTAAAACAAAGATGAAGGTATCGGGACAATTTGCGAATATCAAAAGTGCTGAATATTTTGCGAAGATCAAGAGTTATCTCGAAACGGGGCATCGACATGGATACAACACAACGATGTTGATTGATATGGCGCTTAATGGTAATCCATTGACAATTGAAGAGATGAAAAACACGACATAGAGAAAAATGATTAATCTCTCTCCACATCGTGTTTTTGTCTTGCCAATTTTTATTCGCTGTGAATAGTAACACTTTGACTGTGGCAGCGTGTATGGGTTTTATTTGACTCTTACTATTTTCCCGTCCTTCCCTTTAGTGTACTGCACTTATATATAGAATTAAAGTGCTCAAGTTTTGTTCAATCTTACGCATTCTCCTGAAATTTTGTAAGATTCTTTTTTCTTAACTTACACACTTTATTTTACACTCTCACGCGGGAAGTTTTGTGTTAAGATAGACATTGTAATAGATCCTTTCTAAAGTGTTGTTTTTTATCAAATTACATTTTAAGGATTTATTACTTTTTTTGTAAGGGTTAATAGTAAAAGTAAATGCAGGTGCTAAATTCGTTCTTAGGTTGGCTTGTCAATGGATCTCCCTGTGTCTATTCTTTATTTGTTGAACAAACCCCGAAGAGAAGGCTGAATAACTCAAGAGGCGAGTGATCATTCAGTCTTTTTCTTTTATAAGAATTGATATGGCTTGAAATGAGATTCAATTCATCTTGTGTTAACTAATCGAAAGATGATCCTTTAGGATAGAATCTGCGCAACATTTCATGGTTATTCTCGCAAGTCCCTTTTTGATAGGAAGCAGCGGGATCACAGTAGAATAAACGAGACCTGGATTGATGGAAGGCATCGTTTTCAATCGCCGTGGGATTGGAAAATTCGGAGCCATTATCCGTCAGGATGACTTCAAATATTTTCTTGAATAATTCAGGACCTAATCGTTGTTCATAAAGTTGATCCATCTGTTGAATTGCAGCTTGAGAGGTATGGTGGTCGGCCAGGAAGAATAATTGAAGATTACAGGACTTGAAGAGAAACGTGAGAATCACCTTACCGCCTTTAATCCCTTCAACAGTATCCATCTCAACAACTGAGACATCCGGATGAGCTTGAACGAAGTCCAGGTAGTCTGCATAAGTCCGGTGAATCCGACATTGACTATCGACCTTATGTTCTTTCCGCCCTGATTTTCTAGGCTTTAAGCGGAACTTTCGAGGCAAATCTAAATTTTTGATCCCGGGAAGCAGGTTGGCGTCAATGAGATTATAAATGGTTTTCTCATGACAAGGGAGAATATCAGCTTTAACCAGACAAGCATGATGTACGGATTGTTTATTCTCTTTAATAAGCGGAGTAAGCTCCCGCTGAATCAAAGCCAATTCAGCCTCGGTCAAATTAAATCCTGAACGGGTTTCAACGAGCCTCTGCCGATATTCCTGGTGGGCTTCTGCTGCCTTATAATCACGTTGTTCCAGGGAGCAGCGCTGACGCTGCCGACAGCCATTACAAACATAAGGCGGATGAGAGAGAGAAGGGCAGCACTCTTTTTCATAATCATGACAAACCCGGAAACAATGACCACAAAAACGACAATTCCCCTTTTGAAAATGGCACTGAGGCTGACAGACGAATTTTAGCCGGCATTCAAAGCGATGGAGGCAATCGTTCATCATGCGAGACTGAGGGTAAGAAGAACGATCGCGAATCAGCAGATGATTTCGAATCTCGCGGGAGAGCGTGGTAGAACTCTTGGAAATCAAACGAGCAATCGTGTTGAAAGAAGAACCCTGATTCAATTCGGATTGAATCGTAATCCGATCTTGCAAAGTTAAGTGACTCATAATGAGGACTCCTATCTGTACAGGGAGATACAAGATAACTATAACTCATTTGCACAAGTAAATGCAGTCTGCGTCTTTGCAAAAGTAAATGCAATTCCTTTTAGTCTTAAGGCTGCGTTTACTTTTTCAATTCACACGCAATCATTTTACACGATCCTCCTTAAAGGAATCTTTTACTATAACAGCCAGTTGTGTTAAAATAATATTCGGATACTGTTTCATAATTATTAATAAATACCTAACTTCATGTTTAGTTAAAAAAGTGAGAGATAAAGGTAAATGGTTTTTGAAAACATCAATATGAAAAAGTATATAGAATGTTATAAAATCAATGTCAATAAAGGAGGGAAAGTCGGTAATATTTCGACTAAAAATATGAAATTAATAAAAAAAAGTCTGAATCATTGTTTAACTAATTTAGATGTGTTGGTATTGTTTGTATCTTTAATATTTTTAGAATACTACTTTAGAGTTCAACTCAATCTTGTATCTTTAACGCCAAGAATCATTCTAACTAATATTTTTATAAGTATGTTTTTTTGCTCTTTTATGCTTCTGATGGGAAAAAAATTGAGATTGTTCTATGGAAGTTTCATTATTTTGATTTTCGCATTATTATGTTTTTGTCAGAATTTGCATTATAATTATTTTTCTACATTCTTTTCCTTCTCAAAAGTAAGTATATTAAAAGAATTCTTTCAAGTAAAAAATGAAGCTCTTGGCAAATTAACGATAGATTTATTTGGGTATTTCATACCATTGATTCCTTTTATAATTAGTAATCTCTTGAAAGGAAAGCAAATAAAATATTCGAATGTAGTAAAATTTTTTTCCTTTACTTTCTTTTCTATATTAAGTTGTTCTTGTTTGTTTCTGACTTTTACTAATTATCCTGAAAACGTTAAAAAAAGTGAAAGTGATTTCTATTTATATAGAACCTTATATAATAAAGTAAGAGCTGTAGAAAGATTGGGTTTATATACATATACATTAAAAGATGCCCAACTTAGCTTGTTAGATAAACAAATAGATCTAGACGAGGAGAAGATTTTAATTGATCTCTATATTGAGGAGCATGGTTATTTGTCAGAAAAAAACGAATATACGGGTATATTTGAAGGTAAAAATTTAATATTAATACTTTGTGAATCATTGTCTAATATTGTTATTGATGAAGATCTAACCCCTACACTTTATAAACTTAAGACAGAAGGTATTAGTTTTAATAATCATTATGCTCCAGTTTACCAATCAGCAACTGCTGATAGTGAATTTATTAGTTTAACTTCACAAATTCCATCGATAGAGAATGGCCCTTTGGCTTATGACTTTTATGGAAATTCATTTCCACAAGCTCTTCCACAATTGTTTAAAGAACGAGGCTATGCAGCCAATTCATTTCATTCATATAAAAAAGAGTTCTATAATAGAGAAACGTTACACTATACATATGGTTTCACCTACTTATATGATTGGGTTGATTTAAATTTAGAAAAGCGACCCGAATTTGTTGAAGCATATAATTGGATTCATGATAAAGATCTTTTTGAGAAAGCACTTGAAATTACAAATAAAGATGCTGATGAACCTTTTTTCGACTTCATTATTAGCGTTTCTGGACATATCCCATACGTAAGAGAAAGATATGAATTAGAAAAGGATTTATGGGAGACAATCTTGCTTTATGGTGAGGCTGGCGAAAAATACTCCACAGAATCTCTTTGTTATTTAGCGGCGCAAAGAACTTTAGATACTGGATTAGATGCTTTAATTGATGATCTAATAAGTACGGGGCAGTTGGAAAATACAGTTATTGCAATTTATGGTGACCATTATCCCTACGGATTGACGAAGACCGCAACAAAAGAATTATTTGGTGATTTAGAAAATGAATATGAAATAAATAAAGTTCCATTTATTATATGGACATCGGATATAGAAAATCCAGTTGCAATAAATAAAGTTACGTCTACTTATGATATTATGCCAACTATATGTAATTTATTTAATATCAATATAGATGGACATCTTATAACTGGAAGGGATGCTCTTTCAGAAGAAGATGGGATTGTAATTTTTGAAGATCATTCTTGGTTAACTGATAGGGCATATTATAATGCTACTAAAGGTGAATATATTAAATTGGATAGTTTCATTGAGGAAGAAGATATAGATGAAATTAATGAACGCGTATTTGAAGAGTTACGAATAAGCCAAAGTATTTTAACATCTGATTATTTTTCTAAGTGAGAAATTAATAGCTAATTTTCCAATATAATTAAAAGTATGAAGCAAGACAAAAAAGAAAAGAGTATGCAATCGTGCGAAAATAAAATAGGAGGAGTTAACCGATAGTATCTATCTAACGGTTGGTGGTAATTATGAAAAAAAAATTAAAAATAATAATTATTAATTGTGTGCTTTTTTTTCTATCATTATTCTGTTTTCTTAGCATCTATGGTGAAACTGATTTATATCAAGAAATATTAGCTATTAACAATCAAACAATGAATGGGAATTGTCAGATTAATGATGGAAAACTTATATTAGATAATGAACAGTGTATGTTATTATCAAAACTATTAGACAAGGGTACATATTCTATTAAAATTTCTTATAATAGTGATGGCGATGTTAATCTTAATGTTTATAGCATTAAATATGTTGATAGAGAAAATAACGCTGGCAAGAGTTTTGCTTATACAAGTCTATCTAGTACAGATAGTATTAAAGAGTTCGAAATTAGCTTGGATAAAAAGGTTAGTGATGTAGGATTCTATCTTAATGGAACAGGAAATGTAGAGATTAATGATATTATAATTAGTTATAAAGGAGCTTATTTTAAAGATAATAAAATTAGTTTGATATTATTTTCTATTTTAATAATTTTGATTATAGCTTTAAATTTCAATAAACAGCTCATGGATAAGCTTATAAATGACAATAATCTTTACTATACACTGGGATTAGTACTAATATTTATTATAGTTAATTACCCTGTTTTGATTAATCGCAGTCTCCATAATCCGCCTTACCAAGATCTTGGCTATCATTTAAATCGTATTCAAGGATTAAGTGAAGCAATACAATTAGAAAAATTTCCAATTAGAATCCATGCTAGTGAATTTGGATATTATGGACAGGCGGAATCTGTTTTCTATCCTGAATTATTTCTTATGATCCCTGCGTTATTGCGTACCGCAAGAATGTCTTTGCTGAATTCTTATCGAATTTTCGAATTATTAATTAATGGAGTTACTATTTTAGTATCATATATTTCTTTTAAAAATATTTTTAAAAATAAAAAAATTGGCTTTATTGGATCGATTCTATATACATTTTCGATTTATCGGTTGACTGCTTTCTATGTGAGATCTGCGGTAGGCGAATATTGTGCGATGGCTTTTTTTCCCTTATTAGCTTGGGGGTGCTATGAGTTATTTTTTGGAAATGAACGAAAATGGTGGCTTTCATCAATAGCTATGACAGCAATATTACAGTCACATTTGATATCAACTGAACTTAGTGCATTTCTTTGTTTATTTTTGGGGATTTGTTTGTTACCTTATCTATTAAAACGTGTAAAGCGAATAAAAGCTATATTTAAGTCTGTTCTGTTCTTCGTTCTTTTGAACTTATGGTGGCTTATTCCTTTTTTAGATTTTACTATTTTTGGTGTAGGTGCTTTTGAACGGAATATAGGAATACAGGAGCCAATTATTTATGATATTAGAAAATTGTTTGCAGTATTTTATCCTTTAGGAACTGGAGCAGATATGCCATTTAGTATCGGTATTCTTCTTATTGGGGGTGGAATAGCATATATTAGCTTACAAATGAAAAAATCATTTAGAAAAGAAAGTTTTAATAAGTTTGGACTTTTACTCTTAGGTTTTACTATTGTGCTTATATGGATGGCAACTTCTTATTTTCCTTGGAATAATTCATTGGGTATATTTAAGAAAATAGGTGGGACATTACAATTTTCTTGGAGAATAATTGCAATAGTTACATTATTATTAATATTAATTTCACTCCTTTTATTGAATTATTATTTTAGTGAGAATAAGAAAAAAAATTTAGTGATCATCTCTTTAGTATTGGTTTCATCTGTAATTATTGCTTCGCCAATATTATCCGGATATAAAAATATACGTGTTGCAGCTTCTAAGAAAACACTTGCTGATATAGATGCTGATGGATATACTTTAGATGGATGGTACTTACCATTAGGAACTGAGATATATTATTTATATTATGAGCCAGGAACGATAAAAGCAGAGGCTAGTTTAGATATAGATAATTTTATACGCAAAGGAACTAATTTAAAATTTGATTTCACTAATAACTTAAGTGATAATACTATTGAATTACCCGTTTTATTTTATCCAGGATATGAGGTGAAAGTGAACGGTAAAAAAACTTCTATAAGAAGTAGTAGAAATAAGTTAATAGAATTTGATATAATCGAATCGCAAGGAAGTGTTTCTGTAGAATATTCGGGGAAGAATTTTTACAATGTCAGCACTTTAGTATCTGTGATTTCTTTGCTATTACTTATATATTGTATGATAAAGGAAAAACAATATGAAATGGTTAAAATTGATTAGAATTCATCACTATATTAAAAATGTTCTTGTGTTTTTTCCGTTGTTTTTTAATGGATCAATATTTAATATTCAGTTATTAATTACTAGTTTTATGGGGTTTCTTGTTTTTGGTTTAATATCTTCTATAGTTTATATAATCAACGACTTACATGATGTAGATAAGGATAAACTTCATCCTATAAAATCTAAGAGACCTATTGCTTCTGGAGAAATCAACCCTAAACAAGCCAAATTTGTATTATTATTTTTGTTATTTGTTGTTTGCTGTATTCATATTTTATTTTTTCAAATATTAGCTTCTTTAAAATGGCTAGTTCTATATTTGATATTAAATATAATGTATAGTTATGGATTGAAGAATAAACCCATTATTGATATTGCAATTTTAGTTTCTGGATTCTTAATCAGGGTATTATATGGAGCTGATATAACAGGGATTACTCTGTCCAATTGGCTAATTTTGACAGTCATGTCAGTTTCATTTTATTTAGCCTTAGGTAAAAGGAGAAATGAATATCAAGATCATGGAAATAAAACAAGAGCGGTTTTAAAATACTATAATTATGAATTTTTAGATAAGAATATGACAGTATCCTTGGCTTTATCAGATATATTTTATTCGTTATGGTGCATGAATATGATTGAACAAAAAATTTATTCATCTGCTCTTGTTTGGACGATACCAATTATTCTTTTAATTCAGATGAAATACAGTTTGGATATTGAAGGAAGTTCAGACGGAGATCCAGTTGAGGTTTTGTTTCACGATAAGCTTTTGATAGGGATGGTTGCTTTATATGTTATAATATTAGTGGTAATTTTATATTGAGGTGTTGGTATGATACGAAAAGAAAAAAAAGGATTATTATTGCTGCTGGCATGTGTTACGATTATATGGAGTATATATTTTTTTCAATATATTGTAAGAAATTTACCTTTATTATATGGGACTGACTTAAGACCGCAATGGTACTTATTTTACGAAGAATTTTCTAATTTAATAAAGAATTTTTTCGTCACACATTCATTTCCTTTTTATTCATGGCATCTGTTTTTAGGTACAAATTTCTTTGCTTCGAAAAGCTATTATCTTATGGGTGATATTTTTAACTATATAGGTTTATTTCTTAATGGGAATTTTTTTAATACTGCAATGATTTTAGAAATAATTAAATTCTATGTTTCTGCCATAGGTATGTATGTCTTTTTAAGTAAGTTACAAATGAAACCTATTGTAAAAATTATCGGATCTTTAGCCTATACGTTTAGTGGATGGGCTATTTTCTTTAGCGGGCAGATGGTATTTCATTCGTTTTATGCATGGCTTCCGTATTATTTTATGGCTATGGAGGATTATCTTCAATATAAAAAAGGATATCTATTTTCGTTTTTCACAGCTGTACTTTTATTTACAAATTTCTATTTTTTCTTTACAATTTCACTTTTATCACCAATTTATTTCCTTTATCGGTATGGTTGCATAAATGGCAATTTAAAAGGGTGGTTTAAATATGCATTGAAACTCATTGGATATTATTGTATCGGTGTTTTGATGACTATGCTTCTTACTTTACCAACTATATTTTACATGCTCCAAAATGATCGATTAGGTAATTTTAAAGAAGGTATATTTTATTCCGATTTTCGAGTTTATATTCACTATCTAGTAAGTGCGTTAGTCCCCAATTATTTATATATATACAAAGATAATATTTTTGAAACTGGACAGCATTATACAAGGGAAATATGTATGTACAGCAGTGCTTTAATTGTAATTTTGTCACCTCAATTTATTCGTTCAAAAAATCGTGTTTATAAACATATGACGTTAGGCGTATATATCTTGTTTTTTATAATATTAATATTTCCTTTATTAGATTCTGCTTTGCATGGATTTGCGGACCCTAGTTTGCGTTGGACCATGTTTATTATATTCTTTAATATAATGACAGCTTGTAACATGCTTAACGATTTAGACTCTTTAGATTATAAACTTATGAGAAAATGCGTTATGATATATAGCATTTTCTTAGTATTTATTATACCCTTTTACTCGCTATGCTTTGAAGGTAGCTTGAATCATATAAGTCAGTGGATATTATTTCTTGTCTTCGCTGCTATTTGTAACCTATATTTACTAACGTTAAAAAGAAATAGAAAAAGAGATACACTTACATATCTTTTAGTATTAGTCGTTGCAGAGCTATCGATTTCTGGATATACTTTATATCATAGTAATCTAGATGAATCAAAGAATCAAGATTATGAGTTTCTTTACAAAGTTACACATGTTCTTGAAGGAAGGGAGAATGGTTTAAATAATTATTTAGAATCGTTAAATCCAATAAATACTTCGCAGTACTATCGCATTTATATACCGCATGATTCTTTATATTGGAGCTACAGTCATAATATGTCACTGAACTATAAGCTTAACGGAGTTATGACTTATGATTCAACTTATGCACCATCATTAAATAAACTTAAAGAAATTGTTCCATCAGTTAAAGATTTCGATTCTGAGTGGATTTTCAACATTAAAGATAGAAGTTTAATAGATTTTTTAAATGTAAAATATGCTGTAGTGACAGATATTAATGAATTACCAGCAGGCGAAAATTGGGTTTTGATTGATAATGATTATAATTATGGTTTACAAGTTTATGAAAATGAAAATTATAGAAGTTTGGGTACTACTTATAATAGTGTTAAACCCTATAAGGAATTTGTAGATACTAGCGAATTAATGAATACGGTTTTTTGTAATGAGGTTGATTATCAAAAAATAGAGAAAATGGTTGGAAAAGCAGGATCTAATCTAAAAGATATAATGTATATTAATAATCAATTATTTGCTACGATTGATAGTGAAGGTGGTAGTTTTTTGATACTCACGTTACCTTATGATCAAGGATGGAATATTACTGTTGATGGAAAAAAAGTTGAAACATTTTCGGTCAACGGAGGTTTTTTAGGATTTGCTATTCCCGGTGGTACAAGTTCAATACAAATGACATTTACGCCAAAAGGGTTTAAAACAGGGGCAATTTGTTCTGTGATCGGAATTTTATTATTCGCTTTAACAATTATTTATACGCAAAAAACGAAAAAAGGAAATCAGAATAAAGATATGAAAGAAACGAGTGATACCAATGAAAGATAAAAAGTTATCGTATTTATTGTTTATTAGTATTATAGCTTTGATATGTTTTTGTATGTTTTTACCAAACTTTCTTACACATAGACCGGTAGCATATGGAACAGATTTGAAACCTGAACAGTTGTTTTTTAATATGGAATTCACTAATTTATTAAATCAGTTTCTTAAAGAAGGCACTTTACCATTTTATTCTTGGTCAATGTTCTTGGGGACAAATTTTTATTCTTCCCAAACTTTTTATGTGATGACTGATATTTTTGGATGGATTGGTTTGCTATTTCATAAAATTAATTTTTTTGATAAAGCTTTATTACTTGAAATAATGAAATTCTTTATATCAGCTTATACCATGTTGGCATTATTAAAAGAAATGAGATTGAGTAAAATCGTATCATGGATAGGAGCAATCTCATTCGCATTTAGCAGTTGGGCCATATTTTATAGTGGTCAATTAATGTTTCACTCTTTTTATGTTTTTGTTCCACTTTATTTATTAGGGATAGAGCATTATCTAAAATATAATAAAAAAATACTTTTTATTATAAGTACTGCTATTTTAGCTTTTTCAAATTGGTATTTTTTCTATACAATTTCGTTCATTACTCCGCTCTATTATATTTATCGATATTACTTAATTAATAGAAACTTTAAACGTTTTTTTATAAAAACTATTAGATTAATTGGATTTTATTTTATAGGCGTTTTTATAAGCGGTATTACATTAATTCCTACATTATATTATATGTCTGGAAATAATCGTATAGGTTTAATAAGCGACTTAATATTTTCTGAAAAACAAATATATTTCCATTTGTTGAGTGCAGTTTTTGCTCCTAATTATTTATATTTATATCAAAATAATGTTTTTGAAACAAATTGGCATGTAACAAGAGAATTATGTATATGGGCTGGCACATTTACTTCAGTTGGTGTGTTATCGCTATTTGCAGTTAAAGACAAAATTTATAGAAATGCAACTTTGATTACTTATTTTTTCTTTAGTTTAATTTTATTTTTTCCTATTTCAAACGCTGCAATTCATGGGTTTAGTGAGCCTTCATTTAGATGGACCTTCGTACTAACTATTTTTAATATTTTAACGGCATGTTATTGTTTAGATCATACATACCAAATAGATAAATTAAGATTTTTTAAAATTATACTTTGCGCTATTGTATTCTGTATTATGGTTATACCTATAACTTCATTTGTAAAGAATGATACTTCGAATTTGTTTACCTCATATAAAAATCAATGGATACTATATTTTATAAGTGCAATATTGATTCTGTTATATGCTTTGATCATTATAAAAGAAATGAAGAATAAACTAATCTTATTTTTGATATTGACTATAGCTGAATTCTCATTGTTTGGTAATTGGTTATATTCACAAGTTCTCGATAAAAGTGAAAGAGGTACTTATGATTTTACTGATGAGGTAATACATGTACTTCAAGATAATGACGGTGATTTAAATCGATATTTAAATTATCTGGATGAAGATAACTACTCACAATATTATCGCGTTTATGTACCACATGATTCTTTATATTGGTATTATAGTCATAATATGTCAATTGCTTATCAACTTAATGGATTAATGACATATGATTCCACATATGCTCCAAGTATTAATAAGTTAAAAGAACTAGCGCCTCAGATAGTTGAGTACAATTCAGGAATGATTTTTAATATTAAAGACGGGAATATAATGCAATTTTTAAATGTTAAATATGCTATCGTTTTAAACGAAGGTGAGTTGCCTAAAAATATTGAATGGAAATTAATAGATTCAAATTATCGAGGAAGTATGCAAGTATATGAGAATATTAATTATAGACCTTTAGGAACTACATATGATAGCGTAATAACTTATGGACAATATAAAAATAATAACTATAACATAAATGCTTTAAATGATTTTGTGTTGTGTGAAGATAAAGATTTTGAAGAAATAAGTTCAACAATTTCTAAAGGGAAGATAATCAACTTGGAGGAAATATATTATGGAGGTAATCAGCTGAGCGGATCCTGTTATAGTGATAGTATTGGTTTTATGGTTATTACCTTACCTTATGATCAAGGCTGGAAGATACTAGTCAATGGAGAAGAAATAAAATATTATAATGTCAATGGTGGATTCATAGGTATACCTATTCAAAGGGGAAGCAATTATATAGAGATGTATTTTGTTCCGCAAGGCTTTAAATTGGGCGTCATATGTAGTGGCATTGGTATATTGATCTTCATTACAATTTTTATATTTGAGGCTAAATCAAAGAATAGAAAAATAAGAAAAAATTGAAAATAACATAAAAAAGAACTAAAATGATCAAGAAGCTCTGAATTTACAGAGCTTTTTTGATATAATGGTAGATGCAATACGAAATGAGGATATTTTATGTTAAAAAAAGTTTCTATAGTTATTCCATGTTACTTCAATGAATTGAATATTTCAGAAACTTATGAAGTAATAAACAGAGATGTCTTTAATAATTCTCAAGATATAGATTTTGAAATAGTTTTTGTTGATGATGGTTCGAAGGATAATACATTAGCTGAACTAAAAAAAGTACAAAGACTTGATAAAAGAGTAAAAATTATTAAATTATCGCGAAATTTTGGTGAATTTAGAGCAATTGTCGCGGGATTAAGTCAGGCATCAGGAGATGCAATGGTTGTCATGAGCGCAGATTTGCAGGATCCTCCTTATCTTATTAGCGAAATGATTAAGTATTGGAAAGCTGGAGAAAAAGTAGTAATAGCAGCTAGAAATAAACGTAACGAACCTTGGCTAAAAAATTTCTTTGCAAATTCTTATTATAAAATAGTAAGAAAATTAGTTATAGAAGATTATCCTAAACAAGGCTTTGATTTCTTTTTAATTGATAAAAGTGTTGCCAATATATTAGTAACTATGCAAGAGAAGAATTCCTCTATATATGTTCAATTAATTTGGACCGGTTTTAATCCTAAGGTAATTGAATATACTCGCCAAGCTAGAGATAAAGGTAAGTCGATGTGGTCATATAAAAAGAGAATTGACCTGTTTATTGATACATTTATAGTTTTCTCGCATACACCGATTCGATGGATAAGTGGACTTGGTTTTTTAATGAGTATAAGTGGCTTTATATCAGCGTTAACATTAATTTATGATAAACTCGTGCATGGCTCAGATGTTGCAGGTTGGACCTCTTTGATGGTAGTTGTTTTGGTTTTGGCTGGGGTACAGATGATCATGCTGGGAATTATTGGTGAATATATGTGGAGAAATTTGGATGAATCTAGAAAGCGACCATTATATATAATAGATGATATAATTGAGGAAACGAAAGATGAATAATGTATATTTGCAAACATTTAAAGCACACGGAAGTTGTGAAGATGGATATCTGAGCGCCATAGAAAAAAATACAGGGTTACCTTTTGATATTAAAAGAGTATACACTGTTATAAATACGAATGAAGGCAATATAAGAGGTCATCATGCACATAAAAGTCTTTATCAAATATTTTTTGCGCTAAAAGGAAGAATTGTCGTTCGATGTGAAAATCCCGAAGGGCAAGAAGAAATATTTGAATTAAACGATCCTCATGTCGGTTTGATTTGTGGCCCTCATATTTGGCATACATTAACATATCATGATAATGCTATTTTGATGGTATTAGCGAGTGAGGGCTACGATGAAAAGGATTATATTAGAAATTATAAAGAGTTTAAAATGTTGAAAGAGGAATAAAGGATGAGAATAGAAAATAATCAATTAAGACCCCAGTATCTACTTTATAAAGAGGAATATCTTAAAAAGGTTGAAGAAGTCTTAGATAGTGGATGGTATGTATTAGGTAAAGAAGTAGCAGCATTTGAGAAAGAATTTGCGGAATATAATAATATAAGTTATTGCGTGGGGGTTGCCAGTGGATTAGATGCTTTAGTACTTGCTTTTGAAGCTCTTCACTTAAATCCTGGTGATGAAGTAATCGCTCCAGCAAATACATATATAGCATCTATTATGGGATTTACAAGGAACGGATTAGTTCCAAAATTTGTTGAACCTGATGAATATTATAATCTCGATCCACAAAAAATTGAAGAAGCGATAACCAGTAAAACTAAGGCAATTTGTGTTGTTCATTTATATGGGCAAATTGCCAATATGCCTGAAATAATGAAAATTGCAGCAAAATATAGATTAAAGGTGGTTGAAGATTGTGCTCAATCACATGGTGCATCAATAGATGGGAAAAAGTGTGGAACTTGGGGAGACGTTGGGTGTTTTAGTTTTTATCCGACAAAGAACCTAGGTGGCTTTGGAGATGGTGGTGCGATTGTCACAAATAATAAAGAAATTGAATCTGAAGTGAGAATGATGAGAAATTATGGATCAAGAAAAACTTACTATTTTGAAAAAGTAGGCTATAATTCTCGCTTGGATGAATTACAAGCAGGATTGTTAAGAATTAAGTTAAAACATCTTGATGAACTGATTGAAAGCAGAAGAAAAGATGCTTTATTCTATTTAGAAAAAATAAAAAATCCCAAATTAGAGTTACCTAAAATAGGCTTTGGGAATACAGGACATGTTTTTCATTTATTTGTAGTTAAAGTTCAAAATCGGGAAGCTTTTATAAACTATTGTAATGAGAATGAAATTGATTTAAAGATACATTATCCTCAACCACCACATCTTAGTGATGCATATAAATATTTAGGTTATCATAAAGGTGATTTTCCTATTTCCGAAAATATAGCAGAAAAAATTGTGTCAATTCCTTTGTATAATGGAATAGATAGAGAGAAGCTTGAATATATAACTGAGAAAGTTAATTTATTTTAAATTTTATAGAATATTAGTTTTTAGAATATGTTTTATTGATATTTATATATTGTATGGGCGCACTATATTTTTAATAAAATTCATTAAAATCTTGGAGGATTACATGAGAAATAAGAAAATCATTATTGAGAGTATTTTAAGTTATATTGCGCTAATTTATTGCGGCCCTAAGATTATTGATGGAGAGAATCTTTGGTTAAATAATTTCACGGAATCATTTAAAGGTTTTGGTTTTACGGGGATGATTTTACCTGTATTTTTAATGATAACATATTATTTTATAGATAAGAAAATAAAAAATAATATAACTGATAGAAAATTTATTAATTACACAGCAATTATATTTGCTATTTTTATGGGGATAGGAAGATATTATCAATACAAAATAATTTCATTAGATAACTTTTTCATATTATATTTTCAAATAATTATGGTTCCATTATTAATTCTTGGATTTTACTATGTATTGTTGCGTGCCTTAAAATTACTTTTATATTTTATTGATTCTAAACTTGCATATACTAATACTAATTCTATAAAACAATATATTTTCGATAAACATTATGTGTTTTTTACAACAATAATTCTTACTCTATGTTATTTGCCGTATTTTCTTGCATTCTTTCCTGCTAGTATATCTTATGATGGATCATATCAAATTGGTCAATATTTGGGAGAATTTATTAGAACAGATCATCATCCTCCATTTGTAACATATTTTTATGGTTATTTTGCAGATTTATATCAGAGAACTAATAAAGAAATATTCTTATTTATGGTAGTTTTAATACAATTTTTTATACTAGTGATGGCGATATCTTTACTTTTTAAACTTTTGAAAAAATGTCATATTGATTATAAAATTAGAATTTGTATACTTCTATTCTATTCTCTTTTTACTATATTTCCAATTTACACAGTAACAATCATAAAAGATTCTATATATTATCCCTTAACTCTTATATATACGGTTTTATTGATTTATGGAATATTGTTTTCTGATGATGTTTTAACGAATTATAAATTTTATATCTTGTTGATTTTCACTCTACTTTTATTAGCTATCACAAGAAATAATGGAATTTATATAATAATTTTATCATTTCCACTATTTATTCTAGCCTCAAAAAAATATAGATTTCGTTTAACTATATCGTTAATTTTTATATTGGCTTCTTATTTCGGAATAAATCAATACTTTTATAATAATGGTGTGATTAAATTAAATTTTAAAATTGATAAATATACAGTAATGTTACAACAAACTGCGCGTTATGGATTCGAACATCAGGATGCTGTGACAGAAGAAGAATATAAAGTTTTAGATGAGATTTTTGAATACTGGAGATTGCCTTATGAATATAATTCTAGAAATGCAGATTATGCAAAAAGATGTTTAAGAACGAATGAAAGCAATGGTAAATATGTTCTTGAAGAGCGTATGTCTGACTATTTGAAAATATGGCTAAATCAATTTTTAAGATATCCTGTAACTTATTTTTCAGCTTTTATAGAAAGTTCATATGGATATTACTATCCAGATATAAAAGAGGCTTATGAGGGACTTGGATGGTATAATTCCATTAATTCAGCTCCTATATCTTTTAAATTTTCGATTGGAGACCAAAGTGAAAATCAACGTTCTTTTTTAGAAATGATAGCATATTTCCTTAGAGATTTTCCAATAGTTGGAATATTATATAGCTGTGGATTTTATGCTTGGGTTGTTTTTGGCGTTACAATATATTTTGCATGTTATAAAAAATGGAAACAAGTGATATATATTTTACCGTCTTTAGTTAATATATTAGTTTGTTGTGTTTCACCGATATCTGGTTATATAAGATACGCTTTACCAGTTATTTCAACTGCACCTCTAATTTTTACTATGTTGTATTGGAACAGGTTGACTTTTGATAAAAAGTAATGCTTTTTTGTTTAAAATTCTTTTTGGGTAAATTGATCATTTGGAAGAAAGCGAAGTGATTTTATGTATAAAAAGAAATTTGCCGATATAAAATTATTTTCCTGTGTTATATTAGTATTATTGCTTATATTTATACCTATTATTATATTTAATAAAAGTATATTGATATTTCCAGGAGATAGTTGGGAACAGATGTATCCAATCTATTTAGGTAATTGGCAGCGTATGCACGATTTAGTTTTTTCTGGTTTTGAATGGGGGTTGGGATTAGGTGCAAATTATTTTTCATATATTTATTATGGGTTAACTAGTCCATTTTTTTGCTGTCATTGCTATTGAAGAAAGATTTATTGAAATATACTTTTTTATATTTTAACATTATAAAAATGTTATGCTTATTTATAACAACATATTTCTGGTCTAGAAAGTTAACAAAGTTAAGAACTTCTAATTGGATTGCTTCATTTTGTATTACTTTTTCTGGATGGGTATTATTCTATTTTGCATATAATCAGTTTTTAGATTCTTTTATTTTTTATCCATTAATATTAATGAATGTAGAATCTTACTTGCAAAAAGGAAAAATACGTGGACTATGCTTTAGTATTGCTTTTTTAGGTATAATTAATTATTATTTTTTATATTTGTTTATGCCCTTTTTGTTTATTTATACCTTAATAAGATATTTGATTCTTCATCAAAGTCATTTAAAGATTAAAGATATTTTTAAAGATGGATTAAAATTTACTGCTTGGGTTTTTCTAGGTCTAGGGATGAGTGGTGTTGTGCTGTTACCTTGTGCTTCTTTAATTATTCAAAATTCTAGATTTAGCGAAGAAGTGAATTTTTTTTCACATATTGGATTCAAAGAATTATATAAGATAATAGCAACAGTTTTTCTTCCTGTGTTTAGTAGGCTAGATGCTAGTTTTTTAGTCCATTCTTCTTTTCATGATTTTTTAGGATGGGGAGGAGGATGTAGTTTATATTTGCTAATATTAATGCCGTTAATTGCTCCGTTAGGAGGGTTCTTAAAAGATAAATACAAACGTAATCTATATTTTGGAACTTATATAGTTCTTTTAATATTTTTAGTATTTAAAGGTTTTTACATACTTTTCCAACGTACAATAGATACCAGATGGTTTTATATGTTTAACTTTATACACGTTATGATTATGATGGAAGTAAACAAAGAGCTTGAAGAAGGTAAAATTGAAAGACATAAATTATTTGTTACTTCGCTTATTACTTCAATAGTTCTATTATTATATCTAGGAATAAGTATTTTTAATAAGTGGAATTCTCATACAGAAACAATTAAACTTATTTTAGTGAGCATATTTATCTTAATTCTTCTGTGGTGCTATTATTTTTACTATTTCAAACGTAGTAAAGATATATACTTATTATTATTACTTAGTATAGAAAGTATATTTAGTGGTTGGATTTTTTTGTATTATAACAAACCCATTAATGCAGAATTTTTTGAATGTCCACAGCATGCTTCATATAATTCTGATTGGGTAAAGGAACATGATAATGGTTTTTATAGGATTCTTTATGGTAAAGAATATGTTTATCTTCCGAATTCAGATTCTCAATTAGATATTACTATCAATAATGAGCCTTTTTCAAAAAGGTATAAAGGTTTTTCTTTTTATTCATCAGTATATAATTATGAAAATAAAGATTATATAGATCGTTTTTTATCACGTTGGTCAATGTCACAAGCGGAAGGTCATCATCATAGTTATAATCTTTTATCTGCTAAATATTGGATTACATACAGTCATTTGACAGATGTGCCATACGCATATAAAAAGTTGTATACTGATCCTGAATTAGGATATGAGATATATGAAAACCCATATTTTCTAGAATTAGGATTCAGTTATGATAAAACCATCAATTCTGAATTCTTGAGAAATTTACCATATTTGGAACAAGACATTCTTATGGAAAATTATTTAGCTACTGATTCAAGTAATAACGTAAGTATATGTGAAACATTTCCTTTAGTTCAAATAGGTACTTTATTAAACGAAGAAGTTCGAGTTTTAGAGTTAGATAATCCTATTAGTAACGGTTTGATTTATATTGAAAATGCTGGTGTACCGGTAGTAACGATTTCGTTATATAATAATGATGAACTAATTCATAAAAAGACTTATTGGCAATTTAACTATGTTGATATAGAAATTAATGAAGACGATAAAGTAAATCGTATTGTTGTTGAAGGAACTGATGAATATGATACTGGCGTTATGATGAGAGTGTTTTTTGAACCTGATGACGGTTCATATCAGACTTGGTATGAATCTAAGGTTAAAGAAAGCTTCTATGATGTAAACGTTATCAACGATGATCATATAAGAGCTAAAATTGATATTTCGGACAAGGATAAATATGTTTTTACTTCTATCCCTTATGATAAAGGATGGAAAGTTTATGTAAATGGTCAGAGAATTAGTACGGAAAAAGTTCAACTTGGTTTTATTGGATTTCAATTGACACCAGGTAGTTATTTAGTTGAGTTTAAATATGAAATACCATTTCTTAAAATGGGGGCTTTAATTTCAATAATTTCTTTTGTTATTTTCATCATATCAACGCTGGTTTTAAATAAAACAGCTAAGAAAAAATATGATGAATTATATTAATTTGACGGTAAATAACGTGTTAGAATTGAGAGCAAATTGTTGAAGTATATGAGCAGTCATCTAATTCTATGTTTATCTTGATAATTTAGAACTGTACGAATTTAATATGTTCTCTTAATTGAAAAAAGGTTTAGAGTTAAATAAAGGGGTCGAAATTCTGATCTAAAGTTATTTAGGAGATGTTAAGTTTATGAAATCTAAAGAAAACATTTATTCTTTAAAAACATTTGGACTTTTTTTGTTAGTAATTATCATTCTTGTTCTAATTTTTTTAGGTTGCTATGTTGAGAATAAAGGAGTGTATATTTTTCCTGGTGATTCTGTTGAACAGATGTATCAATTCTATCTAGGGGGGGGGGAAAGAATTCACGCTGGTACTTTATCTCAATTTGATTGGTCTTTAGGTGTTGGCGGAAATATAATGGCGTATGTTTATTATTTTCTAACAAGTCCGTTTTTCTATATAACCTTGTTTTTTCCTAGAGAATGTATGCAGTATTTGATGTTAAATTTAAATGGTTTAAAAATATTTCTGCTATTTATAAGTACTTATTATTGGGCAAGTAAAATCACTGGAAATAAAAGTTCAAAGATAATCGCGGGCTTTATTATAACTTTTTCAGGCTGGTTATTCTTTTATTATGCATACAATATGTTTTTAGATGCATTTATTTTATATCCTTTAATTTTAGGATTGACTGAAGAATATTTGAAAAATAATAAGTATGTGGCTTTAACGTGTTGCATCGGAATTTTAGGAATTATAAATTATTATTTTTTATATATGTTTCTTCCCTTCCTTTGTGTTTACGCTTTAATTCGGTATGTCAACGTGAATCAATTAGGCTTTAATTTCAAGTTAATGATTAAAGTCGGATTAAAGTTTGTAGGAATTATATTACTGGGAATTTGCTTAAGTGCTGTGATCTTGCTTCCATGCGGATTTCTCGTTATGCAAAATAATCGATTTATGACTAATGAAATTAGTTATTTTGATACAATTGGAATCAATGAAATTGTGTATTTTTTCAGCACTTTGTTTACACCTGTATTTGAAAGATTTAATGCCAGTTATCTTATTCCGGAACATACGCATGAATTTATAGGGTGGGGCGGAGGTTGTAGCTTATTTGCCTTTATTATTACACCACTCTTACTTCCTTTAGTGTTCTGCTTAAAAGATAAATGCAAAAGGAACAGCTTAGTTATTAGTTATTGCATGTTACTTCTAATACTTAATTTTCAATATGGGTGGTATCTATTGCAACGCTCTATAGATACTCGATGGCTTTATATGTTTTTGTTTGTTGATGCGCTGGCTCTTATTGAAATTAATGAAGAATTAGAAGATAAGAGATTGAATTCGAGGAAGTTGATTTTTTCCTTTATGATTTCTAGTAGCGTGATTGCTGTCTTATTATTGAATATGCTTCATCATCACTATTGGCCTAGAAAACAAATGATTGAAGTAGGCATGGTGTCGACGTTGATGATTATTTTTATGATGTGTTATGTTGTTTACTATAATTCAAGAAAAAAGAGAACTTGGTTCTTACTAACGATTTTGACTTTGGAGGCAATTGCGTCAGGAAGGATATTTGTTGCTTATAATTATGGAATTGACCATACTTTTTTTGAGCAACCAGAACAGTCAACTGAGGCTATAGAGTATATTAAGCGTATTGATCACGGATATTACCGCATTCTATATGGTTCAGAATCATATCAAATTCCTGGAGCGCCAGGGGCGTTTGTTATTACAACTCCCAATGAACCATTTTCAAAAAATTATCCAGGTTTTTCTTTTTACAATACAATTTATAATACAGAGACATCTGATTATTATAATAGGACTAGTCCAAATTGGTTTGTATCTGAAGCTATGGGGAGAAATAAAATTTATAATTTAATGTCTGCTAAATATTGGATTACTTATGACTATGAAAGTCAGATTCCTGATGATTATGAATTACTTTATAAAGATAAAGATACAGGATTTTCAATTTATAAAAATCCATATTTCTTAGAACTTGGTAAGACTTATGATAAAACAATTAATAAAGAGTTTTTTGATTCCTTGCCTGTTTTGTTGAAAGATCGAATTATGCTTGATTATCTCGTTACTGAGGAAAGCACTAATTTTGAATATGAATTAAATGATAATTTTATATTTTTGGGACAATTGCCAGAGTGCAGTACAAGAGAATTGGTTCTAGAAGATCCGATTTCAAACGGGAATTTATATGTAGTTAATTATGGTGTAACCGAAATAATCATATCATTATATAATGATAACGAACTTTTAAAAGTTTATCCGTATAGTCAATATAATTATGTCGACTTAAGAATCGACGATAATATGGAAGTGAATAGAATTGTAGTTGAAGGTGAAAATAATTCAGGTGTTGCCGCTTTTATGGATGTTTACTTTGAGCCGAATGATGGAAGCTACGACCAATGGTATCAACAGACACAACAGGAAAAATTTGAAAATGTATTATTTGATAGGGATTATATATCGGCAGATATCAATTTGACGGATGAACGATATATATTTACATCTATTCCTTATGACAAAGGTTGGAAAGTTTATGTGAACGGCGAGAAGGTGCCATATGAGAAAGTGAATTTAGGATTTATCGGTCTACGCTTAGGAAGCGGTAATTATCATCTGGAATTTCGCTATGAAATCCCATATTTAAAAGTAGGTGCAATAATTTCGCTGGGTTCTTTAATAATTCTAATATTGCTTTCGCTGAGGAATTCAAAAAAGTTTAGAAAATCTTAATTTGACTCGAATACTCAGAAACTCTATAATGGCAGGCATGAACACGTTAAAAATGATAAGAAATCTGATTTTGATTTTATTGATAGCGATAGTGAGCGGTCTGGCTCTGAACACTATCGCTTTTTCACTTCCTGTTCAGCCTGTAAAAGAAAATCTTAAAGAGAACTTGGAAGTTTTTGAAAAGGAAATGGAGTCGGAATATTTCAGGGTTATCGAAAACGATGATGCCACCATGCTGGATTTATATACGGATGCTCTGATGATGAATACGATGATTTATGAGAGTGATCAAAGTAACTTTGTTAATGCTGTGGCAGCGCATCATTATTTCAACGAGGACCAAACGATGCAACAAAGCTTTCTGGATCTTATTGAAGAAAAGACAGAAGGAAAAGAGGTCTATGCCTATGCACGATATTGGCATGGATACCTGCTGCCGTTAAAGCTGGCATTGTCTTCAATGACCTATCTCGACTTTCGCATCTTAAATCTGTTTTTACAAATCCTTTTGTTAGGCCTGGCTGTAAAAACAATGGCGGAACAGGGCGGCAGGAAGTTAGTGGTACCCTTATTAGTCGCTTTTGTCTTTCTAATGCCTGTCGCTACGGCCTATTGCTTGCAGTATTCGTTTATTGTGTATATCACATTGATTGCGACGATTCTATTATTTCATTTTCGAGAGAACCTGGATCAAAGAAAAAATGCGATATATTTCTTTTTCATTATCGGAGTGGTGACCAATTACTTTGACCTGTTGACTTATCCTCTGATTACGTTTGGAATTCCGGCGGTTCTTTTGTTATTCAGCGGTAAAAAGAAAACGACTATTTTAGAATCTTTGATGACTTTTGCGGCGATAGCCTGCGCCTGGATCGGTGGTTATGCCCTGATGTGGGTGGGGAAGTGGACTGTAGCTACGCTGGTTCTTCATGAGAATATTTATCTGGATGCGATCCAACAGATTATTCTGCGTACTAACGATGAAGTGAAGAATTTGGAACTAACCTATTCCATGGTATTAGAAAAAAATCTGAAATTGCTGCAGCGTTTACCCTATGCTCTTTTATTCTATATCCCATTAATAACGAAAATTCCTTCAATCGTCGCTTTACTGATTCACGATCAACGGGTATTCTTTCAGAAAATACTGATAATGGCCTGTTTCGTATGTGTCCCCTTAGTTTGGATTCTTGTTTTGCGGAATCATTCATTTATGCATTATTTTTATACGTATCGTATTTTAATTATTGCTTCATTCGCAATTCAGTGTACTGCTTTTTCAACCCCGTCATTATTGCGAGATGCTGAAGAGTAAGTTTATAGCGTGTTTTCTTCTCTGAAAAATTCACAACCCGAATTAAATTCTGGTATACTATAAAAGGTGATGAAAATTGAAACATCTTGTCAGTGTCATTGTTCCAGTCTATAACGTACAAGCTTATCTGGACCGATGTGTTCAGTCAATTGCAGATCAGACGTATTCAAATTTGGAAATTCTATTAATTGATGACGGCTCAACGGATGAGTCATATCGATTAATGCAGAACTGGGCTGAAAAAGACAAACGAATTCGTTTGCTTCAAAAAACAAATGGCGGATTAAGCGACGCCCGGAATTTTGGAATTCAAAGAGCGCAGGGAGAATACTTCGCGTTTATCGACAGCGATGATTTTATTCGTCCGGCGATGATTGAAAAAATGTTGGCGGCGATGATCGAGCAGCAAGCTCAAATCGGTGTTTGTGATATGGAGTATCTCTATGATGACGGCCGGGTTGAATTTGCCAGCGGCGGAGCGTTTGCTCTAGGGGATGTGAAAACCCATCCGGAATTAATTCGTATGAATAACAGCGCTTGTAATAAGCTTTTCGCTCGTTCTCTGTTTCAGGACATTGAATTTCCGGTTGGAAAATGGTATGAGGATTTGGCAACGATTCCGATGATCTGCTTTAATGCGGAACGGATTGTGAAAGTGAACGAAGCGTTTTATGTCTATTATCAGCGGTCAGGTTCGATCGCGCACAGCGCAAATCCTAAAATATTTGATATCTATAAAGCGATTCAGCGTGTCATTGAATATATAGAGGTTCATTGCGATGATACATCTTTGAAAAACCAGTTTATTCAGGAAATGAAGCATTGCTATATCATTCATGGATTAGATTTAACGACGCTGCGGATCAAGGACTTTGATGAATCGGAAGACAGGGAAAAGTATTTGGCGGAGAACATGAAGCAATTAAAACAGTGTTATCCGGATTGGGAGCAGGATGCATTTGTAAAATCAGCGGGATTGAAGAAAAAACTGATCATTGCGCTGTTGAAGAGGAAACAATGGAAGGCGGTGCTCGGCATTTATGACCGGTCAAAATCAGCGTGACAAACGCAGAATTTTATTTGTTAACGATGAAATGGAAATGGGCGGCGTCGCCCGCGTTTTAAATACATTGATGAAAAATCTTGATCAGCAGGAATATCAAATCGACTTGTTGGTCTTACATAAAACAGGCACACTGCTTCAGGATATCCCGGAGGGTGTGCATGTGATTGAAGGAACATCGTTTTTTAACGCCGTGGACAGCCCGCTCAAAGAATTGCTGAAAAAGGGAGACCTTCCGCATCTTTTCAGTAAGCTGCGCTTGCTGCTGTACATGAAAACAGGATTGATCCGCAGTAAAATCCTCAAGGAGCGAAAAAAGATGCTGTCCGGCGTCTATGATGTGGAAATGGCGGCGAAAGAGGGATTCTGTACAATCTTTACCGCTTATGGCAATAGTAAGCGGAAAGTCAATTGGGTATTGACCGATTACAGTGTCTGCAATTACTCCGCGAATCATATGCGATTGGTGAAGTCTGCTTTGCAGAAGATCGATCTGAATATTGCGGATTCAGCGGAAGCCACGGAGGCCTATAAAAAGGTCTTCGGTATTCAGAATGTCATAACGATTCATAATCTGATGAATACTGAAAAAGTAGAAAAAGGAAAGACAAAAACAGAAGATCAAGCAGAGATTGATCCTTCAAAACTGAATGTGATTTCAGTAATCCGATTTCATCCGCAAAAGGCGGCGGATCGATTGCTGCTGGCGCATAAATATGTGCTGGATCAAGGGATTGAACATGAACTTTATTTAATCGGCGGCGGCGAGCAGGAAGCGATGTTGTTGAAAATGCAGAAAGATCTGAATCTGACACACGTTCATTTCCTGGGCTTTAAAACAAATCCGTATGCCGATATCCGGGCTTGCGATTTGTTTGTTCTGCCTTCTTTGTATGAAGGTTTCGCGACGGTGATCAATGAATCGTTTATTGCCGGAACACCGGTCTTGTCGACGGAGGTTGCGGGCGTTCATGAACAGATCACTGCGCCGCATTTTGGATGGATTGTTGAGAATAGCCAGAAAGGCTTGAACGAAGGCTTGTTGAATGCGTTGCAATCAAAGGATCAGCTGCAGGAGATGAAACGGCAGCTGCAGGGATATCATTATCCGAATGATGAAATCATCCGAAAGTTTACGGAAGTTTTATAACGGAGGCGGATGTATGGAAAAATTAAAAAAAGGAAAGTCCTGGTGCTGGCTGTTAGGCGCTTTGTTCATCTTTGTCCTGTTTTACTACATGACCGTCAGGACGCCGCTGGCCGGAGATGATTGGGGCTACGCGGTCAATGGGATGAGCGGGAATCCGTTCGTCAAAGCGTGGGAATTCTATTTCACCTGGTCGGGGCGTTATTTCGCGGAGCTTTGGGGCTTCATCGTCGCGCCGAGAAAAGGCCTGTGGAATTTCCTGAATCCTGCCTTATTCGCGGGAATCTATGTTTTGCTATATCAAATTGTGAATCCAAAGCGTAATCCGTTATCCGTAGCGGTCTTGATTGCCGCGATGATGTTAACGGTGGCGGACCGGCTGCGGATGGAAACCTACACTTGGATTATGGGAACAACCTACGTCGTGCCGTTATTTTTGATTCTGCTGGTCATCTGGATGATGAAAAATATCTTGTTTTCGGAACGGAAAATAAAAAAAGAACATTATGCCGCGCTGATCCTTCTTAATTTTTATATCGGTTTGGCTATGGAAAATTGTTCAGCGGCCAGTATTTTGCTGAATCTACTGATGCTGCTTTACGCATATTTCAAGCGAAAAGACGCGTTGAAGCTAACAGGCGCGGGACTCGTGGTCAGCGTGCTTGGCTTTGCCTTGATCCGGATGTCGCCGGGCGCGGCGTTCCGGCTGGCACGGGATAACCAGGCGTGGATTGCGCTGGGCTTGTTCGGTCAGATCCAGCAGAACTGGGGTAATTTCCTGAATTACACGTTCATTGCGAATAAATATATGATGCTGATTCTGAGCCTGATCACATTCCTGGCCTTAATTCATCATTGGGTAGACCGGATCTGGATGAATAAAAAAGATAAGCTGGCGGCGTTCGTTCAAGGATTCATCCTGACGATCGCGATCGTGGCCTGCTTTGCCCCAACATTCGTCGAGAAAATGAACCTTGAGTTTTTCAGTTTCTTTTATGATTTGGAAACGCCTCAGGGCTTGATCTTCTGTTCGATCTTTTATATTCTTTATATCGTCAACCTGTTTTGGATCTTATTTACCTTATATCAGGATGAAGAAAGATTAGAAAAATTGATGATGGTGATGATGGCGGGAACGTGTAATTTAGCGATGCTGCTTTCGCCGATTTATGGTCCGCGGAGTTCGCTGTATACGGTGTACTTTATCATCTTATTGACGGCTTCGGTGGCTTCGAAAATTAAAATCAGTTCCGCTGAAGCGGCGGTGATTTTGATTTGCTGCTCAGGGATGTGTCTGCAGCGCAGCTTATCCTGGAAGCGGATCTATACCCAGGTTGCGCAAGTTCAGACGGAACGGGAATCCATTCTGCAGTATTATCGCGAGCATCCGGAGGATGATGAAGCCTGGATCCCGCGGATGCCGGAAGAAAGCATTCATTCCGCAGACATTGAGGAAGGCGATACTTATCATCAGAATAGTTTCAGAGAATATTATGGTTTGCCGGAAACGACAAAATTAGTTTTTTATAAGAAACAATAACCTCAATCGTAAAAAATTAGACAACTGGAACGAAAACCGGTACAATGTCACAGAACTGCACAAAGGAGGCTGACTGATGCGAAAAATCAAAGAGTTTCTGCGTCCCTGGTTTACGCAGGGGACAGCGATTGGAATTTTACTTTTAATTCTGGCGTTTCAGCCGATGATAGATCTGGACTATTTAATTTATCCTTTTTTAAATCAGTTTGGCTTGCCGCGTCCATCGACGATTATCCGGTATTTGCTGATTCCCGTTTTGATCGTCGGATGTTTTTACAACAAGGGTAAAAATCGTCGGAAAACGCTGATTCTGGGCGGATTGTATATCGCAATCTTCGCGGTTTATTTTCTGATTCATGTCCAGGTGACGAGAAATGCCGCGGAACTGCTGCGACTGACTTCCAATTTCCAGTTCTCCTTGTTCGGCGAGCTGGTCTATTGTTTAACGTTGATCATTCCCTTTGGACTGATCGCCGCCTTTACGACGCTGCAGGTCAATGAGAAATTATTAAAGCAGATCACGGCGATTTTGTCAGCGACGATCTCATTTCCCATTTTGATCAGCGACTTGTTTGTCTTTGGACAGTCGACCTATCTGGGCAATACCGCGGCCAGTTTCTTCAGTTGGTTTACCGGGATATATAAAACGGTGGAACCACGGCGGTTAGCATGTAAATTTTTCTTTGACGAAGGAAATACGATTGGAATTCTCTTGTTCATGCTGCTGCCGTTATTGTATTATTTCTTTTCCCGGAGCAAGGAACGCAAGGGAAAAATTTCCTGGGCAATGCTGATCATCGTCCAGAGCTTGTCCATGTTGATTTTGTCGACGCGGGTAGCGTCGCTGGGCGCGTTTTTGATCCCGATCGCCTTTGCCGGACTTTATCTCTTTGACGGCCTGCTGCTTCGGCATCAGAAAATAAAGGGGATAGTGCTGATTTTCTGCGCTGCTGTATCGTTAGTCAGCGTGATGATTCTGCCCTATACGCCGGCCATTCAAAATCAAAAGCGTGATGCTCAAAGCGACGACGCGGTGCGCGGCGACGATGATTTGCTGCAAAAAGGAATTTTAGCCTATGAAGGCCGTTTAAACCTGACGCCAGGCTCGAAAGCCTATGAAGAATTCTGTTTAAAGGCCTTTGAGAAGTCCGGAATTGAGGATAATCTGATATCCAGCATTCCCAAGATGTATTACATGGATTGGTATAGCTACAAGGCCGATCCAGTCTTCTGGAGTGATTTATTGTTCACTGTGCCGTTGGAAGAACGCTTAACGGGCCGCCAGTTCCAAACCTATTTCATGAATGTGAAATGGGGAATGGCGGATTCCAAGATGAAATTATTTGGTATGGGATATACACCGTTTATGAATGGCTCCATTCTGCTCGAGCAGGACTTTATCCAACAAAAGTATACGCTCGGCTACCTGGGCGATCTCCTGCTGGCAGGACCTTGGCTGATTCTGACCGTTGTCGGCGCTGTGTTTGTTCTGCTGCGATGGAAGAAGTGCATGAACCTGGAGATCATGGTTCTGGCTACATCCCTGTGCTGCGGCTTGGGAGCAGCGTATCTCAGCGGTCATACATTAGATCAGTTTGTCACGACAATGTTTATGGCGCTGATCGCGGCGATTCTGTTGGATCGGGTTTTTGGTCTTCATGATGATTCAGAAAGGGAGGGTAAACAATGACGAAAATAAAATCGGTTTTTCATTCGCATAAGGCGATGAAAGGCTTTGTTCTCCTTTTGTTTATCATCCAGCCTTTGATTGATCTGGATTACTTAATCTATCCGTTTCTTGATCAGTTTGGAATTCCCCGACCGTCGACGATTATCCGCTTTTTAATCATTCCACTGGCTGTGTTATGGACGTTTTTTCTGGCTGATAAAAATAAAAAGAAAACGTTGTTGTTTGGCGGTTTGTACGGTTTGGCGCTGGCAGTTTATTTTCTGCTGCATATCCGGCAGGGGGCTCAGATTTACAAAAGCTTATATCTGACGCCGAATTTCTTCTTCCAGTTATCAAAGGAAATCACCTATTTCCTGACGCTGGTCATTCCGTACGGAATGATCTATGCAGTCGTTCATCTTCGATTAACGGAAAAAATCGTAAAAGGGGTCACCGTCGCTTTATCGTGCCTGACCGCGCTGCCGATCTTTATCGGGGATTTGTTTGTGTTTGGCGAATCGACGTATGCCGGAATGACCGCGGCTCCGTTTCTGAGCTGGTTTTTAGGAATTTATGCGGATCCTACGAAGATTCATCCTCGTCAGCTGGCTTCCAAGTTTTTCTTTGAAGAAGGAAATACGGTCGGTATTTTAATGTTTATGCTGCTGCCGTTATTGTATCTGTTTTTCCAGCGCAGCACTTCGAAGAAAGAGCGGATTGCATTAGGTGCATTGATCGGAATTCACAGTTTGTCGATGATCATCCTTTCGACGCGGGTCGCCACGTTCGGCACGGTGCTGATCCCGATCGGATTCCTTGTTCTGTATCTTTTTACGACTTTGATCATGAAGGAAAACCAGCTGGAAAAAACGGTCCTGTTCTTCTGCGCTGCTGCCGCAGCGATCAGCGGTTGTATCCTGCCATTTTCACCGGCGGTTGTCAATCAGAATATTGACTCAGCGAACACCGCGATCTTATTGCAGGATGATTATCTGCGCAAAGAGCTGGGAACTTCGCTGGAGAATACGACGGAATTAAAAACAAGCGATTATTATCGTTTTATGTTTGAAGCTTATGGAATCCGCGCAAATCTGATGGCCAGCGTGCCGACTCAGTATTATATGGAGTGGTACTATTACACCGCGGATCCGAAGTTCTGGGTTGACGTCCTGGAATTGCCGCTGGAACAGCGGGTGAACGGCCGGCAGATCGAGAAGATTTTCATGAGCTACAAATGGGGGGAACTTTCTAACTCCGAAAAATTTTTAGGCATGGGGTATTCAACCTTCAATAACGGCTCGATTCTGTTGGAACGGGATTTTGCCCAGCAGATTTATACGATGGGCTATGCCGGCGCTGCGTTGACGGTTTTGCCATGGCTGCTGGTGACCTGCTTCGGCGCCACTATCGTTCTGCTTCGATGGAAAAAGATGCTCCGGCTGGATGTTTTAGTCTACGCAATGGCGCTGAGCTGCGGGTTAGTGTCTTCCTATATCAGCGGACATACGATCGACCAGTTTCTGACGTCTTCGTTTATGGCTTTGCTGATGGGCGTTTTATTAGATCTCGTCATGCGCCCGAAAGAACAGAAAAATTGATCGCCATGGGAAACCATGGCTTTTATTTCAATGAAAATTTTAACAGGTCTATTGTTGTAAACCTGCAGTGATGGTATAATAGGTTAGACAAATAGAATGAAAATTAAAGGATTGATCAGAAAGGCAGGCGGTGGAAAATGAAACCCATCCTTAGTGTGATTGTACCGGTATATAACGTTGAAAAGTATCTACCCCGATGTCTTGATTCCTTAGTGAATCAGACGCTCAAAAATATGGAAATTATCGTGATCAACGATGGAACAAAAGATAACAGCCAACAGATTATTGATGACTATGCAGCGCGGTATCCGCAAATTCATCCATTTAAGAAATCCAACGGCGGGATTGCAGATACTCGCAATTTTGGTTTAGCGCAGGTGCAGGGAGAGTATTTTGGCTTTCTGGACAGTGATGATTTTACAGAACTGGATATGTTTGAGAAGATGGTCACGGTGGCAGAGAAAGAAAATGCAGATGTCGTCGTTTCCAATTTTAATTGGGTCTATGGCGAACAGAAGCGGCTGGAAAAGGAAGGTCCGTACGCTCCGGGAAAAGAAATGATGATTCATTTATTTGCCACGCTTTGGAATAAAATTTACCGCACTGATTTTGTCCGGGGAACCGGCTTGCAGTTTCCGACGGGCTATCGCTATGAGGATGCGTGTTTTCTTTATTGCTTAGCACCGCATGTAAAAAAATTAGCCTTTGTCGACGAAGCTTTTGTCAGTTATATCCAATTGGGAAATTCAATTACGCATACGAACAATCATGAAGTGAAGGATATGATTCATGTTTTTGAAATCATTACGGATTATTTTAAGACCCAGGGATGGGATCAGGAATATCATGATGAACTGGAATATCTGCATATTAAGTTCTTTTTAGGGAACTCTTTCTTAAGAAGCACGAAGATTGCGGATCGGCAAGATCGGAAAACGACGATTCAGATGGGGTGGGAACGGTTGAATCAAAGCTTCCCGCTGTGGAAGAAGAATCCGTATCTGACGTCGCTGGGCGGAATGAAAAATCGTTATTTCAAAACCGTAAGCAATTGGAATATTATGCTTTATTCCGAACTATTTCACAGATTTAAAAAATAAGATCACTGAATTTAAAATATTAAGGAATCATGACAATTTAGGAAAGTATTTGTACTTCTTGAATTTCTCCTTTATAATTAAATGGTGAATTTGCGGAGGTTAGATATGGATAAGCTTTCAATCGTAGTTCCTTGTTATAACGAACAGGAAACGGTGAACATCTTTTACCGCGAAACAACAAAAGTAGTGGATGCCATGAACATGGATTATGAAATTATTTTTGTCAACGACGGTTCCCGCGATAAAACCTTAGAAGAATTGGTGAAGCTCCATGATGCGCATCCGGGTATTGTCAAGGTCATTGACTTCAGCCGGAATTTTGGCAAAGAGGGCGGCCTGTTAGCGGGATTGGAAAATGCGACGGGTAATTACGTCACGGTCATGGATGCTGATTTACAGGATCCGCCGGAATATTTGCCAAAGATGTTTGAAGCAATGAATCAGCAGCATGTAGACATTGTAGGTACCCGCCGGGTTACGCGAAAAGGGGAACCGAAAATTCGTTCCTTCTTTGCACGGCAGTTTTATAAACTGATCAATAAATTTACTGAGGTCGAAATTGTTGACGGTGCGCGGGATTTCCGGTTGATGACCCGCGAGGTTGTCGACAGCGTTCTTTCACTTCAGGAATATCACCGGTTCTCCAAAGGTATCTTTGCCTGGGTTGGTTATAAAACGATTTATTTAGAGTATGAGAATGTGGAGCGTGTCGCTGGGGAAACGAGCTGGTCGTTCTGGAAGTTATTTGCTTACGCGATTGAAGGCATTGTAGCCTTTACTGTTGCCCCGCTGCGAATGGCGACGATTTCAGGAATCTTCGTTTCTATCATCGCTTTCCTTTATATGATCTTTGTTTTTGGGAAGGCCTTGATCGTAGGCGATCCGGTTGCGGGTTATCCATCAATGGTCGTCATCATTCTGTTTTTGGGAGGAATTCAGCTGTTAAGCTTAGGCATTATCGGCGAATACCTGTCGAAAACGTACATGGAGACCAAGAAACGTCCGAAATATATCGTCCGTAAAAAATATGAGTAATAAAAGGAGGAATGTTAGTGAGTAAGCAGGATAAAGCAAAAGCAAAACGCGCAAAGAAAAATAAACAGATTATTTATATGATGTTGGCGGCTTCCTTAGTCGTCGTTGCGGTTATGGGCTTCAATATCGTCCGGATTTCGTTAAAGAAATCCGCGGGAAGCGGCGAGGTCGTTGAAAAGACGAATACCTCGTCGATGAAGAATGACCAATACGTCATCGGAAATAATCCAACACAGTTTCAGCAAGATGAGTTCAAAAAATTGACAGAGGCCTTAAAAGGGGATGATCCACTGGCGATCAGTGAAGCGGTTGTTCGTAATTTCATTGCCGACTATTTTACCTGGACAAACAAAGATGGCAATTATGAAGTCGGAGGTCTGCAATATATTTATGGGCCAATGTTTACCAGCTTTCAGGAACAATCACGCTGGGAATTCTACAAGGACCTGGATTTATATATCAGCCAGTATGGCCGTGAGAATTTGTTAGAAGTAACAGACATAACAACCACTGCTAATTATGCGGCAAAGTTTGAGCATTATTCTGGTGATGTTTATGATGCTTACTATATTGAGGCGAGTTGGAATTACAAAGCAAGTTCAAAAATTGATGTCGATGATTTTCAAAAAACTGGTTATTTCACGGTTGTGAATAACGGTGGGCGTTATGAGATCGCGCAATTCTTTGATAGTTATGAATAAGGAGGTTGGCTATGACGAAACAGAATAAAATGAGTAAACGTAAACTTTCCAATATGAACTTCGTTCTGGCTGCCATCGCGATTCTGACTGATATTTTGATGGTCTTAGGCATCCTCAATATTACGCGGTACAGTAACTTCAGCAAGTCGATCTTCGTCCTCATTAACGTTGTGATTCTGGTAATTCTGCTGGTATTAAACGGCTTAATTGCTTACAACGCCTATGCGATGAAAAAGAGTATTCTCTATGTGACGATCGGCGTCTTGGTGATTGCATTTTTATCCGGCGGTGCGTTAACCTATGTTACGACCCGGGTAAACAAAAATATTGATAAGATTATCAATACGGGGACGACCAGTGAGAAAGTTGAAGTTTCCTTTGTTGTTTACAGCGAAAACGGAAATTTCACGGTCAATGATATTAACGATCTTGAAGGCAAGACTTTCGGTATCTTATCGAATACGGAAGAACAAGTTGGCTATATCCTTCCTAAGAAAGAATTAGAAGCGAAAAAGATCAATGTCACTTATCATGAATATGCCGATTACAACAGTATGTTAATGGCGCTGTTCAGTGGTGAAATTGACGCAGCGGCCCTGCCAAGTAACTATGTTGCGATGTTTGAAGTGAATGATGGATACAGTGAGTTCTTAGACAATACCAAAGCAATTTTGACTTTTGACAAGAACATTACTGTAACCACGGAATCCGGTTCGGATAAAGATATTACAAAAGAACCGTTTACAGTGTTGATTATCGGTACCGATGAACAACGCTCCGATGCCTTAATGCTGGCTTCTTTCAATCCGATCAGCATGCAGGTAACTCTGACCTCGATCGCTCGTGACAGCTATGTGCCGATCGCCTGTTATGCAGGAAAATCCGAAGATAAGATCACACACGCTCGTGTCCGCAGCCGTCAGTGTACGATTGATACCGTTGAAGCCATGATGGATATCGATATTGATTTCTACTTTGAAAGTAACTTCGCGGGTGTTGTTGAAATGGTTGACGCCTTAGGCGGCATCATCATTACAAACCCTTACGAATTTGTAGGTCAGAGATCCGATGCCCGTGGGAAGATGACAGTCTGGGTCCCTGCTGGAACCAACCGGTTAAATGGTGAACAGGCGCTGGCGTATGCCCGTGAACGCCATCTGTACGCTAATGGTGATTTCCAGCGGCAGGCGAATCAGCAGCAGGTCATCCAGGCAATTTTAACGGAAGCTATGAAACTGACAGACGTGAATAAGGCCTTAAAAGTATTGGATGCGGCCGGCGATAATGTTTCTACGAACTTTACCGTAGATCAGTTGATCAGCCTATTTAATTATTCGATTAAGAAAATGAACCGTAGCTATGTCAAGAACGCAAATGTTATTAACATAGTAGGATCTCGTGTAACTGGTTATGGTTCTTCGAAATGGAATGAAAGTATGCAGTTGAACCTGTATATTTATCGTGTATATCAGGGATCAATTACGGATAACCGCAATGCGATTTTGAGAAATATCAACTTGGATTCTAAAATCGACGCACCAAAAGCAATTTCGTTTAGTGCAAACTGGGTCTTCACTGCACCGACGTTAACTAATGAAACTTATTCAGAGCCGATTATTCATGACGAATCTCCAGATACAGTCCTTAATTTTAGCGGAAAGTTATTATCTGAAGTTCAAGAATGGGCTTCTTCCCGAGGAATTACTGTAAAAGTCACCAAAGTCCATCAAGGTGAAGAGGGCTATATAGATTCTTATCCTGAAAATACGGTAGTCGCTCAAAGCGTTCGTGCAGGTATTAAAACGGAAAATGTGACGGAAATTACGGTCAACGTTATTACGCATGAAGGGGCAACGAAGAATTGCCCTGCGAACTCCTACTATGATTCGGGTAAAAATGCCTGTGTCTGTGAGAGTGGATATTATGCTAAAAATGATTCTGATTTGAATACCGGAGGCGCAGGATGTATTGCAAATCCGACAGCGACACCTACGGTAACTCCTACAACGAGTCCGACAACAACACCAACCACTGAACCTACAACTAAGCCAACGACATCACCGACAACGACACCAGAAGAGCATATTCATGAGTGGGGTGAATGGAAAACCATTAAAGAGCCAACTTGTGGCGAGACTGGCGAGCGACAAAGAGTCTGTAATAAAGATCCAAAACATACGGAAAAAGAAGTTATACCGGCAACTGGCAATCATACATTGGTGCATCAAACAGAGGAAAAAGATTGTATTCGAATTGAATATGATCAATGCTCAGTTTGCGGAGCTATTACGAATCGTGTAGAGAGCCCGATAGATGGTTGCGGTACATCTCCAGATCCAACAACGGATACTTCTGGTGGATCTGAAGGTGGGGAAGGCGAAACTAATGGGGATGGAGACCAGCCTCAAAGTCCAGACACGCAAGCTACGGGATTTATTTTCCCGAATCGATTCTTCAATCTATTCTCAAAACTGTTTAGGTAATTAAATCAAAAGAAGGCTGATGTATTCGGTCTTCTTTTCTTTATTCATCCACAAAAGTGAATCGCTGAACTACTTTCAGAATTCACTGAATGAATGGCATTCAATGCTTAACTATGATAAAATAATGAGGAATTAAAGAGTTTGGGAGGAAATCCATGAAAGGAATTATTCTTGCAGGAGGCAGCGGCACCCGTTTGTATCCCCTGACGAAAGTCACATCCAAACAACTGCTGCCCGTCTATGATAAACCGATGATCTATTATCCCCTGTCGACGCTGATGCTGGCAGGAATCCGCGATATTCTGATCATTTCCACACCCCAGGATCTGCCGAATTTCGAACGCCTGCTGGGCGACGGAAGCCAGTTTGGAATTCAGCTGTCCTATAAAGTTCAGCCATCGCCCGACGGTTTGGCGCAAGCTTTCGTTCTAGGCGAAGAATTTATCGGCGATGAGGATGTCTGCCTGATTTTGGGAGATAATATATTCCATGGCAACCACTTCAGCGAGATGCTGGAAAGAGCCAAAAATAACAAAGGCCGTGCGACGATCTTTGGACAATACGTTCCGGATCCTGAACGATTCGGCGTCGTTGAATTCGATAAAACCGGAAAAGTTCTTTCTCTGGAAGAAAAACCGGAAACCCCAAAATCCAATTATGCCGTCGTCGGCCTGTATTTCTACGACAACCGCGTCGTTGAATACGCCAAGAACCTGAAGCCTTCAGCCCGCGGCGAATACGAAATTACCGACCTGAACAAAGTCTATCTGGAAAAAGGCGAAATTGACTGCGTCGTTTTTGGCCGCGGCTTTGCCTGGCTGGATACCGGGACGATCAGTTCGCTCGCCCAGGCCAGCAACTTTGTCAAAACCATCGAGGAAGTTCAGGGAATCAAGATCTCAGTTCCTGAAGAAATCGCTTTCTACAATCACTGGATTGACACCGACCAACTGTTGGCTTCCGCCGCTTCTTATGGGAAATCTCCTTATGGTGAGCACTTAAGAACGGTTGCTTCCGGCAATTTTGTCACCAGCTACAACAAATAAAGGAGTCGCAATGAAAATCATACTATTAGGCTGCGGCTATTTAGGCTACAATCTCGCTTCTCTGCTGAGTCAGAAAGCAGAAACCGAAATCATCGGGTTACCCAGTCCCTACACGCCGCTGTGTTCCAACTTTAAAGAAATCAACGCCTTTTCAGCTAAAGATCTCGATCAAGTCGATTTTGAAGATGCTGTCGTCATCGATACCATTTCACTGCTCGCCAACAACGCCCGCAGTGAGGATGAGGAAAAAACACTCCGTGGAGTTGAAGATAAATACGAATTTCTGTTATGTCAGCTGAAGCAGCGCGGCGCGCGGCTGTTCATCTTCATGTCATCGGGGGGCACGGTCTACGGCAATGCCGCAGAACCGATCTGCGAAGATGCGCCGCTGCATCCGATCACCCTTTATGCCCGAAGCAAGACCCGCTGTGAACAGGTGATCCGCCAATCCGGTCTGCCTTATCTGATCCTGCGTCTCGCTAACCCTTACGGCGGGCATCAGACGACGGATAAGAAACAAGGCGTTATCCCGATCCTGATCGAAAAAGCGCTGAGCCACGAAGCCTTTGAAATGTGGGCTTCTCCGCACAGCAGCCGCGATTACATTTATATCGAAGACTTTGCCCGGGCGATCCAGCTGCTTCTTGAACATCAAATCCAGAATGAAATCGTCAACGTCGCTTCGCAAACAGCGACCAGCCTGACGGAGATCCTGGATGAAGTGCAGGAAAAAACCGGCCAGGCGGTCGAGATCCGGCATGTCAACAGCGAAGTCCCGGTTGTCGATCAGATTGTCCTCAATATCGAAAAACTGAAACGTCTGACCGGCTTCACAATTCAGACGACGATCCAGGAAGGCATTGCCAAAGAAATCAAACGGATAAAAAAAGAACAAGGGGGAATTCGTAAATGAAGTTTTTAGTCACAGGCGGAGCTGGTTTTATCGGCGGCAATTTCGCTCACTACATGGTTAATACCTATCCGGAAGACCAGATCGTCGTATTAGACCTTCTGACCTACGCCGGCAATCTGGAAACCCTGGAGCCGATCATGGAAAAGCCGAATTTTAAATTTGTTAAAGGCGATATCCGCGACCGTGAGTTGATCGATCACTTGTTTGCCGAAGAAAAATTCGACATGGTCGTTAACTTTGCCGCGGAAACTCATGTCGACCGTTCTGTAGAGGATCCAGAGGTCTTCATCACGACCAATATTCTCGGCACTCAGGTCTTGATGGACGCCTGCCGCAAATACGGCATCCAGCGCTACCATCAGGTCTCGACCGACGAAGTCTACGGCGATCTGCCGTTAGATCGTCCGGATCTGTTCTTCACCGAAGAAACGCCGATCCATACCTCCAGCCCTTACAGTGCGGCCAAGGCCGGCGCCGATCTGTTAGTTCAGGCCTATCACCGCACATTTAAGCTGCCGGTAACGATTTCCCGCTGCTCGAACAACTATGGACCTTATCACTTCCCGGAAAAGCTGATTCCTCTGATGATCAGCCGCGCGCTGGCCGATGAAAGTCTGCCGGTGTATGGCGATGGGATGAACGTGCGCGACTGGCTGCACGTCTACGATCACTGCACGGCGATTGATCTGATTCTGCGCAAAGGCCGCGAAGGCGAAGTCTACAACATCGGCGGCCACAATGAAAAGACCAATCTGGAAGTGGTGAAGACGATTCTCGCCGCTTTGAATAAGCCGGAATCGCTGATCCACTTCGTCAAGGACCGCCCGGGTCATGATCTGCGCTATGCGATGGATCCGACTAAAATTGAAACGGAACTCGGCTGGAAACCTAAATATACGTTTGAGACCGGTATTCCGCAGACCATCGACTGGTATCTGACGCACCGCGACTGGTGGGAGCACATCCTGCAGGGCGACTATCAGAACTACTACAAAACCATGTATAAGGACAGACCGTAAAAGGAGATCGGAATGAAACCAGAAGTTATTGTTATCGGCGCGGGCTTTGCCGGCAGCGTCATCGCGGAACGCTTTGCCCATGTTGCGGGCAAACGTGTGCTTGTCCTGGAAAAACGCGCCCATGTCGGCGGCAACATGTACGACTATATCGATGAAAACGGCGTGCGCCGTCACGAATACGGCCCGCATATCTTCCATACCCATTCCCGCGAGGTCGTCGATTACCTCTCCCAGTTTACAGACTGGTATCCTTATCAGCATCGCGTACTCGGCCACATCAACGGCGTCGTTGCGCCGATTCCATTCAACCTGACGACGATTGAACGCTCGTTTCCCAAGGAAAAAGCCGAGCGTTTAAAAACATTGCTGATCAACGAGTATGGGATGGAAAAGAAGGTGCCGATCCTGCAGCTGCGCGCCAATGCCAATCCGGAAATTAACGAACTGGCGGAATACATCTACGAACATGTCTTCAAATACTACACGATGAAACAATGGGGACAGACGCCGGAAGAAATCGATCCGGCGGTCACCGGCCGCGTGCCCGTTCATATCTCCTATGACGACCGCTATTTCCAGGATACCTACCAGATGATGCCGGCGCATGGATTTACCGGAATCTTTGAAAATATGCTGAAAAATGAAAAGATCGAAGTCCGCCTGAAGACCGACGCGAAGTCATGTCTGAAGGTCGATTTGGAAAACAAGCAAATTCTGTTTGAAGGCGAAGTCTTCCAAGGGCCGGTGATCTTCACCGGTGCGATCGACGATCTGCTTGACTATCCGTTAGGCGAGCTGCCGTACCGCTCGCTGGAATTCGATATTCAGAGCCATCCGCATACCTACCAGGAAGCGGCGACTGTCAACTATCCGACCCCGGCCCAGCAGAACGCGTTTACCCGCATCACGGAATACAAACTCCTGATGCAGGCGGATCAGCAGCCGGAAGCGACGACCATCGCTGTCGAATACCCGCTGACTTACCATCACGATGGGGAAACCGGGAACATCCCGTACTACCCGATCGCCAAAGAAGAATGCCGCCGTCAGTATCAGGCGTATTGCGAGCTGATCCGCGGGATCGACAATCTTCATCTCTTAGGCCGTCTGGCAGAATATCAATACTACAACATGGATGCGATCGTTGCGAAAGCCTTGCAAATGTTCAACAAATTAAACGAAACCTCGCACTCTTAGCAAAGGAAGAACGGGTGACGGAAATTCGCTGAACGAAAGCGTTGAGCACGAATCTTCTCGGGGATAGGCGATGAAACAGATTCGCTGAACGAGATCTCAGGCAGCATTAGCCTTGTTCTGATGCATGATCGATCCCCTCATCCAAAGGCTCGGAAAAAAGCAAGAAACAGGGAAACTGCGTTAACAATTCGCAGTTTTCTTCTATTCATGCTATACTAAATAAAGGTGATTTTATGGATAAAAAGATACTGCAAAACTATTTCTATAATATTTTATATCAACTGTTAGTCGTTTTGGCGCCGATGATTACGGTGCCGTATGTGACCCGGACGCTGGGCGCGACGATGCTGGGCATCAGCGACTGGACCGGCAGCAATGTTCAGTGGTTCGTGCTGTTTGGAATCATGGGCGTTTCGATCTACGGCAACCGGGAGATCGCACGTGTCCGCGATGATCAGACCAAGATGTCAAAGACGTTCTTCGAGATCTTCACAATGCAGTTTTTGAGCATGTGCGCCTCCACGCTCGTTTATTTCCTCTACTTGTTTACCGTGCAGGACAGCGTGCGCCTGTACGCGACGATCCAGACGATTTCGCTGTTGTCAGTCGCCCTGGATATCACCTGGTTTTTCTATGGCGTCGAGGATTTCAAAACAGCTTCGATCCGCAACATGATCATCAAGATCCTGGGGATTATCCTGATCTTTGCGTTCGTGAAGAAACCTTCGGATCTGGCGCTGTTCATCGTGATCAACGCAGGATCCGGCGTGCTGGGCCAGCTGATCATGTGGACCCAGCTGAAGCAATATGTCAAGTGGACGCCGATCCATTTCAAGGATGTGCTCAAGCATTTCAAACCCAATCTCATGCTTTTCATCCCGCAGATCGCGACCAGCGTTTATACGATGCTGGATGTTTCGATGTTAGGCTACTTATACGCCGACGTCAGTCATGTCAGCTTTTATAACCAGGCCCAGCGGTTCATTAAGATGTTCCTGTTTTTCATCACGTCGATCGGCAGCGTCATGCTGCCGCGGATTGCCAACATCCACGCCAAGGGGCAGGATGAGGAAGTGCTGCGGTTTTTGCGCACGACGTTAAGGATGGCGCTGTATCTGGCTATTCCGATGATTGCCGGAATCATCTCGCTGATTCCTTATTTTATCGGCTGGTTCCTCGACGACACCTATCAAATTGTGACGCCGCTGATCATCTTTACGACGCCGATCATCCTGTTTATTTCCCTCAGCAACGTCTTTGGTACGCAATACCTTCTGCCAATCGGCCGGACGAAGGAATATACCCGCTCGGTGATCCTCGGCGCCCTGACGAATTTCTGCCTGAATGCCTTACTGATGCCGAAGTTCGGCGCTTTCGGCGCGATCACCGGATCAGTCATCGCCGAGTTGATGGTGACGTTGACGCAATGGCTGTCGATCCGCGGTCAATTGGATCTGGGCTTTCGCGTAAGAGAAGTGACGAAGTATGTCATCGCTTCGCTCGTCATGATGCTTCCCGTTCATTTCATCGGGGAAGCGATGGGGCCGCGCTTTACGACCAATCTCATTCAGATCGCCGCCGGCGTGATCGTGTATTTTGGCCTGCTGACGCTGATGAAGGATGATTTCCACATGAACCTGATCCGCAAAGTGTTAAACCATCGCAAAGGAGAAGCCGCCCATGAGTAAAGTCAGCGTTGTCGTTCCGGTTTATAACGTCGAAGATTATCTGGAAAAATGCCTGGATTCCTTAATTCATCAGACGCTTGAGGAGATTGAGATTCTGTGCGTCGACGATGGATCGACCGATCATTCCAATGAACTGCTCTACATCTATAAGAACCGTGATCCGCGGATTCAGGTGCTGGAAAAACCTAACGGCGGATTGTCCGATGCGCGAAACTATGGCATGAAATATGCCACCGCACCGTATATTATGTTCGTCGATTCCGATGATTTCCTTGAACCGCAGGCGCTTGAAAAAGCGGCCGCGAAGCTGGATGAAACCGGCGCGGATCTCGTGATTTTCGATGTTTATCAATATTTTATGAAAACGCAGACCAAGGAAGTGATTGCCAACCGTTATTCCGGAGACCGCGTTTATACGCTGAAAGAAAATCCAGAAATGATCACGCGCATCCTTAACGCCGCCTGGAACAAGATGTACCGGCGCTCGCTGTTTGAGGACAACGGCATCACTTACCCGTTCGGTTATCTGTACGAGGATCTGGGCACAACCTATAAGCTCCTGTTGAAAGCCAAATCGATTGCGTTTGTCAATGAGCCGCTGTACGACTACCTCGCCGACCGGCCGGGCAATATCACCCAATCCTTTAATCAGAAGGCTTATCACATTCTGACGATGGCTGAGGAAACAATGAATTACTACCGGCAGGAAGGGGTCTACGACCAATACTATGAAGAACTGAAGTATCTGGCCTGCGTTAATATCATCGAAAACCTGAAGAAGACCCGCACGGTCAAAGACCGGAAGCTGGTCAACGAATACATCGACGCGTGTTTCGCGTTCATTCATAAGAATTTTCCGGACTATCCGGAGTGCAAATACCCGATCAACCGCCAGAAAAACGACTGGATCTACATGCGCCCGCAAGTGCTGAAGGGCTATCTGCGCACCCGCAATTGGATCCGCCGGTAAAGCTGGATCGTGAAGTAAAGGAGAAACTGACCATGAGTAAAGTTACGATTATCGTGCCGATTTACAATGTTGAGGAATACGTCGCCAAGTGTCTGGATTCCTTGCTGCGGCAAACCTATTCCGACTATGTGATCTATGCCGTCAACGACGGATCGCCGAAAAACGAACAGCCGATCATCGACCGCTACGCAGCGGCGTATCCGGAGAAAGTCGTCGCCATCCGCAAGGAAAACGGCGGCTATGGTTCCGTTTTGGAAATGGCGATCGCACGGCTGGATTCGGAATATTTCCTCGTCTGTGATCCGGACGATTACTTAGCGGACGACGCGCTGGAAACCCTGGTCGGCTTGGCGGATGCCAATCAGGCGGATCTGGTGATCGGTGCGAAGAATTTCATTTATTCCGACAGCGACGAACAGAAATACGATCCAGCGTACAACACGAAATTTGCGACGCTGCAGCCGGACCAGGGGTATGTAAAGGGCACGCCGGAATTTGAGAATCTGTTCTTTGTGGATCCCTCGCCGCACGCCAAGCTGTACCGGCGATCCCTGGCGGCGAATATTCAGTTTCCGCATAAAATCGGCTATACCGATAACCTGTTGTTTTACATCAGTCTGTTAAACGCTGAGAAAGTCGTCTACACCGATAAAGCGCTGGCGTATTATCTGATCGACCGGGCCGGCAATACGATGACCGATCTGAAGCCGCAGGTGATCGACGCGCACGCCCAGGTGTTCTCCACGATTCTGGATCAGGCGGAGCGCTGTTCTGCGGTTCCGGCATTGTTTTACTACCGGATTTTTGAAGCCTATAAATTTTCATTTTATCAGCTGCGCCGGATCAAGGGCACGCCGGCAGAAAAACTGGAACATGCCGAAGTTCTGTACCGGCTGGTTGAAAAGCTGATGCCTCACCGGGCCGCGATCCTGGAAGGGATGACGCGCTTCGGCTACACCGGCAGCCGTGAGCGGATGAAGGATAAGCTGGTTCTGACGGCGGGGGTTTCGCATCCGGTTTACCGCCGCTGGGTGAAATCCTTCGTTAAGGAGTAACGGAATGCACCGACTGAGATCCATCCGCCGGCCGTTTTTCGCGTTTCTGGGCGCAGCCGTCCTGCTCTGCGGCATTTTCGCGGCGCTGGGCTTCGTTCCGTTTGGCGGCCGTTCGCTTTTGATCAACGATCTGAACATTCAATATGTCGAATATTTGAAATATCTGCATACGGTCGTCACCGGGCAGAACAGCCTGACTTATGCGCAGGCGGCGGGCATGGGCGGCAGCTTCATCCCGATTTTTTCCTATTACTGCTCCAGTCCGCTGCAGCTGCTTCTGGCGCTGCTGCCCAACGAGGCCATTCTGCTTTCCGTCAGTCTGGCGACCCTTCTGAAGCTGAGCCTGAGCTGCGGGACAATGATGTTCTATCTGGAGGATCGTTTCGGTCCGCGCCAAGTTCATGGCTTGTTCGCGCTGGGTTACGCACTGAGCGGCGCAGCGCTGGCGTATTCTCAATGTTTGATGTGGCTGGACGGTTTAGTCTGGCTGCCGATGGTGCTGAGCGGCGTCGAACAGATCCTGCGGGGAAAATCGGCCAAGGGATTTACGCTGGAGGTAGCGGTGAGCGTGTTTTCCAATTACTACACGGCGATCATGGGCCTGATGTTTGCCTGTCTGATGGCGTTAGCGCGCTATTTCAGTGAGGAACAACACGCGGTTTCATTTTGGACAGTCTTGAAGAAGGGTATACTCGGCATGGCGATCGGCCTGGCTTGCAACGGCTGGCTGCTGATGCCCAGCTTCTTATCCGTGATCAACAACCGGCTTGCCCAGCCCGCGGAGGCGCTGCCGCTTTTCAGCTTCGCCCGGCTGGCAGGATTGAACAACGCGTTTCCAGGTGTACCGGCCGTGACGCTGGGGCAGGAGATCACGTTTGATTATGCCGGATTGTTGTGTCTGATCCTCGTCTTTTCTTCGTTTTTCCAGCGGCTGCGATCAAACCGGAAGAAGCTCGTCGATGGTCTGACGCTGCTTTTCTTTGCGGCGTCGGTGTTCTTCACGCCGTTGTATAAGCTCTGGCATTTTCTGTCGATGCCCTATGGTTTCCCAACGCGGTTCAGCTTTGTGATCGTGTTCTGGCTGATCGCCGCGGCGGCGGACGCGTGGGACACGCGCGACAAGAAGTCGCTGGTCTGCGGGGCGCTTGTAGTCTTGCTTCTGTTGGTCGCGAACGGAACGATGACGCTGCCGGCCAAGCTGATCGCCGGCGGGTTCATCGCAGGGATCACGGTGCTGCTGAGTCTGGGGTTTCAGAAAGCGCTGGCCGTTACCGTCGCCGCCGAGCTGACTTTCGCGGGCGCTGCCACATTCATTTCACTGGATCGGGATAACGTCTATGACGGCTATGCCTCGGCCCAGGCAGTGCTGGACTATCAAAACGAAGTGCGGACCGCTCTGGCAAGCTTTGCGTCTGAGCCGGGCTACCGGATTGAAAATTGGTCGGCGCGCAATCAAAACGAAGGGCTGGGCTATAATTACCCAGGCATCTCGCATTACTCGTCGACCTACGATAAGAAGGTCAGCGATTTCCTGGAACATTACGGCGTCAGCCACCGGATGTTCGGAAGTACCTATCACGGCACGACGCTGGCGCTCGACGCATTTCTGGGCATTCGCTATGTGCTGCGGGAAAAAGGCGCGGTTCACGTCCAGGTCCAGACCGATCATTACCGGAAAATTGCGGAGACTGAAACCTTCGAGGTGCTGGAAAATCCCTACGCGCTGCCGCTGGGATTTGTCATTGACGATCATGATGAGACGCCGGTGCCCCAGACCTATTCGATTGCCGCGCAAAACGAACTGGTCCGGCTGTGCGGCGGCGAATCGCTGATCACGCGGCTGGATGATCCCGATCTGTTTGTGTGGGATGGGGATGAATTGAGCCGCTCGCCGCTGATTGTGGCGAAGCGGCCGGAGGCGGAAACCTCAGTCGCAATCTACACCCAATCCTTGAATGAGGAAGATCCGCTCTATCTTCAGCTGCCTTTTGAAACGGATGAAACATGGTTTCAGCTGTGGATCGATCAGAACTATGCCCAAGACGAGCATACCGGAATCAACGCCGGCGCACTGTATCTGGGCGCCTATCCGCCGGGACAGGATATCCTGATTCAGCTGGTCGTGCGCGATCAGCTGCTGCGCTTAACCCGGGCCGAGGTTTATTCCCTGGATATCTCGGCGTTAGCGCAATGGACACAGAAGCTGCAGAAGCAGGCGGCGCAGGATATTCAGATTCACGGCGCGACGATCACGATGCACGTTCAGGCGGAAGCGGGGCAGCGGCTGCTGACAACGATTCCCTATGATAAAGGCTGGCATGCGGAAATCGACGGGCAGCCGGCGGCGGTCACGCCGTTTCAGAACACGTTCATCGAACTGCCGCTGAGTGAGGGCACCCATGAAATCAAGCTTGTTTTCCGTCCCCGCGGACTGACGCTGGGGCTGGTGATCACCGCCGGCGGCATCCTGACAGCGCTGGCCTGCGCGGGGGCAGAACGAAAAAAACGAACTGAGAAGTCACGATTATGATATACTTATTTCATCAGACAGGAGGAACGCTGTGGAACCCAAAATTACTGTGATTGTGCCCGTTTACAACGTGGAAAAATACTTGCCGGAATGTCTCGATTCGTTAGCCGGCCAGACCTATAAAAACTTGCAGGTGCTGGTGGTCAACGATGGTTCGACCGATTCCTCCCCGCAGATTATTGAGGACTATGTGCGCCGGTTTCCGGATCGTTTCGCGCAGCTGAATAAACCCAACGGCGGGTTGTCGGACGCCCGCAATTTCGCGATTGGCAAGGCTGAAGGCGAATGGATTGCCTTCCTTGACAGCGACGACTGGGCTGATCCTGAGTATTACGCGAAAATGGCGGAAGTCATGGCGCGGGGCGCGGACGTCGTGGTCAGCGATATCGAGTATTTTTATGAAAACGGCCAGCCGTCCTGGATCATGCCGGGGCTGAATCCGCATGCCTTCGACAGTCCGGTAAAGCAGGCGTTTCTATCGCCGATGTTCGCCTGGAACAAGCTCTACCGCGCGGATTTTTTCACCCGGAAGCATTACCGCTATCCGCTGGGTACCTGGTATGAGGATATCCCGGTCACGATGCCGATCTTCGCGCAATCCCAAACGATTGGAATTCAGCACGAGGCGCGGATTCATTACCGCCAGCGGGAAGGTTCGATCATGTCCGTCACCAAGAGCGAGCGGTTGAAAGAAATCTTTCCGGTCATGAAGCAGGTCCGCGATCAGTTTGCGGAAATGGGCCTCAGCGAACCGTATCATGACGAGCTGGAATATTTACATATTGAGCATCTGCGTCTGTACGGCATGTTCCGCTTTCTGCGCTCGCCGCTAACCAGCGAGCTGAAAGCGATGAGCGACGCCGTGATGGCGGAGTTTTACCCAAACTGGAAAAAGAATCCCTACATCCGCAATTTAGGCTGGAAGGATCAGCTGTTTTTGAAAACCTTCGGCAGTCTGACGCTGCCGCTCTACAAACACGTGATTCATTAAGATAGGAGGAGCTTATGCGCACAAAATATTCGTTTTACAATTTTTTGGTGAGCCTGATCACCAGCGTCGCTCTTCCGATTTTCGGATTTATCAAGGTGCGGATGTTCATCGACCTGTACGGCAGCGACCTCAACGGTCTGCAGCTGACGATCATGAACGTCATCACCTTTCTGAATGTCTTTGAGCTGAGCTATTCGCTGGCCTTCCGTCAGCTGTTGTTTAAGCCGCTGGCCGAGAACGACCGGGATCGGGTGCTGTCGATCTATAACGGCGCCGTCAAGGTGTTCCGTTTTACCGGCATGGCGGTCTTGGTTGTCGGCGCGCTGACCGCGCTGTTGTTCCCGATGTTCGCCGAATCGCCGCTGGGCTATGGCGAAACGGTGACGATGTTTTTAATCCTTTGTGTTCCTTTTGGTTTGTCTTATTTTCTGATGGGACCGAATTTTGTCATCATCGCCGATCAAAAGGAGTACAAAATCAACATCTGGATCCAGACGATCGCCATTTTGCGGATGGTGCTGATGGTCGGCGTCATCCTGCTGAAGCTGCCGTATATTTATATCTTCTTGATCGAGGGCTTGCAGGTGTTCATCGCCAACTTCATCGCTCGCCGGATCGCTTTGAAAAACTATCCGTGGCTGAAGGAAAACAAACAGCTGCCCTATCACGACGCGTTCCAGAAAAACGCCAAGTATACGATTATCCAGCGCCTCTCGACGTTGGCCACCAACAATACGGACAACCTGGTGATCACCTTTTTTATGGGCTACACGATGACCAGCGTCTATGGCTCTTACAGCTATCTGACCGAGTCGGTATCCAAGATCATCAACTCCGCGATCACCTCGCCGATCAACAGCTTCGGCAACCTGTTCAACGATTCCGGCGCGGATTCCTACAGCGTCTTCACGGAGTTCTTTAACTTCGCCGTGTATATCGCCTCGATCATCGGCGTATGCATCTTCGTTGTGATCGGACGGTTCGTTTTAATCTGGATGAAGATGCGGCCGGAGTATTCGGTGACGATTCTGATTGCCTTCCTGTTTGCGATCAATATTTTCTACATGACGATGCGCGAGCCGATCATCATCTGCCGTGACGCCAACGGTTTGTTCAAAGACGCGAAAAACAATGCGTATTTACTGGCGATCTCCAAGGTCGTCCTGTCAATTGCGTTGATCCAGCCGTTAGGGATCGCGGGCGTGCTGGCAGCGACGATGCTGACGAATTGGACCGTTGATTTCTTATACAATCCGGTTCTGGTCTATAAAAAAGTGTTCCATCTGAATCCGCTGCGCTATTACAAGATGGTGTTTACCCGGCTGGGGGTAGCGATCCTGATCGGCGCCGCGGCGTATGCCGGCTGGCAGACCCAGCAGGCGTTTGTGACGTCTTCAACGTTGCATTTCCTGATGGGGTGTGTTGTCCTGGGATTGATTGTGTTTGTTGTCTTTACGATTGTTTACTGGTTCTCCTACGCCTCCTTCCGCAAACTGATCCAGCGCGGCTGGCGTTTAATTCGGCATAAGATGAACAAGAACAAAGAGGTGCAGGCATGAAAAAAATGATTCAGTGGCTGTGCGGCTTTTGTCTGTTAGCGGGATTGCTGAGCGGCTGTCATACCAAGTTTATTCAGGATCAGGTGGAGATCTACGAACCGGAGGATCCGGAGCTGTTCAGCACCGCGGGAATCGACGCGCAGGGCTATCGCCTGGATGCTCAGACCGAACACCGGGTTCAATCGCAGATTCTGCGCAGTTCCAAGAGCTTTACGATTTCGTTCTGGTTTAAACCGGAAGCGAACTTTGAGTGGACGACGCTGCTTTCGATGGGCCGCGACGACCGGCATGTGATGCAGCTGGCGACTTCCGGCAATCCCACCGGCGAGCGCTGCGGACTGAATTATTCGATTCAGTCGGGAAACAAAGCATACCGGGTTATCTCTGAGAAGGAAGCAACGGTTGAAACCGGCATCTATAACCATATCGTGCTGACCCAGGAGGGCAACACGGTCACGCTGTATCTCAACGGCGAGGAAACCGCGTCGGGCAATGTGGCCAAGCAGGTGAAACAGCTGCGGACAGACGAGCTGATCCTTGGCAAAAGTTTGATCTACAACGACCCGCAGGCGGAAGGCACGTTCCAGGATTTCCAGATTATCAACCAGGCCTGGACCGCCGAGGAGGTCCAGGCGGAGTTTGACCGTTTCTATCCGAAAGCTGTGCTGGATACGTTCCATTTCAGCAATCAGGACGATCTGACCGGCAATCTCTGGTTTGCCGAGAATCCGGTGCGCGATCTGTATTTCAGCTGGTCCAGCGATAAGCCGGAGATCATTACTGATCAAGGCAAGCTGACGAAACCGACGGCGGCGCAGGGCGATCAGGAAGTAACGATCACCGCGAAGGTGGAACATAAAGGGCAGATCTTTACCAAGGACTTCAAATTTGCGGTGCTGGCCGATTCGCCGAAGACGCGTTTAAAGCGCGATCGGGTCGCCGTGAATAACGACTTCCAGCCGCTGATGAACGAAAACGACGTGCTGCCGGCTGCGGCAGAAAATGGCTCACAGCTTGAATGGACGGTGCTGTCCGGCGGGATTGAGCTGCAGGAGAACCGGATTGTTAAAACCACGGCTTCAGAAAAGGTTAATGCCCGGCTGCAGGTCACAATCCGGCAGGGAGAGCTGAGCGAAACAATCGAACGCGATGTCGTCGTACTCGATGCGTTTACCGGGTATGTGCTCTCCTATTTTAACGGCGAGCTGGGCGAGGAGCGCGGCAAGCTGGCTTACAGCCGTGACGGGCTGCATTGGACTGATCTGAATCAGGGGGAAGCCGTGCTGAGTTCTGAGCTGGGCAACGGCCGGATCCGCGATCCATTTATCGGCCGGGATCGAGATGGAAATTTTGTGCTGCTGGCAACGGAGGGATTTGACAATCCGGATATTTATCTCTGGCGCAGTTCAGATTTAGTGACGTTTACCGATCATCAGCTGGTGCCGGTTTCACTGTGGGATCCGTTCTTAAAGATGAGTGGAACCCGCGCCTGGGCTCCGGAAATGAGCTACGACCCGGAACAGGATCTGTATTACATTTATTTCTCCGATCCGACAGAGAAGGATGAAAGCGCGCTGTATTATGTGACAACACGGGATTTTGAACATTACAGCTATCCGGGCAATTTCTTTAAACCGGGCTATACCGTGATCGACGGAACGGTGCTGCAGGCACAGGGAAAATATTGGTTGTTCTATAAGGATGAACGGAAAGCGGCGCAGACGATTTATTACGCGTCGACGGACGCGCTGTCCAAGCTGTTCGGCGAAGCCTATGATCAGGAATTTCTGTTTCCGCTGCGGTTTATGGAAGGCCCGTTCGTCTTCCCGGTCAATGGTGAAGATCAATATTACCTGTACGAGGACTATTACCCGTACGGAACCTTCCACGTTGCGCAGTTCTCAACGCTGGGCGAAGACAGTGATCTGCGCTGGCTGGAAGAATCGGAATATACGCTGCCGAATGAGGATGTCCGTCATGGATCGGCCACGCCGGTGACAGAGCAGGAATTGCAGCGGCTGCTTCAAGCCTATCCGCCAGCCTTAATCGATTAAAGTGACAAAAAGTCAGGTAGAGAAGGAATTCACTTCTTTACCTGGCTTTTTAATATGAAAAAACTGGAAGCATTGACGAAACTCCCAGTCCTTTACTTTTGATATCGCCGCAAACCGCTACTTGAACTTCACAACCCGGTAGCTGTATTGTCCATACGCCGGGATTATTTCCGCGATGACTTCCCGGTTCTCAAAATCGATCTCGCTCATTAAGGAATGGACGCTGCCCGTGCCCCAGCCGATCACATAGGTGTCCGCTTCGGTCTTCATCACTGAGCCGGTCGCAAACGAATATTTTCCCGCAACGATCATTTCCTGAAACGATGTCACGGATCGATTCTTTTCATTCAGCTTGAATTCCAGAATCCGCGTCTGTTCGTTGGCATTGCCGTTGTCAAACAGAAGCAGCGTTCCCGTATCCGTCAGCTTGGCGTAATGCTGGCGGGAGAAAAGCTGGTCCTCAGTTAACCCGAAATCAACGCCCAGACCACCTAAAGTCCACAGAATCTCGCCGGTCTGCCGGTCAATCTTTAAAACCTCGTCCAGATTGCGGAACGAAGCGATCACATGGCCGTCGCTCGGATCGACGCACAGACTGTTGATATGCGCGTAATCCGCGGCATAATAGAGATCATTCGTGTTGGTATAGTCGTTGTTTTCCACAGATTGTTTTAACAAGGCCGGATAATCGCTGCTGCACCACTCAAAGATGACCTCGTCATCCTGGATTTCCTGAATCAGCGCCGCCTTGATCCGGACATACCGCCGCTCGCTGGACATCCATATATTCTGATCCACGGAACCAGTGATCAGGTAATGGTTCTCACCCAGCATCAGGAATTCATGATTTTCACACATTCCACCCGTAGGCAGCGCATCTGAAGGCAGGAGTTCAACCTGTTTGATCCGCTGATATTGATCATCCAGGATATTGATATGACCATATTGCACGCCCATATATAACAGATGATCGGAAATGTTCGCCGTCGGTTCAAAGAAGGAATAATAGGTGACGCCGTCAATTTCATGCTTTTGGAAGTTCATGACCGAACCGCCCTTATTATAAAATCCGCGGTAGTAGTACAACAGCTGCCCGTCGTTATCCATTTTAAAGATGTAGGAATCGCCGTCGTCATTCATCAGATCGCCGTAGTAATCCCCTTCGCTGAGGCTGTGACCTGTGAACTGCACAGCCGGAAAGCTGTCCGGCAGCGTTTGAACGGTGACGTTGCGCCGGCAGTCTCCTTTACGGATCGTCAGCGTGGCGGTTGTCTGCGGACTGAGCTGATCCACTTCGATCGCGGCCGGGGATGTCAGCTTCTGACCATTCCAGCTGAGCTGAAGATCCCGGTCGCTTGTCGTCCAGGTCAGGATGTTCGCCGTTTCACGGCTTAACGACAGCGGCGCGGCAATCGGGGCGGTTTGGGAGAGATCCAGCGAGAGCGGCAGACCGTTGATCTGAATTTCCAGGTCGCTGGTCGTCAACAGGTCGCCGAGATGACTGCCGTCGGCGCTGATACTGACAGCGCAGCCCGCGGCTTCCTCGGAAGAAAAGCCCAGGACGGCGAAGAAAATCAAAGCAAGGCCCAGCAATCCCCAGGGTAAAAGACGAAGCAAGTCAGACCGATTCCATTTCATGCACATTCACCTCATGGGATTATTATAAAAGAGAATCATGGAATTTAGGTGAAGAATGTCATAAAAATGTAATAATTTTGAAATCATTACTAAAAAGAAGCCGGATTTTCTCAGACAGCCCGAGGGACAGAATTTGAGAAAACCCGGCTTTATTCCCTGTTCAGCAGGTTGAAGAATCCGCACTTTCCGGCATCGGCGTCTCACTGCGGAGGACGATCTGATCATTCAGATACAGCCGGATCAAAGCGAGTACTTCCGGACACACGCCTTCATCCTCAAACAAGACATGATGGCCATTCTCAATGATGAACATCTGCTTCTGAGCCGTGGGCATTTTGGCAAAGGCGATCCGGGAGCTTTGCGGGGAGACGATGCCGTCCTGGGATCCGTGGATTAACAGCACCGGACAGGAAATCCGCGAAGCGTAAGGCCGGAACTGCACGACGACGTCGATCAGCGTCTGAAAGAAATTCGCGGGCAGACCGTTGAAGTTGGCGATCTCCTGCGGCGATTCCAGATGCGTGAAATGCGTGATCAACGACGCCAGGATATTCCCGGTGTTTTTCAGATTGATCAAGTCGAAGGCCGGCGCGGTTAAGATCAGCTTTTCCACCGGCAGCAGCGTGGCGATCCAGCTGGCAATGACGCCGCCCATAGAAAATCCGCCGAGAATTACCTTTCTTTGTTTGAGCAGTTCCTTCTCCACGACATGCAGCGCCCGGTTCGCCCATAGAATTCCGTTGGAATCCTTGGGATCCTCAGGATCGAAAAGCTCGGGCATTAAAATATCATAATCATTTTCAAACGCCTTTTGGAAAGCCTCCAGTTCGCCTGTCCGTTTTCTTCCAAAGCCATGCAGGAAGATGATGACCGGCCGCTTGGCGCGCGTTCCTTTCAGCGGGTTTTCAAGAATCATTTTGTTTCCTCCAATTTTGTCCTATTATATCATACAAACATTGGGAATCCTTCTTTTTTGTGATAAAATGAAGGACGGGAAAAGGTCTTTAACAGAAAGGCAGGAATAAGGGTTGAACTGTAACAACAAGTATGATGTCGTCATCATCGGCGGCGGCATCGGCGGACTGATGTGCGCTTATCGTATTGCCGAGCGGGATCCGGAAGCGTCGGTTCTGCTTCTGGAACGGGGATTGGATTTAGAGCATCGGCAATGCCCGATCATTTCAGGAAAGGCGGATAAATGTCTGAAATGCGAACCGTGCGCAGTGATGGAAGGCATCGCCGGGGCGGGTGCATTCTCCGATGGCAAGTATATCATTTCAACGGAATACGGCGGATGGCTGCCGGATTTCATGGAACCGGCCAAGGTCATGGATTATATTGAACAGGCGGATCAGGTGCTGATGCGCTTTGGGGCGCAGAAGGAACGGTTTGTGCCGAATGATGAATTAAAGCAGCTTTGTCTGCGCTACGATCTGCATATGCAGCAGGCGCAGCTGAAGCATCTGGGGACGGATGCCAACCTGAAGACGATGCAGCGCTTAGTCGACGATCTGAAGCAGCGCGTTCAGATTGAAACGCTGTGCACCGTCACGGATGTCAACAAAGAAACCCATGAGGTCTTCTTCACTCACCGCGGCAAGCAATACAGCGTCGTCGGCGACAAGGTGGTTTTCGCGGTCGGCCGGGCTGGCAGCCGGGTTTTCCTGGACTGGTGCAAGCGCAACGGCGTGGCCTGCGCGAACAATCAGGTCGATATCGGCGTGCGCGTTGAATTGCCCGCGATGGTATGGGAACATTTCTCCAAGAAAATTTATGAACCAAAGATCCTGTATCGCTCGAAAGCGTATGGCGATACGACGCGGATGTTCTGCTTCAATGAGCGCGGCTTGGTCGTCACGGAGAATACCGACGGGGTACTGACGGTCAACGGTCATGCGTACAAAGAGCTGGACCGCAAGACAGACAACTCCAACTTCGCTTTGCTTTGCACGATCCGGTTTACCGAACCGTTTAACGATCCGATCGATTACGCCCGCTATGTCGCGTCGCTGGCGAATAAGATTTCCGGCGGCAGCGTGCTCGTCCAGCGCTTAGGCGATCTGGAAAGCGGCCGGCGTACCGATGAGAAACGCTTGAAGCAGTCGACGGTCAGACCGACGCTGAACGCTGTGCCGGGCGATCTGAGCCTGTGCATGCCGAAGCGCCAGCTCGACAACATCATTGAAACGCTGCACGCGCTCGATAAAGTCGCACCGGGCACCGCTAACTATGATACGCTACTGTACGGCGTGGAATGCAAGTATTACTCCGCCCGTCCGGACTGCGTTGACTTTGAGATTAAAGACTGCCCGGGAATTTACGCTTTGGGCGACGGCGCAGGCTTTACCCGCTCATTGTCCCAGGCGGCGGCCAACGGACTGATCATCGGCGAAATTTTGACTAAAAAATAAATCAATTCCATTGCCGAAGGCCCATAAATTGACTATAATGAACATGAAAGAAAGAGGGAGTAAAATTATGTCAGAAGAAAAAGTATTAGTTGAAGTTTCCGCACGGCACATCCATCTGACCGATGCCGACGTCGAAGCTTTGTTCGGCCCAGGATACAAATTAACAGTTAAGAAGGAGCTGTCCCAGCCAGGCCAGTTCGCTTCCAACGAAAAGGTAACGATCAAAGGCGAACGCGGCGAAATGAAGCTGTCCGTTCTGGGACCAACCCGTCCTGAAACGCAGGTTGAGCTGTCGCTGACTGAAGCACGCACCGTCGGCGTCAAAGCGATGATCCGCGAATCCGGCGATATCGAAGGCACGCAGGGCATTACGATTATCGGCCCGGCCGGCTCGATTGAAATCACCAAGGGCGTGATCGCAGCGAAGCGGCATATTCACATGACCCCGGCTGATGCTGAAAAGTACGGCGTCACCAACGGTCAGATCGTTTCCGTGAAGATCGATACCGACGGCCGCAGCCTGACGTTCGGCGATACGGTTGTCCGCGTTTCTGAAAAGTACGCGCTGGCGATGCATATTGATACTGACGAAGCCAATGCGGCGGCGATTTCCGGTTCCGCCCTGGGCGAAATCATTAAATAAGGAACGAGCGTTTCCCGATATCAACTTAAAAAGCGGCGAGGTCCGCTTTTTTTGCGTTTTGTGCAGGGTTTACGGTTAAGAGTGAATCTGAGCTTTTGTTTTTCATCCCTGAGCGCAAGGCCGTATGCTCCGCGGAATCAACTTTTGAATTATACAAGCGAGTTAACGATCGCCGGTGCAAAAAAAGAAAACCGGGGTTTCCGGTTTTCCGTTGGGATGTAATTGTTTTTTTGTTGTGACGAGCTTTGTTTATTCCGTCTCCGTTTTCGCCTCCGGCTGAGTTTGATTGGCGATCACCAGATTGCTGCAAAGCCATTTGCCGTTGACGTTTAAGAATGTCATCTGATAGGTGTTGGAATAAGTCTGCGACTTCTCGCCTTCGATCGTAACGACATAATCGAACGAGATTGTGCCGGTGAAGCCGACGTCTTCGCCATAGCTGATCAAATCGCTGATATGCATGTTATCGAAGCGATAGGAATCATGGGTGGAGAAGTAACGATTGACAAAGCTGGAAATCGCTTTGTAGTAATCCGTGCGGCGGTATAAATACTGCTGCAGATCGGAGAAGCGGGTGTCCTCGGAAATGTATTTCGCATAGGTCATCGCGGTGTCGCGGATTCGTGTCCGCATGATTTCCTCCATCGCTCCGTTTGGCTGATCCCCGATGTAGAAGCGGTCGGCCAGCGCGTCCTTGACGATGCTGTATTTCGTGTCGTCCTGGGTTGTAACTGTCGGAATGCCGACGAGATTATCAATATGATAACGGGTGACTAACGGCGCCTGGTTCAGGTCAAACAAGTTGGAATACGCATCGGAGCTGACATTGCGCTCCGTGATGTAATTCTCGTTCAGCCGGATGCCGTTGACATAGACCTGCGCGTCGCCGAAGACTTCGATATAGAAGTTGCGCGCGTCGATGACGGTCCGCACGTTCCACTGCTTGGCCTCTTCATTGTAGATCAGCTCCAGCGTCGAGATTCTCTGCTTGTCGACGATCATGTCATAATAGAGGAACGTATCATTGGAATACGCTTTTTTGGAGAACACCGCTTTTTTCAGATCGACGCCCTCATAAATTGACTTGAGATACTCGATGTAAGGTTCTTTCTCATTGAATTGAGTGAAAATCACCGTGGAGTTTTCGTAAATCTTATCGTAGTTGTCCGCCTGAAGCAGATGAACATAAGCACTCATTGCCCCGTTCGGCGTGCTTTTTTCATAGTTTTCCAAGACCTTCCAGGTCAAAAACATGATCGCGCTGCCCAAGATCATTAATGCCAGAAACAGCTTCAACAGAAAATAGAGGAATTGCTGATTGGAAGAGTTGATCTTTCTGCGCTCCCGTTCGGAAGCTTCGCGGATCCGCTCGACCGATAAATGCCACAGATCGGTAGTTTCCTGTTTCCCTCCGGTATGACCTTCGGGGCTGTGATGCAGGACGGCTTCCGTTTTCTTCTTTTTTTTCTTCGGCGGATTATCGGCCTTGGCTGGCTTTGCCGGACGTTTAGACGTCGGACTGCCCGCCGGTTTTTTCTTCTTCGGCGCGGCCGCCGGCTTTTTTTGTTCGTTGTTGTTGCTCATGAGGCCCTCCTGTTATTTCACGATAAAGGCGGTCGGTACCTTGCGGTCTCCGTTCATGGAAACCACGTTGTTGATAATCTGACCGTCGTAGACCATGACGGAGGAAGAACCGCCGTCCAGATTCGCCGCGTTCATCGCGCCGTATTGGGTCATGATGTCGATGCAGTCGGAATAGGAAGCGCCCAGACTGGTTGTCTGCCGGCCGTCGATGACTAACAACAGCACAGCGCCGTCTTCCCGCTGACCGATGACAGTGCGCGGATTCACGCCGCCGCCGGTGCCGGTGACTTCAACCGGAACATAATTGACGATGAAGATCGGTTTAAAAGTAACGGCGTCGCGCAGTCCGTATTCCAGTGCCTGCCGGCCGGTCATGTTGCCGACGATCAGCTTGTTCTGCTCGTTGAAGCCGATCACGGAGTTGTAATCGTCTAAACCACCGCTGACCAGTTCGCCGTCCTGAATGACGATGCCGTAGGGAATTCCGCCGGTTCCCTGACCGTTGGGATCGTCGAAGCCCCCGGCGTTGATGCCGGCGATCGCGTCGTTCGCTTTGACGTATTCCTCCACGAAGTAACCCTCATTGCTGTTGCCCAGATCCGAATTGACCGCCAGATGGATTCGCGAAGGATCGTAGACGATCATCAGCTTGCCCTCGTAGGTCGGACCTTTGATATCAATAATTTCAATTTTATCTTTCTTGCTTTCGTCGATGACGAAATCGGTTTTTGAATCCGTGATTTCATCCGTATCGCTGACGGAGTTGCGGTTCATGATCGTTTCCATTTCCTCTTCTGAGAAAAACAGCCGGGCGATACTCTTTAACGTCCGGGTTTCCATCATCGTGCTTGTCAGCAGGTTGCTGACGGTGACCGACGGACCTTTCAGCACGATCATCGCCGAGCCGTAGACTGTAATCATGCCCGCCAGGATCAGAACGCCGGCGATCATATACGTTTTCTGTAAAATCGTAAAGGGTTTGATTTTCCGCGTGCGGTTTCGCTTTCGCTTTGCCACCCAATCCCACCTTTCTATCTCTTGGAACTTTACATTAATTGATCTGCCGAAAGATTACATTTCAGCTCAGATCAGGCTTTTTAACAGGTTCGTGTATCATTATAGTATAAAAGCGAGAAATTGTCATAGAAAAAAGCTTTCATTCGGCGAACACTTTTGTAAGGATCGGTCTATTTCAGAAACGGCAGCCACTTGCGGATGATCGCCGTCATGATCATCGTCAGCGGGAAGACAAAGCAAAACCGCACCGCGCCGTTGGTTAAATACAGCGAACCCAACAAGATTTCGCCCAGTTCCAGAAACATCGCGTGACAGAAATAGATGACGGTGCTCGACTCGCGCAGGGCTTTGAAATTCAGTTTCCAATCCAGCCTTGTCCGCAACAGCCCCGCGAACCAATACAAGATAAACGGCACGGTCATTAAATACATGTTGTAATCCAGCGCCCAGTGGAAGTGACGCACGGTAAACGCTTCGACGACCAGCAGCCCAAACGCCGCGGCCGCCTTGGCAAACGGATGGCGGATCGCTTCCACCCGGTTTTGATCAGCCAGCGCCATGCCCAGCGCGACGAACAGCACGCCGAAGAACAGGCCGTTGCGGGTCGTGAACATTAACAGGAAGTATGTGTTGACCGATTGCAGCAGGATTTCATTGGTGATCAGTCCGTGGTACGTTTCGATCAAGCCGAATAAAAACAACACGCCGCCCAAGATCAATAACGCCTTCATTGAAAATTTCTTTAAAAACAAATGACAGAACACCATCGCGAAGATCAGCGCCGACATATACCACAGATGAAAGTAGGTGCCGATATTAAACAACGCGATCGGCAAGGCTGCCAGCCACAGCGCTCCGCTGATCTCCATCATGCTGCCCAGCTTGTGCATGCCGAAGGGAATATAGATCACGCTCCAGATCAGATACAGCTTGATCAACCGCTTAATGTAGCTGCGGAAGTAATTCTCATCTTTGTGGCAGCGGCCGATCTGCATGAAATAACCGGCGGAAATAAAGAAAAACGGAATGACGATTCTTCCTAATATATTACTTGTGACAAAGCCCAGATCAGGCCAGACTTCATAAAAGGGATAAGTGTGGACGACGATGACGAGAAACGCGCAGACAAATTTCATCACATCGACGGCAGGATACTGACGGGTTTTGGCAGAGGTCATGGTATCGCTCCTTTAATCTACTCTGTTTTTAATAGGATACCACATTTAAGAAACAGGTGGGTATAAAACTGTTCGCTCTGAAAGAAAGATGAAAGAATTGAAAGCTCGAAAGCGTCAGAATTGACTTTCTGTGCGGCTTTCTCTACAATGAACTTATAAAGTTAAATGCATCTAACATAACAAAGGAGGAGTGAAGATGAATGCAATTGCTTATGCGGCCCTGGGCACTGGATTTACGTTTCTTTTGACTTCGGCCGGCGCGGCGGTCGTCTTCTTTTTTAAAAATCAAATCGGCGGGAATATTCAGAAGGGATTCCTTGGCTTTGCGGCTGGGGTGATGGTCGCGGCTTCGGTGTGGTCGTTGTTAATCCCGGCGATCAGCGAGGCGGAGGCGATGGGCTTGGTCGGTTGGGTGCCGGCGGCGCTCGGCTTTGCGGCGGGCGGCGTGTTCCTGTATGGTCTGGACCATCTGCTTCCGCATCTGCATCTGGAAGAGAAACAGCCGGAGGGGCTCAGCACGAATTGGAAAAAGACGACACTTTTGGTTTCCGCGGTGACGCTGCACAATATTCCTGAAGGGATGGCTGTGGGTCTGGCATTCGCGATGGCGGCGCAGCATCAGGATCCGGCAATGATGTCGGCGGCGATGGCGCTGGCAATCGGTATCGGGATTCAGAATTTCCCGGAAGGCGCGGCGATTTCACTGCCGCTGCGGCAGGAAGGCTTCAGCCGCTTCAAAGCGTTTCTCTACGGCAGCCTGTCGGGGATCGTTGAACCGATCTTTGGGATCCTGACCGTTCTGGCTGCTTCGCAGATCGCGGGTCTGATGCCGTGGCTGCTTTCATTCGCGGCCGGGGCGATGATCTTTGTCGTCGTTGAGGAATTGGTTCCTGAAGCCCATTTGGGCGAACATACCCACATCGGTACGCTCGGCTTCATGCTGGGCTTTCTGATCATGATGATTCTCGACGTTGCGCTTGGTTGAGTAAAAAAGAAAAAACGCACGATGGAACAAGCTTGGCCGATTCTTTATTGAAAATCGAAGGCAGGACGGACATTCGCGGCTGACCGCGCGAACCGTCCTGTCTTTTCTTTTTAATATGCGGTATAATGAACAAAAATAAGGAGTGGAAAGTTATGGATTGTGAATGGAGTAAAAGAACCTCGGACTTTTTAAGCATGACGCTGGCCAAGGATTATACGTCAGTTTCCTATGCCCTGCAAATCAACGGCGAGTTGGCGGCGGCCGATGCTTTGGGCTGGCAGGATCAGCCGGGAAAAATCGCAGCGACCCCGCAATGCACCTACAACGTAGCTTCGGTATCGAAAATTTACTGCACCGCGGCGGTGATGATCTTAGTCCAGCGTGGTTTGGTGGAGCTGGATGCGCCGGTCGTTCAGTATGTGCCGGATTTTTAAATGCTCGATGAAGATTATAAAAAAATCACGGTGCGGCATTTGTTAAACCACGCCAGCGGGCTGCCGGGGACGCAGTGGAAGGGATTTTCCGTCACGGCGTTAACGGAGCGGGATTATTATCAGGAAGTGCTCGACTACCTGGCGATCAGTCATCTGAAAGCGAAGCCGGGCGAATATTCAGTTTACTGCAACGACGGCTTTACCCTGGCGGAAATCGTCGTCGCGCGCGTCAGCGGTCAGCGGTACAGCGAGTTTCTGCGCGAGAACATCACGGATCCGATCGGAGCCGGTTCGACCCGAACGATTGAAAACCGCAATCCGGAGAATCCGTTAGTCCATGAAAAAAAGAAGCCGGCGGAGCTGTTGTTAGTCGAGGGCGCGGGCGGTCTGACGACGTCGATGATCGATCTGTGCAAATTCGGCCAGCTGTTCTTAACGGAAAATCCGGTGCTGAGCGAGGCAAGCAAGCGGGAAATGGCGAAGAAACAGGGCGTTTCCTTTTTGCCGCAGGATCAGAAAAGTCGGGCTTACGGTTTAGGCTGGGATACCGTCGATTTCCGCGATCCGGATTTTGATCTGGGTGAAGGGGTACTGCGCAAGGGCGGCAACAGCTTTCAGTTCACCTCTCAGCTGATTGTTATTCCGAAGTACAACGCGGTGCTGGCGATCAGCGAAACCCATGACTGCAAGATCGACGTGACCCAGGCGGCGCTGCATATTTTAGCGCAGTGGCTGCTGGACAAGCAGGGAATTTCGATCTACCGCCGATCGCAGGCTATTCCGCAGGCGGTTTCCGAGACCTGCTGCGGCACCTATCTGATGCCCAGCGCGATTGTTAAGGTTGCGATGCAGGGCGGGACCGCGCATTTTCAGGAAACACCGCTGAAAGCGCAGGCTTATCCATGGGAAACGTATCTGCGCTATGACGGAAGCCGTTGGATCGCGAATGAAAAAGTCAATTATTTCTTTACCGAAGCTCAAGGCGATCAGTATCTGATGAGTGAGATGAACGGCCAGACCTATCCGGTCGCAATGAAAGCGAAATCTTTTAAACCGTTAAGCGATGTCTGGAACCAGCGTCTGAATCAGCGGTATGTCGTCGTCAACCCGAGTCCGGAGGATCTGGTCATCGGAGAGATCATGACGGGCTTCAGCCTGCAGGCGCTGCCGGACTTTGAGGGCATCGTGGTCGCGTCATTCAGCGGCCGGCAGGGCAGCGACGTATACAGCGGCGGCTTTGACGGCAGCTTTATCCCGGCTGATGAGAATCATGGCCGGGGTTTCCTGCGCACGCCGTGCAACGGCAGCCGTGATCTGATCGATCCTTATTTCTTCACCCAGGGCGAGGCAGAACTGTGCGAGGTGGCTTCCTACCGTTATCAGCGGACGGATACGCTGCCGGTCTACGAAGGCCAGGGCTTCGCTGGACAGCCGCAGACGTTCCGGCTGGAGCAGCGCTTCGACGGGACCTTGAGCGTTCCGGAAGGCCGCCGCTTGATGGTGCTGGACGAGGATCTCAACGTCGTTGGGGATACTTTGAGCGAAGATCAGATTCAGCCCGCAACGAGCGGTTATCTGCTTTTGATCTGACCTGAGCTTTTCCCTATTTCCAAAATAATCAGGCTGGAATCCGGATGGATCCGGATAAGCAGAGAAAAAAGATAAGACGCGGAATGCGCAGGGAGTGATCCTGCGGTCAGCGTCTTTTTATATTCCATAGGATGAACGCTTAGGGAGGAAGCGGATGACAGGAACGCTAATTCATGGCGGAGCTTCAAAGGCAACCCTAAGCGTGCGCGAAGCCGCCGTCATGCGACGATTTGGCTTCGTACAGAGCGGCGTCGGCAACTTTGGCCAGCTGCGCATAATTGCTTCCGCGGCGCACGATTACCGCGCCTGCGGATAACGTGATATTCGGCATGTGCCGGCGCGCGGATTCGCTGACTAACGAAGCGTTGATGTCGCCGACAATCTTTTGCGCTACGGTGTAGTCCTGCGTATTGGCGATAAAGATCGCGAATTCGTCGCCATGCAGCCGGGAAGCCAAGTCCACGGTGCGGATACGGCCGATGATCATCTGGGCCGCCAGCTTGATCACTTCATCGCCAACCTGATGACCATAATTGTCGTTGATCGTTTTAAAATGATCGCCATCCAGCATGATCAATATGCCGGCGTCAGTTTCCTGCATGTTCTGGATTTGTTCCGTTACATTCTGACGGAAGGATTTAAAATTCATCGTGCCGGTTAAATCGTCGATCGCCGCCGCTTTCTGCGCCGCTTTCAAGGCGATTTCCAGCCGCTTCTGGGTCTGACCCAATTCGACGTAGGCCTGCTGCAGCTCGCGCGTGTTCCATTCCTTGCGCACGCGGCTTAAACCGTAGACCAAGATCAGTTCCAAAACCAAAAATGGAAGCAGCCAGACCTGCGCAGTGGCGCCGAGCAGAGAACCCAGCGGCACCAGAATCAGAATTTGATAATCTTCTCCGGGGCTGAGATAGCCGTAGACCTGCCGCGAACCCAGCTTGATCAGCGAAGCCTTCCGCGGCTGATCGAGTAAGGTCTGAAGGCCATGCTCGCCCTGCCTGCGAAACTGAGCGAAGGCTTCGGCCGCCTCGGCCTGTTCTTTTGCCTTCTGCCATGCCTCGGTTCCTTCTTCCAAGGCTTCCATGGCGGCCTGAGCCTGCTGCAGCGCGGTTTGGGCTGCCGCGGCGTCGGCGGTCAGGGTGCTGCCCAGATAGGCTTCCTCGGTGCTGCCGATGATCGTGCCGTTGGCGTCATAGACCAACAGCTGTTCCTGGTCATAGCTGCCCAGCTCGCGGACTAACTGCTGGATATTGCCCATCTTGATATCGTAGGCGAACACCGTTTCCTGATCCGGCTGCAGCTGGGAGATCGTGGAAAGAATGTAATGATTGGCGTAGCTCATATACGGCGGCGTGAAGACGATCGCGCCCTGCCCTTGAACGGCGTCTTGATACCAGGGTCTGTCCTGCGGCCGGTAGCCGGTGCTTTCATATTGCGAATACGGCGTATCCCAGCTGTACAGATAACGATCCTGATACACCATATAAACGCCGTCGAAAGTATCGCCTTCAATCGCCGCCAGCTTGCGGTCCAGCGTTTTCAGATCATCCCAGATGACGTCAGGATCCGGATGTGCGTCCAGGGTCTGCTGAAGCAGCTGCGCGAATAGCTGGAAAGAATGCGTGTAGTCCGCCATAACGCCGCCGAGCTTTTCCTGCGCCTGCTCGCCGCGCCGGGCTAACACTTGCTGGATGTGCTGCGTTTCCTGAACGGCGATCAGACTGCCGGCAATCAGATTGACGATGAGAAAAAACAAGCCGAGAACGAGCTGGCGGTGCGGAACTTTTCTGCTTGACGCTTTCAATGGAACTCCCCCTTACTGAAAAAAAGCGGAAACCGCCGTTTTTACGGGATAACGCTGAAAAACGGCGGAAAACGGAAACTTGAAAAATAATGAAAACTGAAGATGAATGGATAATAAACTTGGTACTTATAATTCAATGATAAATCATTGTTAGGAAAAAAGCCAATTTATTCGTACAGGGTTGAATCATTCGTTCGATTTCTAGCATAATTTAGATTGATTTTGGAATTATGGAGCACGGATAAGCGTCGGAATGACCGCGGTCAGGAAAACTTCCCCTTCTCCATTCCTTATCCAATATCCATTCCTCATCTGTGTTTATCCATAATAGTTCTATGATAATCCATACTGTCTGAAGCAAACGACTGTCCTGGTTTATCAGGTCATGCTATGCTGAAATCACCACAGGGAGGAAAAAGTTATGAAAAAATGGACTCGGCTTCTGGCCGCGGCCGCACTGTTGATTTCCGCAGCGGCCTGCAGTGCTCCGGAAGCTAAAACTGAAACCTTGGAAGGCAAGGGCAATGGTTTCGGCGGTTTGATCACCGTCACCGTCACACGCAAGGACGGGAAGATTACAGACGTCAAAGCGGTCGGCGATCAGGAAACGCAGGGCATTGGTTCACAGGCGATTGAACAGCTGCCGCAGGCGATCGTGAAAGCCAACTCCACCGACGTCGATAATGTCAGCGGTGCGACGTTCTCCAGCCAGGGAATCAAGGATGCGGTCAACAATGCGCTGGATCCGCAAGCCTATCCGTATGTCGAAAAGGCGGAAAAGGAAGAAAAGCCGAAGGAAGTTGCGGCGTCAGATCTTTATCAAGGATTGGCCGTCGTATCCAACGGCCGCTTAGGTCCAGGCAAGGACGATCAGGAAGTCTCCGTTTACAGCTTCAACGAAGTGGTGCTGAACGCTTTATTTGATAAGGACGGCAAGATTCTCGATCTGAACATCGACGAGCTGGAAGTCGCGACGCCGAATTACGACGGCGCGGATATGCCGCAGTTCTCCGGATTCCCGGGACAAGGCGGATACAACAACGATGAAAATCATGACGGCAAGGTTGAAGGCAAGACGGCCGATACTGAAGATCAGTATCTGGCTGAATTCGATACCTGGAAGACCAAGCGCGAACGCGGCGACAGCTACAAGCTGAACAGCGGCACCTGGGCGAGCGAAGCCGATGTGTTTGAGAAGCTGTTTGTCGGCAAGACGGTCGCTGAAGTCGAAGACTGGTTTGCCAAGTACACCGACGCCAACGGCCGGCCATTGCACGCGGAAGCCAAGAGCGACGAGGACAAGGCGAAGTTCAGCGCCCTGACCGATGATGAAAAGAAGATGCTGGAAGACGTCCGCACCGGCGCGACGATTTCCCTGAAAGATCCGCACGGCGATTTCATTACGGCTTTGAAAAAAGCCTATGAGCTGCGTCAGCCGTTAGACGTCAAGGAAGCAGCGGCGGAAGGACTCGGCCTTGCTTCCAACGGTCGTGTCGGACCGGGCAAGGATGATCAGGAGGTTCAGGTTTACAGCTTTAATACGCTGGTGGCCAGCGCTCTGTTTGACGCTGAAGGCCGGATCGTTTCACTGAAGCTGGATGAAATGGAAGTTGCGACGCCGAACTATGACGGCGCGGATATGCCGCAGTTCTCCGGATTCCCGGGGCAGGGCGGATACAACAACGATGAAAATCATGACGGCAAGGTTGAAGGCAAGACGGCCGATACTGAAGATCAGTATCTGGCTGAATTCGATACCTGGAAGACCAAGCGCGAACGCGGCGACAGCTACAAGCTGAACAGCGGCACCTGGGCGAGCGAAGCCGATGTGTTTGAGAAGCTGTTTGTCGGCAAGACGATCGCTGAAGTTGAAGACTGGTTTGCCAAGTATACCGACGCCAACGGCCGGCCATTGCAGGCGGAAGCCAAGAGCGACGAGGACAAGGCGAAATTCAGCGCGCTGACCGACGATGAAAAGAAGATGCTGGAAGACGTCCGCACCGGCGCGACGATTTCTCTGAAAGACGGACATGGCGATTTCATTCAGGCGATTAAAAATGCTTATGAAAACCGTCGTCCGATCACATTGAAAGGCGAATAATAAACGGCGATCCTCCGCCATATACTTTATTACTCCATCAAATTCTGATGGGCGCTAAATTGTAAACATAGAAAAAGGAAAATCTGAAACACGATTTTCCTTTTTTCCTTTATTTAGAACGAAGGAGATCGGCCACGAGCATACCGCTTTCCAGCTGCACGCCGATCAGGCTGCGGATCGGTACGACGGAATAATCGATATCGTTTTCCAACTCCGCCGCTAACTTGTCGAAACCAGCCTGCGCCTGTTCCAGCGCGGTCTTGGCCAGCTGCGGATCAATATCGGTGTGCTCGATCGCGTAGTTGATCGCGCGCACGCTCAAGCCCCAGCTCAGCAGTGTGTAGAAACGCGTGATATCGAGGCAGTCGAAGGCCTCCGATTCCTTGCACGGCTGCTGGTAAGCTTCCGTCTTTTTATAATAATCAATCTGCGCCTGCGTGGACGCGTCGTTTTTATCCACGGAAAGCAAAACGATCTTCGGGAACGGATTATCCTCTGTCAGCCATGGTTTAACCGGTTTTAGGATCTTGCCGATCTGTTCAATCTGATCATGGTTGACCTGTTCGCCCTTGATCGCCGCCTCCGCGCGGGTGAACGGCATGATCGTGTCCGAAACAATTTTGCGGGAGAAGAAATAAGGCAGCTCGGCGACCAGCGTGTAGGTGCCGTATTGAGAAGCGTAATCGTCGGAGCTGGTGCCGCAGCTCATCATCGCTTCCGGATGTTCCATGCTTTGCTCATAGTAATCGTAAGAATCTTTGGAACCCGTCATTTTGTAGCAGGCCGGGGCGTATTGCGTGACGTAAACCATTTCCGGTTCGCCCAGATTCAGCGGGACATTCTGCTTTTCCGCCGCTTTGTAGAAACCATCCCATAAGCTTGGCTCATCGCCGGATACATACCAATATGCGCCGCCGAAGCCGGCATTGTGCAGCGAATACATGAATTCCGGTTTCACGCGGTCGATGATGTTCATCAGCACCTGAGTTTCCGGAATCGGCGTTGTCCAGCTGTAATTTTTGTAAGTGAACGGGAACGTCCATTCCGCCTGTTCCGAACCGACCGGACGGAAGAAATTCCGGGCGTAATTGGTAATCGTAAACGGCCCCTTGAACCAACCCTCATTCAGTTTTGTGCCGTCGACGTCGATGCTTTTGATCAGATACCAGGTATAACCCAGTTCGCGGCGCAGCGCTTCATCTTCGCATAAACGGCGTGAGAAATATTCCAGCATCATCGCGCCCATCGGTTCGTTCGGATGCGGACAGCCGAACATAAAGGCGTTCTTCGGGCCGTCGCCGATCTTCAGGCAGTAGATCGGATGACCGCCGCGGGAGGTTCCCTCTTGCGTGACCGTGACCAGATCCGGATAGTCTTCGGCCAGCTTCAGAGTGCTGGCGTCCATTTCATCCACGGTCAAAAAATGGTCGTAGGCCGGGATTTCGTCGATTAATTTTTTAAAGTCCATGCTTTGTATCTCCTTTCAGCAAGTAGATTCATTTTATCATGAGCGGTTCCTTTTGGGCGGCGCTTTCTGAAAAAAGAATGCTGAAAATGCGAAAAAGATCTTTTCCCGCTTGTAACAATTTTCAATCCGTGGATTTACAGAATCGTCAATACCGCGCCCAGCGCCGCGGCGTAAGGGGCGTGATCGGGGATCAGAAAGTTCACGTTATAGATCCGGCTCATCCTATCATAAAGCGGTTTGGCCTGCGGCAAGACAGCCAGCGCACCGGTCAGCACGATCGTTCGGGTTGTGTCCTGACGCACTGCCAGGATTGCCATGACGCCGATCGTTTCGAGAATCATATTGATGAGTCCGGCAGCCTGGTCTGCGGTGCTGCCCCGCGCGTCCAGCTTTCCGAAGTTCGCAGCGGTCAGATCGGAATTCAGCGTCTGCATCGTATCGCGGGTCAGATCGCCAACCTTCAGATCGACATTCGCGGAATGACCGGAGAGCGACAGCTGGATAAAATCCGCGGTTTCCATTCCGGTTAGCCGCAGTGCCAGTCCCGCCAGCGTGCCGCCTCCGACACCGGTGCCGCCGATATGTCGGATCCGGTCATGATCCGCCCGGATTAGCGCTGTTCCGGTGCCCATACTGACAGCCAGAATATCCTGCTGCCACGATAAAGCTTGCGCACCCTGGCCCACAGCTTGCATTTCGTCGATTTTTAATGGTTCTTTTCCGATCACCGGGCCTTCGATAAAAGAACTCCCGACACCGGTCATCGCCATGCTTTCCACTTCTTCCGCATCCCTTCCCTGTGTTTTTAAAAAGGCATGAACCGCGGCGGTCAGCGCTGCGGATGTGCGGATCAATGGACATTGGGTTTCAGCGAGAAGCTTGCCGTGAGGATCGCAGAGCAGCAATTTTGTAGCGGACCCTCCCAGATCTGCGCCTAAATATATTTTCATAAAGATCTTCATCCTTTCTGCGGGCGTATGAATAAGTTAGTTATACCGTGATCGGAATGATTCCGCAATCATTTTATCTCTCTATAAATAAGGAAAGAGATCATTCGTGAATTCCGTTCAAAGTTAGAATGAATTAAAAACTTTCCCCATTGAAAATGGGATATCTAACCGTTTTATAACCACCCCTTGATAGAATGAGGGTGTCTTGGAGGTGAACAGTATGCGGAAAGGGTTAATTCTTAGTTTGATGGCAATGTTGTTGGTGATGAGTCCAATACGAATATTAGCGGATTCAGCGACACCGGAGCCGGAAACTGAACAAATCGAAGATGAAGAAACACCGCAGGCTGCCCGCAGAAATCAGGACTCTGCGCTCCTCTTTGCTTTCCTTGCCGCCGGCATCCTGGTGATTGCGGCTGCATTCAAAACAAAGAATCAGAATCTCAGCTTGTTTGTCGATCAAGTGGATTCCAATGGAGACGGCAGTTACACAGTCACCTGGGGTTATAAGAATCCCAAGCGTTCCAAGATCCAATACGACAAGGAGGAAGCTGGTTTAAAAGTAAAACGGGGTACTGCAATCGTCCTGAAGAAAGCAGAGCCGACAGTGTTTGAACCGGGAATCCACAAAGACGCTATCATTACGGTCATTAACGACGAAACTGAAATCGAATGGATTGCAGGAAATCAGAAGATCGGCGTTAATGGAAAAATGATCAAAGATAGAAAGGAGGAACGAGAATGAAGATTAAGAACAGGTTTGACAGAGTATTAAAGATGCTGACCGTCTTCGCGATGACGTTGTCCTGCTTTACGGATATGCCGATTCGGGTTGTAGCGGAAAGCTTTGATGTCGATTCTGTAATCAGCATTGAATCACACAACAACGGGACCGATGCGAATGATAGCGAAGCGAGCTTAGCTGTAAGCGTTACCGTCAATGGTCAGACAGTAACAGCGCCGAAATCAGTCGCACCGGGCACCCTGACCGTAAGAGCCAACGAAGGTTATGAAATTGATTCAATGATTTTGGACGGTACGGAATTCAATGAATCCACAGACGTCCAGGCAGGGGAACATTCTCTTAACATCACGGCTCATTCAACAGCTTCTCAGAGTAATGAATCTGAAGAAATCCAACAGCCGGATCCAACGGTGGAACCAACACCGACGATTACTCCTGATCCAACACCGGAGGTGAGTGAGGATCCGAAGGCAACGGGTACCCCAGAAACGACTCTTGAACCGAGCGCGACTCCGGAAGTTACGGCAACCCCAGAGATTTCGTCGACACCGACAGTAACTCCGGAAATTTCAAGCAGATCTGTGGCAAATACTCTCAGTAATTCCAAGGGTTTTTATATTATTGAGGTGGGAGGTACTCAATCTCTAAAAGGTGAAAGCGCAAATTCTCATCGCTGGGAAAGCAGCAATCCCGCTGTTGCCACTGTTTCAAGTAATAGCAGGTCTGCAACAGTGAAAGCTGTTGGGGAAGGAACGACGACAATAACACACACTTATTGGAATGGAATAGGAATTAGGACATATGATGAAACCTGGAATATTGAAGTTAAATCGAAAGAAGCTCCAGTTGAATCATCAGATGCTTATTTCTACTTCCTGAAGCCAGGGATGTCCGCTGAACCTTATGTTGCTACCAATTATTTCTATCGTGGCCTTGGAAAGGTATCCTTAACTGATCCGAAGCTGTCATCGAATAATGGTAAAACAATAACTTCAGGGGTAACTGATTATGTTTTAAATTATCCGTCTGACGTTTATGGTACCATCACCTACGAAGGAAAAACTTATACGTATGATGCTGAAGGAACAGGTAAGATTGGAACCTACTCTATTACATGGTATAAGATTGTAAATAGTGACGGGGCAAATAATGCAAATAGCGGTCACAATGTATCTATTGCAAGTGGAAAAACCTGGCATGTTGATGGAGCTATTACTTTAAATTCCAATGAATATTGGTCTGTGAATTTCATGTTTAAAGATGTGAATACAAATTGGAACAATATTCAGAATTCAAGTGTGCTCCAAGGCAGTAATACTACAGTGGGTTCGATTAAACCAGATCGTAGCGGAGGCAGCTATACATTCCCGCCGACGAAAACGGTTGGTAACAAAGTCTATGAGTTTACGGGATGGTGCACAGACGAAGCTGGCAATAATCCTGTCACTGACGACACTGTTATCACAGGTAATCAGACGTTCTATGCAACGTATAAGGAAAAAGTTCCAGATACGGCAAATTATACAGTGAACTATTACATTGAAGGCACAACGACGCCGGTTCCGGGAATTACACCGAATCCAGTGACAGGTAAAGGCAATGTCGGCGATCAAATCACCATTAAACATCCAGTAGTAACGACAGGATATAAAGTGGCAGAAAATCAGCCGACGAGTTTAATGGTAAAAAGAGAGGGCACAACAGAGGTAGTTTATTATACTATTGATAAAACCCAAACTAGAGATCTGAGCTACACCGTTGAATACTACAAGGATGGTATCCATGTAGAAGGCGATGATCAGGTTGTAACGAAGTCAGTATGGTCAGGTACTAATATGATGCCAGTCGATGTCGCAGACATCAATGTCACAGATAAGTACGCAGGCTATGACTTCGATCACAGCGAACCGACAACGATCCCGACAGAGATCGCAGGCGGCAGCACCATCAAAGTCTACTATGTAACAGATGATGAAGATGTCCGAGATCTGAGCTACACCGTCGAATACTACAAGGATGGTATCCATGTAGAAGGCGATGATCAGGTAGTAACGAAGTCAGTATGGTCAGGTACTAATATGATGCCAGTCGATGTCGCAGACA
>ERZ1106981.91-NODE-91-length-74252-cov-7.911519_pt1 | contig 74252 bp, 70 predicted proteins | sample MGYA00403692_ERZ1106981 | MGnify/ENA primary metagenome ERZ1106981 (study PRJEB35170, sample SAMEA104062431) | human gut metagenome | biome: human gut; feature: human-associated habitat; material: faeces | place: Denmark | collected 2012-06-22 ... | reverse complement strand
AGAGAGAGGAGGAAGGAACAGAACTGCAGGAATACTCTCCTGGCAAGAAACAGAGTGGGGCTCTGAAGGTTTAGACTTTCAGAGTGATGCTTGCATCACTTTCTTGATCCGATTGAAATGTTTACGCAATTAGCTGTTCAAACAGTACAGTTTATGATAGAATGTCAAAATCAAATAAGACTCAAAGAGTTTCGGATGTACGATTCAGTTTGGGTTACACTAGAAAAGAAAGGAGTGAGGGTTATGGATTGGATTCTCTATTTAGCAGCGATCTTTTTAGTGATGTTTTCACAAATAAAAGTTCAGGGTGCTTATACCCGTTATCGGCAGGTCATGACGCTGCGTGGATATACCGGGGCTCAGGTGGCCCGGCGAATTCTCGATGATCATGGACTGCAGGAGGTGCGGATTGAGCCGGCCCAGGGCGGAGCCCTTTCTGATCACTATGATCCCAAAGCCAATGTTGTCCGCCTGTCTCAGGATATCTATGCCAATTCCAGCATTGCCTCCGTTGCCGTTGCCGCTCATGAATGTGGTCATGCGATTCAGCATGCTGAAAATTACGGCTTTATCACGCTGCGCAATTCAATTCTGCCGTTTGCGATGGTTTCCAGTCAGCTTTCCTGGGTGGTCTTAATCCTTGGCTTGTTGTTTAGTTCCACCGGGCTTTTCTACACAGGCATCGTGATGTTAAGCTGTGTTGCGATTTTTCAGCTGGTAACTTTGCCTGTGGAACTGGATGCCTCCAAGCGTGCTATGGCATTGGTGTTTGAGGAAGGCTTTGTCGTTCAGGAAGAACGCAAAGATATTAAAGCCATGCTGAGCGCCGCGGCTTTCACCTATATCGCATCATTGATCTCCTCGGTGCTGCAGATTCTGCGGCTGCTTCTGATCTTTAACCGCAATCGTGACTAGATAGAAATGCTCCTCAGTCTCCGGATTTACTGCCGGAGGCTTTTTGTTTTCAGCCGGCATGTTATAATAAACAAAAGGAGGCACGAATTATGAAAGTTTGGCAGCAGTATCTGGAAGAAGAAATTAGGGCTTTGCGTCAAATTGAGAGCACGCAGCAGGAGGCTATCGAAAGCGCTGCACGAATTTTGGCGGACTGTACGAAGAAAGAAGGAATCATCCGTGTTTTCGGATGTGGTCATTCTCATCTGATCGCCGATGATGTTTTTTATCGTTCTGCAACTTTAGGGAATGTCCAGGCTGTATTGGAAGAAGCGGTGACCGGGAATACGCAGATTACAAAGTCAGGGTTTCTGGAAAAGATGGAAGGGTATGCAGAAAAGATCATTGATTACTACCGCTTCGAACCCAACGATGTAGTAATCTGCATTTCCAACTCAGGCAACAACGCGGTTACGTTGGAATTCGCAAAGATCTGTCAGGAACGGGGTTTTCCTGTCATTGTTTTGACGAATACAGAATACTCGGCAACCTTAAAACCGCGGCATTCCAGCGGCAAGCATCTGATGGATTTCGGTGATGTTGTCATCTCCAACTGTTCGGCCATCGGCGATGCTGCCGTGGCAATTGAAGGTCTGCCAATGAAGGTTGGATCTACCTCTTCCATTCCGTTCATTTTTCTGATCAATGCGATTCTAGCAGAAGCTGTTGATCTTTGCGTGAAAGAAGGCTTTATTCCGGATGTTTATTATAATGGATCACTGCGTGTAAACAATCCAGCCTTGGGTGAACATAATTTTGCGATCATTGATAAATACTTCTATCGAATGCGTAATTTATAAGTTCTGATTACGACACATTTTGAAATCTGACCAAAAAAAGACAATGTTGGAATTCCATTGCCATGATATAATAGAGTTAAGAAATCAAATGAAAGTGTCGTTAAGAGAGGAAATGTTATGAAAAAAGCGTTGAAGATTATGGGTGTTGTTGCTTTGACAGGCGCGGGAATCTATGCGTGCAACTACTACAAGCAATACAGAAGATTTAAAAAAATGGAAGAGCGAATTGAAAATTTACCGCTACACAAGCTCCAGGAAGCCGTCAAAGAAAGACATCCGAATCCTAATACCGTCGTTGTGGAAGTTTCAAAGAGGGCAGGGTTGTGGCAGAAATTCATCGCTTGTCTTCATGTTTTATCAGCTTGAAATCTATGAAAGGTTAACAAAAAGTCCAATCAAACTTGGACTTTTTGTTGTATCCTAAGTTAAATTCAATAAGTTCAATAAATAACAAGACGCCGGAAGAAGGGAAGTGCTGCAATGAAAGTGGAAGACCTATTCGTTTGTTTATTAAGGAAAATGGAAGCCTGGATCTTATCTGATATCCCTTTAAGCTTCTCCTGTATTTCATCACTTCTGTTGATTTTTGTTATGCCTGGACCGACGTATTTACTGCTTCATCATCCCGAATGGCTGTTTCAATGGCATGATCTTGATATTCTTGCTTTTTCAGTAGGCTTTGTTCTTTTGGACTTTTGCCTGGGCATCATTGTTGTCCAGCGTTCCATGTCCACAACATCATTGATGGTATGTTGCCGGATGGTGGGCTTTGAGGTGTTGTTTTCAAAGTTCATTGGATTAGCCTTGCTGGAAATCTTTCCGCAGGCCGATCATTTCTTATTTTGGTTGACCGTGCTTATGGGAAGCCTGATTCTGATCTATATGCTTGCCGTCATCAGCCGATTCACTGCGAGCGAAGCTCAGGGATATAATTCTCATCCATAACTTCGCATAATGTATCTTATCCAATATTTTTGTTTCGTTATGAAGAAGAATGCAAAACTGCCGATATCACTTTTATCACTGAGAATGTCATTCATCCTTATTTTATCTGTTTCATGATTGAAAAACTGCCCGAATCATTTTGAGAAACGCTTTTTATATACCGAAAATATGGCGTTGCTTCTTAGCCTTGATCCTGCTCTATAGAAAAGGATGAAATAACAGATCATAAGCTAGGTCTGTTCGTTCATCCTTCTTTCCTTGTTTCGTTGATAAATATCAAGCGGGCTGGATGCTATTTCAGGAATTTTAAATAAGACGTTCCATAAGCCGGCATCGTAACTTCAAAGTTATCCGCGACCGTTGCTCCCAGATTCGCAAATGTATTGGCCAGCGGCAGCAAACCAGAGCCCTGATGAGATGGCGAATAAAGGATCAGCGGCACCATTTCACGGGTATGATCCGTTCCGGTATGACAAGGATCATTACCATGATCGGCTGTGATGATGACTAAATCGTCTTCGCGCAGCTGACTTAAAAAGTTTTGCAGCAGCTGATCATAATCTTCCAATTCCTGTGCATAGCCCTGCGGATTGCGGCGATGCCCCCACTTGGCGTCAAAATCAACAAGATTGACAAAACACAGACCGGTAAAATCTTTTTGTGTTAATTCAAGGGTCTGTTCCATACCGTGGTGGCTGCTTGTAGATTTGTAGGCCTCACTCACCCCTTCGCCGTCAAAGATATCTTTGATCTTGCCGACACTGATCACATCGAAGCCTTGATCTTTTAATTCATTGAGGACCGTTCGGCCGAAGGGTTTCAGAGCCAGATCATGACGGTTGCTGGTGCGCGTAAAATGACCTTTACCTTCACCGACAAAAGGACGGGCAATTACACGTCCAACCTTCCATTCATCCCGCATGGTGAGTTCACGGGCGATCTCACAGCAGCGATACAGCTCCTCCAAACCAAATATTTCTTCATGAGCCGCAATCTGCAGTACTGAATCCGCAGATGTGTAGACGATCAACTCTTTGGTTTTCATATGATGCTCGCCCAGCTCATCCAAAATTTCCGTACCGCTGGCAGACTTGTTTCCGACAATCTTATAGCCGGTGCGTTTCTCCAGTTCGTCGATCAACTCCTGCGGAAATCCGGTTTCCGTGAAGGTCTGAAAAGGTTTATCAATGTAAAGCCCCATCATTTCCCAATGGCCCGTCATTGTATCCTTGCCGACGGAAGCTTCCAGCATCTTTGTGTAATACCCCTGCGGATCGCGCTGGGGCTCAACGCCAAGGATAGGATGCAGATTGCCATAGCCGAGTTTTTCCATAGCTGGCATCGTTAATCCGCCTACCGTCTTCGCAATGTGCCCGATCGTATCCGCGCCCCGGTCGCCGTAACGTTCCGCATCCGGCATTTCACCGCATCCGACGGAATCCATAACAATAGTAAAAATTCGCTTATATTTCATGGTTGTTTTCTCCTTCTTCTTGATCCATTAATTTTCCAAGCCCTTCATCATAAGCCGTCCGCAGCCGATGCCTGTCGATATGCGTGTAAATCTGCGTCGTTGCGATATCGGAATGCCCTAACAGCTCCTGAACACTGCGCAGATCGGCTCCGCCTTCCAACATATGCGTGGCATACGTATGGCGTAGTTTATGCGGTGTGATCGGCTTTTGAATACCAGCCTGGATACATACTGATTTTATCATACTTTCAATTGAAGCAGTAGTTGTTTTCTTTCCCAGTCGGGTAATGAACAGCCAGGAGGTAGGTTTTTTCTGATACAGCGGCCGGACTGTGTCGACATATTCACGCACGATCCGCATCGTCTGCCGCGGCATCGGAACTAAGCGTTCTTTATTGCCTTTCCCCCATACCCGAAGCATGCCCAGTTCTAGATCTATCTGATTCATCGTCAGCTCCGCACATTCACTGACACGCAGCCCGCAGCCGTAGAGCAGCTCCGCAATCGCATGCCAGCGAATATCCTCAGGGCTTTGGCCAAACTGAGCCATCATCTTTTCAATCTCCTGTTTCGTGCAGTACACCGGCAGCGCCTGGGTTTTCTGCAGGTGTTCCAGATATTCAGCCGGATCCGGCTGATCAAAACGAAATGCCAAAAACTGATGAAAGCTGCGGATTGCGGTGATCGCATGATTGACTGAGGCTGAAGCATGTTCGCGGGACAAGACCCGGACATACTCTTCCAGCATTCCGGATTCAATCTCATCGATTTGAACTAACTCTTTTTGCTTCAGAAACTGAAGATACCGGCTGAGTTCATGCTGGTAACCCGAAATTGTTTTTTCAGATTTCGGAAACTGAATTGTGATGTAAATCAGATATTGCTGGAAGGCTTCTTCTAACGTCATATTCTCCCTGCTTTCCAGCTTTATTATACCAGAGTTATTCCATCATGGCGAAAATTTCCATCAGCCGGATGACCAAGGTTGACTTAATCCAGGCGGAAAAGAAGATCAACAGTAACGAAACGATTAAAACGTTGAGCCGGCTGTTAATCAGATGAATGAGCGAAAAATCACTGCGGCTGTAGCCCAGACAGCGTTGGATCAGAGCATAGGAAATCTCCGTGCTGATCACAGAGACTAAAAACAAGGCGATTAAATCGAACAGAATCTGCGGAATCAGCGTCAGCAGGATGCCCAACACCCCTTTCAGCTGATATGTCAGGACATACAAAACACACGAAAAGCCGATCTGCACGCCTTTGGTGAAAACGACAAAGCCGATTAATGGAATACCCGCTAAGGAAAAGCCGAGGAAAAAGACCGCCAGCATAAATAAAATATTCGTAACAAACTGACTCGTAAAAAAAGACTGCGGTTCTACACTGGTGATGACGGTCGTTAATAAGTAAGAAGACAGCCGCTCCACATCCGCGCTGCTGATCCAGCGTGAAAGCAGAACACCGGTGATCATACCAAAAATCAATAAAATAAGCAGAAAATTGATGGAGTTCTTATGCTTATCTGAGAAGTTTTTTAACTGGGGTTTAATTGTTTTCATGATTCCCTCCTGGTATCAATGTATGACGGCCAGCAGAGATTAGACTTATTTCCTGCGCTTGTCCGCAGTTTGGTTTTTAACCAGAGAAGCCGCAGTTGTCAGCTTGCCGCCCAGACTGAGCTGGCGGTTCAGCTGACTGATCAGATCCAGGGTTTCACAGGCAGGATCGACAAGCGGCGCATCAAACAAATTCATTTGAATTTTCTGGTCATGAATGCTGCTTAAGGAACCGACACCAATGCCTAAATGCCGCATCGGCTGATCTTCATAGTTTTCATCAAACAGCTCCATTGCCAGCTCAAACAGATCTTCACTGCGGTAAATTGGATGATCCAGCTTGCGCGAGCGGACATTGGTATTAAAATCGAAATAGCGTATGGAAATGGAAATGATCGTTCCCATCTTATCTTCTTCAATCATCCGCTCACTGAGCTTATCTGCCAGTCTGCGAAACAGCGCCCGTACTTCTTCTTCCGTAGAAAAGTCGTAGTTGAGCGTCGTTGACTGACTCATAGACTTGATTTCCGCATCGCTGATGATCTCACGATCATCCTCGCCGTTGGCCCGCTGGATGTAGGTTGCCGTATTCTTACCCAACAGCGGACGTAAGATCTCCGGATCCTTGACATTCGCCAGATCCCCAATTGTTTTAATCCCCAAAGCTTTCATCTGCGGCGCCGTTTTCTTTCCAATTCCGCGCATCTCCTCGATCGGCAGCGGCCACAGCTTGACCGGCACTTCCTGCTTTCTTAAAACAGTGATGCCCATCGGTTTTTTCATATCGCTGGCCATTTTAGCCAGAAATTTATTTGGGGCCACACCGATCGAGCATTTTAAATGCAGATCGCTGAAAAGCTCCTGCTGCAGCTGCCAGGCCAGATCCAGCGGTCGGGAAAAGCGATGAATCGCAGTGCTCATATCAGCATAACATTCGTCAATACTGGCTTGTTCAACCTGATCGGTATATTTCTTCACATAACTGATGAATTGTTCGGAAAGCTGCTGGTAATAGCCATGATGACCTTTGACGACGACTAATTGTGGGCAGAGCTTCAGCGCTTCTTTGATCGGCATTGCTGAATGGACGCCAAACTGTCGGGCTTCATAGGAGGCGGTAGAGACGACGCTGCGCTTGCTCATGCCGCTGACAACGACAGGCTTGCCCTGAAGAGTAGGATCCAGTAGAATTTCAGCGCTGGCAAAAAAAGCATTCAGATCAATATGATAGATCACTCGTCCCATCACGCTCTCCCCTTTCCTTATTCCTATCCTATTCCTGCTATAAATATCCGTCTGCGATCAAAAAAGACAATCTCTTTGCGGCAAACAAAAGCGAACTATCCAACAATTCAACTGTTCTTAATTATAGCATGAACTTGAACATCTTTCATCTTCCGTAAGAAAAAAACGGAAGATTTCTCCTCCGCTTCCCTTAACCGATTTTCGTATAACTATTCGTATAACTATTGGAATTGTTTTTGATGCGATGCTCTAAACGGAGTTTATCGGCAATCATTGCAATGAATTCCGAATTGGTCGGCTTTGCTTTTGAGGCGCTGATCGTGTAGGCAAAGATCTCATCAATGGCATCGATATTGCCGCGGTTCCAGGCGACTTCGATCGCGTGGCGAATGGCCCGTTCCACCCGTGAGCTGGTCGTCATATAGCGCCGGGCTATTTCCGGATAGAGAACCTTAGTAATCTGGCCGAGATAATCTACATTCAGATACGTTTCCAAAATTGCCGTCCGTAAATACATATAACCTTTGATGTGTGCTGGAATGCCGATTTCATGGAGAATTTCGGTAATCTCCCGCTCCAGCTGCAGACGCATCATGCGTTCATCATCAGGATCTTCCTCAGATGGATTCTGAGCTGTTGTTGGAGCTGACACCTTATTTTTCTGATAGCTGCAAATTTGAACAATCTTATCGCTGAGAGTCTTGGGTTCGACAGGTTTCATTAAGAAATAATCCACCTGATATTTCTGCATTTCTGCTGCCATAAAATCGTTGATCAAGCTGGAAGTACAGATAATTTTCGGCACTTGAATTCCTTCTCGGCTCAATGTGCTGAGTACCTCCATGCCGTCCAGTTTCGGCATGATGCAGTCCAGGACTAAAACGTCCGGATGACTCATGCGGATCCGCTCCAGGCATTCTTGTCCATCTTTGCAGCTCGGTAAAAGCAGCCAATCGTTTTTCTTCCGCAGTTCTTGTTCCATTTGTTGTCTAATTTCGCTGCTGCTTTCACACAGCAGGATTCTGATCTGTTTCATTCTGTTCACTCCTCTGTTCGTTGTTTCCATTTTATGGAATTTCAATTGAAAAAGAAGTCGAAACGGGTCGAAGTCCACGGAAAAGTTTCTGCTTTTTTGCCTGTTTTTGAACTCAAGCGAAAAGAAATGCCTGAATTTCAGGCATTTCCTTAGTTTCTGTCTGTTATTCGCTTTGAGCTTCCTGCAGCATCCAATCAATATAGATGCCGTAACCACTTTCGGGCTGACTGGTAACCATGTGCGTTACCGCTCCGATCAGTTTTCCGTTTTGAAGAATTGGAGAGCCGCTCATTCCTTGAATAATACCGCCGGTTTGATTCAATAAAGCCGGATCCGTAACCTGAAAGCGTATTCCTTTTACGGCTTGTCCGTTTTGTTTTCGCACTTCTGTGATTTGAATGGAATATCGTTGCGGGATTGTGCCCTGCACCACGGTATAAATTTCTGCCAGCCCTACCGTGGCTTCCTCGCGCGAGGCTACAGGCACGCTGATAGAAGTGGAAGGATAGGTTTGGACTTTCCCATACAGACCATAAATCGTATTCTTGCTGACCGTCCCAATCGGAATTAAACTATCCGACTGGCAGATTTTTTCACCCGGATTGCCAGAACTGGAACGGCGAACCGAAACGACGGTAGCTTCGAAGATCTGTCCCATGGTGACGTCCGCAGGACGGCTTTGACCTTCTTCAGCGATTTCATGTCCCAATGCCGCAAAGGTTTGCGTTGCCGGATCATAGTAAGTCATGGTTCCGACGCCTTTAATCTTATCTTTGACGTACAATCCGGTCTTAAATACTTTCTCTGATGCCAAATAACAGACAAACAAAGAAGCAGCCTCACGCTGCCCGTTACGGATTACAGTGACAGGAACTTGATTTCTCTCTTTCTGCAGCGTTTTCAAATTGGCAAATAACTCTTCCAGAGAAGAAACCTGTCTGCCATTGGATTCAATAATCCGGTCCCCTACCTGTATCGTCCCTTCCTTCGCTGCGGACAACGTTTCCCCATTGACTTCAAAATCATACATTCCACTGACATAAACGCCTTCGTAATTGACTGTGATCGCAATTGTATCGCCGCCCAGAATCACCGTTTTCTCCTGAGCTTGTATCGGCAACAGCGTTAACGTCAATAGGAAGGCCGTTAAACCCAAAAACCTTCTCATGGCCTCACCTCCGCAGTACTGATAGTATGGCATTCCGCGGATTTCGTTATAGCCTGAAAATCTTACCAAAGCCTGAAAAGCAGGCTCTGATCCGGTTGTTTAGTTGATTTTGAAATGATGAAATTCACTCAGAAACTGACGTATCTTCCCCTGTGTTTGTGAAAAAGCACGGTCAGTTTGACCGTGCCTCATTCACTTTCATTTGATTGCGCTGGAATAATTCCTGGGCGGCCTGACGAGCGGTAAGCGACAATTCGCCCTGAGAAATCAGCGCCAGCTGATCAATGCGCTCATCCTCACTCAGCCGCTGAATTTGTGTCTCTGTAAAATCCTGTCCTTGGCGTTTAGTCACATGATAGTGTTGATCTGAGCACGCTGCAACCTGCGCCAGATGCGTTACGGAAAAAACCTGGGCATCATGGGCCAGCAGACTCATCTTCAAACCGATCGCCGTAGCCACCTGGCCGCTGACGCCGGTATCAATTTCATCAAAGATGACAGTCTGAATGCCTTCTAAACGCGTAAAGATCGTTTTCAACCCGAGCATTAACCGGCTTAGTTCCCCACCGCTGGCAACCTGGGTCAGCGAACGCACCGGTTCGCCTGGATTCATGGAAATCATAAAGTCTGCTTCATCCAGACCATGAATTGAAGGCTTGGCCTCTTTCAGATGCAGGACAAAGCGGGCATGCGGAAGCATCAGGTCATGCAAATGAATTTCGACTTCCTTCTGCAATGACAGAGCTTTCTGCTGCCGCACCTGACGCAGCTTCAAGGCGGTTGCTTCAAACTGTTGATAGGCTGACTGAACCTGCAGCTGCAGCTGCTGCAGATATTCCTGGCGATGCTCCTGCTGATCCAGCTGCTGCCGGAAGTTCGCTTCCTTTTCCAGAATTTCATCCAAACTGCGGCCGTATTTTCGTTTTAACCGGTTGATTTCAAACAGCCGGCTTTGGACTTCATTGATCTGTTCCTCACTGAACTCCAGGGATTCAAAGTAGCTTTGCAGCCGCTCTTTTAAATCCTGCAGTCCATAGTAATGCTCGTTAAGCGCCTCGCTGATTTCGGCCAGCTCCTTTTCTTCCGGAAAACCACCGGTCAGCCGTGCTGCCTCATAGAGCTGTGGTACAGCACTTTGTTCCCCATCGAGGATTTCGAGACTTTCCGCCACCCGCTGATAAATTTTTTCCCGGGCGGCAATGCGGTGCTCAATCGCTTCCAGTTCCTCGTCTTCCCCAGGTTTTAACTGAGCCTGTTCGATTTCATTAAGCTGAAAGCGAAGAAATTCCAAATCTTGTTCGGCTTTAGGACTGCGGGCTTCCTCCAGCTGATCCTTTAGCTGGTGATAGGTTTTAAATTGTTCTTTCACTGCAGCGATCAGTTCATCCTCATCCAGATATTGATCCAAAAGGTTCAGAAAAGAGCTGCGGTTTAACAAGTATTGCGTATCGTGCTGCGAATGAATGTCAATTTCATGCGATAACAAGTCACGGATTAAATTTGCTGTTGTCACCCGATGATTTAACCGCATCTGACTTTTGCCTTCGGCACTGATTTCCCGGCTGATGACTACGTCTTCATCGCCGTCAAAACCTGTTTCCTGAAGCATCGTCAGCACCCGGGGATTCTGGGTAAAATCAAAGACGCCTTCGATCAAAGCCTTTGCTTCCCCTTTTTTGACAAATCCTGCTTGGGCCCGCTGGCCGCAAAGCAAGCTGATTGCATCGATCAAAATCGATTTGCCCGCGCCGGTTTCGCCTGTAAACACACTGAAGCCCGCATCAAAATCCAAATCGGCCTCATCAATAAGAATGAAGTTTTTGACATACAGATGTTTAAGCATCAGCCTTCCTCCTTCCGGAATGATTTATGACCCGCAATATTCTTTTATCACATCAAACAAGCTCAGGATATCAATGCCTTCCAGCCGCCGGATTTTATTTAAGGATCCCTGCGGAACATACGTGTCGCCAATCCCGACCCGACGGATTGTCAGGTCAGCCTGATGATCTGCCGCCCATTCCAGAATCGCGCTGGAAAGACCGCCGGCCAGCATGTCTGTTTCATAGACGATCACTGGTTTTCCCTCTTCAGCCAGCTGCATCAGCATCGCTTCATCCAAAGGCTTGAAGAAGCGGGCATTGACGACTTTGACAGGCAGTGAATTGGTTAAGACCTTGGAAACGACCTTATCGACATCCGACCCATAAGTCACAACGGTGCAGCAGTGATCCGGTTCCTCGTTCACGATGCTCCAGCTGCCGATCGGAATCGGTTCGGCTTGGGGCAATTCGTTATACAGCGCTGTGCCACGAGGATAGCGTAAGGCCATCGGATGGGATTGGGCAAATGCGGCAGCCATCAGCTGCTGAGCTTCTGCAGCATCCTTCGGCTGCGCCAGAATCAGATTCGGCAGTGACCGCAGGATCGCGATGTCGAAGACGCCGTGATGGGTGTCGCCATCCTCCCCTACTAAGCCAGCACGGTCAATGCCGATCACAACCGGCAAATCCATCCGGCAGATATCATGATTAATCTGATCGTAACAACGCTGCAGAAAAGATGAATACAAGGAGATAAACGGCCGCTTGCCGCTGATCGCCAGGCCTGCACAGAAGGTCGCGGCGTGTTCTTCGGCAATGCCGCAGTCAAAAGAACGTTCCGGATAGACCGCAAAGAACTTCTCCAGCTTGCTGCCGGTAATCATCGCCGGGGTGACCGCAACGATATCCTTGTTTTCTTTAGCCAGCCGAATCAATGTTTCGCTGATCACTGAAGACCAGGAAAGATAGCCGGCCGGGGTGGATGACAAAGGCTTTCCGGTCGCGGGATTAAACGGTCCGACGCCGTGCCATACACCTTCCTTGTCCTCCTCACAATAGGAATAGCCCTTTCCTTTTTTCGTCAGAACATGGACGACGACAGGCCCCTGATGCGATTTGGCAACGTTTAAAATCTGAATCAAACTCTTAATGTCATGACCGTCGACCGGTCCTAAATATTCCAGACCGAATTCACCGAAAACACCTGTATCAATGACCCCTTTTTTCACAGCGTCTTTCATATTCTGCAGACCCGACAGAACAACCTGACCGACATTGTTGCGGTTCAGCGCTGTCTTGAGATCATTTTTGAATGTGTTATAAGGCTTGGAGGCCCGCAATTTGGCAAAATTTTGGGTTAAAACGCCGACATTTTCCGAAATCGACATGTTGTTATCATTAAAAATAATGATGATATTGCGCTGTTCGCTGCCAATTTGATTCAATGCCTCCAACGCCATCCCGCCGCCCAGAGCACCATCGCCGATCACCGGAACAATGTGATATTGTTCATGGTTGAGATCCCGCGCAACGGCCATTCCCAAGGCTGCCGACAGCGAAGTTGAAGAATGGCCGGCTTCCCAGACGTCATGTTCGCTTTCCGTCCGCTTTTCAAAGCCGGACAGACCTTCATACTGCCGCAGCGAATCGAACCGGTTCGCCCGGCCGGTTAATATTTTGTGGGTATAACATTGATGTCCCACGTCAAAAAAGATTTTATCCTGCGGTGAATCAAACACCTTATGCAGTGCGATGGTCAGCTCAACAACACCTAAATTGCTGGACAGATGTCCGCCGGTCTTGCTGACATGATCAATCAGAAACTCCCGAATCTGCTGCGCTAAGGCTTTCAGCTGCCGCTGATCCAGATCTTTCAGAAAGGAAGGATCCTGTATATCGGTTAAATCCATTTCCGCTAACCTCCTTATCTTCACTTAATACTGCCGGAATTCCATTGCGTCCAGAATCGCGATCAGCTGCTGCGTGTTCATGTCCATCTGACGAATCGCATCACGCGTCTGCCGATAGACTTCAGTCATCGCATCCTGCGCCTGGCCTAATCCCAATATTGTGACATAAGTCGATTTTTTATTGTCCAAGTCGCTGGCTGATTTGCCCAGCTCCTTGCTGCTTTTGGTAACATCCAGAATATCGTCCTGAATCTGAAAGGCCAGGCCCATTAAAGCGCCGATACGCCGCCATTGCGAAATCGCAGCGTCCTGTCCGGCTAAAATAGCCCCCATAACCAAAGGCGCCGTAAACAGACAGCCGGTTTTATAAAGATGAACTTCCTTCAGCTGTTCCAGCGTCACCGCCGCACTGTTTTCTGCTTCCAAATCTTTAATCTGGCCGAGGATCATCCCTTCGGCACCGCCGGCAGAAGCTAATTCCTTTACGATTTTCAAGGCTTTCATAGGATCCGCGCTGCTTTCTGCGGCGAGTGCAAAAGCCTGCGTCAGTAAACCATCGCCCGCCAGGATAGCCGTGGCTTCATTAAACTGCTTATGGCAGGTCTTGCGGCCGCGGCGGTAATCATCGTTGTCCATTGCCGGCAGATCGTCATGGATCAGAGAATAGGTATGCATCATTTCCAAAGCTCCGGCAGCCATGAAACCATCCTTTGCAACTAAGCCATAACCTTCCATAACCGCAAACAACAGCTGTGGGCGCAGCCGCTTCCCCTTTCCCATCAGCGAATACTCCATCGCTTCGCTGACTTCAGAGTGTTTCAGCAGCCGGCACTGACGCTGCAGGAATTCTTCAAATTCATTCATCATTCGTTTTCACCCTGACCTTCCTTTGTCTGGTGGCGAAGCATCAGCTCCTGGACTTTATTTTCATAGCCCTGAAGCTGTGTATCTAGATCCTGAACTAAATTCAAGCCTTCCTCAAACAGTCCGATCGCTTCTTCCAAAGCAATTTCATTTTTCTCGAGCAGCGATACGATTTGATCAAGCCGATCCATGGATTGTTCAAATGTGGGTTTCTCGCTCATGCCTGTTCCTCCTTTTCCTTAACGACAGCCGTGATCTGGCCGTCATGCAGACGAATCTGCATTTCTTCCTGAATTTTTACTTCCTGTACGGAACGAACCAAATGTCCGTTCTGCGCGATCAGGCCGTAGCCTCGCCCCAAAATTTTCAATGGAGAATAGGCATCCATCAGCCGGATCTTTTCTTTCAGCTGCTGCTGGCGAAGCATCAGCTGTTGTTTCTGATGGTGATTGAGATTCAGCCGCAGCTGTCCTAAACGCTGCTGCTGCAGATAGACATGCTTGGATGTCTGGTTCAATAGAATCGCGCTGACCTGGTCTAAACGCGTTCGCTGCGTGCGCACGCGCTGACTGGTGTTCTGCAGTCTTGAAGTGTTGTAATCCAAACGCATTTGAACCGGCTGAAGCAAAGTCATCGGATCTTGGAAAATCCAGCTGCCCCGCTGCTGCTCATAGCGCTGCCGCTGCATCCGCAGTTTTTGATGAATCAGATAAATCAGCTGCTGCCGCTGCCGCAGACAATATCCCTGGACTTCCGCCAGCTGCGGCGTTGCCATTTCGGCAGCCCCGGTTGGCGTAGGCGCCCGCCGATCGGCAACCAGATCGGCAATCGTAACGTCGACTTCATGCCCTACACCGCAGATCACCGGCGTCTTTAGATCCGCCAGTGTTCGGGCTACGCACTCCTCATTGAATGACCATAGATCTTCGATGGATCCGCCCCCACGGGCTAATATCATAACATCAAAGTTCAGTGCATCCGCCTGTCTCAGCGCCGCGCAGATCTGAGCCACTGCCCCTTCACCCTGAACCAGTACCGGAATTTCGCTCACCTGAGCAACCGGCCAGCGCCGTGCCAGCGTCGTGATCACGTCCTGCCGGGCGGCCGTGTTTTTACCGGTAATGACAACGATTCGCATCGGATAGACGGGAATCGGCTTTTTTCTGGCGGGATCAAACAATCCTTCGTTATGCAGCCGGCGTTTGAGTTCTTCAAATTTTAAATACAGATCGCCTAAGCCGGTCGGCTTCATTGCCGTAACATAAAGCTGAAGCTGTCCGCTGGATTCAAAGATCGAGGTGTTGGCCTGGACTAGGACAGAGTCGCCCTCTTTCGGCTTGAATTGGCAGCGAACGGCGTTGGAAGCAAACATTACGCAGCTGATTCGGGACTTCTCATCTTTTAATGTAAAGTACCAATGTCCGCTGCGATGAGCCGTAAAATTGGATATTTCACCGGCAACGATCACCCTTTGGATCAAAGGATCCTGATCCAGTTTTCCTTTCAGGTAGCGGACAAGGGCGCTGACGCTCAGCTGCCGGTTTCTCATATTCTGTCCAATACGCCGTTAATCAGTCGATACGCTTCATCATCGCAGTAATCTTTTGCTAACCGCACGGCTTCATCAATAATAATCGCTGCCGAAGCTGTCTGATGATCCAATTCACTGCACGCTAAAAGCAGGATTGCCTGTTCGAGCACACCTAAGCGCTCAAAATTCCAGTCCTTTAAAGTCTCGTTAATGTATTGAATATATCGTTTTTCATTGTCCAAAGTATCCAGAATCAAAATATGGCCGAAATCGTCCAGCTCTTCTGGTTTCATTTCCATCACTTCTTCAATGATTTCATCTATCGGTTTGTTCAACAGACGATGCTGATACAAACAGATCATCGCTTTTTCTCTACAACTATGTCGGTTCATGTTAACCCTCCGCTCATTGTATTATTTTAGCATGAAAAACGGTTTGGCGAAACTCTTTCTCATGCCTTTTTACGGACTTTTGATTTGCCTTTTTTTTAACATTCGTATAGAATGGAAAACAGAACAGAAAGAAGGATCGATATGCGTTCTGCCTCATTCCCCGCTCGGTTATGGGGACATTTCAAGACGATTACGCTGCATAAGCTGCGGGTCACGCGGCTGTGTTTTAAAATGGGATTAATCAAACAGGGGCTGCTCCATGATCTGTCCAAATACAGTCCGATCGAATTCTGGTCAGGCGTCCGTTATTTCCAAGGATACCGCTCGCCCATTGACGCTGAAAAAGAAGCCAAGGGTTATTCTGAGGGCTGGCTGCATCACAAAGGACATAACAAGCATCATTGGGAGTATTGGATTGACCGAAACAAGCAATGCGCCGGGCTATTCTGCGTCGAAATGCCGAAGCGCTATGTCGCGGAGATGGTCTGCGATCGAATCGCGGCCTGTCAGACATATCAGAAAGAAAAATATACGGATGCTTCCGCAATCGAGTATTTCCAGCGTGGCAGTGATCGCCAGTTCATGCATCCAGAGACTGCCGCTTTGCTCCAAACATATTTAGAATGGGTAAGGGATGATGGGATTGATGCGGCTTTTAAAAAGATAAAACAAGACTGGCGTAGAACGAAATCTAACTAAATAAAAGTTCTTACAAAGCTTGAGAGATTCCGATAAATCTTCGTGCCGTCAAATTGAGCAGTTCACCGCGGCTGCTTTTTTATTTATGCTCTCTAACACCCGATTTCTTTTTTCTTCCATCTTTCAGCTGTCAATCCTTACATAAAGCTGGCTGTCAAAAATTCCATTTTGAAGAGAAAAAAGATAATTCTAGCGCTGAAAAGAAAACTTGTCGGTTCTCAATCTACGCTTTAAAATGACAAGTGGAAAAGCTCTGTTCTGCTGAAAGCATGAAATCCCCTCCCTTTTCAATGGATTTTGGCCGAACAGCTAGGATGAGGTCCTGTATGCGACATGTCGATTTAACCCAATTACCTCGGGACAAGCGTAATTATATTGCCTGGAATCAGGCCGCAGGTTTTCAGATTCCGTTTATCTATGATCATCTTCGTGGTGAAATGACGATTCTCCAAGCGAACAAAGGAAAACATGGGGAAGCTATCCTGGAGATTGAATTTGAGAATCGAATTATTCACTCGGTACCTGCCAGTTCTGTCAAAAATTGCATCCTGGGCCGGATTCTTCAAACCCGTTCTTTTGATTTCGTCACCGTTATCGGGCAGCAGTTTCAAGATGAGCGGCGCCATTATCAGATTGTTGGTCAGCGGCGCGGCGTTCTGAAAGCCAATCCCGAGGCGACGCAGCGGGAAGTAGAAATTCTTTGTTTTTTGTGCGGGGCAAAAACATGGATGGCGGAAGAGCGGGTATTGCCGCCAAAGAACTGTGCATGCCGCCGATGCCGATATTCCCCATTGTCCGGAAGGCCTTCCATTGTCGAAACCGATCCCTGGATGATCCCGTTCTTTCCTGGTGGGATTGCGCAGGCCAGACAGTACACGCACGGTCAGAATCAGAAGCTTCGTTTTCGCTGTCCCTATTGCGGGAAAATAAGGGAAAAAGCGATCGCGATCTCAACTTTAAGCCGCACGCATTCGATCGGCTGTGCCTGTTGTTGGTCGGTTGGCCGTTCCTTTCCTCATCGGCTGATTAAATGTGTTTTGGACAGTCTTAAAGTCCCATATATTCAGGAAGCTTCAAGAAAAGATCTGCCTTGGGCTCAGACGTATTCCTATGACTTTTATTTACCTGAGCTGAATGCGATCATTGAAGCCCATGGGAAGCAGCATTACGAAGAAGGAACAGGTTATTTTAAGAATGCGCTGAAAAAAAAACAGAACGGCCGACCTCCATAAGAAGCAGCTGGCTTGTGATCATGGAATTCCGCCTTTCCGATACATTGAGATCAACTGCCGAAAGAGTGAAACAGAATTCATAAAGAATAATCTTCTCCGCTCTCCCCTGCCTGCACTTCTGAACAGCGATCTGACGGAGCTTGATTGGCTGCAGATAACAAGAACTGCCTGGAAATCAGAGAAATTAAGTATCCTTGCCTACAGTCTCGATAATCCAGACAAATCAGTGCGAAATATCGCAAAGCATTTCGGGGTTGGCCGGGATCTGGTCAAAGAGGTTCAAGTCAGCGCCGGCATTTACGATGCCGCCAAAGAGCGAAAGCTGGGTGTAAAGCGTCAGCAGGCATTCTACGCTGATCGAACAAAACTGCGGGATGAAAAAATATGTCAGCTTAAACGCAGTCATCCCCAATTCTCTACGCAGGATATCGCTGAAAGGGTGGGGATGGAGCGGCATGCGGTATATCGGATTTTACTGCGAAAGGGTCTCTATGACGATCAAACTGAGAAAGCAAATAAGCATTTAAAAATTTCTGCTTCCCGGAAAAGAATAAAAGACTCTGAGATTCGGCAGATCTGCCAGCTCAAGCTCGATAATCCTGAGATTTCAGCACGTGAAGCAGGACGAATGACCGGTCATGGTCATAGTACGATTATGCGGATCTGGTCTGATAACCAACTCATTAAGTGCCGATAACGATCCAATGATAGCGAAGTTGAATCAGACTCAGAAAACATCGCTCAATGAGCGAAGTTCAGCACAAAACAGCGATTCTCTGCAATCTCATCATGATATTGAAAAAACGTCTCTGTGCTTTCGTCATCAGAAAATCTGAAACAGAAGCAAGAAACGTTTGAATGTCGGTTTGATTTCAAAAGACAGATCCTGAATCACTCAAGATCAGTTGTATGCCTGCAGGATGCGATCGAGTTCTTTCTGGGTAACCGGGATCGCGGAACCATGCCGGACATCTTCATTCGGCAAGGTGTATTCCCCTTCCGCAAGCCACTGAAAGTCTGCGGTTTCGCCAAGCTGAGAGAAGCGGGCAACATAGAAGCATTGATTCGGGTAATTGTCAACGTAGAGATAGTACACTCCCGGCTCATGCAGGGACGGCAGCGTAAACGGACCTTCAATATATTTGCGATTGTAGATAAACAGGTCGTCATAGCGGCGTGTAAAGCCCTGACTTAAATCCTGAGTGCTCGTATAGAAAATTGTCTGTGCGGCTTCGCGTTCATCTTTATAAAGCATCCAATATTGGCCATGCATGCGCAGAATCGTGCCGTCAATCACTTTGTAGCCCGGATTAAACAGCGCCATCGGATAAGTAAATGTCGCGAAATCCTGAGTCGTTACCGCAAACATCGAACCGCTCTTGGGATCCTGCGCATCGGAATAATAGATCACATAATCCCCTGTTTCAGGATCATACGTCATTTCTGGAGCCCAGGCCCGGCTTCCGGTACTGTATAAGCCTTTGTCAAACCAGGCCACGCGATGCAGTCCATGATCGCTGAAATTCACCAAATCTTCGCTTTTCCAGACATAAATGGATGGATTGTCATAGCCTTCTGTCGCTAGAATAACAAACTTTCCTTCTTTGTCACGGCCGATAAACGGATCCCGCACACGTCCGGTTCCCAAATTGCTGGTTAAAATGGATTTTCCCTGATTGAGGTCAGTCCAATGCAGACCGTCCTGACTGTAGGCAAACTTTCCAGTTTCCTTGCCGAGATCGCCATTAAAGTAGGACAGGATGTAGCCGGCATAAGCATCGAGGACAACCGCGTCCATCGTCAAAGTATCCTTGAGTTCTCCCTGCATCAGCGTCGCTTCCAGCTGTACAGGGACGCGTTCCTCTTCCGGATGGGTCTTGATCAGAACGTTCTTTTCTAAACGCAGATTACCGCTGATGACCTTCCATTCAATCTGGCTGCCATTTTCTGCGATCGTGGGCAGTGAGCTTCCAGCGTTCAATAGTGTTCCTAATGTAATCGGCAGCGCTTTGACATCACGCAGCAGCTTGGTCGCCGGTGTTTCAGCGCGGATTGTGATCAGATAATCGCGTTGGAATGAACGATTCTTGACTTTCGTTGTCAAGGTCAGCGTCACTTCCTGATCCCCTTGTTCAACCGTGGGTTTTGTGATCACTCCGGCATTGTTCTCCACCTTTAAAAACGTGGGATTGCTGCTCGTCCATTGCGCTTCATACTGACTGTCCACTTCTGGATACAGCGTCAAATTTTCCTGCAGATCTTCCGCATTGGGAATGGTGATTTCACTGAGCAGAACTTCGGGGTAAAAGCGGTCGAATTCATCTTCAACCTCCGCCGCACTCAACGCTTTTTTACGGATTTGGAAGTCCTGAAACTGGCCTTCCATACAATCGCCGTAAGCAATCGCATCCTTGCCGACAACCAGCCACGATTTTTCGATTTGATTGATTGAGGCTCCGATCTGACCGTTCATCGCTGGCTGTCCGTTAAGATAAACGGATACCTGAGTTGCTTGGAAGACTAGCACGACTTGGTTGTAGCGATGGGTGTTCAGGGTAAATTCACTGTTGGAAATCAGCCATTGTTCCTGTCCTTCCGCCTTCATCTGCAAAGCCATCCCCTGCAGTGTACCCTCTTCCCGCGCGGTCAGATTGGTCAGCTTCATGATCTCCGCCTGATCATTGACGACGGAAATCAAAGGCAAATCCGGGACATTGGTTGCCGGTTTGATCCAGAAACTGATTGTTGCCGTATCACTGCCGTTTAAGATCGTGCTTTCCATCGTATGTTCCGCATCATTCGTCAAAAGATAAGCATCCATCTTAATTCCTTCCCGCCATGTCCATTCCGGGGCTTTGGTGGAATTGTAATATTCGACTTCGGCCGTATCCACGGCCTGACTGGTGTCGGTAATGTGGGTGGTTTTTGTATTTTTTTGACAGCCGCCGAGCAGGCAAAGGCTCAGCAGTGAAAGAATCATCTTATTGAGTACTGACAGAGAAATCATTCCTTTCTTCTATTCTTTCTTCTTAGTATACAAGAAAATAAGCATGAACACCATGCTTACTTAAGGGTTTCGGCAACCAGTTTCTTCATTAACTGACGCTGTTTAGCAATGAGTTGAGTTTCATCAAGACCGCATAACTGTCTGTTTTTGACTTTCCAGTTCCCCGCAACCATGACGTGTTCAATCCATTCCGATCGTCCGTCAAAGATCAAGTTCTGCAGGACATCGCTGAAATCGGACGTACTGATTAAAGGCTGAAAGTCAGGTTCATGAAGCCGCAGGAAGATCAGATCGGCCTGCATCCCGGGTTTCAAAATTCCAGTCTGCGGCCAGCCACTGCAGCGAGCACCCCATTCGGTTGCCATTTTCCAAACAGTTTGTGCAGGATTTGGGACATGTTGATCACGCAGAAGTAAATATTCCAATTTCATGACATCCATCATCTGCAGTCTTCCCCAATCGGTGCCAAGTCCGATTTCGATATCGTTATCGAGCATAATTTTTAACGGACTGACGCCATTCTGCGATTTCAGATTGGAAATGGGACAATTGACCATACGAACATGGTTCTGCGCCGCTAGCTGAATTGCTTCTTCTGAGGCTTTGCAATTATGAATTAAAACGCTTTGTTCGTCTAATAACCCCGCCTGGACGTAAGCTTCGATGGTATGCGCATAGCCCTTTGATTGAATTGTTTTTACGGCCAGTTCGGTTTCCAGACAATGCGCCTTAAATAAAGTGGCTGGATAATTCTTCTTCCAGGCTTGCGCTTGGGCACAGCCTTCCTCAGACCATCCGCTTTCTTCCGGCAAGGGCAAAGCGGTTCTCAATAAGGGCTGATTGTCTAACTGAGAAGGATTGTCAGCTTCCAAAGTTAAACGTATCCCGCTCAACTCCCCTGCCTTTTTCTTCGCTTTATAATCCTGTTGGAATAAGCGGCAGTCAAAAACGGTGGTTATCCCCTGTTTCAGCATGGAACTGTATTCATACAAAGACAGCTGGACGCGTTCTTCCTCAGTACATTGACCCAATGCTCTGATAAAACGTTGCTGAATCTGGCCCTGGGGTGAATCATTAAGCCATTGAGCCACTGGCATATCCATAAACAAACCGCGGGTGACTGTACTTGTACCATGAAAATGGGCGTTCACCATTCCAGGAAGCACCAGTAAATCATGGCAATCCAGCTCATCACCGCCATCATCAAAATCGACAATTTGATCGGAATGCAAAAAGAGATCTTGCTGAATCAGATGCGATTGTGAGTCAAGCTGCCAGACATTTTTTAATTTCATTGTCATCTTCCTCATCTATTTCCTTAACCAAAGTATACCATATTCTCCTGATTCTTGATTTTGGATTAAAGTAAAAGATGAGTCAGCTTCAACTCATCTTGATCTATCTGATTCTCTATATAACAGTCTCGTTATTTCACTTTCATATGTGAAACTTAGCTACTTCTTATTACTCTATTTAACTCAACTTCATATTCTTTTATTACACTTACGATTTTATCAAAGGATATTTTTTCACCAAATAACATATTCTTCATGCTATCGTAATCTTTAGAAAAGATTTCTAATCCATCAGCAGCAGGAATCAGCTTTAGATTTCCAGCCATAATATCATCATACTTTGCCCAATTACTTGCATAAAATTTCTTTTTAAAATCAATCACCGATTTTAACAGATTTAAGTTCTCAAAACTTTTTTCTTTAATATCGGTCAATAACATTTTATATACATCATAGAAATGTCTAGAATATCTTGTCGGATAATTCCCATTGACTCTGTTCGCTTCTCGATGAAGTATTGTGATTTTTTCGTAAAATGTTCTTAAAGAGTCAACGGCCACGACTTCAATGTTTTCGTTAAATACATTAGAATACACTTCTTCAATATATGTTTGTATTCTCCTTTTGCTTGCAGGAATAGGCTCAGCTAAACTCCCAATTTCTAGCCTAATTACTTGTAATACAGAGCTATTCTGATGGTTTTTAGGATAATCAAAGCAAATTGTCTGTTCATCAGTTTCATCAATATAAAAACGATAATTTCTGTCTTTTAAAATTTCTTTAAAATCTTTTTGAAGTGTCGGCAAAAATACGCCACGAAGAAAAACTTTCGTGTCATCATTTAACTTGTCATTGAATTTTAATTGCTTGGTATTACTTCTATCTTCATAAGGCTCTAGACTACCATAGCCCATAACCTTCCAATCCAAAGCCAAATCTATATCTTCTGAAAACCTTTCTATCAACTTATATACTTTCGATAGACTTGTACCGCCTTTGAAAATAATAGAGTCTTTATATTTAAAATCTTTAAACAAATACTTTAAAATAATACAAACCCATAAATGTGTTTTGAATAACTAATTCCAACTCTTCACTTGAAATTTGTAATAGTTTGATCGTCATTTTTCTTTTGTATCCTTTCTAAAACCTCTTGAATCCAAAAAGGTAATTTTAAAGTATCCTTTAACAAATCTTCACTAATATTTTTAGAAAAAATTGTAAATTTTTGAATATCATTATTGCTAATGTTATCTTTTCCAATCGCTTTAATGGCTTGTATCAGAATAGATAATTCTTTTGAATAAGAGGTGATATTTCTATTTGTTGTGTGTTTAAAAATAATCTTCTTATTCCTATAAAGATATTCTCTGTACGGTCCATCAGAAATATAAACATATTCGTTAGGCACTTGTGTAGAAAGGCCTGTGTAATTCAAGGCTGTATCCCCGGTTGGCGATATTGTCCACGAAAATTTATCTGCAATCTTATCGGCAACAGCGTTTGTATCTGGATAAGAATATTCATTTAAAATCTCACTAAACTTAGGCTTTGTATATAATCCATCAATAAGTCTAGTAATCTTACCTTCTTCATTTAAACGATATAAAATGGATTTGATTGTATTTTTTGTTCCCAATCTGTAAAAATCATGAATCGAATAAATTTTACCTTTATTTTCAGTCATAATGTTTTCTATTTGAGTGGAAATCGAATTCATTTGCATCGCCTCCTTGCACCTATAATTATATACTTTTGGGTGCATACAGTCAATTTAAAAGAAATGATTTCCTCTTTCAATCACGCTTGTCCAAGGAGCTGTTCCATCATCTTGGCTGCACCGTCTTCACGATGCGATAAAGCGTGATGACGAGCCATGGCTAAGACTTCATCCGTCGCATTGGCAACCGCTACACTGTGATAAACAGCCTGAAGCATAGGCAGATCATTGGCGTTATCCCCACAGGCTACGGCTTCTTCCGGCGTGCAGTTCAATTGCTGCATCACCCACCGCACAGCATCGCCCTTGTTTGCTAACGGATGCAGAATCTCCAAATTTGAAGGATGTGAAGATGTTAATGAAATTCCCTTCTCCTGCGATAATAGATCGATCAGAGCCTGCTTCTTCTCTGGAAAATCCCGGCTTGTAATGAAATGAATTTTGGCAATCTGAGCATCTGGCAAAGTATCCAGGAAATCCTTACCCGATTCCCAAATTCGATTCTTTAAAATGTTCTCTAAATAAGATCCGGCAATTTTCAGCGCCTTTCGATCATCCAAAATCGCCAGATGACTATGCAGATGTCCTTCAATCAAACAACTCCAGTGTGGATTCATTGGTTCTGCCAAGGTCAACAACGCTTTAGCTTTGGAAGCGGGAAGCGTATTGGAAACTAACGTTTCTCCAGTCTGATTATCAACGATCAGTCCGCCATTGGCTGTTACAATCCAGCGAATTTTCTTTTGTTGGCGCAGCCATTGAGGAATCTCACTTAACGGCCGGGAGCTGCATGGAACAAACTCCACACCGCTCTCTAAAATCCGGCTCAGGATTTCTTTTGTTGACTCAGAAAGCTCAAAATGTTCGTTTAACAAAGTGAAGTCTAAATCTGTTACAATTAAGCGAATTGAATTCATAAGTTCTCCTTTATATTTTTTCATAAACTGCGCAGTTTTTAAACTAAAATTAATGATATAAGAAAATGCAGACAATAAGCTAAATTATCTGCATCAATAAGATGAAAAGTTAAAAACCCTATTCCCACTCTATTGTCGCGCAAGGTTTCGGTGACAAATCATAACAAACCCGATTCACGTTGGCAACTTCATTCAGGATACGATCCGTAATCCTGCTCAGCACCGGCCAATCGATTTGTTCAATCGAAGCCGTCATCGCATCAATCGTATTGACAGCCCGAATAATCACCGGATATTCAAAACAGCGCGCGTTGTTCTTAACGCCAACAGACTTGAAATCAGGAACAATCGTAAAATACTGCCAGACTTTCTTATCTAAACCCGCTTTGGCAAACTCCTCACGCAAAATCGCATCAGATTCCCGCACCGCTTCCAGCCGTTCTCTTGTAATCGCGCCTAAGCAGCGAACACCCAATCCCGGTCCTGGGAACGGCTGACGGAAGACCATCTCATACGGCAAGCCTAATTCCAGGCCGCATGCCCGGACTTCATCTTTAAACAGATAAGTCAAAGGCTCAACCAGCTCAAAGTTCATGTCTTCCGGCAGACCTCCGACGTTATGATGCGATTTGACAACCTTGGCCGTTTTGGTTCCCGATTCCACGATATCCGGGTAGATCGTTCCCTGCGCTAGGAAATCAATGCCTTCCAGCTTCCGTGCTTCTTCTTCAAAAACACGGATAAATTCCGCACCGATAATCTTCCGCTTCTGTTCCGGATCGGCAACGCCTTCCAGCTTCGTTAAGAACCGCTCGCTGGCATCCACATAAATCAGGTTGGCTTCCATCTGATGACGGAACACATCAACAACGCTCTCCGATTCCCCTTTGCGCATCAAGCCATGATTGACATGCACGCAGACCAGCTGCTTGCCAATCGCCTTGATCAACAAGGCCGCTACAACCGAAGAATCAACCCCGCCTGACAAGGCTAACAAAACTTTGCGGTCGCCTACCTGGCGGCGGATCAATTCAATCTGATCGGCGATGAAGTTTTTCATGTTCCAATTCGCTTCAGCGTGGCATTTTTCAAATAAGAACGTCTTTACGATTTCCTTCATTTCCGCTTCATCCGCAGGCCATTGCATGAGGCTGTCCGCGCACTTCGCTTTCGCATAATCGACGGCCAGCACAGGCACTTGCGCTTCATAGACATGATCGCCGACTTCAATCGCCTTTCCGTCTACGATGTTCAGCGCGCCACCGTTTAAAATGATGCCTTTGACGTTATCCAGCTTCGCTAATTCTTCTTTGGTAATGTCGTGCGGCTTGATCTCACTGTATACACCTAAATCACGGATCATCCGCGCCAGCACGGTATTTTCATCACTGCCTAAATCTAAGATTAAAATCATATCCTGTTTCATTGCTCTTCCTCCTTCAAATATTCAATTCTGCTGCTTTCTTTCAGAAAAAGACCGGAGTTCGCTTATCCGATCTTTTTATAGGGTCAAGGGAAAAATTTATTTCATTGAGCTTTTGTCTTTGACGATGACGTCATGCGCTCCACCCTCAACAATGGAGGTTGCGGAAACTAACGTCAGCCGGGCATTCTGCTGCAGCTCAGGAATTGAAAGCGCACCGCAGTTGCACATCGTCGATTTCACCTTATACAACGTCAAGGTGACGTTTTCCTTCAGCGTACCCGCATAAGGAACATACGAATCAACACCTTCTTCAAAGCTGAGCTTCTGCGCGCCGCCCAGATCATAACGCTGCCAGTTGCGGGCACGGTTGCTGCCTTCGCCCCAATACTCTTTGACATACGTGCCGTTGACCATCAATTTGGTTGTCGGCGATTCTTCAAACCGGCTGAAGTAGCGGCCAAGCATGACAAAGTCTGCGCCCATCGCCAACGCTAGGGTAATATGATAATCGTAAACGATACCGCCGTCAGAACAGATTGGAATGTAGATGCCTGTTTCTTCAAAGTATTCATCACGAGCTTTGGCAACCTCGATTACCGCTGTCGCCTGTCCGCGGCCAATGCCTTTGGTTTCACGCGTAATGCAGATGGAACCGCCGCCAATTCCCACTTTGATGAAATCCGCCCCGCTTTCCGCCAGGAAGCGGAATCCTTCACGGTCCACAACATTGCCGGCTCCCACTTTTACGCTGTCACCATATTTCGCACGAATCCATGAAATTGTACGCTTCTGCCATTCGCTGAAGCCTTCCGAGGAATCAATGCACAGCACATCTACGCCGGCTTCAACCAAAGCCGGAACGCGTTCCGCATAATCGCGGGTGTTGATGCCGGCGCCGACGATGTAACGCTTGTGACAATCCAGCAGTTCATCCGGATTTTCCTTATGCGTAGCATAATCCTTACGGAAAACCAGATATAAAAGATGCTGATTCTCATCAATAATCGGCAGCTGATTCAGCTTATGTTCCCAAATCAAATCATTGCAGTCCGACAGGGTATCGCTCTCATGACCTACGATCAGCTTGTCATACGGCGTCATGAATTCCGCAACCTTGGTTTCCGGAGCCATGCGGGATACACGGTAGTCACGGCTGGTCACCATTCCAACCAACCGGCCATTTGCGGTTCCGTCCTCGGTTACCGGCATCGTGGAATGTCCTGTTTCCTCGACCAGTTCGAGTACCTGAGCCAATGTCATATCCGGCGTGATGTTGGAATCGCTGACAACGAAGCCGGCTTTGTGATTCTTGACGCGGGCCACCATCGCCGCCTGACTTTCAATCGACTGTGAACCAAAGATGAACGAAACGCCGCCTTCCTTAGCCAAAGCAACGGCCATCCGGTCATCGGAAACTGCCTGCATGATCGCGCTGACCATCGGAATGTTCATTTCAATCGCAGGTTTTTCGCCTTTTTTGTATTTGACTAATGGTGTCTTTAAACTGACTGACGTTGGAACGCACTCGCTGGAAGAATAGCCTGGAACTAACAGATATTCGCTGAACGTATGAGACGGTTGATCATAGTAATATGCCATAATTTCGCTCCTTTTCCCTTTTGTATTATCCATGATTATAATGAAATTATGCCCCAAAGTAAAGGATTAAATGAACCGTTTTGAAAATTTTTACAATTCTTACGAGAAAAGGCGGTTTTCCGGTAAAGGAAAGTCCGCCTTCACTTAACGTAAACGAGAGTATAAGGTATGGATTGCGTGCTGATCCACATCCATCAGTGCTTCATGCAGCGCTTCGCTCCAGGTCGGATGCGCTACAATGACCCGCTGGCAGTCATCCACCGTTAAATGCAGACTGACAGCCTGAGCGATCGTGCCAATCCAATCGCTGGCATGCGCCCCGACAATGATTCCGCCTAATATCTGTCTTGTCGCGGCATCCGCAATCAGTTTGACAAAACCGCGCGGGGCTTGTTCGATCATTGATTTGGCATTGCCCAGCGTACTGGTCTTGCCAATAAGGATTTCTCTTCCCTGCGCCTGTGCTTCTTCCTCGGACAATCCGACCCAGGCTGCTTCCGGATGGGTATACAGACAGGAAGGAATGCACGTCAGATCAAACTGCGGCTTCCGCCCCAGCATCGCATCCACAGCATTGATAGCCTGAGCACTGGCCAGATGTGCCAGCTGAATCTGACTGGCCACATCGCCGGCGGCATAAATCGTTGGAATTGAGGTCTTTCCGCAGGCATCGGTTACCAAGCGGCCGCGCTCCTGTAACAGTTCTAGATCACAGTCACACAGCACCGGTTTACGTCCGGTTGCGGCGATGATCCATTCACCCTGAGCTGTCTGCGGTTTCTCTTTTTCGAGATAGTCCACCTCCGACGCCCGAATCTGCGTGATGGAAACACCGCAATGAATCTGGGCCCCTCGCCGTTTCAGGATCATCTGCAGGTTCTGCGCGATTTCCCGATCCGCCTGAATCAACGGCCGTGGTGCCGCTTCTAAAAGCGTTACAGCCACGCCAAGATCCAATAACAGATCCGCAAACTCCAGACCAATCACCCCGGCGCCAATGATGACAGCCTGTTTAGGTAAAGGTCTGTCCCAGGCCAGCACCTGATCCGAGGTCATCGCGTGTTCGATTCCTGGAATCGGCGGAACAGAGGCTTTCGAGCCGGTTGCGATTAAAATGTGCTCGGCCTCGATTGTTTCGTCGTTGACACAGACGGTCTGCGCGTCAATGATTCTAGCTTCGCCTGTGATATATTGAATTTGATTACCTTTGATCAACTGAGCAATCCCCTTCTGCAGTTTGGCAACGGTTTCTTCCTTTTGCCTGCGCAGTTGGTCGCTGTCAAAGTCAAAAGCCGCGTATTGAGCCGCTGTATGCAGCTGATGGGCTTGGTATAACAAACTTTTAGTTGGAATGCAGCCGCGGTTCAGACACGTGCCGCCAACCTGATCTTTTTCAATTAAAACAACCTGCATCCCGCATTGCGCCGCGTGAATGGCCGCTTCATAGCCGGCTGGACCGGCGCCGAGAATTACAAGTTCAGTTTTGATTACCATGTAGACTCCTGCCCTTCTATTTCTTGACTGATCCATGCGATGCACTCTGGGATCAGCGGATGTTCTGCGGCGGCCTTTAAGACGCGCGAATGCAGCGCCTCCGGAATCAGCGGACAATCCTGAAGCAGCTCTTGCAAGGTGCTGATCGCCGCTTCATCCATCGCGTCGCTGTACAGCCGGCAGGCTGTAATCCGCTGCGGCTGCAGCTGCAGCTGAACCTGAATCTCGCCCCATCCAAAGCGTTTCTCAATGCACAGATCAGCCTGGAATTTATCTGGAAGCAGCCATGCTTCACTTTGAAATTCGTTAGCCAGCTGCCGGATTTCCGTTAGCTGCTGCACTGTCCATGACCAGGGCGTCCCCGGCTGACCATAAACCTGCTGCATCGCTTCCCGCAGCGCTGTTTTAAGCTTGTCAATCGTGATGTCCGGAGCACATTCTTTCAAATTGATGATTCGCCGGCGCACTGAATCAACGCCATTGCCTTTTAGTTTTGCCTGGGAAACCCGCAGATATCGGCCTACCTTTTCACCATCGGTATCCACCAGCAGCGTTCCATGGTGGAAGCTGCCGTAAGGACCATGATAAAAGGCATTGCCGGAGAACTTGCGCCCTTCCACCGTCAGATCATTGCGGCCGGAGAACTGCGCGTTAATCCCGAATTGCCGCACCGCCTGCAGAAGCACAGAGCATTGTTTATGCAGATCAAATTGATCGGAGGGCATCAAGATTGTGAAATTCAGATTTCCCAGATCATGGTACACCGCTCCGCCCCCGGAACAGCGCCGGGCCAGCAATCCCCCGTCCTGCCGCAGCGCCGCCAGCCGGCACTCCTTTAACGGATTCTGATTTTTGCCGATCACGACGGTATGTTCGTTCTGCCACAAGTACAGGATAAGCTGTCCTTCAAGATGATCGCAAAGCCATTTTTCCATCGCTAAATTAAAGTAAGGGTCAAAAGTCTGACCCTCTGCAAAATACAACATCGTTTATCCGTTTTCCTTCTGCCAGCGCAGGATTGGATGCCGAGCTGCCTGAACTTCATCAATGCGGCCAATCGGCGTCATCTGCGGACAAGCATGCAAAGCCTGCGGATCCTGAGATGCAAGATCGAGCAGTTCGTTTAAGACGCGCACCGCTTCATCCAGCACCGCCTTCGGTTCGGTTTCCGTCGGCTCGACCATCAAGGCTTCCTCGACGATCAATGGGAAATACATCGTCGGCGGATGAATGCCGCGGTCGATCATACCTTTGGCGATATCCATGGCATTGATCCCCAACTGCTGATGCTGGCGCTTCAACGTCATGACAAATTCATGCATGCATGGCTGATCCACCGCCATATCGTAGCGCCGGCTCAGTTCATGTTCAAGATAGCGGGCGTTGAGCACAGCCACCTGACTGGTTTTGCGCAGACCTTCTTTGCCTAAGATCATGACATACGTCAAAGCGCGGACCATCACGCCGAAATTGCCGTAGAACATCTTCATTCGGCCGAGACTCTCCGGACAGTCCTCATGAATCTGACCGTTTTCAATCCGCGGTGCAGGCAAATAGTCAATCAGATGCTTTTTGACGCCGATCGGCCCGCTTCCTGGTCCGCCGCCGCCATGCGGCGTAGAGAATGTTTTATGCAGGTTCAGATGAACGACATCAAAGCCCATGTCGCCAGGACGAGCAATTCCCATGATCGCATTCAGATTGGCGCCGTCATAATAAACTAAGCCGCCAGCATCATGAATGATTTGGGTAATTTCCAGAATATCTTTTTCAAACAGACCCAGGGTATTCGGATTGGTCAGCATCAGCGCCGCCGTCGTTTCATCGGCCATCGCCCGCAAGGCTTCCACATCGACATTGCCCTGTGCGTTGCTTGGAATCTGCTTCACCGTGAAGCCGGCCATAACCGCGCTGGCCGGATTGGTTCCATGCGCGGAATCCGGAACGAACACAACTGTCCGCTGATCTTCATGATGACGTTTTAAATAGTTGCGGATTGTCATTAATCCGCTGAATTCACCATGCGCCCCCGCCGCCGGCTGGAAACAGAAAGCATCCATACCGGTGATTTGGTTCAGATAGTGTTCCAACGTTTCCATTACTTCCAGACAGCCCTGTACATCTTCTTGAGGCGCCAGCGGATGGATTGCCGTAAAGCCTTCCAGATTCGCCGCCTCCTCGTTGACCTTTGGATTGTACTTCATCGTACAGGAGCCTAACGGGTAAAAGAGATGATCTACACCTTTCACGCGCAGGGAACATTCGGTATAGTGGCGCACAACTTCCAACTCGCTGACCGAAGGCAGCTGCGGCTTCTCTGTGCGAAGCGGAGTATTTAACGTGTAGGCAGGGACCTGCAGCTGCGGCAGCGCAACGCCGCGATGACCTTGACCCCCGCGTTCAAAAATCAGCTGACTCATGCGGCCACCTCCCCGATCAGTTCAACCAGATGATCCATATTCTCCTTGTTGTTCACTTCGGTCGCGCACCACAGAATTTCATGATCATTCAAAGGCAGACCGCCCAAGATATCATGATCTTCCAGATGCTTTAACAAAACGCGGCTTGGCACGTCGCTGACCGTAACAAATTCATGAAAGAACTCGCCGGTATATTTTAATTTCAGCGCGGTTTTCTGACACAGCTGTTCAGCCAAATAGTGAGCGTTGCTGATGCAGTGCGTTGCGACCTGTTCAATGCCTTCGGTGCCCATCGCGCTGCAGTAGATCGCCGCTCTTAAGGCGCACAGCGCCTGATTGGAACAGATGGAGCTGCTGGCTTTTTCCCGTCGGATATGCTGCTCGCGGGCCTGCAGCGTCAGAACATAGGCGCGTCGGCCTTGATGATCGGTGCTCTGACCGACAATCCGGCCCGGCAGCTTGCGCATCAGCGCTGAAACGCTGGCCATAAAGCCCAGATACGGACCGCCGAAATTCAGCGGTATGCCCAACGGCTGACCTTCACCGACCGCAATCACGGCGCCGACTTCCTTGGCCGACGGCAACAGCGCCGCGGCAATCGGATTGATGTGCAGAATGCCTTTGACTTTCTTTTCGGCTGCCGCCGCAAACAGTGTCTGGGCGTCTTCAATCAAGCCGAAATAGTTTGGCTGCTGCAAAAGCAGACAGGCCGTATCCTCACTCAAGGCTTCCCGCAGCACAGCCTCTTCCAAGACGCCGTTTGGACAGTCCAGCACGGCGATTTCCATGCCGTACGCTTCGCCATAGGTGCGGATGACCTGCAGAATCTGCGGGTGGACGGAAGAAGGAACCAGCACGCGGCGGTGCTTCGGATCCCGGCACATTAACAGCGCCTCAGCCGCGGCCGTCGCTCCGTCATACACACTGGCATTGCTGACATCCATGCTGGTCAGTTCACAGATCATCGTCTGATATTCAAAAATGGACTGAAGCAGACCCTGGCTCATTTCCGCCTGATATGGCGTATAGGCCGTTAAAAATTCACTGCGCCCCGCTAAGGCATGGACAAGACTGGGGATGTAATGCCGATAGGCTCCGGCGCCGCGGTACAGATCTTCATAGATCCGATTATGGGAGGCCATCTTTTTGATCTTGGCCAGTGCCTCAAATTCGCTCATGCCGGACGGCAGATCCCAGCCATCTTCCTGTAACAGAACCGCCGGCGGCAGATGATCGGTTAATTCATCTAAATCTTTCAGCCCCAGAGAATCCAGCATCGCCTGCAGTTCTTCGGGACTGGATGCAATGTAATCGCTCATGGGCTACTCCAGCGTCGTCAGGTATTCGCTGTAAGCTTCCGGACTTAACAGGTCTTCCAGACCCGCGACGTTTTCCAGCATGCAGATCCAATTGCCGTAGCAGTCTTCATTCAGCTTTTCCGGTGCATCGATCAGTTCCTCATTGATTTCCTTGATCGTTCCGGCGACCGGCGAATAAATTTCACTGACAGCCTTGACGGATTCAACATCGGCTACCGCCCCTTCTGCTTCGACTTCCTCGCCGGCGGGATGCATGTCGACAAACACGATATCGCCCAAGCTGTCCTGGGCATAGTCGGAAATACCGATGCGGGCGGTGCCGTCAGGCAGCGTTTCAACCCATTCATGAGACTTGCTGTAAAGTAAACCTTCTTTTACGACTGACATGTTGTATGTCCTCCTTCATTTTTTTATTTATCGTCCCAGCCGCGAATTGAATTCAATCCTCATTGAAGCGGCTGCAGGTTTTTGATTGCGGTGATTTATTTGCGCTTATAAAACGGCATTGCGCAGATCACGGCTTTCATGCTGCGTGCACCATGCACGACTTCGACTTCCAAGCCTTCCTGGACATGATCGACATCGACATAGGCCATCGCAATCGCTTTGCCCAGCGTCGGCGCCATCGTGCCGCTGGTAATGTGCCCGATCACAGCTCCGTCTTTTTGCACTTCATAGTGCTCACGGGCAATGCCTCGATCCAACAGCTGCAGACCGATCCGGGCTTTGGTCAGCCCCTTTTCCTGCATTCCCTGCTTGCCGATGAAATCCGCTTTGTCCAGCTTAACGGCAAAGTTCAGTCCGGCTTCCAACGGTGTTGTTTCGCTGTCCAGCTCATGCCCATACAGCGGCATAGCCGCTTCTAAGCGCAGCGTATCGCGCGCTCCTAAACCGCACGGAATCAAGCCGAACGGCTCACCCACTGCCATGATCGCTTCTGTAATCGCCAGCGCATCTTCATTCTGCATGTAAATTTCCACGCCGTCCTCACCGGTATATCCGTTGCGGGAAATCAGACATTTCTTCCCCGCCAGTTCAATTTGATCGGTGAACCAGTACGACTTCGCCGGCAAGGCCGACAGATCAGCGAGCTTGCCTAAGATTTCAATCGCTTTGGGTCCCTGCAAAGCAACCTGCGAGATCAGAGACGAAACATTGCGCAGCTTCACGTCATGGTGACAGTTCTGGTTGAACCATTCCCAATCCTTCTGCTTGTTGGAAGCATTGACAACACATAAAAAATGCTCGTCGTCAAAGCGGTAGACGATCAAGTCGTCCACGGTTCCGCCATCCGCATAACACAGACAACTGTAACGCATCTGGCCATGTTTCAGATTGGCGATCTTGTTGGTCAGCAGATGATCAAGATAAGCGGCGGCTTCCGGTCCTTCGACAAGAAATTCGCCCATGTGCGAAACGTCGAACAGTCCGGCTTGTTCGCGCACAGCCTGATGCTCCTTGATGATGCCGGTGGGATACTGGACGGGCAGCCAGGTGTCGGCAAATTCGACAAGTTTGCCTTGGTGCTTCTGATGAAAGTCGTATAACGATGTTTTTTCTGTCATCCTCGGTTTCCTTTCCTTTTCAGGTTCCTCTTGTAGTTTTATTATAGCGAATATGAAAGCGCTTTTCTACATAGTTCTGCACTTCACAAGACAACTCTGTTCTTTTTCCTATCGAATCATCGACAGCCAATACAAAAGCCGTCCCAGCTGAAACAAAATCAGACTCATCCCATACGGCAAAAGCACTATGATCGCGATCGACTTCAGCATCAGTTTCGTTCCATACTCCTGGCGCAGTGCATTGAGCGTCATGATGCAGGGAATCGAAAACAGACAGTAAACAAGAAAACTATAGGCCCGCAGTTTTCCCAACGGATCGTCAAACAGCCTGCCGATCTCACTGATGAGTCCGGCATCCTGCCCTTCCTGACTGAAATCAGCCAGATGCACCACGCTGTTTTTTACAGCCTCCCCCAGTCCCAGTACGAGATTTTTTGATTCCTGGGCGAAATCCAGCGGTGCCTCGACCTTGTCCCGCAGCACTGAAGCCAGAAAGCCAACGACCGTTTCCTTGGCGGCAATGGAGCCCGGCAGACTGGCCACCAGCGGCCACTGCGTGCCAAAACCCAGCGGCTGGTAGATCACAGAGGCCGCTTTGCCAAACTGAGCGGCATAGGAGGTCGTAATTTCACCGCTTGGAAAATAAGTCAGTCCCCACAGCACCGTCATGGCTAGCATCACGACCGTCATCGCCTTGCGGGTATAATTCTTGACTTCCTGCCTGACCTTGTTGAACACCACTTTTAAAGAAGGTCGGCGATAAACCGGAAGCTCCAGCACCATCCATGGCTGCCGACGCTGCTCTGGTAAAGACAAAATCAGGGATAACACCAGCGCACTGACCAGACTCAAGCCGTACAGTGTAAACACGATCACCCCGCCCTGGCCGGGAAAAAACGCGGCCGCAAACAACAGATAGATCGGTAGCCGTGCGCCGCAGCTGATTAACGGGACGACCAGCGCCGTGCGCCGGCGGCTGCTTTCTTCTTCAATAACACGGGTAGCCATGACCGCCGGAACATTGCAGCCTAAGCCTAAAAGCAAAGAAACAAACGCCTTGCCGCTGCAGCCAAACGGCCGCATCAGCCGATCCATCAGGAAAGCGATCCGCGCCATATAGCCGCTTTCTTCCAGCAGCCCGAGAAAGAAATAGAGAAAGGCCATGAGCGGCAGAAAGCTGAGCACGCTGCCGATCCCCGCCAAGAGTCCATCGCACACCAGCGAGCGCAGCCATGCCGGCACTCCAGCAAGCAAAAGCTGACAGCCATGCTGCATCCAGAGCGTCAGCTGGTTCAGCCAGCCGACATACGGCGAGCTTCCGTTATAGATCAGCATCAGCATCGCAAAACTCATCGCCAATAACAGCGGCAGCCCCCAAATCCGATGCAGCAGCACGGCATCGATCCGCCGGGTTTTTAACAGCCGGCGCTGCGGATCCTGACGAACATGACTCATCAGACTGTCAATCGCCTGATACAGCGCCTGATGCATCGCCTGCGGCTGGGCCTCGCACAGCTGCATGTAGGCTTGCTTCTGCAACGCAAGCGAAGAAGCAAACGGCTGAGCCAGCTGCAGTGTATTGACCTGTCTGACCCACGCTTCTTCCAGCGGTTGGGTTAACAGCGGCCGATATCCCGAAAACGGTTCTTTCAGCATGGTTAAGATCGTTTCCTTCACATGGCCCACAGCCTGCTTATCAAATGCGCTGACGCACAGGATCGGACAGGCCAGCCGCCGGCTGAGTTTGACAGCGTCGATTTCAATCCCATTCTTCAGCACTTCATCGTAAAAGTTAAAAATCAGAATCATCGGAATCTGAAGCATTCTTAATTTTAAGGTCAGACGCAGTGCCCGCTGTAAATGCGTCGCATCCAGAACGTTGATCAGACAGTCGACCGGCTGCGATTCCAGAAAATCCTGCGTGATCTGTTCCTCATTGTTGGTTTTCTGCAAATCATAAATCCCCGGCAGATCGATCAGTGTCAGTTTTTCCGATCCCCATTGAACCTGAGCCTGTTTGCGCTCGACCGTGACGCCCGGCCAGTTGCCAACCTCAAACCCAGCATCGGACAGTGCGTTGATCCAGGCTGTTTTCCCGGCATTGGGATTGCCGACAAACGCCGCGGTCTTCATGGGTTGGTGATCAAAGCGACTTCAATCTGTGCAGCATCGGGACGGCGCAGAGCGATCAGACTGCCGCCGACACTGTACTCGATCGGATCCAGCAGCGGCGCTGTCCGGACGCATTCAATTTCTTCCCCAACCCGCAAACCAAGTGCTTCTAAGCGGATCACTACCGCCTGTGACAAAGTCATCGAAGTGATCAAGGCCCGCCTGCCTGGCGTTAATTGTGTTAGTTTCATCGCTTGCTCTCCTTTCTTTATTAGACTATGCTTGCAAAAAGCCCTTCCTTCCGCGCAAATTTCGACATTCCCCAGCTGGTATAACGGACAGATTGTGGTATAATCAAAAAGGTTCATTTTGAAGAATAGGAGAGAAGTGTTATGAGATTAAGTCAAAGTTTCTTTGCGACTCTGCGGGAGAACGTAAAGGATGAAGATTCCGTCAGCGGCAATCTGCTGGTTCGTGCGGGCATGATCAAAAAAAGCTCGGCAGGAGTCTATATGTACCTTCCCCTTGGGTATAAAGTACTGAAGAAAATTGAAAACATCGTACGGGAAGAAATGGAACGGGCAGGAAGTCAGGAGCTCTTGATGCCGGCGCTGATTCCGGAAGAAGTCTATGTCGCCTCCGGGCGGCGGGACAACTTTGGTTCCAGCATGTTTTCGCTCAAGGACCGCTTCAGCAAAAGCTATGTTCTCGGCCCAACCCATGAAGAACTGTTTGCGGTGGCCGCAGGCATGAAAATTCGTTCGTATAAAGACATGCCGTTCAATTTATATCAGTTTCAGACCAAATTCCGCGATGAAGCCCGTCCGCGCTACGGTTTGATCCGAGTGCGTGAGTTCATCATGAAGGATGCTTATTCCTTTGATAAGGATGAAGCGGGAATGGACGTCGCGTATCAGAAGATGTTTGACGGATACAAACGGGCGTTTGACCGGATGCACATGGATTACAAGATTGTCCGCGCGGATACCGGCGTCATGGGCGGCTTATTGTCCGAGGAATTCCAGGCGGTAACGGAAATCGGTGAAGATGTTCTGGTGCTGTGTGATCAATGCAGCTTTGCCTCCAATCTGGAAGTGGCTTCCTGCAAAGACGAGGGTCTTGACAGTGATGAAGCGCACTTGCCGAAAGAATTAGTGGAAACGCCGAACGCCCGGACGATTGAAGAAGTGACGGAATTTCTGCAGCAGGATGCCCAGCGGTTCGTCAAGACCTTGATTTACAACATTGACGGCAAACCAGTGGCGGTCATGGTCCGTGGGGATCGAGAAGTCAATGAAACCAAGGTATTGAAATTGGTCGGCGGTTTGGAAATCGCTCTGGCTGAGCCGGAAATGGTCATGCAGGCAACGGAAGCCAAGGTAGGATTTGCCGGCCCGATCGGTCTGCATTGTCCGTTAGTGATGGATGTTGAGGTTTCACACATGGCTAACTTCATCACCGGTGCCAACAAGACGGGCTATCACTATATCCATGTGAATCAGGAAGACTTCAAAGCGGATTATACCGCGGATGTCCGGCAGATCATGGAAGGCGATACCTGCCCGGTTTGCGGCGGCAAGATCGTATTTAAAAAAGGCATTGAGATCGGCAATACCTTCAAGTTGGGAACGAAATATGCTCAGGCGATGAATTTGGAATATCTGGATCAGGAAAACAAGCTGAATCCGGTCTGGATGGGATCGTATGGCATCGGCATCGGCCGCTGTATGGCAGCGCTGGCGGAACAGCACAGTGATGAACACGGCTTATGCTGGCCGATCAACATTGCCCCATATCCGGTAGCGATCGTCATCATCTCCAAGAAGGATGAACAGCAGGTGGCCGCGGCTGAACAATTGTATGCCCAGCTGCAGGCGGCCGGAGTTGAGGTCATGCTCGATGATCGTGACGAACGTCCAGGCGTCAAGTTTAAGGACATGGATCTGATCGGAACCCCGATCCGGCTGACTGTCGGCAAGAAAATCGGTGAAGGTCTCGTTGAGATGAAGCTGCGCACAGCGGAAAAAGCAAACGACGTTAAAGTCGATGAAGTTGTCAGCCAAGTTCTCGAATTGATCCGCTGCGGTCAAACCCGATAAAACGCAAAAAGAGTGACCCTGAAATAGAATCAGGAATCACTCTTTTTTATTTGAATTGTATGGGGTTCAATCACAATCGGCACAGACGGCAGCTTCCAGGTTAACAGGCTGAGCATATTGGCCCTTCCATAGTGATTATCCGTATGCAGAACGATCTGCTTCAGATCAACAGCCTGAGGTTGTTGAACAAGCCACAGACAGAAGTCATAGCCGGTTTGCGGTGTCCCAAGATCATAATCCAAGGACACAAGATCATAGGTGTTTTCCGAAAAGAACTGCTGGGCCTGCGATACTGTTTTCGCAAGGGCGAACTTGCAGTTTTTCAGCGAAGAGGCATACTGCGGCAGACGCAGATCATCCAGATACAGACATCGTTGTTTTGTCATCGTTTCCCCTCTTCTTTCCCCTTTCACCAGACAATCTTACAAAACTGTGAGAATTTTGTCACGTCGATCCATGGTAGAATCCTGAGGATCGGCATAGAATAAAGTCAAAGGAGGAACATCATCCATGAAAACATTCCTGGAAGTCATTACCGCGCTTTTCAGCAGTCTTCTGTTCTTCCGCCGGAAGACCTCGTTCCGTATCGGTCAGGTTCCAAAGCGAAGCCAGCTGTGATTTACGATCCGCGATAAACCAGAACGCTTTGATCTTCGTAGTCGAAGCGTTTTTCGATTTGAAAATGCAGGCTTTCCAATAAATTCTGACACGCCTTATTTTCCATAGCCACATACGCCTGCAGGGGTGAAGCACGCAGCCGATCGTGTGCATACACCTTGGCCCAGCTTAACAATTCCCGGCCATAACCGCAATGCCAGAACGGCTCATCTAAAAACAGCGTCACATCCCGCACAGTCTCACAGTCGCTTTGCTTTAAAGCCAGAACCCCAACGGCCTGCAAGGTTTGCTTTGATCTCACAAGCCAGGCCTGGTTGATTCCTGAAGTCAGCTGTAAGATCAGATCGACCGCTTTTTGATAGGACTTCAGCGTATCAAACCGCATATACTTTGCGACCGCGTCCTTGCCCGCGATGTTCAGCACATCTTGCGCATCTTTAACGGTCAGCGGTCTCAATTCCAGTCTTTCACTGTAACAACTCGTGATTTTTTCGATGCGATAGACGTTGATCGTCTCCACATCCGGACAGCAGAACACGGCACGATTTTCTGAATTTCCGGGGATCTGTCCTCCATAACGCAGGATATCGACATACGGAAAGGCGACATGCATCGCCATCGGGCACAGCTGTCCCCGTTCACTATCAAAGTCGTAGCAGTCCCCAATCCGATGTCCTCGATGGCATCCCATTGGGCCTTTGCGGTCAATCAGCGTGATGATAATCTCGGCCCGCGAGCTCATGCCTTGGCCGCCTGACTTTCAGCAATTGCCGCTTCCACCCGCAGTCCGCGAAACAGATCTGCGTTATTTTGATTTGCCTGAATCAGCTGCTCGACCTCATGCATCGCTTTCTGACAGGCCTGTTCCAACGTTTTCTGATGCAAGAGCTCCCCAGCCAGCACCGCTGAGAATACATCTCCGGTGCCGGGGATCCGTACATCAATCATCTCATACGGCAGATCAAAGCGGACGCCCTGATGATCCCGGCCGCACACATAATGTCCGCCGTCTTCCGTCAGAACAACGCTGGTTATCACGGCAGCACCGCAGCCCAGTTCCAAGAGTTCATCCAGCAGCTGTTCCTTTTGCGATGGCGTTACTTCTACACCCCAATCCGAATGTCCGCACAGCAAAGCGGCTTCGGTCAGATTGGGTACGATGAGGTCTGCACAAGAGGCAAGCTGCCGGCGTAGTTCAACAGCTGCAGGGTCGACGCCAGGATACAGATGCCCTTCATCGCCTAAAATCGGATCGACAATTTTTATCGCTTCCGTCTGACTAGCAAACAACCGCTTGATTAGATCCACCTGCTTTTCAGAAACCAAAAAGCCTGTGCAGATGCAGTCAAAGTGAAAGTTAAGAGCCTGCCAAGCATCCAGTGTCTTTACCATGAAGTCGGTCGTGTCGTGAATATCAAAAATACCGTAATCCAGCGTATTGGAGACTAGGGCTGTCGGCAGATTATGTACGATATGTCCCTGCGCTGACAACAGCGGAATCATCACAGACAAAGCCACCTTGCCTACACCGCACAAATCATTGACTAGTAAGATTTCTTTTTCCATTCTCTTTCCCTCTCTTGTATTTTTCTTATTCTATCCTATCTTGGAATCCGCCTGGGGTCAATTCATTTTCTGTGATCAGCGTCAGCTGTGACGGCAAATCCGGCAGTGCCTTTTGAATAAACCGCGGGAACAAATTGATTTTTTGAATCTGGGAAAAAGGGATCCACTCAAAAGTATGCGTCCGTTTTCCTTCTTCAACTGAAAAGGTCTGATCTTGAATCAACCGTTCTGAATTGTTCGGATTCACTAAAAAATACAGGCAGAATTCATGGAATTTTTCCTGGCTGGATGATTCCATGAAAAAGCTTTGACAAAGCCACAGTGGCCGGAGAATCTCAGCTTCTATCTTCAATTCCTCTTTCAGCTCCCGCTGCAGCGCGGCTTCCGCCGTTTCTTGAAATTGAATCCGCCCGCCTGGCAGATAGGCATACGGCATGGCCTCATCACGCATAATCAATAGTGCTTCTTGATGAATCATCACTGCGCACACCCGGATATTGAAGCGGCCTAAGTCAGTTCTAAATGTCAGATCCATATCACACTCTCCCTTAGATTCACAGCAATATTATACCATGTTTAGCAGTACAACCGTCTGTTTCTATCACATGGATCCCAGAGTTAAAAAGCAATAATTTTCTAACTTCAATCTAAAAAAACTTATTTTTCTGTTTGTCGATATCGCTTAGAATGGGTATTTTTATATAATTCGTTTTATCCGCTTGATTTTCTAAGTGATCCATTGTAGCTTTATCTTCTTTCAGATTAAAACGAAATGCAAACGATTTATAAAACTTTTTCTTATATTTGCTGTCATAAGCAGCCTGATTAAATGACTTTTTTCCATTGTTTTTTATATTCTTTTTGCATATAATAGAGATGGGAAAGAGAAAGGCTCAAAATAAGCCAATCTCTTTAAGAAAAGGAAGAATCACACCGATTAAACTAATAATTGCCGTTATTAGTTTAATGATTTCAATAACCAGACTAATTTGTTCTTGGCTATTGGGTGTGGTTCTTTTTTTCTTGCCCTTGGACTTTCCCATCTCTTCACATCCTTTCCTCGGGCAACTCAAGTTTAACATGGGCAAGTCTATAACTCAATATTGTTTTAACTTACTTGAGTTTAAAAAACAGGATATAATCCTGCTGCCTAAACCTTAACTTCCAGAAATTGAATCCCTAGAATAGAAAACAAGGATCGACAAACTTTGTGGTTCCCCTCAACAGAAACTGATTCGTCTGATCCTTGCTTATTTTTCATCCTATTTCATTTTTTCTGATTGGACAACCTAACGCACGACATCCAGCGGACATCCGTCAATATTCTCCATGGTAATTCCATAGATCTTCATTATCGTCGGCGCTTCATCAACAAGCTTGGCGCCGCTGATCTGCGTGCCCATTTTGATATCCGGACCGCTTAAGATAAACGGCGGTTTATCACCTTTGGTCGGCAGATGTCCATGGGTGGCCACGGAAAATTTATAGTCGGAGTTATCGACAGATTCAATGAGTTCCCCCTTCAGATTTTTACCGAAGGAAACGGTAGTTGCGGCTTCGATGACAAACTGGAAATCCCCCTGCATATGCCACTGAGCCAAGGCTTCCTCGGCTGTCCAGATCTTTTCAATTTCCTGCGGATACTGCTGCTGAATTTCCGCCAGAATGGAAGCTGCGGTTTGTAAATCCATTCCCGGACCGACATGAATGTGGGCGGAGAAAGCACACGATTGGGCGTAAAGCCGCCAGCCTGTGATTTTCCCCTGATCATCGACATCGATCAGTCCCCGATCATAAAACAGCTTGTTCAGATTAAACAAATGTGAAACATTGATCTGTCCGTGATCACCGAGAATGACGATATTGGTCTTGTCCAGTAAGTTCTGACTCTTCAGGGCTGTGATCAGCGTTCCAATTTTCGTATCGACAAACCGCAGTGCTTCGTTGACTTTTTCAGCCTTTACGCCGTTTTGATGGCGCTGATGATCCACGTAGGAAAAATGAATAAACATCAAATCCGGCTGGAACATTTCGATGATCTGAGCCCCGCAGTGTTCGGCATAGTTGTCAAATTCCGGTGTCAGCATCCATTTCAGGCGGTGCTTGTTGCGTTCAAAGATTTCCTTCACCGCCGGACTGTTGGCCTGCGTGCAGATTTCAGTCGGATCATCCTGGATCGTCGGTGCCCAGATTTCCGCGATATTGTAATCCGCCGGTGCCCCGGCCATGACCGGCCAGGTTACAGTGGCCGTGCTTAAGTCCGCAGCTTTGGCATAGTCCAGCATCGTCTTGACCTGAATATCGCTGTACCACCAATTCCACTGCGGTTTTGGAACATTCACCTGCAGATGTTCGTTATGCACGATCTGATGCTTGTCCGGATAACAGCCAGTCATGATTGAAACATGGCAGGGATAGGTCAGCGTCGGATAGATGCATTCGATATCACGAACCTGCGCGGCGCCTTTAACAATCGGTCCCAAATTCGGCAGCGTTTCCATGAATGGAATATCGTCGCTGATCAAGGCGTCAATTGAAATCACCAGTGTCTTTTTATTCATGCGTCCCCTCCTGTTTTTCCGCCATCATCGCCCGCAGCTGCTGCTTCCACGTATTTTCTTCCACCTGCACCTCTGGAATTACCTTGCTGGCTTCATCGAGAAAATGCAGATATCCCCGCCCCATCGCGCGGCCTTTTTCCGTATGCATATCATAGACAAAATCCGGCAGCTCAATGCATTGCGGATCGTTTTCCAGCTTTCGCTTGATCAGACTTTTCAGATTGCAGGAATCCCGGTTTTTATCGCACAGGCACAAATAACGGACAGCATGCACCGTAAACATCCAGCGATCGGATTCGCCATATTCAAAATCCTTGCGGAAATGATCAAGGCTGTCAATCACCGGTGCGGCCTGCGGCTGACCCATGCCGATATCCTCGACACAGATCGCTTTCAACCGCTTCCACACAAAGTCCTCCAGGGCTTCGCTGCTGAGGCAGCATTCCATCGCCACAGTCGCCGCCGCTTCCGTTTCAGCCCGGCGAATCAATTTCTGCATAGCCGAGATCAGCTCCTCTGCTGCATATCCATGTTTGGTTTTTAATCCTTTCAGATTCATGGCTTCCGCCTCCTTTCATCAAAGAAAAGGGAAGAGAAGTCTTTTTCGCTCCCCTTCCCGATTGTGGTTATTTTAAGCTGTTCAGGCAAGCTTCAATCGCGGCTGCCGGATCTTTGAAGTTCACCAGAACTTCATCCATCATCGTCTTCACGGCTTCATAGACAGCGCTGGATGTGTAGTCATCCGTCGAGAACGCTGGCAGGAAGAAATACGCATCCGACTGCGCCGGACCGGAAATCTTTGTGTCGTTGGTTCCCGCTTCGACAAACGCTTTATACTCAGCATCATCGACAACGCTCTGACGAATCGGCAGATAACCGGTGTTCAGCGTCATCGGCAGATTGGATTCCTTGCTGGACATGAATTTGATGAATTCATAAGCCGCATAGCTCTGTTCTGCATTGCCGGACTGATTTAAAGCAGCCAAAACATAGCCGTTGGAAATGACCTGCTTGTTAGCGGCATCGGCCTGCGGAATCGCGGCAGAAGCCCAGACAACCTGCTCCGGATCCGCAATCTTGCTGGAAATGTACTGGCTTTCAACGGTTCTGCCAATATACATCGGAACTATACCGTTGGCAAACGGACCGGAGAAGAACATATCTTCCCCCGCCAAACGGAAGTTGCCGTTCTGAATGTTTTCCTGCATGTAGGTCAGCGCTTTTACGGCAGCTTCGCTGTTAAACAACAGTTCGCCTTCCACATTGGTATAATCGCCGCCAAACTGCTTGGTCAGCGTAATAAACATATCTGCCGGATAGTCTGTTCCAAACGCCGGTTTGCCCGTGATGGCCTGAATCTTCGCTGACGTTTCAGCCAGCTCATCCCAGGTCGTCGGAACCGTCAATCCGTTGTCGTCAAAGAACTTCTGGTTGTAGTACAGCACTTCCGTATACATTGTAAACGGCAGAGAATAGGTTCCCGACACCGAATAATTCGCACCGAAAGTTCTGAAGGACTCATAGATATCCTGATAATCACTCATGCCGACAGCCGCGTCGCTGATATACGGCGCCAGATCCACAACCGCCTCAGAAGCCAGCAGATCTTCAACATACGTCTGTTGAGACAGAATGACAGCCGGCGCATTCTTCGCTTTGACAGCGCCGACAACCTTGTTGTTGACTTCCGCGCTGGAGCCCTGGTTGATCGCCGTAACGGTGATGCCTTTTTCCTTGCCGACCGTGCTGTTGAATTCCTCAACGCGCTGGTTGACGATCTCCTCCTGGATGTTGGTGCAGTTGTGCCAGAATTCGATGCTGATCGGATTAGTAATCTCTGTGACGAGCGCGGTCGGTTCCTGGCCGCCGTTTTCCAGTTCATCGGCCTTGCCGTTGTTGGACGAGCAAGCGCCTAAACCGAGAATCATCATCAGAGAAAGAATGCTGATTAAGCCTTTTTTCATAATTTCTTTCCTCTCTTTACTTTTTATATCAAAGGGACAGCGTCAAGCTACCCTTTAATACCTCCGCGGGCTACGCCGTTGATAATCTGTTTTCTGAAAATCAGATAGAAGACAACCATCGGCAGAATAACGACGCAGGCGCCGGCCATCTGCAGGTTGACAAACGACGAAGCGTCATTGTTGAAGTACATCAAGCCGGTGGTCAGCACCCGCTTGCTTGGACTGTTGGTGACCATCAACGGCCACAGGAAGGAATTCCAGGTTGTGATGAAATGCAGAATCGAGATCGTCGCAATCGCATTCTTGCTCATCGGCACCATCACCTTCCACAGATAGCGCCAATCGCTGCAGCCGTCGATCTTCGCCGCCTTGTATAAAATCGGAGGCACCTGCATGAAATATTCCCTCAGCATGTAAATATAGAAGCCGCTGGCCAGCGTTGGAATAATGATGCCCTGGTAAGTATCCAGCCAGCCTAAATGCGAAACGGTCACATAATTCTGAATAATCAGCAGCTCCGTCGGTACCATCATCGTTGACAGAAACAGCCAGAACCAAAACTTTTTGCCTTTAAACTCCAGCACCGAAAAGGCAAAGGAGGCCAGCACCGTGACCACAACCGCCAGCAGCGTGGAAATCGTGGCAATGACGACGGTATTGATAAAATACTGGCCAAACGGCGCCGTGTCAAACACGGTTTTGAAATTGACTGCCATCCATTCCTTCGGGAACCAGATCGGCGGAATCCGAATCGATTCATCCAGCGTTTTAAACGCGGTTAAGATCATCCAGATGAAAGGGAACAGCATCGTAATCGCTCCGGCGATCAAAAAGGCATATTTCAGCACCTTGGCGATCAAGGCCGGCAGCTTGTTTTTCTTTTTCATTTCGCTTCCCCTTTCTAGTTATAATGGATAAACCGCTTGGAGACTTTGTTCTGGATCATCGTTACGACAGTGATAATGATGAACAGGATAATCGCGGCAGCCGAGGCATAATGCACCTGATTGCGGTTATAGAACATATCGTAAATGTAGTAAACCACGGTGATGGCGCTGTTGGCTGGTCCCGCCTGTCCGGAAAACAGGGAGAAAATCTCATTGTACAGCTTAAAGGCATAAATGACCGAAACCATGATAACCATCCACAGCGTCGGCGAAAGCAGCGGCAGCGTAACATGAAAGAATGTCCGCAGCTTGCTTGCCCCGTCAATTCTTGCGGCTTGGTAATATTGTTCGTCGATCTTCTGAAGACCGGCCAGAAACAGCACGATCTTAAACGCCAGACCGCTCCAGATATAAAAGATCGTCACCGCCCAGATTGCCAGTTTGGGATCCGACAGCCATTTCATCGCCGGGATGCCAAACAGTGTCAAAAAGTAATTGATATAGCCGTATTCCGAATGGAACAGCCAGCGGAAGACAATGCCGATCGCAATGATCGAGGTCACATACGGCAGAAAGTAGACCGTTTGAAAGACTCCCTTAAACTTCACTTTGGAGTTGATCAATACCGCGATCACCAACGCGATGATCAACGATATCGGCAAACCTACACCAAAGATGATCAGCGTGTTTTTTAACGCCAGCTGAAACGACGGATCCAGCAATACATGTTCAAAAGCTTTGAAGCCGAACCCCTTGCCAACCTCTGTCAGATAATTGTATTTCGTATAGAAACCCATCCGAAAGACCTTGAACAGCGGATACAGAACAAAGACAAGCATCACCAGAATGGCCGGCGATAAATACAGATAAGCTTTGTAACGCTCATAAAATTGCTTGAATTTCGAGCGTTTTCGCACTGATGGAACCTTACTCATAGTTAAATTCCTTATTCAGCCGCTTTCCGGTTTCCTTGTCAAACAGATAGATACGCTGACCTTTGATCGCCAAGGAAAGCGGAGCTCCGGCCTGAACAAGATGCACACTGTCAATCAAAGCATGCACCGGCGTATCATTCAGCTTGAAGGTAATCAACTGATCCCGGCCGCGGATTTCTACGGATTCCACCAAGACTGTCATTTCCTTGCCCAGCGTAAAGGATTCTGGCCGAACGCCTGCCAGAACAGGACCGCTGACGTCTTCCTGAACAGCATACTGCGTTTCATTGAATACAATTTTTCCGCCTTCAGCATTCACTTCCACAAAATTCATCGGTGGATTTCCCAAGAATCCGGCCACAAACTGATTGACCGGTTCTAAATACATCCGCTGCGGAAAACATTGCTGCTGAATCACACCTTTTTTCATCAGCACGATCTCATCGGTGATGCTCATGGCCTCTTCCTGATCATGCGTAACAAAGATCGTCGTTACCCCGGTTTCTTTCTGAATCCGACGAATTTCTTCCCGCATTTCCAAACGCAGCCGGGCATCCAAATTTGACAACGGTTCATCCAGCAGTAAAACTTTCGGCTGTTTGACCAATGCCCGTGCAATCGCTACGCGCTGCTGCTGACCGCCGGAAAGTTGGGATGGTTTACGCTTAAGCAGATCATCAACCTTGACCAGCTTCGCCATTTCCATACACCGCGCCAAAGCTTCCTCTTTTTTGACCTTGGCATTGACCAATGGAAACATGATATTCTGCTGTACCGTCATGTGCGGATAAAGCGCATAGTTCTGAAAAACCAGGCCAATCCCGCGCTCCTCTGCGGGAACGTCAGTAACATCTTCCCCATCAAAGTAAATCTTTCCGGAAGTCGGTTGTTCCAACCCTGAAATCATATACAGAGTTGTCGATTTCCCACAGCCAGATGGTCCTAACAGCCCGGTTAAGGCTCCATCTTTAATCGTTAAATTGACATGATCAACCGCAACGGTCTGACCAAAATCTTTCACCAGATCGACTAATTGGACTTGCATGTTTCCCCTCCTGAATTAATCTATTTTTATTGTTTACATCATGAACATTATAAAGCATTTTATCGGATGCGTAAAGAAATCAGAAAAGCTTTCCCTGTTAAATTTTGATAAAAAAAGTAAAAAATCCTGGCTCGCTTTTAAACAAACCAGGACTTGTTTCTATTTTAAATTGTTGACAACGGCTTCAACGATGGCATCGCTGTCCATTTTGTATTTATGCAGCAGTTCTGCCGGTTTTCCGCTTTCACCATAAACATCCCGCTGTCCTACACGAACAAGCTTGCGCGGACATTGTTCACTCAGAACTTCCGCAACCGCACTGCCTAAACCCCCGATAATGCTGTGCTCTTCACAGGTAACGATCAGCTTCGCTTTTTCCGCATAGCGAACGATCGTTTCAGCATCAATTGGCTTAATCGTATGAATATTGATCAAAGTCGGTGTAATGCCCTGAGCTTTAAAGCTCTCACAGGCTTTCATGGCTTCCTGAACTTCCAGACCGGTCGCCAGAATGACGACATCCCGTCCTTCCTGCAATACGTCCGCTTTCCCAATTTCAAAATGATAGTTTTCATCATGAATCACTTCCACGGCACTGCGGCCTAACCGCACAAAGCAAGGCCCCTCAATCGCGGCCACCGCTTTGACAGCCGCTTCTGCTTCCACGGCATCGCACGGACAGATGACCTTCATGCCCGGAATACCGCGCATTAAGGCAAGATCTTCAAACGTCTGATGCGACGCGCCGTCTTCGCCAACTGAAATTCCTGCGTGCGAAGCACAGATCTTCACGTTCAGCTGCGGATAACCGATGCTGTTGCGGATTTGTTCATAAGCCCTGCCAACCGCAAACATCGCAAAGCTGCTGGCAAAAACCGTGTTGCCGCAGGCCGCTAAACCTGCTGCGACTGACATCATATTGCCTTCCGCAATACCCATGTTGCAATGTCGTTCTGGCGCTACTTTCTTAGCCATACCGGATTTCGTCGATCCGCTGAGATCGGCATCGAGCACGACGATATTTTCATTTTCACTGACCAGCTCCGCCAGTGCTTTTCCATAAGCTTCCCGAGTTGCAATCTTAGCCATTGATCTGTTCCTCCAATTCCTTAATCGCAGCTTCTGCCTCTTCCGGCTTTGGCGCTACACCATGCCAGTTTGCCTTATTTTCCATGAAGGAAACCCCTTTGCCTTTTACTGTATTGGCCAAGATTAAAGTTGGTTTGCCCTTGCATTCTCTGGCTGCGGCATAAGCGGCTTCAAGCTGATCGTAGTCATGTCCGTCGACTTCGATGACATTCCAGCCAAAAGCTTTAAATTTTGTATCAAAAGGAGTTGGATTCATGACATCGGTAATCTTACCGTCAATCTGTAATCCGTTGAAGTCCAAAATCGCAACAAGATTGTCTAATTTGTAGTGGGCTGCGGCCATCGCTGCTTCCCAGATCTGGCCTTCTTCACTTTCGCCATCTCCCACCAAGGCATAAACACGGAAATCCTGATGATGGATTTTATAGGACAATGCCATTCCGACTGCACAAGATAAACCTTGTCCCAAGGAACCTGTTGACATGTCTACCCCTTTGATGCTCATGTTCGGATGTCCCTGGATCTCAGAATCGATCTTTCTAAAGGTCATCAGATCATCCTGTGAAATAAACCCTTTTTCTTTTAAAACAGAATAGAGAACCGGAGAAGCGTGTCCCTTAGACAAAACAAATTTATCGCGGCAGACATCGTTGACATTTTCCTCATTAATCTTCATTTCATTAAAATACAGAGAAACCAGAATTTCTACTGCCGACAAGGATCCGCCTGGATGGCCCGACTGTGCTGCACAGGTCATGCGAACAATATTTTTGCGCACTTCCGCAGCAATCTTCTTCATTTCAGTTTGATTCATTTCCTTCACTCCTTTTAGCCTTCCCTATTCTATCATTATTGGTACGGATTGTAAAAAAGAAACAGGCAATTTTCACAAAATAAAAAAATCACAGAGTGATAAAAAGATTGCTTTTCCGAATGCCACGCTATTCTTGTGAGTACTACCATCCTATGATAAACTATAAATACATCATATATGACACAAGCTAGTAGCTATTCTAGCTCTAGAAACACTAGAAAGGAGCTTATCCTCCATGAAAAATGTGAATATCCCTATTTGTACTTCTAATTTTGCCGAAATCCGACAAAAAGATTATTACTATATTGATAAAACAGGCCTCATCGAAGAACTATTACGAACACCAAGCACAAAAGTTACCTTAATAACCCGACCTAGACGTTTCGGGAAAACGCTTGGCATGAGCATGATGGCTGAGTTTTTTGATATTAAAAAAAGATAGCAGTTCGTTATTTGAAGGATTGTCAATTTACAAAAATAAAGAACTATGCCAAACATGGATGAATCAGTATCCTACCCTTTTTGTTACGCTACGTGAAGTTGATGGTCTGGACTATAATAAAGCTTTTAGTAGACTCACTTCGATTATCTCCGAGTTATACAATCAATATTATTACCTCATAGATAGTAATAAATTCACAATTCATGAAAAAGCAGCCTTTGATCGTATCGCTGGAATGAATGCCTCGTCAGACGAGATTGAATGCGGCCTCGCAAGGTTAACCAAAATGATGTCTGTTTATTACGACAAACCGGTTATCCTTCTTATTGATGAATACGATGTTCCCTTGGCAAAAGCAAGTGCGAAAGGATATTATTCCGAGATGTTAGATACCGTGCGCAGGATGATGTCCTTACTTAAAGACAATCCTGCCCTACAATTCGCCATCATAACAGGATGTCTGCAGGTCGTCAAAGAGAGCATTTTCACCGGAACTAATAATTTTGTGACCGACACAATCTCTGACTCACGTCTTGATGAATATTTTGGATTTACGCAGATGGATGTAGACAAAATCTTGATGGATACTGAGCTTACCTGTCATGGTGATGAAATTAAAGCTTGGTATGACGGATATCACTTCGGCGAACATGATGTCTATTGTCCATGGGATGTGATGAACCATGTTAAAAATCTTTTACTGAATCCAGATACACCCCCAGCCAGCTATTGGGAACACACTAGCTACAATGATATTATTTATCAGTTTATCAGTACCACGGAAGCGGATATCAATGAGAAATTTGAAACGCTTCTTAATAGAGGCTCAATCATTGAACAGATTGAGCCCAATCTTACCTATGGCATCCTTCATTCATCAGAAAGAAACATTTGGACTTTACTGTACTATACCGGTTATTTAACGAAAATGCGTCAGGAAGATATTCCAGAAACTTTAGATTCAGAGTACTGTGCTTTGACCATACCCAACACTGAAATTCGCCGCTTATTTAAGAAAAGCGTTGACGAATGGTTTCTAGCAAAAACAGAAGCCAGCGATCGATCAGAATTATTCAATGCATTATGGAATGGCGATGTCGTTCGGCTGCAAGAATATATCAACAATACACTTTTTGATACAATTAGTTATCATGACTATCAAGAAAACTTCTACCATGCATTTCTAGCTGGTCAGCTCTCACGGAAAGGATATGTCGTGAATTCCAATCGTGAAGAAGGACTTGGACGATCCGACATCACCGTTAAGGATCGAAAGATCCGCCGAGCCATTGTCATTGAAACCAAGGTTACCGATTCAGAAGGAAAGCTTGAATCAGCCTGTAACACTGCACTCCAGCAGATTGTAGAAAAACAATATGCCCTCGCCATAAAAAAAGCGGGATATCAACAAGTCCTCTCCTTTGGCATTGCCTTTTATCAAAAGCAATGTTTTGTTAAAGTTGCATGAGTTTGTATATAATCGTTTAAAAAAATAACCCCTGCAATAACATTTAAGGTAATGTATTGTAGGGTTATGATTAAATTCCTTTTCAGTTCTATACGATCATGTATCTTTTATATTTTTTCGCTTTTATTAAATAAATCCTTAAAATCAGCAGCTGCTAAGATACTACAAACAAGAACCACTGCAGCACATAATATAGTCATTGGAGTCAAAACACTAAAATCCCTTAAAAATATAACAGTAAATACAATTGCCCATGCAGAATAAGAGACATTAAGAGCCATAGCTTTGGAAGCTCCAATCTGCGAGATTGCTCGATAATAAAACAAATAAGAAATTGTTGCAAAAAATGCCGCGGCTATAATTGTTAATATCAATCCTGCATTATCAGCAACAAATAAATTTGCAGTAAATCCCCAGCCTTTGACAAAAGGAAGAATGATTACACCATACGTTATTGCTGAAGTAGTTTGTCTAATTTGAAGTGCGTATTCATCTTTTACTTCTGGATCCTGCATACACTTTGCTAGAATAACAGCCTCTATTCCCCAACCAAATGCACACATCAATGTGCCAATAAAACCTATCCAAAAATCTGTGATTTCCAACTGGGATGAATAGCTTAATCCATAAACCCCAAGCAGGGTTATAATAAGGAAAATCCAACGATACCACTGCATTTTTTCTTTAAGAAAAAAATAGGCAAGAACAGCACCAATTGCTGGAAATATAGCACTTGCTACAGCGCCTATCGACGCTCCCATGTAGTTTACTGAAAGCACGTAACCAGTCATTCCGATAGGACCTCCAATTACAGCAGCCAAAATTACAAATTTTCCGGCTTTTCGTTTAACTACAGCCGCCCATACATTCTTTAAGTTCCCTTTTGCCGCATTATATATTGTTGCCCAGATAGCAGAAAATGCATCATGTAAAAAAGTACTCACAAATGGAGCTAAAAACAGGGCTTGTTCAGTTGAAACAAACGGAGTTGCGGCAAGAGCAACGCCTAAAACAATTGTTTCTAAAGCCCAGGTCATGCCCGCTAAAATACCAGAAATCATCTTTTTCTCTCCTTATAAATTATTAAATTCTAATATGTTTTTCTTTAATCTTATATAACGTTCAGTTGCCCAATCTTCCATAGATTGCCCATCAAATGGTACTCTTGTTTTTGCCCATAGTGTCCATAAATAGTCAACATATATCTTATTAGCATAAAAATGTTTCCAAGTTAAAGCATCTGGTTCTTGATCAAAATATTCTTTTAATAATATTGTATCAAGCTTTTTATCATAATTGGCTTCAATAGATATATCTGCTAAATCCCACATTTTATCATTCATCCCAGCATATTCCCAATCTATTAAAAACATACGTTCATTTCCATAAACCCAGTTCTCACAAAGAGGATCATTATGACACGGTACTTTCGTGGTATTACAAGCGATGTCTATTTGTTGCTTTATATCCATTACTTTTTGCTTGGTTATTTTATAATCATCATACATAAAAACATGATAATCAATAATAATCTTTTCATACTCTTCAGCCATATCAAATACTTCAAAAGGTATTTTTGTATCTACACCACAGCTATGTAATTTTTTAAATATTTCGGTAGCTTCTTTTATGTGCTCCCTTTTTTTCATACTTTCGGCTGACATTGTAATTGGATTATTAATATACTCAGTTACTTTTGATCCATCATCGTCAAAATACAAACATCTAGCATCAATTTCTAATCGACATGCTAACTCAGTACTAATTCTCTCATTCTCTCGAATTATCATTTTTTCAGTTCCTTCGCCAGGAATCCTGACTATATATTGTTCAGTATCATCGAGTATAACATGATATGTATGATTTGTGAGCCCTCCTAGTCTTTCAATTTTTAGATAATTTCTTTTGTCAGTAACCTTTTGTAGAAGTTCTTTAATAACTGGAATGTCCTTTTCTTCGATTTTTTTAATCATTATTTTATCCTCCTAATCTTTTTTTCGTTATAGTCATAAATATAATTCATTTTCCCAATACAAAATGTGAAGCCTGCAGCAATATTATTGCTATCTTTATACGCTTCAATATTTTTAATATTGCACTCTTTGCAATTCAACTCTTTAGCTATTGTCTTTAAAATCTTTGATCTCGTATTTTCAACATACGATTGATCAAATGTCCTTAACTCATCTAATGTATCAAACTCAAAAATAGTATTATCTGCATATTTTCGTATTTTCATTTTTAGAGTATCTAAATGATTAATGAAAATACTCTCCCATAATAAGTCTGCAGTTGCTGGTTCATGATATATACTTTCTAATAATGCTATAAATTTTTTGCTAAATTCCTCTGTCCAAAACGTATGTCCTAGCATATACCAAGAATTTTGTCCACCTATGACAACATTTTTTATATATCCTTCATCATCCTCAAACATACACCATTCCGCGGTTTTTTCAGCAGCATATACCCCAGCGTAATATGAAGTATCTACTTCACTCTCAAACGGATTGATAGAAAAATAATTATCAGAAGAACATATATATGAATTGCGTAAATGTTTTCTTACAGCATATATGCTTGCATTATTATTTCTCGTAAGATAATCATTGTTTTCAATGATTTTCACTCCATATTTTTCACTTAAATATGTGAAGTGTTCTTTTTTATATCCTACTACAATAAAAATATCTTGTATTCCTGCTGCTTTCAGCTGATTTATTTGACGCTCTATAAGAATCTCGCCTTTAACTTCAATAAGTGCCTTGGGCTTCTCATAAGATAGTGGTGCAAATCTGCTCGCTGTTCCAGCAGCCATAATAATAGCATTATCGACTTTGTAACCCATTAATTTTCATCCCCTTCATCCATCTCCGCTTTAGCATACTTGTAATAATCTTTAGCATATCTATATTGCCGTAAAGAATACTCTCCAAATTCCACACCAAGATTGCGCTTGTACTCACACCAATTGCTCCAAAGTAGTCCACAAACAGCAATATAACAATAAATTTTTGTTCTAATCTTCTTTGGACACATATCTTCAAAATAAATATTAATTGGTCAATTCTGGGCTTATCATATGAGGCGTAAATACAAAACATAGCAATATCAATATGTGTATCTTACATATCAACATTTTCCTAGTTAATTAATTTTACATCAGCTACTAATGCAAACAGAAAATTGTCTTGTATGGCATTGATATGTGTTAAAGCCACTACCTCGACATGACATTCGATATACGACCTGAGTGATCCGCATATTTTCCTTAGTGGTATGATAATCACAATATTCCGATAATATTTTGTAAGCTTGTACGCATTCTCGGGATTCATGTATAATTGATCACCCATATAAAAAATGATAATGTCACAGAAATCAAATCCGGAAATTGCACTATAAACGACTGCCTCTTCTACATGGTTGATCAATTTATCTATGCATCCTCCCGGAATACACAAGATATATTGCTTATCTTTGCATTTAAGTACGAATGAGTTATTCGTCATACCTTTCTTCAAAACTGTAATATTGTACAAGCATCTGCTTTATGCATATCAATGACAGTACAATGTAGTTTTCCAGAAAACCTCATTATTTTCCTTTTTATTGCTCAATTCCATAACTTTTACCCGTACGGTTTAGGCTTCATCTTCAAGCAGATAACTGATACTTATCATTCTATTTCCATCGGATTTATCTGAAACCTTAACAAACACCATCTTAAGATTAACACGCACATTGCCCACGTTATCTAAATCGCTAACCATGTACCAATAATATAATTCGTATTATCTAAAAGGATTCCGATCACATACGATATTACAAGGAAATAACATAGGTATTTGACAAATGAAACAGAACAATTTTCTCGGAATGAAAGTTGTTTTTTTAGCATATCCAGAGAATAATCTGCTCAACTTCATATGTATCAATAAGATACTCGAACTCTTCTTTTAGGAAGCCAATAGCAACGTAAATTTCTTTGATTACGACTTCATAAGTTACTTAATTAGGCGCCCGATCAAACGCTGCAGTAGGAATATCATTCCCGATTACCTCAAGTTGTCTTATCAGCCTTATTTTCTTATCCCAACAATCTTTTCATACTCCATATACGGAATATCAGCGCTCCAGAAAAGAATATCATTCCACTTTGTCCATCTTTCCTCTTCAGGTGGAAGCTTCATGTAATCACCATAACTCTCAGTCAAATATTCATGATAACCTTCCGGGATTGGACATAACATATCTTCAAACGGAACCCATGTTACTTTTTCAAACGCTTTTTTCCTATATTTTTTTCCAATTGATCCAAAATCTTGGATAGTACATATAAATTCAGTATCCCGTCTCATCGGCTTTGTGAGCTGTTTATAAGCATTCATGCGAATTACCTCATGAAATCTTTGGGGTACAATGCCTAATACTGCACGTGCTCCCATTGCCATCATACAGCCATGATTTTTCGGTGGCTTGGCAACAGTGAAGAGCAACCATAGCACTTGATTTACATACTGCCACCTCTGTGTCAGTTTTCCGTCGGCAAGATTGCAAAGTGGGTATATGTCGATTGCAATCCCATGATGCACTGGTCGGCTATCCAGACCTTTATCAATTAGTGTTGTATTGTTTTTGCGAAGCTTTTTAAATGTCAGCCCGGAAAGAGGCTCACTCTCATAGGACTGCAAGAAATAACCATCTGCGAATTCATTGCGATACAAATTTTCTAACTTGTCATAATCACCTAATGGCATCATGACATCTAAGTCATCATCCCATGGAATAAACCCCTTGTGACGTACCGCTCCAATACAGGTACCCCATGCTAAAAAGTATATGAGATTGTTTTTTTGACATACTCGATCAAATTCTTTCAACAATTCCAATTGGATAGACTGCAATACATTTATATCCTGATTTTGAGGAATAGAATAATAAGCATTATACTTCTTAGTTTCCCCCCCTGAATGCTGTAACGTAATAGTGCCCAATCTGCTGTTCTTTGAGTGGCAGTTTCAAATAATCACCATATAACTGAGTCAAATACTTATCATATTTTTTAATACCTCTGAATGTTTTGCCTTCAAATTCTAAATTCGTAAATTCGGTAAAGATGGAACTATCCATAATTGCCTTCTTAGGGGAAACAGCAACCTCTGCAAGAGCGGAAGAATAATTCACAGAAGTGATTGGACGTTTCTGGCTACTCCATTCTACTGAATTCAACATTTTATTCGAATTCACAAACTTACCAAGGACATAATAGAAAAATCGAATCAGGTCATAATACCGCTTAAATTGCGGACTAGTTTTGAAGAAATGTGACCAATTGGATGCATTGGCTAAATTCATCTTAAATATAGAACTATGGAATTTCCTTGTGGCTTTTCTAAAATCATCATTTAATCCGTCTATCACAAATACATCTACAAATAGCCCCATCTTCCCGCGCCACTTCCAAATAGGCTCATCTGGAATCACTGTATTTGGATCACACACGCGAGTATTCAAAAATGGCCATGTAGGATCCGTTCTATGAGAAATCACATAAAATGGGGTTTCATGACTTGCACAGTATTCCATGAATTTTTCGTAATCATCTCTTGGCATAAGCAGATCAATGTCATCATCCCAAGGAATAAATCCCTTATTGCGAATAGCTCCTAATAACGTGCCATAGGCAAGAGAATAGTTTATACCCTGGCTTATGCATACTTCATGAATTTTACAAAGCACATCCAGCTCTATTGCTTTCATTTCATCCATTGTTAATTTTTTCATTGCTTGTTTTTCCTTTCAAACGTTGAATTACCATAAGCTCTGGTTTTTAACTATAATTGCACTTTAAAATCAAGGTCATGATTAGATCATTTCTAAATCTTAATCACTTTGCGAACAAAAGTCTTAAATTTTCTCACTAAGACATATCGTCTATAAATTAAACCGAAGGATTTTTTTCCAATATCCTTAAAAAAGAGATTTCTATTCTCTGGTTTCTTGGGAGACGTTGTAAAACACATATTTCCGTCTGGTATATCTTCAATAGAACATTCAAAATAATGCAGTTCCCCTTTGACTAAATCAAATATTTTTTCACCCTTGATTGAATTCAACATAACAATAGATGTTCCCTTATTATCATCCATTTCCTTATTAATCTTATCAATTCCCCAAAAATCGCCCAAGGTAATATCGCTATATCGATACTCTCCTTTAAATTTACATTCATAGCAACTAGGACGTAGCGATACACTGTAGCGCAAGTAACTAACCATATATGGATCATGATATCTATCTTGAATATATTCTTCTCCATTTTCGAATGTAATTTTGGTGCTAAATCTATTCCATCCAAAATCTTTATTCTTGAACTGAACCTTTACAGCTTTGCTATCATATTTTTTCTCCAAATACGCTAAATATGATTTAAAAACACTTTGTGAAATAACACCACGGCAGATAAAATCGCATTGAATTAGATTATTGGGTACTACCTTCAACACACTACGTAGTGCTGCATTTTGACAAGGAGTCCCACAAAATAATACTGTCTTTTCAGTTTTAAGTAAGGCTTTAACTTGTTTGTAGACATTGCCCACATCACTCTGCATATACTTTGATTGCCTTAGCTTTATTAAGTCCTCTTTAGTAACGCCTATCATATGAGCTACAGTAAAATCATCCTTGTAGTAAGCACCTATAACACATCCACCATTGTTTATAACATATTCGGAAAGTACGCTTACAACACCGCCTGATGTACTGTTTATACGTTTCTCCTGATCCAAATTCCAACAGGCATAGACTTTTTTTTCGAACTCTCTTTCTACTTGAATAGAATTTAAAACAGGGCACGTATGTACACACGCGTTACATTCAATACATTTATTTTCTTCAACTTTTGGATACAAAAATCCTTCTTCATCAAATTGCATTTTAACACATTCGCGTGGACACACATTTGCACACGCTTGACAACCACAACAATCATCTTTCTTGACCCTTTTATCTATCATAACTTCTTCTCCCGCTAGGTTGCAGTATGGTCATTCCCATGAAACATTTTTTTTAATGACTTTTGCAGGAACACCCGCACAAAGCGTATAAGCAGGTATATTACTTGTTACAACTGACCCTGCAGCAACTACTGCTCCATCACCTATATGAACTCCTTTCAAAATCGTAGCCTTTGCACCAATCCACACATGATCTCCAATTTCTATAGGTGCACTGATTGATATCGGTGACATTCCACTACTATCCAACATTTCGTAAAGTTGATGACCATCAAAATCTTCAATCGTAACATTATGGGAAATAACAACATCATTTCCGATTTTGATATGATTTTTACAACGGATTTTTGTATCTGCATTGCAAAATCCAGCACCAAGTTCTAATTTCCCTCCTTCAAACACGATTACATCACACCCATAATAAAGTTGAAAAGATTTTCCCTGATATCCAACTTGCAATCGAGCATTTTTATCAATCCTCAACATTGTAGAACGACCACTATTCCTTTTTTTGCATTGGGCATTCAATTTTAAATTTCCATACAAAACAATCGAAGCTTGCTTATCAATATGAACAGATGTCCTGTTCATAGGCAGAAACTTTGCTCCGTTTTCTTTGTGAATCTTTTTATTCAAATAGTTCTCATACAAATATGTATGCACTTGTAATTTTAATATTTCTAAATTCATCGAAATCACCTATCAAAGCTTACTAAAATCAATATTGTCAGGATTATGTCTAACTCGATAATTTTCGTTAATACATTCGATGCTTTCCATGTCTTCGTCTTTTAAACAAAAATCAAATATATCCATATTGCTTCTCATTCGTTCCTTATTTGAGGATTTAACAATAGGAACAACTTGATTTTGATAATTCCATCTGATGATAATTTGTGGAACTGTTTTTTTATATTTTTTTCCTATCTCCATCAAAATCGGATGTTGTATTAGTTTAGCATCCATCCTTGCCAACGGAGAATATGCCTCTACTAGAATATCATTCTCTCTACAAAAATCACGTAGTTCCTTCTGTGATAGTAAAGGATGCAACTCTACCTGATTTACCATTGGCTTAATTCTACAATGTTCCATAAGACTCTCGAGATGATGCTGGTGAAAATTACAAACACCTATTGCCCTTATTTTACCTTCATCATATAAATCTTCAATTTGTCGCCATGTGTCATAATAATACGGTGAATACGGCCAATGGATCATATACATATCCACATACTTTACTCCAAGTTTCAACAGCGACCTATTTAATGCTGCCCTGACATCCTTAAATTCCTGCTGCCTATTACTAATTTTTGTTGAAATAAATAGGTCACGTTGCTTCGCACTGGAATATCTTTTTAAAGCAACTCCAATTTCAATCTCGTTCCTATATGCAGTTGCAGTATCGAATAAAGTATATCCAGTTTCAACACCATTCCACAGCGCCTTAATAAGCTCAAACTTTCGCATTGGGAATGTTCCAAATCCAAGTGTCGGTATTTCAACTCCATTATGAAGTTTATAAGTTTGCTTCATTTCTAATCCTCCCATCCTTAATTTCTGAATTTACCGATTGCCGTCTCGCTTGATTCAGACAACAGCTGTTTGCAATTGCAACAGCCAAACCATAAATGAACAAGAATGTATAGTCATAAAATGGTATCTCAAATAAACCATAAATCAGATAAAACAACTGTATTCCTAATGAAAAAAGCAAATATCCTCTATCCTCTGGATTGTATGCAGACCTTTTCAACCAACTTAAAGTCCTTAACAATGTATATATCATAGGAGTAACAAATAATATAGTTCCAAAGATACCAGTTTCAGTCAACAATTGCACATATACATTGTTTACATAATTCGTGTTTCCCCATTTCAAAAAAGTATATTGATTGAATTCTTTCCAACCTATTCCAAATATTTTATTCCCTACAAAGAACTCCATCGCCAATGCAGTCAAATTAGTACGATTACTGGTAAAATCTGTACCACTAAGCAGAAGTTCTATAGATTGAGATATACGATTCACCATGGGAATTTTCGAGAAAAAAGGCAAAAGTACATATCCAACAATTAGAAAACAAAAGATCATAAGAGTTATACTTACGATCTTTTGTATCTTCTTATTTTTCGTAGCACTCAAAATACAACAAAGGGCTACAACAATGATTAGACACAATAAATGTGATTTTTTGGAACACATAAAAACACCTATCATAAACAGAACTAATAGTAAGTTCTGATGCTTCTTTTTCACAATATTTTTACAAAAAAGTATAACCAATATCGCATCCACAAAATAACCAGATGTGTCACCCGGAATATATCCAAATCCAGTATAATAATTACCACTAATGGCTCTTTCAAATGTAACAACAGCACCACTCGATAATATTGAATAAAGAAACTTATCAAACTGTGTCCTCATTAGCACTTGAATTATTATACAAACAAATTGAAAACTAGCAGTTATAACAATAATCGAAAGTGCCTTATCAAAAATCGATGTATTTCCCTTCACCATGATAATAAACATGATAAAACAGAGGTATACTATCATATCTCTAATGTTAGTTGGTGACCATTCCCTCATCACATACAAAAATGGTATCAACGATAACAGCCAAAGCAGATCCGCCACAGTTAATCTTCTTTTTTTTAAAAACACGACACAACTAAGCATTATAAGACTAGCACAGAATATTTGAATCCAAGCCTTCATAAAGATTCCTGATATAATAAAATACCATGTTGCATATAAGGTTATAAGTATTGGTGCTATTTCAGATACTTTTAATCTTAGTTTCAACGTAATTTCCTCCTGCAAGATATAAGCTATTCACGATTTCCTCTTCTCAATTGCGTTCTTAGCATACCTAAGACAATATTCTTTACATCGGCAAATAAGGGCATTCTAAAATAACAAAGATAAAAAATCATGTTTGTTAGCACTAAAACAGTGAATCCTCTTAACGTCAGCCCTATAAAGCCGCCTAAATTTATGTATTTACATATGAACTCAACTATTATACAGGAAATACCTGTGACAACTATCTGAATAAAAACATCGTACAAATAGCTATTGGGTTTAACTATAAATAATTTCTTAAAAATATTATGAAGCATCCATGGCATACCAACGAAAACATAGCTTATCACAGTAGACGCAAGCACTCCATATAACCCTAAAAACTTTATGGTCAAGAGGTTTAGTCCTAAATTAACTATCGTTACACACAATGGTCTAAACCTGTCATCATGCCATATTCCTCCTGCATCTTTATATGTAGCCCAAACCAAAGCCAATTCATATACATAAAAATAAAGGCAAAACAATGGTATGAATGAATCATCTAGCATATTCCCTGCGTGCACCCAGAACTCCATAAATGGTTGAAATAGACAATATAATGCAACTGTGCAAAATCCTATAATCCAACTTAGAACAAAGGAGAACGTTTTAAAGTCTCTAAAGTTTTTTTCCGTATCTTCTACAACCAAACTATTTCCAATACCAGCTAAACACGATTGGAAGATTATTGTCAAAAATCCAAACAGTGCTGACAGAATGTAATAGTAGTTTGTATAAATTGCCAAAACATTCAGTCCTAAAAAAGCAGAAATCACGACAATATCTGCTGAATTTGTTACAGTCCCTCCAAGCTTCGCGGTAAACAGATCTTTAATATGACAATTTATTTCTTTCTTTTCTATCGGCGATAAACTGCCTTTTGGTTTACAATTCGGAAATTTTTTGTTTACAACAATATACGTCATCACATTAGTAAGCAACTGTGAAATTAAAACAGCCATCGCATATAGATAATAATTACGGCACAGCAAAATTGCTATGAACTGCAATATATATCTTATTGAGAATGTAACAATCTGTATCTTATTAAAAATGTCATTTCTCTGATATGCCATAAGTAAACTAGACTTATATGCGAAAAGCCAGTATGAAGCCACTGTCGCCAACAGGTTTATTATATATAACACATAGATATTTATATAGCTAGGCGTATCACATGAAATTAAATGCGGTAAAATAGGAATCAATACAATCCCTGTAGCTAAAACAATAAATCCTATAATTCGATAATAAAGTTTATACAGATTCAGAAGTGCCTTCAATTTTTGAGAATTATCTTCCGCAATTGGTTTATACATGCTATAAACCATTGCATGTCCAACACCAAGTTCCGCAAGATTTAATACCTGAAGAATAGACACAAATAAACTATCAAGTCCAACATATTCCATTCCCAATTTGTATATCATTGCTGTTCTGAGTGCAAACGGAACAAGCGTTTGAAACAGTTTTAATGAGACACCAGAAACAATATTTCTAGATGCATTTTTCCGTCTTTCTATTTTCATTTAAGTTATTCCTTAATCTTTGTTCAGTAACAATCTAGCCTCATATGCTTTCTGAATGTAGTCTGGCATTACCTTTTCCAGACGATATTTGTCTTGTGCCTCATTTTTAACAAGTCCCTCAAAAGCTTTTGGCAAATCGAGTTCTGTATTCATTTGAGAAATATCTACAACTTTCCCCACATATTCTCCCATTAAATCCTGAGCAATTCCTCTGGCCTTTACAGAATAACCAACAACTAAGGTTGGTACACAAGTTGAATATGCAGCTATACTTGCATGAGTTCTTGCAGTCACCAAAAATCTACAGTTACTGATAATGTATTTCAACTTTTCACAATTCATAAAACCATCTTCATTAATCATACAAATCCGTTTTGTATTAGCAAATAGATTTTGCAACTCATGCAAGGTCTCTCTGTCATCATTCCCCGGTTTACATACATGAGGAATCAGAACAATTGAAAAATCTGTTTTCTCTAGTATATACTTAACAAGGTTCTTATAATTAGCAAAAACGCCGCCTTGTGTTTTATCTAATTTTTGTACTAATGGACTTAAGTTAATTCCAACAACATCAGAATTTTTAAATATTTCTGGCAACTCACATTCCTCTTTATCTAAGGTAAAAGCTGGATCTGGATGGTAATACACATTTTTTATACCTGCATTCACAAGTGACTGATATGTTATCATCTCTCTTGCTGAAATAGCTGAATACAGATTCATATCCTTGATAATATTCTTGTCTGTCAAGAGAGAAGGTTCAATAGAACACCCCCACAAAAGAGTTTTTCCACCCCTTTTATTGATTGCACGGTTTAAATACATAAGGTATGGATTTGCGCCATAACAATAATTATCTCCACCAATTGAAACGTAGAGTTCTCCAGCCTTTACATTCCTCACCACATTTTTATAAGCATACCAATGTTTAGCATCGTGCTGTTTAAATACTATTTCAATTACCTTACAAAGCAAAAATATGGGATTTTTTCTTGACCGACTACCACCTTGATTTTCAATTTTACATATATTACCAAGTTTCACAGCATTGTCTTCTTCAGGATGTTCTGAATACAGTATCACATTCTTGTCTCTACTTATTTTCAGTGTAGATCTTACTATTGCCTCACAGCCATGATTAAGGCTACCAGCATGTGTATAAAGTTTCATCTAATCGTTACCTCGCTTTCTTATTACGAATAGCCAAAACCCCAATCCAAAGTCCCGTCTTATACAACGGTAACATCATGCAATGAAGCATTGGCACTTTCATCCAATTCTTATTTCCATACAAAATACTCCACGGCTCTTTCTGTGTGATATCCTTAATAAATTTGACCTTTTCTTTAGTTGACATCGGACATAACTTAGATAGCATTTCGTAGTTGGCTATACAGTACAGTTCAATCGCTACGTTTTTAAGGTAAGCTTCCATATATTTGTCAAAAAAATGTTTATTTTCTTTACGAATTCGCATCAAATATTTTGAAACCTGTTCCTCACGGTTAGCATGATACCCACGTACTGCAGAATCTCCGTGTATTACATATCCATACCAAAGTTCCTTTTGAATACCTACTCTTTTGCACACCTTAAGTAGATTCAAATTCCATATTAAATCCTCTCCAATTGATATGTCCTCAGGGAAATGCACCTGCTTCGCTATATCTCTCCGAACCAAACGAGCAACAGGCCCGCGCATGATATAACCAGCTCCATCTATATTTGAAAGACTCTTGTCTCCATATCCAAAATACTGTAGTCTGATTAAATCATAATCAGCAGCTTCATAAACAATGCATTCCTTCTCAGGCGGTGTCTCGGTTTCAGTAAATGCATCAAGCTCATCAATCCTTATGCAGGCACCTATGATCATATCTAGATTATATTTTTGCAATTGTTTGATACCGCTCTCTACCGCATAGGTAGAAATCACATCATCTGAATCAAAATACATAACATATTCTCCAGTTGTAGCTTTTGTTGCATTATTTCGTGCTATGCTTACACCTTGATTTTCTTGGTGAATGACATGAATTCTAGAATCTTGATGAGATAAGCTATTGCAAATTTTCAAAGATGCATCCTTTGAACCATCATCAATCAAGATAATCTCAATATTTCCATAAGACTGATTTGTCAAACTAGCTATTGATTTTTCTAAGTATTTCTCCACATTGTAGACGGGAACAATAATACTTACTTTTAAATTTGCATTTTCACTCATTTTTCGCTCCTATCTACAGACACTCTTAATCTTTTGAAAACTGCAAATACGGTCAGCTTTATTGTTATTGCATCGCTGCCAGTTTTTTCACATACTTATCATATGTCTCGATCTGCTTACATGGCACGCCTACACATACGCTATTATCTGGCAGGTTCTTATTAACCACACTTCCTGCTCCCACAATAACATTTGAACCAATCTTAACGCCTGGCAAAATTATCGTTCCTGCACCGATGAAAACATTGTCGCCAATGACTATTTCGCCAATATTTTCTTTCACAGTCAAATCGCTTTCCCCATCGCGATTGATAACTTCATGAATGGCATCATGAACGATAAGCCGCACCCCACTTGCCACCTCAACATTGTTTCCAAAAGAAACAAGTTCCGGATAGAGTGGCAGGTTCATTGCAGGAAGCCTTACGTCTCTTCCTACACTCTTAAAGATCCCTTGTACGCTCCCACGACCAGTTGAAGTCATATGTAAATTAAATTTGATGTTCTTCAGTAATCGTTTTATGTTCATTATCTTATCACCTCAAATATACTCTCCCGCAGTAATCCTAAATGTACTTCCCGTCATCATAGAACTCGCATCTGAGAGCATATATACAATGCCTTCCACATAATCGCTACGTTCGCACATTCTACCCATCGGCAGAATCTTTGCTGCTCTATCACGCAGTTCTTTCTCTGTTTCACCTTGGCTGTTTCTGAGACTGACTTCACCTTCGGTCGGAGTCCAACCCAAAGTCAGGTAGTTACAGCGAATCTGCTCAGTCGCATAGTTATGCGCAATGTGCTCCATAAGGATTCTTAACACACCTTTAGAACAAGCATAGGCTGCTCTATCTTTCTGACCACCCCATGCATGAGCGGAGCCGGTGAGGACAATAGATCCACCACCATTTATCCGCATATACTTGATTGCCTGTTGACAACAAAAGAAACAGGATTTAAAGTTGATATCCATGACGGCATCAAATGTTGTCTCATCGCAGGTATCCAGCGGAGAGACCGGAGTAATGCCTGAATAGTTGAAAAATCCATCAATTTTTCCAAATTTGTTATATGCTTCATCAAAGAGCTTTTTGCAGTCTTCCACTTTCGTCAACTCTGTGTATACAAATAATCCATCACTACCATATGTTCGCATCAAACGAATAGATGCTTTGGCAGCTTTCTCATCACGCCCCCCTATGACAACCTTTGCTCCGCGCATAGCGCATTCTTCCGCAATCGTCCTGCCTACGCCCTTTGTTCCACCAGAAATAACGATTACCTTATCACTTAATACTTTCTCCATAATTACAGTTCCAATGCTTTGTCCACATCAAAGCCCTTGAGCAATAGATTATTTCCAGCTTCATCGTAAACCTTTACATGATCCATATAGTATTTAAGCTTTTCAGCCAACTCTGCCTTAGTGTTACTAACTAAATACAATCTAGTCAAAACCTGTTTTTCAGTGCCAATCCACTCAGGCAGAACAGCATCGCCTTCATACAAGCGCTGAATGTTCGCCACAACGCAAGGATCGCTTTCTGCATCACTTAGGCCTTCGATCTTGGCAATCTTCCCCTCTTTCAACAGAAACCAAAGGGTCGATGCCGACTTGCCACTCAGGTAGGTATCATCTGCTTTTTTCAAATCAATATCACCCTCAGAACCTGTGAGCGCAAAGCGGATCAACATTTCACGCTGGTCGAAACCATGAATCGTTTTCATCAATAAATGAGGAGCCTCACCCTGAAGGCGGAAACCGGTATCATAGACATAGAACTCGCCATTTTCATAAAAGCCCGAAAGCATTAGCACACCGTTACGAATACCGATATCATTAAAAAGACGAACAGCATTGTCATGCATTCGCTCAAAATACTCATTAAGATGCTTGGATGGATATGTACCGCCAAGGCATACACGAGACAACCCTGGCTGCTCATCGGTAGTATACCGATCGTAGATACAGGATGCGCTGCAATAGCCATCCTTAAAGGTATAATACATACCCATATCTTCACATTGCATATATTTTTCAACGATGAATCGTTTCTTGTTTGATGCCGCAAGTGCCTTTTCTACAGCTGGACGCAGTTCTTCTTCGCTATATACAACAGTCATGCCCACACCACCACCGTTATCAACAGGCTTGATCATAACCGGATATTGAATCTTATCAATATCCTCCCGTTTCATAGAAGCATCAAGATAATACTCTGGGATACCGTGGACACCATAGCGTTCACAGGTTGCCTTGAAAACATCTTTAAACGCAAACACATCTACAATCTTCTGCGTTGCATAACAAGGAAGATCTAGTGCGTTACAGACCTTGCAGTAAGCTGGAACCAGAATATCGGCAACACCAACCAGTACGCCATCTACCTTTTCTTCTCTGGCCAATGCAACTAGTCCCGGCACATCCATGCCATCTACATCATAGGCTTTCCATGCGACCTTCTTTGCCGCATCCGTGTGTCTGCCGCTACTCACGATGGTGAGGATACCCATGTTGTTGGCAACTTCAACCAGCGGAATGGTCTCCGGATTGCCGCCCAAAATCAGTAATTTCTTTCCTTCAAACTCTCTCTTGCTTTCCATAGTCTTATTAGCCTCCATTGTTGCATCCTTCATTAAAATGTATATTGTTCACATTGAGCCATCAGCAGATACTTTTGCTTTGGTATTCTTGCCTCTATTTGATCCCTGAATTTCTGTGGGCTTCCTCCGTGAGAAGCAAATGTTCCGTAGTGACAAGGAATTGTAAGTGCAGGTCTGAGATACTCACAAACCGTCACAAATTCGTCCTCATTCAAGTTGCCATAAGCACCGTTAATTGGACCAATGACCACATCATACTGTTCACGAATTGTAGACAAAAAATCCATCCGCAAGCAAGTGTCACCCATAATGTATATTTTCTTCTCATCTACCGTGATAACTAGCCCAAATGCATCCGGTGCTCCTGCTCCGTGGTCACAGAACACAATGTCCAAGTGAATATCCTCTGCATCGTAATGGTCACCCGGTTTCACATAGGTAATATGATTTTGCGACATTAAAAGTCGTTCGATCTCCTGCTTGCAGTTAACTGATGCAATCAGCTTTGTATGCCGATTAGACATCAACACTGGAATTGCATCCATGTCAAAATGGTCATAGTGAGGATGCGTAGCTACCACATAGTCAAACTGAACATCAGTTGGCATGAGCACCTTTGGTGTGAGCCTCTTAAATCCCACATGACCTTCCACTCGCTCTACGCAATCGGTTAGATACATATCAATGCCAAGTAGCGTTCCCTTTTTACTTTTAATGATGAACCCTGCCTGACCTACTGAAAAAAGATGCGTTTTTCCCAGCGGCGCTAACAGAATCCGCGTTGCAAAATTCATCCCTGTTTTCCTCGTTCTTTCTTATTTATTTTTCTTCATAATGCATCCGCATGCGCAAGATAATGTTTAAGTGCTTTAGCTCGTATTTCTTCATTTTGTGTGATCGTTAGAATTTTCTCCTCCCTTATACCAAGGTTTTTCAATCTTTTTGTCAACTGTTTGCTGGTATAAGGCTCCAATGCGGCAACAACTACATAGTCAAATTCCACATTTTGAACAACCTCTAGCGGATCAACGTCCAAGCAACACCTTCTACACGCCCAGTAATCATCATCCACCCAGGCTACGACCTCACAATCTTGATTTTGAAGTTTTCCATATAACTGCTGCCCGAATGTACCAGCACAGCACAACACTATTTTCTTGCCTGTAAAAGTATTAGCATAGGGATACTCCACACCTTCAATTGGCAAAATACCACCAGAGCGAACTGTGAAAATATGTAATGCATAGTCATCAATCTGCTTCTTGTAGGAAACTGGAAGGTGGTCACACAGGTATTCGTAAAGCAATTTGATGTATGATGCTTCCTGTGCAAAAGGCTTTTGCGACTTAAGCATTGAATCTTCCCGCTGTCGATAGTGGTAAGAGCAATCATCTATGACGCAAATCTTGGAACAAGATTCTAGTGCTGGATAGACACATGCTGCATCCTCACCTTGACTCAATCGTGTATCTACATTCATCTGGTGTTTATAAATTATTTCTCGTTTAAATAATTTGTTCCATACATATGTAAAGATACCTATAGTATAAAAATCACCGCACGACAGCATTGTTTCCTTCAACAATTTCAGTTCATCACCCTCATAAACACCACAGGAAATATGATTTATTAACTTCACTTTATTCTGAAAAAAATGTCTTGTCTGTCCAGCTATCACAGCATCTGCATTAGTTTCAAGCTGTACTTTAACAAGGTTCTCCACAAATTCTGAATCTACCCAGTCATCTCCGTCAACATTACAAATAAGGCTTCCCGTCGACACTTCTAGGCCTGCTTGGCGAGCAGAAACTAGTCCGCCGTTCTTCTTGTTAATAAGTTTGATGCGTTCATCTTTTTTTGCATAGATATTACATATCTCTGGGCAACGGTCAGGTGAACCGTCATTTACGAGCACAATTTCTATATTCTGATAAGTCTGGTTAAGCAAACTCTCTATACACAAACCAAGATAGCGTTCAATCTTGTATATAGGAACAATCACGCTAACTAGTGGCTCTTCATTTTTTATACATTTCATCACGACCAGCCCTCACAAATTTCTATTTCGAGATTTCTAACCTATCTTCATGTAGTTTCCTTCGCTATCCGTATTTAGTGCTTCAGGATTGGCAATCCCAATAAATTCATTTCTTGCACCACCATCATTCGCCACAGCGCCATCACACTTCAATACCACCTTTACTGTATCAATTACGCTCTTTGCATCTACAGCAAAACTCACATGGTCTACATACCACACGTCACCAGCAAACTGCTGTTCCCAGCTCTGTGTATTGCGACCATTGACTGTTGATGGATTAGACAAACCAGGTCTAACTTCATGTCGGCGCTTTTGCTCATCTGTATATCTTTCCAGATACCGAACTGGCAGTGGGCGTGGACCGATAATACTCATTTCTCCTTTTATGATATTAATAAGGCTTGGGAGTTCATCAATAGAGCTTTTTCTTAGGAAACTTCCTAGCTTTGTAATACGTTCTTCATCAGGCAAGTACACACCGTTTTCATCTCGCTTGTTGTTCATAGAGCGAAATTTCAAAAGGGAAAATTCTCTATTGTTTAGTCCTATACGCTTCTGCCTAAATAGTACAGGAGCGCCGACATCTTTTAGTACCAAAATAGCAACAATGAGAAGTGGAATTGCAAGCACAATCATTGCCAGCAAAGATAGAGATAGATCAAAAAATCTTTTTATATATCTAGCATAAATTCCTTGTTTTTTCATTTCTGTACCGCTCACTTAAAACAAGTTCGAATAATCTCAATCACCTTATCCTGCTGCTCCACTGTCATCTTGTTATCACTCGGCAAGCATAATCCTCGATTAAAGATATCCATTCCAACATCCAATGGTTTGCCATCTTTCCCTAACGCCCCGCCCTGAATATAAGCATTGGTCTTTGCTCTGCCATTTCCTTCTCTTGTAATAAAGCCATTCATCCGATACATTGGCTGCATATGCATTGGCTTCCATATCGGTCTTCCTTCTGCGTTGTACTTCGCTAAGGCTTCCAGAATTTCTGTGGGACAGCTCTTTCCAGGTTCACTCACATACAAAGCTTTCTGTTCTCCCCGCATTTGTTTACACATCGCTTCTGGATTGATAAGCATGCAGCTTAACCAGAAGTTAGGTTCACTGTTCTTGGCATCATAGGAATTCATGGTTACAGGCAGATCCTTTAATCCTTCTTCATATCGTTTGTAGATTGCTTTCTTCTGTGCGATATGTTCTTCCAAATAAGGGAATTGTCCTCTTACCACCCCCGCAATGACGTTACTCATCCGGTAGTTGTAACCTAATTCCTCATGTTGATACCATGGTGCATTCTCTCTGGATTGAGTTGACCATTTTCTGACTTTATTCGCTGCATCTAAATCATCGGTAAGCAACATCCCTCCCGATGAACCTGTGATGATCTTGTTTCCATTAAACGAAATACAGTTATATGTTCCAAAGGTTCCTGTTTGTATCCCTTGATAGGTTGCTCCCAAAGACTCTGCCGCATCTTCGATCATGATTGCTTTATGCTTCTCACAAATCGCTTTAATTTCATTCACTTTTCCTGGTGTTCCATATAAGTGTGCGACAACCACAACTCTTACTTCAGGATAGATTTCAAAGGCTTTCTCTAAGGCAACAGGATCCATATTCCATGTCTCGTATTCCGTATCTATAAAAACTGGAACTCCGCCTTCATACACAACGGGATTTACGGTTGCATCAAAAGTCAAATCGCTGCAGAATACTTTTTCTCCCTGTTTAACACCAGCCAATTTTACGGCCATATGCAAAGCCGCTGTCCCTGCGGATAAAGCAACCGCATAACGACAGCCCACCTTCTCACAAGCAAGCTGTTCTACAACATTGATGTTCTCTCCGACTGTCGACATCCAATTTTTCTCATACGCTTCCTGCATGTACTTTAATTCTTCTCCATGCATCGTTGGTGAAGACAGCCATACTTTTTCCTTGAATGGTTCCATTTCTACTTGACACCCCCTGCCATCGCAACGATTTCTCGTTCCTCGCTTAACTTCTTTACTTTTCTCGATTCGATTTCATCCAGCTTCTTTTCTGGATGATAGGTTGAGATAATCTCAGAAACTAGCTGTTTAATTGTTGAACTGTTTGTGTAACTGGCTTCTGATAAGATCTCGACTTGATTCATAAACTGTTCCACATCAAAGGCAATCGGCTTTGCGATATGAATCAGTTGATTCGGAGTTGTTTGTAACCCTTCTTCTGCCATCAGTTTCTCTTCGTATAATTTCTCACCCGGTCTTAATCCGGTATACACAATCTGGATATCGACATTCGGCTTATAACCCGATAGCTTAATCAGATTTCTTGCCAATGTATCAATCTTCACGGGATCTCCCATGTCTAAGACGAAGATCTCCCCACCTTTGGCATAAGTTCCTGCTTGTAACACTAAGCTCACAGCTTCTGGAATCGTCATGAAGTATCGAATAATATCCGGATGCGTTACCGTCACCGGTCCACCTTCTGCGATTTGTTTCTTAAACAAAGGGATTACTGAGCCATTGCTCCCTAACACATTCCCAAAGCGCACTGCCACAAATTCAGTTTTCACTTGGTTTTGACTGATCTCTTGGATTGGGTTCCAGGTATGCGACCAAAGCTGAGGAAGAAGCTGATAGCTTCCGGTCTGACTGATTTGATTCATACTCTGAATCACCATCTCACACAGCCGCTTACTCGCCCCCATAATATTCGTAGGATTCACTGCTTTGTCGGTACTAATAAGGACAAACCGTTGGCAGCCATTCTTTAATGCTGCATAAGCTGTTTTATATGTACCAATGACATTGTTCTTAATCGCTTCATTTGGACTGCCTTCCATTAATGGGACGTGTTTATGCGCCGCCGCATGATAGACAATATCTGGTTTATACGTCTCAAAGACACTATCAATTCTCCGGCTATCTCTGACAGAGCCAATTAATACAACCAAGTTTAACTCTGGATATTTCCGTTTCAATTCCTGTTCAATGTCATAAGCATTGTTTTCATAGATTTCAAAAAGAATCAGTTGTTGAGGATGATGGCCTGCGATCTGTCGGCACAACTCGCTGCCAATGGATCCTCCACCACCCGTGACTAAGATCGTTTTCCCTTTCAAGTGTTCAAAGATTTCATCCATATTGACTTGAATGGGTTCTCTTCCTAAAAGATCTTCCACAGCCACTTCTTTCATTTTTGAGAAAGCAACATCTCCATTCACCATCTGGTAAATTCCTGGAAGCAGCTTCAGCTCACAACCCGATTCTTTACAGATATTCAAAATATCGCGTTTTGCTTCTGCTTTTGCACTCGGAATCGCCACCAGAATCTGTTGGATTTCATACTTCTCAACATTGACTAAGATATCATCCCGGCCTCCGACAATCGGAATCCCATCAATGAATCGACCCCATTTATTCGGATTATCATCAATGATGCATTGAACCTTGCCTACATCAAACTCCGTTCGCTGAACATCTCGCAAAATCAGGCGGCCTGCATCTCCCGCTCCAATCAACATGATGTTTTTTTCTTGTTTCTTCTTAACCATTTTCTCTCTTCGGCTTCTTTCTAATAAAACAAGCCGATAAGAGAAACGAATTCCAATGGTTAAGCAGAATTGGATAATCATCCCAAACAAGTAATAGGATATTGGCATTGGTTGAAAAAACGTCATGATTCCTAAAGCATGAAGAATTCCTGTTACTATCGTCGCGGCTGTGACTCTTAACAGTTCACTATATCCCGCAAAACGCCATAAACTGCGATAGAGTTTCAAACTTAAAAAGACAAGTAAACAGATCACTGTATAAATGGGTACGAATTGAAGCCAAACATTCAAGTAACTCCGAGGAATCCTCGTAAACTGGCAATCGAAGCGAAACCATAAAGCAAGTAGATAAGCGAAATTCACAGTGAAAGCATCATAAACGATCAGGTATAAAGAGATCACATGCCAGTGTTCAATCT